>Ga0137409_10000189_pt1 | contig 62582 bp, 51 predicted proteins | sample CZODoug1_16funga_FD_122059 | JGI IMG/M metagenome (GOLD analysis project Ga0137409, IMG submission 122059) | Vadose zone soil fungal communities from Angelo Coast Range Reserve, California, USA - CZODoug1_16fungal (Hybrid Assembly) | ecosystem: Environmental > Terrestrial > Soil > Vadose zone... | reverse complement strand
TGAGCGGGCTCGCCATCAACCGTTCGAGCGTGCCCTGAGATCGCTCGTTGAGGAACGAGACGATGGTCACCACGAAGACGAGGAAGAACACGACCAGGCCGATGAATGCGGCGCCGAAGTAATCGAGCGTGTCGAAACCGGGTCCGCCGTAGAGATAGATGACGTGGGGCTGGACGCGGATCGTCTGGCCCGGCGCCTGCGCGATGGCCGAGATCAGCGCCTGCTGCAGAGCCTGAAGCACCGGCCCGGCCGTCCCGGGCTGCGAGCCCTCGAGGTGCACCTCAGGTGCGATGGTTCCGGCCTGCGCCTGCCGGCTGAAGTCCGCGGGAAAGACGACGTAAGCGATGAGCGATCCGTCCTTGAGGCGCGCGTCACCGTCAGCCGCGGCGATGCTGGTCGTTTTGATCAGGCTCGAGCGGTCGAGGGCGGCAGCGACCGTCGCGCCGAGCGGGCCCTGGTCCTCGTTGGCCACGCCGACGTCTGGAGCCGAGGCTGAGCCGCGGATAAGGTAGCCGAGAAGGCCGAGGATCACGATCGGCGCGACGAATAGGAGCGCCAGCGTGCGGTGGTCGCGGCGGAACTGCTGCAGCAGCCTCCTCGTGATCGCGGCGACCCTCCGGCCGCTCATGACTCCTTGACCCCCGCGAGGGCGAGAAACGCAGCTTCGAGATTCTGCGAGCCGCCCATGGTGCGTATCTCAGCGGGCGTGCCTTCGGCGAGCAGCCTGCCGAACTGGATCAGCCCAAGGCGCTGGCAGCGCTCGGCCTCATCCATGACGTGGCTCGAGACGATGATCGTGGTGCCGTCCGCGGCCATCCGCCGGAACTCCTCCCAGAACTGGACGCGGAGCTGCGGGTCGACGCCCACAGTCGGCTCGTCGAGGAGAAGGAGCTGCGGCTTGTGCACCAGGGCGCACGCGAGCGAGCAGCGCTGCCGCATGCCCCCGCTCAGAGTTGCAACCACGGACCGGCGCCGGTCATAGAGCTCGACCAGCTCGAGCGCTTCCTTGACTCCCTCCTCGGCGCCGTTGATCGCGCCGAAGAACCGCACGTTCTCCTCCACCGAGAGGCCTGGATACAGCGCTGCCTGCTGTGTCATGTAACCGACGTGGTGCAAAACGCCGACGTTCGGCATGCGCTGGCCGAGGACGGTCACATTCCCCGCATGGGCCTCGATGAGGCCGACCAGCGCGCGGATGAGCGTCGTCTTGCCCGCGCCGTTTGGCCCGAGCAGGCCGTAGATCTCACCGCGCCTTACGCGGAGCGTCACACCGTCGAGGGCTTTGACCGCCCCAAACGACTTGGAGACGTTCTCCACGTTGACGGCGAAGGTTTCACTCACGATTCCCTCCTTTCGGGCGCCATCGCACGCAGCCAGTTTTCCGCCAGCAAAGTCACCGCCTGCTCTCCTTCGATGTCAAAGCCCAGCATTCGCTCGGCCAGCGGCCGGGTCATGAGATGGAAAAAGACCGGCCCAACGAACGACTGAAGCGCAAGCACCGGGTGCATCTGGCGCAGGCGGCCCGCCTGCATTTGCTCCAAGAAGTAAAGGACCAGCGAGCCCACTATCGTCCGGAGCACATCCTGTGCCGCCTCCGCAGTGTCGGGGGCCAGGGAGCTGATCTCAAAGAAGAGGGCACGCAAGATCCCGACGCGGCTCTCGCCCGCGGCATAGAAAGTGCGATAGACGGTCCTGGCGATCTCTGGCATCACCACACCTGGCTCTTCGCCGCGCCTCTTGTTGAGCAGCTCTGTCACGGGATCCAGAGGCGAGTACTGGTGCAAGAGGCTGGTGAACAATGCCGCCTTGCCGGGGAAGAGGCGGTAGAGGGTCGCGCGGGACACCTCGGCCAGGGTCGCGAGGTCGTCCATCGAAAGCGCGGTCAGCCCGTGCGCACCGACCAGCCTGAAGGCGGCCTCGAGGATTCGTTCGCGCGCGCCAGGCTCCGGCTCGATCTCGAGGGCATCGAGCAGCTCCTCCCGCGATTGGAAGGCACGATAGAAGCTGGCCCGGGAGACCCCGGCTGCTGCCGCGAGCTCGGCCACTGTCGGGCTTCCTCCCTTGGCGAGCAGGCCTCGGGCTTTGCCGAGGATCTTTTCCCTGGTCGCGACCACCCTGGGACGAGACTAGATTAGACGTCCCGTCTTGTCAAGTGTCACTCGATCGCCTGCTTCTCGGAGATCGTGCGCCGAGTCTCCGCATAAGCCGCGGCCAGGCGTTTCCAGCCGAGTCGCTCGGTGATCTCGCCGTACTCCTCGCTAAGAGCGCCGGCTTCGTCCAACCGGCCCCGCTGAGCCAGGAACGTGGCCAATGCGAGGGCGGATTCAGCCCTCGGCAGCAGGTACTCCGTGTGGGCCACAACGTGCAGGCCGTGGCGCAGCGCTGATTCGGCCTCCTCGTCGCGTCCCTGGGCGACTCGGATCAGGCCTAGCTGGATGTTGACTTCGGCGATTGCAGTGATGTCTCCGTCCCGAAGGGATACCACGGCGCGATCGACAAACCTGTCCGCGGCGTCGAGGTCACCAAGCTCCAGTGCCGCACGTGCGCGAAGTCCCAGCAGCTCGCTGCGGTTCCACCGCTCTCCGCTGACTTCGCTCAGCTCGAGCGCTTGATCCGCCACACGGGCGGATTCCGCAAAGCGTCCCGCATACAGCAGCGTGAAGCCGAGGAATCGAAGCGCGCTGATCTGGTGTTGCACTGCTCCAGCCTCGGTAGCGTCGAAAGCGTAGCGGCGCACGGCGGCCTCGGCAGCAGTCAGGTCGCCGTCGAACAGGTGCTTGGCGGCACGGTCGAACTCCAGACGAAGGAGGACGTCTCGGAAGCCATGTGCGACGGCAATGTCCTCGGCCTCCTTCGCGCGACGCAGCGACACGGCGGCGTTTCCACGCATCCTTTCGGCTGGGACGAGGCGCGCCGTAATCGCCGCCTCCTGGGCGGCGTCTCCGATCGCGCGCGCCTGCTCGATGAGTCGCTCGTTTACCTCAACGAACGCCTGCAAATCGCCTTGAGAGAAAGCTACGAAGCTGCCTATGAAGCGAGCTCCAATCTCGCCCGGCAGATCACCAGCTTTGCGGCACGCCTCAACCGCTCGCTCAACAGTGCGCGCGAAATCCTCGATCGAACGCTCACCGCTCCACATCTGGATGAGTGCCTCAGTCCTTCGGGCGGTGGCGACAAGGGCCAGCGATCCAGCTTCATCCGCAATTGCTGCGGCCTCAGCGGCGGCTTCGGCGGCTCCGCGGTAGTCGGCTTTCATCACCAGAAGCTGGGTTTCGAGCAGCCGAACTCTGGCCCGGGTCTCGAGTCCGCCGCCGTCCGGCAGCGCTGAAGCTGCCGAGCGAACGATGTTCAGAGCTGACTCCAGCACCCGCACCTCGTGTCGGGTGCGGGCCTTATCGCCCGTCGCAAGCGCCCACAGCAACGCGCGACGCGCCCGTTCCGTCAAAACGTCGCCTTCCAGAGCGAGCTCGGCGGACAGAGTGAAAGCGCGTTCGGCGTGATGCGCCAGGATCTCGGCCAGCTGTTGAGCGTCGCCGGCCTGATGCTCGAGCGCCATACCGAACCGGTCGTGCAGCGCGGCCCTCTCTGACTTGGGCAATGAGCCGTAGGCCGCGTCGCGGATGAGGAGATGGCGAAAGGCCAGCTCGTCGCCTGCACCGTCGCCACCTATCACCAGTCCCTTGCGGCGCAACGATTCAATCGTTTCCTCGACATCGCTCCCAGCAGCGAGCTCCTCCAGCTGGCGTAGCTGGAACCGCTGTCCGATGACGCTGGCCGCCTGAAGCACACGCTTCTCGCGATCGGCCAGCCCGTCGAGTCGCGCCGCCAGAACCGCGTTGATGCTCTGCGGCACCCGGATCTGCTCGATCGCACCCACCGCTCGCCAGCTGGATCCTGAGTGGACCAGTCGCCCTTCGTCGATCAGCATCTGTATGAACTCTTCGCAGAAGAGCGGAGTGCCCGCGCTGCGTTCGATGATCTGGTCGCGCAGCTCTGCGGGAAGAGCCTCGATCTCGAGCAGCCGGGAGATGAGAGTTCCTGTGTCGTGTGGGCTCAGCGGGTCAAGCGTGATGGTCGACGAGTTGGGTTTGCCGGCGCCCCAATCGCGACGCTGTTCCAGGAATTCGGGGCGCGCGATGCAGATCACCAGCATGGGCGCGTCGGCGACGCGTTCGACCAGCTGCTCGAGCAACATCACGACAGGCGGCTCTGCCCACTGAAGATCGTCGACCACCACGATCAGAGGCGCCGCTTTCGCGACTGCTTCCAGGTAACGCCGAACGCCCCAACCCAGCTCCCGTTCCACCCGCTCCGCCGGCGTATCCGGCATCACCGCCTCAGCCGCCTCGAATCCAAGCATCACCGACAACCTGGCGCGTATGGCGGGACGCTGCGGGTCGTCGTGGAGCAGCTCGCCGAGCCACCGATCCAATTTCTGGATCGCCGCGTCACGCTCGTCTGCCAGGGTGATCCCCGTGTCGTCGCGCAGGATCTCGATCAGCGGCCAGTATGTGATGCCTCGGCCATACGGAAGGCAGCGGCCGCGAGCCACCCGCGCACCCGAGCTTGTCAGTGTGGACAGCGCTTCGGTGACGAGGCGCGACTTTCCGACTCCGGCTGAGCCGACCAGCGTGAAGAGATGCGCCTTGCGGTCGGCGGCGGTGCGGGCGAAGGTGTCGAGCAAGAGGCGGAGCTCGCGGTCGCGCCCGACCAGAACCGCGTGGAGGCCGGGCACACCGCGCGCTTGCTCGGGCACCACGGTGCGCGCCCGGATCGCCCGAAAGGCAACCAGGGGGGTCGCTTTGCCTCGGGCCGCGACCGGCTCGTGCGCTGCGTACTCGATCACCTTGCGGGTGAGCTGCTCGGTCAGGGGTCCGACGACCACCTCGCCAGGTTCGGCGCCCTGTTGCAGCCGCGCGGCGACGTTGACCGCGTCGCCGCTCACCATGAACTGGCGGTCTTCGCGGGCCGCGGTCACCGCCTCGCCGGTGTTGACCCCAACGCGAACCTCCACCTCCGAGGCCCCGTCACGGATCTCGAGCGCCGCCCGGACCGCACGCTCGGCGTCGTCGTCGTGTACCGCGGGCACGCCGAACACCACCATGGCCGCGTCACCGGCGAACTTCTCCACCGTGCCGCCGTAGGACTGTGAGATTTCGGCGATCCGCTGGAAATAGCGGGCCATGGTGGCGCGGACCACCTCAGGGTCGCTCTGCTCAGCCATCGCGGTGGAACCCACGATGTCGGCGAACAGGACCGTGACGACCTTGCGCTGCTCCGGCACGGTCAAAGTCTAGGTGCGCATCATGAGGTCACGAGCCCGACCAGCCAGTCAGCCGGTCGATGTGTATCGCGACCACAGGACCCTCGGGTCGACTCGATCGATATTGCGCGTAGCGGTGCGCGAGGAGTTCGGTCGCGCGGCGGGCCTCCGCGCTGTCAGTGACCATGCGCGCCGTGCCGTCCGCTCGCACCCACCAGAGCTTCTTCCAGTCGTCCTCGTACTGGTCAACCAGAACTGAGACCGTGGGATTCGCCACGATGTTCCTCAAGCGCTTGAGGTTTGTCGTTGTCTTCGGTTTCGCGTCGACCGCGAAGTACAGGACGTCGCCGTCGAGAGCAAAAACCATCGGGACGATGTGCGGTGTTCCGTCAGCGCTCGCGGTCGCAAGGCGCGCGACTTTAGAGGTGGCAAGACGCTCTCTTGCCTCGTGCAATTCCACGCCGTGAAGTGTGGGCGCTGCACCCACCTTTCGGATTATCGTTGAGCCGTGCAGCGGCTCCGGACGTATACGGTCGACGAGGCGAACAGTGAGTTGCCTCGTGTGCGCCGGATCGTGGCGCAGATCTCGGAGCTTTCGACTTTGCTGCCCGAGCTAGAGGACCAGGCTCGCATCGCCGAGTACGAATCGAAACGAAAGACCGGGGGAGCCGAGGATCGTGATCGCCACCAGCAGGCGCGCGACGCGGTCAGCGGCGCAGAGCTCGAGCTGCTCAAGGCCGTCGCCAGCCTCAACGGCATGGGCATCCAGCTCAAAGGACCGCTCGAAGGCCTGATCGACTTTCCCTCGTATCGCGACGGTGAGCTGATCGAGCTCTGCTGGAAGCTCGGCGAGGAACGGGTCGAGCACTGGCACCACATCGGCGAGGGTTTCGCCGGAAGACGAAAAATATGAGGGAAAACCCGCGCGGTTTTCCCTCATCGGCGGGTCGGCTTCCCGCCGACGCGCCTGCTCCCATTCCGGGGATTGGATTTTCTAGATTGGTTTCTCAAGGCAAGGTCTGGAGACTTTAGGAACGTGGGTTAGACGGCCTGGCGGAGCCAGGCCTACCGGCCACGCAGCTCTAGAGGTCCTTCGTCTCAGTCGGCACTTTTCCTCTCACCGCTTCGAAAACCGACTTCGCGATTCCCGCTGCGTCGAGGCCGTTGTCCCGGAGGATGTCAGAGGCCTTGCCCTGCGGCAGGAACTGATCCGGCAGCGCGAGCATCCTCACCCTTCCAGCCAGCCCGTGCGGGGCGAGCGCCTCGAGCACCGCGCCGCCAAACCCGCCCGTGCCGACGTTGTCCTCAACCGTGACGACCACCGGGTGGCTGCGCGCCCAGTCGGCGATACGCGGATCGACGGGTTTGATCCACCGCGCGTTGACGACGGCGCAGGAGACACTTTGCATCTCAAGGCGAGCGGCCGCCTCCTTCGCGATCTCCACCATGCGACCCGCGGCAAAGATCACGGCGTCCGAACCTTTGCGCAATTCCTCCCACCGTCCGATGGGCAAAGGTTCGACCGGGAGGTCCGGGGTCGCCGGCACAGGGCCCTTCGGGTAGCGGATCGCGACAGGGCCGTCTGTAGCGAGCGCCGTCTCCAGCAGCGCGCACAGCTCCGTTGCGTCGGCGGGAGCCGCCACCTTCAGGTTGGGGATGAGGCGCAGATAGGAAAGATCAAAAATTCCGTGGTGCGATGAGCCGTCGGGACCTGTCACGCCCGCCCGGTCGATCACGAACACGACCGGCAGCTTGTGCAGTGCGACGTCCATGATCGTCTGGTCGAACGCGCGGGCAAGGAAGGTCGAATAGATGCAGACGACCGGGTGCATGCCGGCCATCGCGAGCCCGGCCGCGAACGTGACAGCGTGCTGCTCGCAGATGCCAACGTCGAAAAAGCGGTCGGGGAATTCCTTCGCGAAGTTCAAAAGACCTGTTGACGACGCCATCGCCGCCGTGATCGCGCATACCTCCGGCCTTCTTGCGGCAGCGGTCATCAGGGCCTCGCCGAAGACGTCCGTGTAGGTGAGCTCGGTCGATCGGGGCCGCCCGGTCAATGGGTCGAAAGCCGACACACCGTGCAGCTTGTCGATCTCGTCGTCGACCGCCGGGCCGTATCCGTGTCCTTTCTCCGTCACGACATGGACGACCACCGGCTCGCGCAGCCTCTTCGCGCGAGAGAGCACCTCTTCCAGCGCGGGCTCGTCGTGGCCGTCGACCAGGCCCGCGTACTTGATGCCAAGGCTCTCGAAGATCGTCGAAGGTTGCAGCAGCTGCTTGAGACCTTCCTTCACGCGATACGCCGCCTGGTCGGCGGTTGAGCCGACGAGCGGCAGGTCTCGGAGCAAGCGCGAGATGTCGTCTTTGATGCGCTCGTAACGCGGATCAACCCTCAGCTGCGAGAGATGGCGGGCCAGGCCGCCGACCGTGGGCGCGTACGAGCGGCCGTTGTCGTTGATCACGATCACGAGATTGGGCGGCTGCAGGTGCGCGATCTGGTTGAGCGCCTCGTACGCCATGCCCCCGGTCAACGCACCGTCACCGATGACGGCGATGACGTGGCCGTCGATTCGCTTGCGCAGCCTGGCCTCGGCGATGCCGAGGGCGTAGCTGAGCGAAGTGGATGCGTGGCTGTTCTCAACCAGGTCGTGATTGGATTCTTGGCGCGAGGGATATCCCGAGAGGCCGCCTGCCTGCCGCAGGCCGGAAAAATCCTTTGCCCTGCCCGTCACGATCTTGTGGACGTAAGCCTGGTGACCGGTGTCCCAGACGATCGCGTCCTTCGGGCTGTCGAACACTCTGTGCAGGGCGAAGGTCAGCTCGACTACGCCGAGGTTCGGCGACAGGTGCCCGCCGGTTTTCGACGTCTGGTCGACCAGGAACGCCCGCACCTCCTCAGCCAGCTGAGAGAGATGCGCCTGGTCAAGCGCGCGCAGGTCTGCGGGGGAGTTGATGGTCTCCAGGATGCCCATGGGTCTGTTAACGCTCTGCGCCCGACATGAGTTCCGCGAGAGCGATGCAGAGCCGGGTCCCGGCCCCGCTCGGGCCCCGGAGCACAGTCGTCAGCTCCACGTTCGTGTTCCAGCTCGATGATGCGATGTCCAGGTGCGTCCACGGCTTGCCGCCGGCGAACTCGCCGATGAACATGCCTCCCAGTATGGTCCCCGCCTCGCCGTATTCCGCATTGCGCAGGTCCGCGATCTGGCTGCGAAGCAGGATCCGATAGTCGGCGAAGATCGGCAGCCGCCAGACTCGATCTCCCGCGTCGGCTGCGGCTTGCTCGACCAGTTCCCAGAACTTGTCGTCGTTGCTCACCGCCGCAGTGGCCGCATGGCCGATCGCGATCTTTGCGGCGCCTGTCAGCGTTGCCAGGTCCATGAGGTGAGTGGCGCCGTTGCGCAAAGCGTGAGTCAGCGCGTCGGCGAGGATGAGCCTGCCTTCGGCATCTGTGTTGACGATCTCGACCGTCTTGCCGTCGGCGCTGACCACCACGTCACCCGGTCGCTGCGCCGAAGGCCCAGGCATGTTCTCCGTCGCGGCGATGACCGCCATCACGTCGAGCGGCACCTTGCGAGACGCGATCACGTCGACGGCCGACAGCACCGCCGCCGCGCCCGCCATGTCTCCTTTCATCTGGCTCATGTTCTCGGCGGGTTTGATGGAGATGCCGCCGGAGTCGAACGTGACCCCCTTGCCGATGAGAGCCAGGACCGGCGCGCCGGCCTGAGCTTGAGCGCCCGGGTGCTTCGAGCCGCGATACCTCAACCGGACAAGTCGCGGCGGGTTGGCCGACCCGGAGGCCACTCCGAGGATCAGGTTGTAGCCTCCCGCGCGCAGCTCCTTTGGACCAAGGATCTCGACCTCGAGCTCGTGCCGCTGCGCGATGCGCTGCGCCTCTTGCGCCAGCGCGTCTGGAGTCAGCTCGTTCGGCGGGGCGTTCTGCCACTCGCGTGTACGGTTGGTCGCCTCGCCGTTCTCCTGAGCAGCGACCACCTCGTGCTCACGTCCGAGGCCAAAACCGGTGAGCACGAGCTCTTCGATCTCGCGGCGCTCCGGCTGCGCCCCCGTCTGCCGCGAACGCCGTTCGAACGTGCCCATGACGCAGCCTTCGACCACCGCTTTCAACGAGTCCATTCCAAGTGGTGGTTCCGCGCGCACGAGTCCGATGCGCTTGTATCCGTACGTGCGCGAGGCGCGGATCAGCTCGTGGTGGGCCGATCGCAATCGCTGCCCGTCGAGGTCTCGCATCGCTCCAACGCCGTAGAGGATCACGCGGCGAGGTCCCGACTTGACGCTGGTCGGCACGGGCAAGACTTCATGGATGCGCCCGCGGAACTCCGCGCTCGCGATCATCTCGGACAGCACGCCGCCGAGTGCGCGGTCCAGGTCGAGCGCGCCGCCTGACAGGCGCTGCCCGGTGGCGACGGCGACGGCCAGGGCGTCCACAGGAAGCTCGGCGGGCGGCGTCGAGACCAGGCTTACCTTCACGAGCGCTTAAGCGTAACGGTGCGGATCGGCGAGGTGCTCCGCGACCAGCTCCAGGACGTGCGCCACTCTCAGGTTCATTCCGCGGCGCCGTGCAGCCGCTTCGATGTGCATCAGGCAGCCCGGGTTGTCGGAAGCCACCACCGTGCACCCCGTCTTGGCGATGGCGTCCAGCTTCCACTGGGCCAGGCGTCCGGCGACCTTCGGCCACTCCACGCTGAAGGTGCCGCCGAATCCACAGCAGTTGGCGATGTCCGGGATGTCGACCACCTCATAGCCGGCGAGCTCGAGCAATCGCCTCGGCTCGCTCTTGAGCCCGAGCTGGCGCTGGCTCTGGCACGAGTCGTGGTATGCGACTTTCAGGCTCATGGGCTCGGCGTTGACGAGGTCGGGGTTGGCGTGCACGAGGTCGAGCACGAAACGCGTCGAGTCGCGCATGCGCGAGCTTAGGTCGGCGCGCACCTCGGCGCCCCAATCCGGCGCGTCGATGGTGAACGCGCCGAAGCACGATGCAGAGGGCGTGACGATCAAACCCTTGGAATTCCCAAGACTCTCGGCCAGGGTGGTATGGAGGGCGGCCCCGCCCTTGAAGTCGCCGGCGTTGGCGGCGATCAGCCCACAGCACCACTGACCCTTGGGAAAACCAACGTTGAAGCCTGCCGCGGTCGCGATCCGCTCCAGCGCAACCGCCGCCTGAGGCTGCACGCGGTCGACCATGCAGGAGGCGAAGATGGTCAGCGGCTCTCCGTCGACCTTGCTCGGCATCGCCTGGTCTCGATACGGGACGCCGGCAAGCCTGGGCGCACCGGGGACGAGCCTGCTGAAAGGCGCTGCTGCGCGCAGCACGCGGTCGGCCAGCTCGGGCCGTTTCCACAACCCGAGCACCGCCTTCTTGCGCAGCGACTTCCGGCCCTTCTTGCGGTGCTCGAGGATCTGGCGCGGCAGCGGGATGCCGACCGGGCAGATCTCCTGGCACGCGTTGCACTGCGTGCAAAGCGTGTTGGGCAGGTCGGATGCGTAGAGGCCGTGGTGGAAGGGTGTGAGGACGAGGCCGATGGGTCCGTTGTAGATGTGGCCGAACTGGTGGCCGCTGACCGCCATGAACGGTGGGCATGCATTTGAGCACGCGCCGCAGCGGATGCACGTCAGCGCGTCGCTGAAGATCGGGTCGCTGCGCATCGCTTCGCGTCCGTTGTCGAGGATCACGCAGTGCATCTCGCGCGGCCCGTGGACGCCGATGGTCAGCGATTGCTCGATGTCCCCTGATCGCGACGGGCCGGTGATCCAGTTCACGTAGCTGGACATCACCTGGCCGGTGCCGCTGCGTGGCAGCATGCGGAGCACGGCCACGGCGTCGTCTAGCGTGGCGACCAGCTTGTCGATGCCGAAGAGCGCGATGTGCACCGGCGGAAGCGTGGTCGTCAGGTCGGCGTTGCCCTCGTTGGTGACCAGGACGATGGTCCCGGTCTCGGCGATCGCCATGTTGGCGCCGCTGATGCCGACGGTGGCCTCGATGAACTTCTGTCGCAGCGAAACCCGAGCGTGGTGCTGGATGGCTTCGACCGTAGGCTCCGTGCCGAAGACGTTGGCGGCGTCCTCTTTCGTCAGATGAATCGCAGGTGCGATCAGGTGCGATGGATGCGTGTGCGTCAATTGCACCATCCGCTCACCAAGGTCGGTCTCGACCACCTCCATGCCGAGCGCTTCAAGGTGGGGGTTGAGCTCGATCTCCTCGGTGGCCATCGATTTGACCTTGGTCACGACCATGCGTCCGGTGTTCGTTCGCGTGCTGCCCGCGTTCCAGCAGATCTGGGCGATGATGTCGCGCGCCTGGGCGGCGTCCCTGGCGAAGTGGACCTTGCCGCCGACCGCCTCGAGCTTCGTCGTGAACTGTTCGACGAGCTCAGGCAGGCGCTCGAGGTTGGCCCTCCGGCGCTGCTTCAGGTCTGCGCGGCCCTTCTCGAAGTCGAAGCTTTCGAATGCCTTGTCGCGCCGAGACCGGAGCCCGGTGAGGGCGTGGATCAATGCTCGCTGCAGCTCAGGATCATCAAGCGCCTTGTTGACCCGGTGGGAGAAGTGGCGCCTGGATTCAGTCACGCGTGGCGGATGCTTGCTTCAACGCTTCGACAACCTCTTGTGGGGTCGACACCGGCGCCAAGCATATGGTTCCGAAGCACACCACCGCACGCTGATCGCCATCGGTGTCGATCACGGCGTAAGGGTGGGCGAGAGAAGCGGCGCGCGCGAGCTCAGGGTTGCGCGTGGTCACCTTGATCTGGTGATGCACCCGGTCGAGAGCCCGCGCAAACACGGCCGCCATCAATCCGTACTGCCGCGGCAGGGCGGCCACGGATTCGAGGGCCCGTCGAGCCTGGTGCAGGTAGGTCGTGGTCGGATCGCCGGCCAGGATGTTCAGCTCGGCGAGCGCCATCGCGGCAATCGAGTTTTCGACCAGGGGCTTGATCGGCTCGGCCAGGCGGCCGAGCTCGTCGCCCGCGGCGTGGTCGAAGTAGCCGCCGAGGTTCGGATCGCCATACCGTTCCTCGAGGTGGGCAGCCAGGTCCATCGCGGCCGGAAGCCACTGGTCGCCGAGTCCGGCCTGGTGAGCGCGCACCGCCGCCCACAGGCTCCAGACCTGGTCGGGTAGCAGTCCGCCAACGTCTGCGGAATGCTTCATGCCTTCGCCGCGCCGGTAGGCGTCTTTGAAAAGGCGCCCGAGAAGCCTGCCCGCATGCTCACGGAGAGCCGGGCGGTCGAGGTGCCGGGCGGCGTCGAGGTAAGCGACCGCCAGCGCGGCGTTCCACGAGGTGTAGACGCGCCGGTCGACATATGGGGCCGTCCTCTGCGCGCGCTCGCCTGAGTCCATCGAGTAGTAGTGCTCGTCTGCGTCCTGGCTGCCGGCGTACAGGCCGGTCTTCGGGTCGCGCAGCACACGGTCGAGGTAGCCGGTGGTGGTGTCGAGCGCCGAGCCCAGGCCCGCCAGGGCGAGCGAGCTCACCAGCCCCGCGTGATCCTCGAGCATCTTCTCGAAATGGGGGACGCTCCAGTCCTGTGTCGTCGAGTAGCGGAAGAAGCCGCCTTCGACGTGGTCGTACGTGCCGCCTCCGGCCATGCGCTCGAGCGTGTTGATCGCCATCTGTCGCAGCGATGGGTCGGACCGAACGCTGGACTGCTCGAGCAGGAGGAGGATCGCGTCGGTGTGTGGGAACTTGGGTGCATTGCCGAAGCCGCCGTATTCGGGATCGTAGGCATTCGTGACCGCCTCGAGGATTGAATCCACGATCCCCTCGTCGAGCGACCCGGCGCTGCGCGCGACGCCCGAGGCGGCGCGCTTGCGCGCTTCCAGGGCGCGGCTTGCGATCTCCGGCTGGTTGACCTTGTAGTAGCTCGCGATGCGGGTGAGGGCGTCAGCCATCTGGTCGGGCGGCAGGTATGTGGCTCCGGTGAGGATGTCGCCGGAGGCGCTGAGGAAGGCCGTCGTCGGCCAGCCGCCCATGTTGTACCGCTGGTTGATGTCGGGGCGAACGTCGTTGTCGACGCGGACCGGCACGTATTCGCGATTGATTAGGTCGATCACCCCGGCATGCGAATACGTCGTCTCGTCCATGACGTGGCACCAGTGGCACCACACGGCCGAGATCGAGAGGAGGATGGGTCGCCCGCTTTGCCTGGCCGCTTCAAATGCGGTCGCGGACCAGGGCTGCCAGTTGATCTCGCCGGCCCGGTTGGGTCGCGGCGAAAAGTGAAACTCGTCCGCCGCTTCTGGCACACGACAAGGTTACGCGGGTGAAACAATGGCACTTGTGATCTCGACCAGCGCGGTTGACGCGTACATCGAGAAGAACTCGAAGCGCTTCGTCGACGAGCTGAAGGAGCTGTGCTCCTTCCCGAGCATCTCGAATCACGGGAAAGCAGCGGTGGAGCCGGCTCGCGACTGGATCGCCGACCGCCTCTCCCGTTTCACCGACCGGGTGGAGACGCTCGACGCGGGAGGCATGCCCGCGCTCTACGCGGAGGTCCCTGGCGCCGGCCGCCGCAAGCTGCTGCTCTACCAGCACTACGACGTCCAGCCGGTTGACCCGATCGACCTGTGGGACTCGCCTCCATTCGAGCCGGCGGAGAAGGACGGGCGGATCACCGCCCGCGGCGTCGCCGACGACAAGGCGGACGTCATGGCACGCATCCACGCCCTCGAGGCGTTGAAGGGGCTCGGCGAAGTGCCGGTCACTCTGCGCTTTCTCGTCGAAGGTGAGGAGGAGATCGGATCCAAGACGTTCGAGAAGATCGCGCACGAGCACGCGAGCAAGCTCTCCGCGGATGGCTGCCTGTGGGAATCGGGCGCGTCCTTTGACGATGCCGGACGGCCCACGCTGCAGTTCGGATGTCGCGGGCTGCTTTACGTGCAGCTTCGCGTGAAGATGCTCGCGTTCGACCAGCATTCGGGATTCGCGTCCATCTATCCGTCGGCGGCGACGTACCTCATCGGAGCGCTCGCGAGCCTGCGCGACCAGGAGATGAACATCAAGCTCGACGGCTTCTACGACAAGGTCGTCGCGCCGACCGAGGCCGATCGCCGGATGATGGCGAGAATCGACCCCGAGGTCGACAAGCGCAAGCAGCTGGTGGGCTTCGAGCGCCTCGTCCGCGATCCCAAACCGGGCGAGGTGATCGAGCAGCTGCTCTTCACTCCGACGTGCAACGTCGCCGGGGTCACGACCGGATACCAGGGCCCGGGCTCAAAAACCGTCCTTCCGGCCGAGGCGACGGCGAAGCTGGACTTCCGGCTCATCCCCAACCAGGACCCGGCCGACGTCCTTTCTCAGCTGCGCCGGCACCTCGACACGCATGGCTTCGAAAAGGTGGAGGTCGTATGGAGCGATGGCGAGAAGCCGGCGCGCTCAGACCCCGATTCAGCCATCGGCAAGACCACGATCGAGTGCGTCCGCGAGCTGCATGGCGAGCCGGTCCTGTGGCCGTTCATGCCGGCCACCGGACCAATGCACCCGGTCGTCTCCGACCTGGGCATCCCGACCGTGCTCCCGGTCGGCGTCGGCCGCCCGGACAACCGGATCCACGCGCCCAACGAGAACATCCACGCGGCGGATTACATCAACACCGTCCGGCTGATGTGCCGGATCTGGGAACGCTTCGGAGCCGGCTAGTGGTGCCTCTGGGAATCAGCTGGACAAGACGCGGCCCCGGCGGCCGGTGCCAAGGAGCCGACGAGCACGCGAGGGAGTGCATTGCGCGGATGCCTGACCGAGCGCGCACAGGAGGCGACGCCGGCATCAGCGAAGCCCGGCCGACTGGGCCGATGGATTGGCCAGCGCCTTCCCGGAGGCGCCACTAAGGTGCAAAAGCTCACCGACAAGCTCTTCACCGACAAGTTCAACGAGGACACCGGGAAGCCGCACATCGAGGTCGTCGACCAGACCGTCTGCGCCACCAGGTGCACCGGCAAGTACTGCAATCACTTCTGCCCGGCGGGCGTCTACGAATGGAACGAGGAACAGAAGAAGAACCTGGTCAGCTTCGGCAACTGCATCGAGTGCGGCGCCTGCTCCATCGGCTGCCCCTTCGACAACATCTCCTGCCACGCCCCCCGGGGCGGGTACGGCGTCCAGTTCAAGCACGGGTAGCCCGGCGGAATAGGAACTGCTCCCAGCCCAATTCAAATCAATGCAGTGAGCGAATACGACGTGGTCATCGTGGGAGGGGGTCCAGCCGGGCTGGCGGCCGCCCTCTACACCGCCCGGATGGACCTGAAGACGGTGGTGGTCGACCGCGGCCCCCTCGGAGGCCAGCTGCTGAACACCGAGCTCATCGAGGACTACCCCGGCTTTGAGTCAATCCTCGGCTCGGAGCTCGCCACCAAGATGGGCGAGCACGCGCGCCGTTTCGGCGTCGAGGTGCGCGACTTCGAGCCCGTCAAGGAGATCGACGTCGAGGGCAAGACCAAGGTGGTCCGCCTGGAGTCGGGCGAGGAGATCCGCGCCCCGGCCCTGATCATGGCCGCCGGCGGGCTTCCGCGCTACCTGCACGTCCCAGGCGAGAAGGAGTTCTGGGGCAGGGGCGTCAGCTACTGCGCCGTCTGCGATGGCGCCTTCTTCAAGGGCGAGGAGCTGGCCGTCATCGGCGGCGGCGACGCAGCCGTGGAGGAGGGCGAGTTTCTGACGCGCTACGCCTCGAAGGTCTACATCATTCACCGGCGCAGCTCGCTTCGCGCGCAACCCATCCTGATCGACCGGGCCAATGCCAACCCGAAGATCGAGTTCATCTATGACGCGCACGTGAAAGAGATCGCGGGCGATGAGAGCAAGGTGCATCTCGTGCGCTACGAGCAGCGTGGACAGACCAAGGAGCTTGCCGTCGGAGGCGTCTTCATCTTCATCGGGTTCGTGCCGAACTCGGGCCTGTTCAAGGTGCACGTGAACCACGACGAAGCGGGCTACATCGTCACCGACCGCAACATGCAGACGTCGATCGACGGAATCTGGGCGGTAGGCGACGTGCGCGCGCAGCTGACGAAGCAGATCGCCACAGCAGTGGGTGACGGCACGACTGCGGCCGTCGCCGCGGCAGGGTATGTAACCTCGCTGAAGGACGTCGCCCGAGCTTAGTCCTAGTTGCTGATCACGTCGACCCAGACCAGGCCGGGAGGCAGGGTCATCACCTGGCCGCTGTCGAAGGTGAAAGTGAGCGGGCCATGGCTGTCAGTCGAACTCCAGGTGCCTGTGTAGGCCATGCCCTTGTAATAAATCTCCACGCGTCCGTTGGTGTCGAGCTCGTAGTCGTGGATGTGCGCGCCGTGACCGTCGCCGACGTCGAGGAGCCACTCCCTGGTGTGGAGGAGGATCAGCATTTCGATTCGCAGAGGTTTGCCGAGGCTTGCGTCGGAGTAGGGGTGAGCCTCTTCACTCTTTTGATAAGTGCCCATGACCGGGTCGTACGTGTAGACCGAGTAGTGCTCGTCAACCTTGATCGACGTCTGAGCTACGCCGGCGGGGAGCACCGGCCTGGCCTTGGGAATCGCAAACGCCGGGATGTATCCGAAAAAGTTGTCCTCCGCCGCCTTGACGGTCGGGCCCTTGATCATCAGGTTGTCGGGCGCGTAGCGCGGGGGCCCGGCGCGGTACTGGTACCCGATCGTGTCAAAGAACTGCGGGGTCGGGTCCTGCGCCGCGCGAGCCCGCGTCGCTTGCGACTCGCCGGACTGGAACAGAAGTCCTTTGTAATGGCGCCCGATCTTCAGCGAGATGAACCGGGCTGACCGCATCGGGCCGATCAGGTCCGGCGCGTTGTCGTAAATCGCCGTCAGGCGGGTGATTCCCCCTTCGGCCAGGTACTCGAAGATCATGTCAGCGGCCTGAAGGCCGTTCTGGTCACGGGCGAACTCGTCGTTGGGGATCTGGATAAGAGCGGGGAACTTCAGCGCAGTGGTGTGCTCGCCGTCGTGGTAGTAGATCCCCGTCTTGAGGGTGAAGGCGCCGGGGATGAGGTGGCCTGTCTGGTCACGGCCGCCCGCGCTCAGCTGAACCTGAAGCGCTCCCGAGTTAATGCCCGAGGTGGAGAACGTCGCGCTCCTGTCGTCGGGCGCCCACTTGAGGTCGGCCACCTGCGTGCCGATGGTGACCTTGATCGTCGTGGGCTCCATGGCGTCGTTGAAGTTGAGCTTCAGGGTGGCGCCAGGATTGACCTCCATGCCATCGGTGAGCGGCGTCCCTGCCGGACCCACGATCGAGGTGACGTGAGGAACGATGATCGTGGTGAAGGTCCAGGTGCTGCCCTGGATCCGGTGCCGACCGACATCGACGATCGGCTTCATGCTCACCGTATAGGTCGTCAGCTCGCTGAGCGGCCTGGTCGGCGACCACGCGTACTGGGTCTGGCCCGAGATCTCTGCGATGGCGCCCTCAGGAGTCGGGCTGATCGAAAAGGCCGCCTGGACCGCGGCAAGCGACACCGGCCGGCTGAACGTGAGCAGCACACGACTGTCCGTGGGCACGTCCTTCTGTCCATTCTTGAAGTTGGTGGCGAGCGTCGTCGGCAACGTGTTCTCGTACGCGAGGTATGCACCCGCGCCAGTCAGCAACACGAGGGCGACGAGTCCCGCGCCGATCCAGCCTCGACGAGAAAATCGTTGAGGGCGGCGTGACCTGCGCCTGCTGGGCGGGACCGGCGAAGACGCTGGCTCGAGCTCTGGGAGCGACGTGGATATGGACAACGGGGCCGCCTGGATTATCTCAGAAGTTACTTGCCTGAGGGCTTCAGACCGCGCAGGTAGGGGAACGTGTAAATGCCAGTCGCGTGGCCGCTGTCGAAGGCGATCTGCAGCGCGTACTGGCCGACCAGGGTGACGTCTTTGATGCGCAGCTCTTCGGGGCTCAATGCGTTGACCCTGGCGAGCCGTCCAGGTGCGCCTGCCTCTCCGCGACATTCAGCGCAAGGACATGCCCACCGCAGCTGCTCACCGGAGTAGGAAACCTTGTGTCCGTCCTCCCACGTGATCTCCATCACCTGGCGGGCGCGATCGACATCGACGTTGACCGGAAACGGGTCTGGATCTTGCAGCGGTCGGGCTCTTTAGTGGACGTTGATGACGGGCAGCTGTCGAAACGATTGGATCGACGTGCGGGCCGCGACCTGCGAGGCGATGTGTTCGAAGGCCTTCGCGCCCGCGGAGTCGGGTCGCGAGATGACGACGGGCACGCCGGAGTCGGCATCTTCGCGAATGCCCTCCTCGAGTGGCACCGCGCCCAGAAAAGGAACTCCGAGCCGCTTGGCGGCCGACTCGGCGCCGCCGTGACTGAAGATCTCGTGCCGATGTCCGCAGCTCGGGCAGATATACCAGCTCATGTTCTCGATGAGCCCGAGCGGGGTCACGTTGAGCTTGCGGAACATCTGGAGCGCCTTGACCGCGATGTCGGTGGCGACGTCTTGCGGCGTGCACACGATCGCGACACCGGTGAGGGGCACGGCCTGGGCGAGCGTGAGGGAAGCGTCGCCGGTGCCGGGCGGCAGGTCGATCACGAGGTAGTCGAGGGAGCCCCAGTCGACCTGGACCATCATCGCTTCGATGGCCTTGCCGACCATCGGGCCGCGATAGATGGTGGGCTGCTCGCCTGGGTAGATGTGGCCGAACGACATCAGCTTCAGGCCATGCGCTTCGATCGGACGCAGGCGGCCGTTGACCTGCTCAGGCTGGACTCTGGAGCCGGTCATGGCGGGAACCGAAGGGCCGTAGATGTCTGCATCGAGGAGGCCGACCTCGGCGCCGCTCTTACGCAGCGCGGCGGCCAGGTTGACCGCGACGGTGGACTTGCCGACGCCGCCTTTGCCCGACGCGACGGCGATCGTCTGCTTGACGCCAGGCAGGATCTCGGAGGGCTTCGGGCGCATGAACGCGGGCCGCACGTTGGCCGTCATGCGGACCTCCACGCCGGTCACGCCTGGGATCTCTCCGACCAGGTCTTGCGCCTGGGACTTGAAGCGATCGCGGACGGGGCAGGCGGGAGTCGTGAGCTCGAAGGTGAAGCTGACTTTGCCCTGGGGGCTGACCTCGAGCTCCTTGATCATGCCGAGGCTCACCACGTCGCGGCCGAGGTCGGGGTCCTGGATGTGACCCAGCACCTGGAGCACTTGCTGGGTGGAGGGCACTGCCATCGTGAGGGCATGTTACCGGTACTGGTGAACGCGGCCCGGTTGGGGCACGGGTGCCGGAATAGCGCATCTTTTGCGCCAAAAACGTTGAATCGGCGACTTCAAAGACGGCTTTGGCGCCACAAATGCGGAATTCCAGCTTGTGTCGTCAGATAGGCACACCCCTGACGGGGCCCACCCTTTCTTTTGGCTCCCACCCCCGAGCCGACGCACCGAACCGCTGCGGAGCGTGATTCGAAATCCGGCTCAAGTCAACCCTGCCTGTTAATTTCGAATCCGATGGGAAGACGCGACGAGCTGCTGGTCCTTCAGTCCGCATGTCGCGCTTGTCATGTCTGCGTGGACCAGGGCATCATCCCGGAGGCGAATCCAACTTTCGAAGGCCGATGGGGGGCGCCGTTTTTTCTCATCGGCCAGGCTCCAGGTCCAGTTGAGCGCGAGTCACGTCGTCCTTTCTCAGGCCGCGCGGGGAAGGAGCTCGATCGGTGGATGCTCCGCGCCGGTTTCCAGAGCGCCGAGGAATTTCGGCGCCTCACTTACATCGCTGCGTTGATGCGCTGCTTTCCCGGGCGCAACCGCGCCGGGAGCGGCGACCTGAAGCCGCCGCCGGCAGCCGTCGCCAACTGCGCCCACTGGCTCGATTCCGAGCTGAGACTGATCAAGCCCAAGGTGCTGATCCTGGTCGGGCAGCTCGCGATCGCGCGTTTTCTCGGCCCCGGTCGCCTGGAGGATCGCGTCGGTCATCGTTTTGGCGACCGGCCTGTGATGGTTCCGCTGCCGCATCCCTCCGGACAGAGCCGCTGGCTGAACGACCCGGCCAATCGCGAGCGCCTCGCCGCGGCGCTGGGAATTCTAGGGCAGCTTCAAATGAGTCTTGCACCGGCGCTCAGAAGCAGGTCAAATAACGACGGCAGCTCGCAGAAGCCGCCCCGCGCGCAGCGGGCCACGACGAAGACGAAGAGGAGAAAGGCGTGAAGTATCTGCTGGTCTATTACGGCGGTGGGATGCCTGAAACACCTGCGGCGCAGGCGCGGGTCCTGAAGCAGTGGGACAAGTGGTTCGCGAAGCTCGGCCCGGCCATCGTCGACGGCGGCAATCCATTTTCGGGAAAGGTCAACAAGATCAAGGCGGACGGCACCGTCACGAAGGTACCCGCGGCGCAGCGCGCCAGCGGCTACAGCATCCTAGAGGCACCCTCGCTGGACAAGGCGACGAAGATGGCCAAGGGATGCCCGATCGTCAAGAGCGGAGGCCAGATCTCCGTCTACGAAACTTTTAACGCGATGTAACCCTTCACGACCAGGGGTTGCCTGCATTTTTTGCGCGACGTGAGGGCACACGGGCCGTAATCGAAGGCAGCGACGCGCGCCACCTGGCGCGGTCGTTGCGGGCCCGGGTGGGGGAGGAGATCGAGGTCATCGACCCCGACGGCTTCATGCTCACCGTGCAGCTCGACGCGGTCTCACCCGAGCGCGTCGAGGGGATCGTGGTCTCGGAGCGGCCCCATCGACCCGAGCCTGTGGCAAGGATCACGATCGCCATCGCCAACCTCCCCGGGCCGGCGCTCGAGCTGGTGCTCTCGCGCTGCACCGAAGCCGGCGCCTTCGCCTTCCACGTCTTCCAGGCCGAGCGCAGCATCGCCCGCGGCGCCAAACAGGAGCGCTGGCGGACGATCTGCCGCGAGGCGGCCATGCTGGCCGGCCGGCTCAGGGTGCCGGACGTAGACAGCTTCGCTTCGCTCCCCACCGTGCTGGAGGTGTCTGAAAACCCGGTCATGCTCGTCCGCGCGGCACCCCAAAAGCTCTCCCGGATGGCGGAGCCCCCCAACCTGACGCTCCTCGTCGGGCCTGAAGGGGGCTGGTCGGATCGCGAGCTCGTCCTCGCCACGGTCCACGCCGGGCTGGGGCCCCGGAACCTCCGGGCCGACACCGCCGCGCTCGTGGGCCTCTCGATCGCGCTCGCCGCCCGGGAATAGACCGCTTCCACTGTCGCTTCGGAATGAGATAAGATGAAGCATGAGATGGCGGAGCGTCTCGTGGAGCGCGGTTTCGCCGGCGACCCGCTGGTCGAGTCCAGCGGGCCCATCTCCGTCGACCTCGCCGTTTTCACGCTGGCCGGCCGGGAGCTGAGCGTCCTGCTGACCGAGCGAACGGAGGCGCCGTACCCGGGCTTCTGGTCGCTTCCCGGCACGCTGCGCCAGCCAGGCGTCTCGCTGGATACGCAGGCGCGGGCCCTGCAGAATGCCGTGACCGGAATCGACGGTGGCTGGATCGAGCAGCTCAAGACCTTCGACCGGCCTCAGCAGGTCGACGCCAAGGGCCACGTCGTCGTCCCCGGCCGTGATCCGCGTGGCGACGTCATGTCCGTCGCCTACATCGCCATCGTGCCGACCGCCCTCGCCGAATCGTGCGAAGCCCGGGCCGAGCGCGGTGAGCAGCAGTGGCACCCGGTGCGGCGCCTGCCGGTCGAGATGGCGTTCGACCATCGCGAGATCGTCGATTACGCGGTCCGGCGCCTCCGCAGCAAGGTGGGGTATTCCTCAATCGGCTTCCAGCTGCTCCCGTCGGAGTTCACCATCACCGAGCTGCAGCAGGTCTACGAAGCGGTGCTCGGGCTTTCGATCAACCGCGGCAACTTCTGGCGCAAGGTGGTCGACCGCGGAGTCATCGAGCCGACCGGCAAGGAACGCAACGTGCGCGGCAAGCGCGCGTACCTCTTCCGCTTCACCCAGCAGGCGTTCGGCCTGCGCGAGGAGCCCGATGGTTTCATCGAAGCCTGACCTCGACCGCCTGGTCCGGATCGCTCTCGAGGAGGACCTCGGAGAGGATGGCGCAGATATCACCACCGCCGCGGTGGTGGACTCGAAGCTCATGGGCGAAGCTGTCCTCATCGCTCGCAAGCCAGGGGTCGTCTCCGGCGCGAACGCTGCGGCCAGGGTTTTCGAGCTCGTGAGCCCGCCGTGCGACTACCACCAGCTCGTGGCGGACGGCGCTCGAGTCAACGAGGGCGACCAGGTGGCGAGGGTCACCGGACCGCTTGCCTCCATCCTGACCGGTGAGCGCACCGCGCTCAACTTCCTGCAGCGCCTCTCGGGCATCGCAACGGCGACGCGACGTTACGCGGACGCGCTCGCCGCGTTTCCGACCGTCACTCTTTTGGACACCCGCAAGACGACTCCAGGGCTTCGCTTTCTCGAGCGCGCCGCGGTCCGAGCCGGCGGCGGGCACAACCACCGCGACGGGCTGTGGGACGCGATTCTCATCAAGGACAACCACGTCGCGGCCGCCGAAGGCGTGACTCCCGCGATCGAGCGGGCGCGCCGAGCCCGAATGGCGGTAGAGGTCGAGGTCGACACGCTCGAGCAGCTGCAGGAAGCGCTTGCTGCCGGGGCGGAGACCGTCCTCCTCGACAACATGTCGCCCGAGCTCCTGCGTCGCAGCGTGGAGATCACAGCCGGTCGAGCGAGGTTGGAAGCGTCAGGAGGGATGACGCTGGAAGGTGCGGTCGAGGCGGCGAAAGCCGGCGTGGACCGCATCTCGGTGGGTGCGCTGACGCATTCCGCGCCGGCGCTCGACATCAGCCTGGAGGTCATCAAGACATGGCGGTAGAGCAGATCGACCTCGCCACCGACGCGGCGGAGTACGCGCGTCGCACGATGCCTCGCGACATCGCGAGCATGAGCGCGGAGATCCGCGAGCTCGCGCGGACGCGCAACGCGGTCATCCTTGCCCACAACTACCAGGTGCCCGAGGTCCAGGACGTCGCCGACTATGTCGGTGACTCGCTCGGACTTTCACGCCAGGCCGCCGCGACGGATGCCGACGTGATCGTCTTCTGCGGCGTGCACTTCATGGCCGAGACGGCAGCGATCCTCAGCCCGACCAAGCGAGTCCTGATTCCAGACCTGGCGGCAGGCTGCTCGCTGGCCGACACGATCAACGCCACGCAGCTCGCGGCCTGGAAGGCCGAGCACCCCGGCGCGGTCGTCGTGTCGTACGTGAACACCACCGCCGAGGTGAAGGCGCTCAGCGACTACTGCTGCACGTCGGGCAACGCCGAGCGCGTGATCCGCGCCATCCCCGAAGACAAAGAGATCCTCTTCTTGCCGGACATGTTTCTCGGCACGTACCTCGAGAAGGTGACGGGCCGCACGATGCACGTCTGGCCGGGCGAGTGCCACGTCCACGCAGGAATCCGGCCGGCTGACATCGACCGGGCTCGCCGCGAGCATGGCGACGCGGACCTCCTGGTCCACCCGGAATGTGGCTGCGCAAGCCAGTGCATGTACTTCAAGGCGAGCGGGGACATCGACGCCGACCGCACGCACATCCTCAGCACCGAAGGCATGGTCAAGCACGCGCAGCAGCACCCGACCCGCAGCTTTGTGGTCGCGACCGAGCTCGGCATCATGCACCGGCTTTCGAAGGAAGCGCCGCAGGGCCGCTTCTACGCCGCCAGCGAGCGCGCGATCTGCCGTTACATGAAGAAGATCACGCTCGAGAAGCTGCTGACCTCGCTCCAGGACGACGTGTTCGAAGTGACTGTCCCGCAGGACGTCGCGGACCGGGCGCGCCTCGCGATCCAAAGAATGGTCGAGCTGTGATCAAGACCGACCTCCTGGTCGTCGGCGACGGGCTTGCCGGCTCGGCCGCCGCGCTCGAGGCGGCGCGCCTTGGCGCTTCCGTGGCGCTGGTTTCCGCGGCGCATGGTTCTTCCGACCGCGCCCAGGGTGGCATCGCCGCGGCGACGCTGCCTGGGGACTCGCCTCGGCTGCACGCGCTGGACACGCTGGCCGCGGGCGGCGACCTCTGCGATCCAAGCGCGGTGGCGATGCTGACGTCGGCTGGACCGGGGACGGTCCGCTGGCTGGAGTCGCTTGGCGTCCGGTTCGACGGCGGCAGCGCGCGCGAGGCGGCGCATTCCCTTCCGCGCGTGCTTCACCTCGGCGGAGACCAGAGCGGCAGCACGCTGATGGGATTCATGCGGACGGCGATCGAGCACGAGCCGAGGATCACGCGTCATCGCGCGCGCCTCGACTCGCTGATCGGTGACGGCAGTTGTGCCGGCGCTGCGTTCTCGGGCGGCCTCACCATCTTCGCGGGCGCCACCGTGCTCGCGACAGGCGGCTACGCCGGCCTTTACGGACGCACGACCAACAGCCGGATCAGCAACGGCAAGGGCATCCTCGAAGCTGGTCGCGCGGGAGCGCGCGTGGCAGACCTCGAGTTCGTCCAGTTTCACCCGACGGTCTTCGATGGACCGGAGTCTTTCCTGATCACCGAGGCGCTGCGCGGCGCCGGGGCTGTCCTGGTCGACGACCACGGCGAGCGGTTTGTCGACGAGCTGCTTCCCCGCGACCAGGTCGCGCGAGCGGTCGCGGCTCACCAGGGTCGCGCGTTTCTGTCGGCCGTCCACCTCGACCCCGATGTGCTCCGCCGCAGCTTCCCCAACTTCGTCCGCAACTGCCGCCGCGTGGGGATCGACCCGCTCCGCCGGCCGGTGCCCGTCGCGCCCGCCGCTCACTACACGATGGGCGGCGTCGTGACCGACCTCGACGGCCAGTCTTCACTCGGCGGACTGTTTGCGGCGGGGGAGTGCGCCCGCACCGGCGTGCACGGGTCCAACCGCCTCGCCAGCAACTCGCTGCTGGAGGCGGCCGCCTTCGGCCGCAGGGCAGCCGCCGCCGCGGTCGGGACTTCGGCCGCCCAGGCCGCCGGCTCGCGGCGATCCAGGCCGTGGCGCCGCGGCGCGCTCACGGTCGCGGAGATCGGCGCGGTCCTCGACTCTGCTGCCGGAGTGCTCAGGAACGGGGCGGCGCTGCAGGGCGCACTGACGGCGCTGCGGTCGGGTGCTGTGTCAGCGGTCTCCGCCGACGCGGCCCAGATGGCGTCCATGATTTGCGGGGCGGCTCTTGCCCGACCCGCCAGCGTTGGAGCACATCAGCGCCAGGACGCGCCCGCGGCCATCGCCAGCTAGCGCTTCAGCCCTCGGTAGGTCTCGATCTCTCCAGCGATGGCGATGACCGACGCGATGCCGAACAGCAGCGCCCCCACCACCAGCAGCGCCGCCCCAAGCGGAACGAACTGGGCCGTTTCCGCCAGGCCGACGCACAGGACTCCTACCGCCAGCACGAGCACTGCGTAAGTCCTGAAGCCCCGGCGGCTGGCGGCAAATCCTGGAGCCAGCTCGCCCAGCGGCTGCGACGTCACCCGGCGCATCACGAGGTCGCCGGCGCCGAACAGGTTCAGCAGGAGCACCAGGCCCGCCAAAACGAGCAGCACGCCGATCGCCATCACCACACCCACGTCGGAATCTTCCTCTCCCTAGCATTGCAGCGTGCCCACCACGCAGGACCGAGTCCGGAACTTTTGCATCATCGCCCACATCGATCACGGCAAGTCCACGCTTGCGGACCGATTGCTGGAGTACACCGGCTCGATCAGCAAGCGCGACATGCAGGACCAGGTGCTCGACAGCATGGACCTGGAGCGCGAGCGTGGGATCACGATCAAGCTCCAGGCCGTCCGCATGACGTACCCGGCGAAGGATGGCAAGAAGTACGAGCTGAACCTCATCGACACGCCTGGGCACGTCGACTTCGCTTATGAGGTGTCGCGGTCGCTCGCGGCTTGCGAAGGGGCGATCCTCGTGGTCGACGCGGCGCAGGGCATCGAGGCCCAGACGCTGGCGAACCTGTATCAGGCGGTTGAGGCAGGGCTGACGATCATCCCGGTCGTGAACAAGATCGACCTGGATGCGGCGCAACCCGAGATGGTCGCCGAAGAGATCGCCGACGTGACAGGCATCCCGCGGGACCAGGTCATCTTCGCGTCGGCCAAGCAGGGCATCGGCACCGAAGAGATCCTGGAGGCCGTCGTCGCCAGGGTGCCGCCTCCGCGCGGCAATCCTTCTAAGCCGCTGCGCGCGCTGATCTTCGACTCGCACTACGACATCTATCGAGGCGTGATCACGTACGTGCGCGTGGTGGACGGCGAGATCATCCCGCGGACCAAGATCCGGATGATGAACACGGACAAGGTCCACGACGTGGACGAGGTCGGCTGGTTCGCGCCGCGTCCGCAGCCGGCCGAGAAACTGACCGCAGGCGAAGTCGGTTACGTCATCGCGGCGATCAAGAACGTCGTTGACGCGCGCGTCGGAGACACCATCACCACCGCCGAGCACGGAGCTACGACGCCACTGCCGGGCTATCGGCAGGTCAAGCCCATGGTCTTCGCCGGGCTCTTCCCGTCCGACTCGGACCAGTTCCCGGACCTGAAGGAGGCGCTGGAAAAGCTCCAGCTGAACGATGCGGCGCTGTCTTACGAGCCGGAGAACTCGGCCGCCCTCGGTTTCGGATTCCGGTGCGGATTCCTGGGTCTGCTGCACCTGGAGATCGTGCAAGAGCGGTTGGAGCGGGAGTTCGAGCTCGACCTCATCACGACGGCGCCGACCGTCGAGTACGAGGTGAAGCTGAAGCGTGGGGGAGTGATCGCGGTTGACAACCCGGCGCTGCTGCCGGACCCGACGATGATCGAATCCATCGCCGAGCCTTACGTGAAGCTGACCATCATCGTGCCTTCCACTTACGTCGGCCCGATGATGGAGCTCTGCCAGGAGCGCCGTGGCTCGTTCAAGCACCTGGAGCACAAGCCCGGCGACCGCGTCGTGCTCGAGTACGAGATCCCGCTGGGCGAGATCATCCATGACTTTTATGACCAGCTGAAGTCGCGTTCCAAGGGCTACGCCTCGATGGACTACGAGATGATCGGGTTCCGCGAGGGCGACCTCGCCAAGCTCGACGTCCTGGTGGCGGGCGAGCCGGTCGATGCGCTGTCGCTGATCACGCATCGCAGCAAAGCCCAGGTGCAAGGCCGCAAACTTGTCGAGAAGCTGAAGACGATCATCCCGCGGCAGATGTTCGAGGTGCCGCTGCAAGCCGCGATCGGCGGCAAGGTGATCGCACGCGAGACGATCCCCGCGATGAGGAAGGATGTGCTGGCAAAGTGCTATGGCGGCGACATCACCCGCAAACGCAAGCTGTTGGAAAAGCAGAAGGAAGGCAAGCGACGGATGAAGCGGGTCGGGTCGATCGAAATTCCGCAAGAGGCGTTCATGGCGGTGCTCAGCCTTGACTAGATCGACACGGCTGATTGCGCTGGTCGCGATGGCGGCCGTTGCGCTGGTCGGCTGCACGAGGTCAGCCGGTGCGAGCACGGGCGCGAAGCCGGCCGACATCTATGCGGGCGCGATCCAGCTCGCGGACCTCACGGCGGTGGTCGGAGACTCGTCCAACTGGTGGCCCGGGCCGCCGACGTTTGGTGTGCGCCCGCTCGACACGGCAAACATGCCGCCGCAGGTGCGATCCGAGACAATCGTCCGGTTCGCGCATGTCGGGACTGCGGAGAACATTTACACGCTGTACCGGGTCTGGGACACGACCTCTTTAGCTACCGCGGTGATGACAAGCTACGAGACCGCTCTCGGCACTTCACTCACCGGGCCAAAAGCCGGCGACCAGGTCCTGTACTACCAGCAGCAGCTGCAGTACGGCGCGGCGCCCTACGCAACCCTGGCCTACATCCGCGTCGGCCAGACCATCATTCAGAGCGTCTGGAGCCGGACTGACGCGTTCGGCGGTGCGAGCCAGTTGGGCAAGGTCGCCGTGAAGATCGCCTCCCGCCTGAAGCAGGTCAGCGCAGGCAAAGTGCACGCGACGCCGCCGTCCACGACGGATACCGCGATGCTGCCGCCCGCCGGCCCGTACCTGACGCTGCTCGGGTCGACCCGGCTTCCGGTCGAGGCCGCCGTCGTGATGGTCCATTCAGCCTCGCCTGGCGCGATGGCCACCGGCCTTCACGACGCGGGCATCAGCACATTTGTCTTCGGCGACTACACGCTCGACAACGACACCCATATGGAGGTGCGCACAGGCGTCCTCGAGTTCCAATCCGCCGCGGCCGCCTCGACCTGGATCGATGAGGTTCGAGGCACCAACCAGCTCACGTCGGACGGCTTTGCCGCTTACTTCGACGATCTGACAGGTCAGTACTTCCTGCTGTTCCTGGCCGGCAGCAAGGCGGCCGTCTACATCTGCCGTTCGGTGGCTGAAGGCGAATCGGCGTCGCGGTCGTGCGAGGCGCCGATCGCGCCGGTTGGCGCCGCCTGGAAGTTGAGCCTCATCGGCTAAGCGCCGCCGCTGAATCGCGCGCCCAGCCTGCGGTTCGCCTGGAACCACCGCCACTGCTTCGTCAGACCTTCTCGCAACGAGACTCGCGGCTCCCAGCCGAGGCGTTCGCGCGCCAGGTTGATCGACGCACCCGTGTGCCTGGGGTCGCCGGGGGCTGCGGGCAAAGTTTGGCGGCGCACCTGGAGGCCGCTGATCTCCTCCAGCGTCGCGAGCACGCGGTTGACCGTCACGCGGCTCCCACCGCCCAGGTTGAAAACCTGTCCGGTGACGTCCGCGGTCGCAGCCTTGACCGTGCCTTCGACGGCGTCTGAGACGTAGGTGAACTCGCGCGTCTGCTCGCCGTCTCCGAATACCTCGATCGCATCGTGGTCGACGAGCGCCTGCATGAAGCGGGAAAAAGCCATGTCTGGCCGCTGTCGCGGACCAAAGACCGTGAAGTAGCGAACGGACACGGCCGGAACGCCGAAGTTGTTGGCGTACAGAAGGGTCAGGTGCTCGGCCGCGAGCTTGGTGACGCCGTACGGGGAGACCGGTCGAGGCAGCGCCGACTCCTTCGTCGGGAACATCTCTGCATCGCCGTAAACGGAAGAGCTTCCCGCGAACACGAGGCGGTCGATCGGCGCCTCCTTCAAAGCCTCGAGCAGACGCTGGGTGGCGATCAGGTTGTCGCGCACGTAACGGTCGAACTGGCCACCCCAGCTCGGGCGAACGCCGGGCTGACCCGCCAGGTGATAGACGACCTTTGAACCTTGAAGCACCCTGGACAGGTCGGCTTCCACGAGGTCCATCTCTTCGAAAGTGAAGTTGGGATTCGCCTGCGAGCCCGCGAGGTTCTGCTCTTTGAGGCGCCGGTCGTAGAAGTCCGCGAAGCTGTCGATGCCAACGACTTCGTGTCCGAGCACGAGCAGCCGTTCGCAGAGATGCGAGCCGATGAACCCGGCCGCGCCCGTGACGACGACTCGCGACGGAGCGGCCATTGCTGACACAGAGTGCGGTGCTGTGGCTCCCGATTGCAACTGAAGAAGGCTCCTATCCTCATACCGGTGAATCGATTCGAGTCGTGGCTTTCGGCGTCGGGCGCCGGCATAGCGGTCAAGGAATTCCCGGCGGGGACGCGCACCGCGGTCGACGCTGCGCGCGCCGTTGGTTGCGAGCTGGGACAGATCGTCAAGTCGCTGGTCTTCGTCGCCGGCGGCAGGCCGGTGGTGGCCCTGGTCAGCGGGGCCAACCGGCTGGACGAACGCCGGCTCGCCACCGTCGCGGGCGAACCCGTGGAAAAGGCGGATGCGGAAACGGCTCGCACGGCGACCGGGTATTCAATCGGTGGGGTGCCGCCGTTCGGGCATGCGACCGAGGTGCCGGTGTTCATGGATCGCGACCTGCTCGGCTACGAGGAGGTTTGGGCGGCCGCGGGCCGGCCGGATTCAGTTTTCGAAATCGCGCCCGAGCGGCTCAAGGAGTTGAGCCACGCAACGGTCCTGGACTTGAAGGCTTGAGCAGCATGAGTTGCGTATGAAGCCTTTTAGACACCTCTATGTCCACATCCCCTTCTGCAAGCACAAGTGCGGCTACTGCGACTTCAACGCGTACTCGGGCATGGACCGTTTGATGCCGGACTACGTCGAAGCGCTCGAGCGCGAGCTGGCGAGGGCGCGGGAGAGATTCCCGTTCGAGCAGCTCGAGACGATCTATCTCGGCGGCGGCACGCCGAGCCTGCTGCCCGCGGAGCTCGCGACGCGACTGCTGCAATTCATCGGTGCAACCTTCGACGTCGCGCTCGGAGCCGAGGTCACGCTGGAGGCGAATCCCGCGAGCACGGATGAAAGGAAGCTCGCCGCATGGCTCGAGGGTGGCGTCAACCGCTTGAGCCTCGGTGTGCAGGGCTTCGACGGTCACGCGCTTGCCGTGCTCGAGAGGCGGACCGACGCGGCCCAGGCGACGCATGCCTTCGAGCTCGCGCGCGCCGCGGGCGTGCGCAACATCAGCATCGACTTGATCTATGCGGTCCCATTTCAAAGCCTCGACTCCTGGCTCGAGACGCTGCGCCGCGGTCTGGCCCTCGGCCCCGACCACGTATCGACCTACTGCCTCACGTTCGAGGAAGGGACGCTCCTGTGGCGCCGCCGCGCTGAGGGCCGCGTGCCCGAGGTCGAGCCGGACCTTCAGTGGGATCAGCTCGACGCCGCCTGCACCGAGCTCGAGCGGGCCGGCTTTCGGCGCTACGAAGTTTCGAGCTGGGCCCGTCCCGGTTTCGAGTCGCGGCACAACCAGGCGTACTGGAGGTGCAGCCCGGTATACGGCGCCGGCGCGGGGGCGCACTCATACTCCACCGACGGCGCCAGCGCGCGGCGCTGGTGGAACGTCGCCCGGCCTCGCGATTACATCGCCGCCTGCCCCGAGCCAGAGGCCGACGGAGAGGACCTCCCCCCGCGCAAGACGGCGGCCGAGACCCTGATGCTCGGGCTGCGCACTGCTGACGGAATGGCGACGCCCGCGGGATTCGACCAAGAGCTCGCCCAGCTGGAGGCCGGAGGCCTGGTCGCCACGATCGACGGCCGGGTCACGCCCACGCGGCGTGGCATGGACCTGCACAACCAGATTGCTCTTTCGGTACTGTAACTAGCACTCTCACCCAGAGAGTGCTGAAACCATGGAAAACAGGAAGCAGGCGATCCTCCGCGCGGTGGTGAACGAGTTCACGACCAGCGCCGTGCCCGTCGGCTCCCAGGCGCTGCAGAGCCGCTACTTCGTCAACCTGTCTTCGGCCACGATTCGCAGCGAGCTGGCCGAGCTGGCCGACCTCGGCTACCTGGCGCAGCCTCACACCTCGGCCGGGCGCGTGCCGACCGACTCGGGCTACCGCTACTTCGTCGACTTCCTAATGGACCTCGAGACGATCCCCGAGCACGTCGCTTCGTTTATCGAAAACGAGCTGCGATCGGCGCCGGCGGACGTCCAGGGCATGGTCGAGAAGGTGGCGATGACCGTGGCCGCCGTGACGCAGAACGCGTCTGTCGCGAGCGCGCCGCAGGGCTCACAGGCCCGCGTCAAGCATGTAGACCTGGTCTCCCTCGAACCCACCGAGGTGCTCCTGATCCTGCTGCTCGAGGGCAACCTCCTGCGCCAGCAGGTGGTGACGGTGACGCAAGAAGCCGTTCAGCCAGAGCTGACGAAGCTTGCTTCCCGGTTCAACGCGACGCTTGCGGGTCGGGGCAGCGAGGAGGTCCGGCGCAGCTACGAGGGGGCCGTGCTCGGGTTGGAAAAGGAGCTCCTCGGCCGCGTGGTCGCCGTGCTGGATCTCTACGAGAAGGGTTCGGAGAGCCTGGTCGTGCACGACGGCGTGCGCAACCTCCTGCGCCAGCCCGAGTTCGCCGAGTCCTCGCGCCTGCACCAGGTGCTCGAGGTGCTGGAGGAGACCCGCTACCTGACCGTCCTGCTCCGCCAGCTCATCGGCGAGTCCGACCTGCAGATCGTGATCGGCTCAGAAAATGCGTCGAGCCAGCTGCAGGGATGCGCCGTGGTGCTGACGACCTACGGACCCTCGAACCGGCTCAAAGGAGTGCTCGGTGTGATCGGACCGACGCGCATGGCGTACAGCCAGACGGTCGCCCGGCTGCAGGCCGTGGCTCGCAGCGCGAGCGATCGCATGGCAGACCTGGGAGTTTGACGGAGCGTGGGCGCGAGGTATCTAACAGTCGATGACCACGCGTAAGCACCCGCACGACCCGCACGAGCCAGAGGGCCGCAGCGAGACGGTCGATCCCCCGGACTCCCGAGCGGTGTCTTCGATGGAGACCAAGATCGCGGAGCTCGAATCCGCCCTCGCCGAGGCCAAGGACCGCCGCCTGCGGCTGGCGGCCGACTTCGACAACTTCAAGAAGCGGACGCGTCAGGAGCAGCTCGAGACAATCCAGCACGCTTCGGCCGACCTCATCGCCAGGCTTCTGCCGGCGCTCGACGACCTGCACAAGGCGCTCGACCACAAGCCGAAAGGCGTCGACGAGGCGTGGGTCAAGGGTCTCGAGCTGAGCGTCCGCAAGCTCGACGAGGCGCTCAGCGCGCACGGGCTCGAGCCGATTGACTCCGTGGGCGCGCGCTTCGACCCGAAGCTGCACGAGGCGATCGGGTCCGAAGAGTCGAGCGAGCACCCGGAGGACACGATCACCTCAGAGCTTCGTCGCGGGTACCGGATCCGCGACCGCGTGGTCAGGCCGGCGCTCGTCAAGGTGGCGCGCCCACCGGAGCGCCCGGCATCAAACGACTCAGACACCTAGAAGAAGGCCTTGGCCGTCAAGCGCGACTACTACGAGGTGCTGGGATGTGCCCGGCAGGCATCTCCCGACGACCTGAAACGCGCCTTCCGCAAGATCGCGATGGATTCGCATCCCGACCGCAACCCCGACGACCCGGCCGCGGCCGCCCGGTTCCGTGAGGCGAGCGAGGCCTACGCCGTCCTGTCGGACCCGGGTCGAAGGCGCTCGTACGACATCTTCGGCCACGCGGCCGTCGAGTCGGGCGCCGGCCCCGCAGTCGATTTCTCGGACATGCCGTTCGGGGACATCTTCGACACGTTCTTCGGTGGAGGCTTCGGGGGCCGGGCGCGGCGCGAACGTTCGAACCGCGGCGACGACCTTCGCTTTGACCTGACGATCACGTTCGAAGAGGCGTTCGCCGGCGTCGAGAAGCAGATCGACGTGGGCCGCCTCTTGACCTGCGATCGATGCTCGGGCAGCGGCGCCGAACCGGGGACCGGCGACGAGTCGTGTCCCGGCTGCCGCGGGACGGGCCAGATCCGCAGGCAGGCGCAATCGATCTTCGGGGCGGTCGTCACCACGGCCACGTGCCCGACGTGCCGGGGGGCGGGCCGCTTGATCAAGAACCCGTGCGTCCAGTGCCGCGGCCAGGGTCGCGTCCAGCAGTCCAGGCGCCTTGCCATCAAGATCCCGGCCGGCGTGGACACCGGGTCACAGATCCGGATCAGCGGCGAGGGGGAGTCAGGCCTGAGAGGCGGCCAGCCCGGAGACCTCTACGTGGTGCTGCGCGTCAAGGCTCACGCCCATCTCGCGCGGCACGACCAGGACACCGTCTACGAGCTTCGTGTGAACATGGTCCAGGCGGCGCTAGGGGACCGGATCGAAATCCCCACGCTCGAAGGCTCCGTCGAGATCGCCATCCCTGCCGGCACCCAGCACGGCCAGTCTTTCCGCCTCGCCGGCCGAGGCATGCCGGACGTACGGGGCGGGCGTCGAGGCGACCAGTACGTGGTGGTCCAGGTTGTGGTGCCCAAGGACCTGACCCCGGAGCAGAAGGCGCTCCTCCGGAAGGTGGGGGGCCTGACTGGAAAGCCCGAGAAAGTGTCCAAGGGCTTTTTTGAGAAACTTCGCGACGCGATCTCCCTCGACTAGTCCAACTCACAGCAACTTCCCAGCTTCGACGCATAACCTGACGGCAATTGGGGTAGTTATTTGATTCGGCAGCAGTTTTGAGCCGTATATAGAAAGGAAGAGAGTGGCAAAGACGATCGATCTCGAGTTGACCCGAGCAGAGGTGGAAGTCCTGGAGCTGGAAGCCCGGCTCCGCGTGGTTCCGATGAACGACACGCAGCTGTCGGACGCCCTGAAGACCGCCCTGGCGGCCAAGAAGGAGCGCCTCACCAAGCTGCGCACCCTGCACGCCGCAGCCGGCAGAGCCCGCTCCACGGAGAAGGACACCGACGGCGCGAAGCCCCTCCACGCCCAGCGCCGGCCGCCCCTGAAGCGCACGGTTCCGCAGCGCCCGCAGGCCAAGTCGAGCAAATAACCCCGAACTCGAGGCGGTCGGCCTGGCCGGCCCGCCCCTCGGGCCTGCGCACCGAATCGCCGGTTCGAACGTTATCGTGGTCGAATTGGCCACCGATCCGAAGCAGTCTCCGCCCACGTCTATCAACCCAGACGCCCATGACGCCATAGCGGGCTGGGCCAACGAGGGCCGCCGCCTGCGGAGGTGGGCGGTTCTGCTCCCGGTGATCACCGGGGTGGTCGCGACCCTACTCCTGGCGGCGGTCGGCTTCCGCCTGTGGCTCGCCGACGTCCGGGTGAGCGAGCTTGCGGCCTGGGCGGCCGCCCTCTTGATCCTGGCCGTGCTCGCCTACCTCAGCCAGCACATGCTCGACCGCAGCCTCGCGCTCCAGGCCGAACGCCAGGCGTCCCTGCTCCAGGCGATCAGCGACATCGGCGAGGGGCTGGTCATCACCGACCAGGGCCGCTATGTGGCCGGCAACGCCGCGTACCAGGCCCTGACCGGTTACGGCCCCGAGGAGCTGGCGGCCTTCAGCTCACTGATCGAGCTCGCCCCTCCAGAAGAACGCGCACAGCTGACCGCCCAGCTGGCCACTCGTCTGGAGGGTGGAGACGTGCCGTTTCGCTACGAATCGGCGCTCCTCACCAAGGACGGGCGGCAGATCCAGGTCGAGACGGCCGTGCGCCGCCTGGCCGCCGAAGGCAAGCACCGGCTCCTGGCCCTGGTCCATGACATCAGCGAGCGACACCGCATGGAGGAGGCGGAGCGCGAGAGCGAGACCAGGTTCCGGACGCTCTTCGAGCAGGCCCAGGCCGGCATGGCTTTTGCGGGCCTGGATGGGCGCATCACGACCGTGAACCCGGCTTTCTGCCAGCTGGTCGGCTACGACGAAGGCGAGCTGCGCAAGCTCTCGCTGACGGACATCACGCATGCGGAGGACGTGCCCGCCCTACAGGAGGCGATGTTCCGGATGATCGCCGGTGGGAACGAAGGGACTCGGATCGAGAGTCGCTACACGCGCAAGGATGGTGACGCGGTCTGGGTCGATGTGACGACCCGCCTCGTGCGCGGCCCGGACGGCAATCCGCTCTACCTGCAGACCGTCGCCGTCGACCTCCGCGACCGCAAGCGCGCGGAGGTCTTGCAGGCCGCCCGTTTTGCCGTCACGCAGGCGCTGGTGACCTCGCCCGGCTGGGAGAAAGCCGCTCCAGGCGTGCTCGAAGGGCTCTGTCGCACTCTCGACTGGGAGCTGGCGGAGTACTGGGAGGTCGATGCCGAGCGCGAGGTGATGCATTTCGTCACCGCGTGGAAGCGTCCCGGTCGCGACACCACCAGCTACGAGGCCACCGCGGCACAGGCGAGCTACCGCCGCGGCGAGGGCCTGGCGGGGCGGGTGTGGGAATCGGGCTCGCCGGTTTCGGTCGCCGATCTCGCATCCGACGACTCACCCCGCGCAGCGGCAGCCGTCGCGGCGGGCCTGAAGGGCATCGTCGGGTTCCCGGTGCGCAGCGGCCGCCGGGTCGTGGGCATGATCGCGCTCCACACGTGGGCGCCGCGCGCGCTGGACGAGGGGTTGCTGGCGGTCATGAACGACGTCGGCTCGCAGATCGGAGAGTTCGTCGAGCGCAAGCGCGCCGAGGTTGCGCTGCAGGAAAGCGAAAAGCGAATGCGTTCGGTCCTCGACAACGTCTCCGATGGGCTGGCCACCATCGAGCAGAGCGGCATCATCGAGTCGGCGAACCCGGCCGTGGTCAAGCTGTTCGGCTACTCGGAGCAAGAGCTCGTCGGCCAGCAGGCCGACGTTCTCATCGCGACCACTCATCGCAGCGCATTCGTCAACTACCTCGAGCGGCGGCTCAAGCTCGACATCCCGGTCAGCGGTGCGCACGAGACGATGGGCAAGCGGAAGAACGGGAGCCTGTTCCCGCTCGAGTTCGTCGTCAGCTCGATGCAGATCGGCTCACGACACCTGTTCATCGCCACCCTGCGCGACATCAGCGAGCGAAAAGCGCATACCGACGCGCTCGAGTACCAGGCTCTGCACGACGCCCTGACGGGTCTGCCGAACCGCAGCCTTTTCGGCGACCGCCTGCGGCAGGCGCTGCTTGCGGCTCGCCGCAACCAGAAGATGTTCGGCGTCCTGCTGCTCGACCTCGACCGGTTCAAAGACATCAACGACGCCCTCGGCCACGACCGCGGCGACAGCCTCCTGCAGGAGGTCACTGCGCGCCTGCGCGGCGTCCTTCGCGCCACTGACACGATCGCCCGGTTGGGCGGCGACGAGTTCGCGGTGCTGACGCAGGACGCCAAGCACCCCGACGACGTGGTTTCCATCGCCCGAAAAATTCTCGCATCGCTGGAAGGTCCGTTCGCCATTGCGGACCAGATGGTCGAAACCGGCGCCTCCATCGGCATCGCGATGTATCCCGTGCACGGCGACGATCCGAGCACGCTGCTGCGCCGCGCCGATGTCGCGATGTACGTTGCGAAGCGGTCTGGCGGCGGCTACGCCGTGTACGCGCCCGAGCAAGAGGCGCAGACGCTGCGGCGCTCAGGATTGGCGGGTGAGCTGCGCCGGTCGATCCCGCAAGGAGAGCTGGTACTGCACTACCAGCCGCAGGTGACGCTGGCGACGGGCGCGATCCATTCCGTCGAAGCGCTGGTGCGGTGGAACCACCCGCGCGAGGGGCTGATGCCGCCCGACCGATTCATCCCGATGGCTGAAGAGACAGGCATCATCCACCCGCTTACAGCGTGGGTGCTCGATTCAGCGCTGGCTCAGCTGACCAGGTGGCTCGAGGACGGACTTGACGTCTCGGTCTCGCTGAACGTTTCCCCTCGCAACATCGAGGACCACTCGCTGGAGGAGATGGTCGCGCGCGCTCTCGGCACCTTCAAGGTTGAGCCACAGCGGCTCACGCTCGAGATCACTGAAGGGGTCGCGATGGCCGCTGCGGCCGCCAAAGCGCTGCACAGGCTCAACGAGATGGGAGTGCGGCTGGCGCTCGACGATTTCGGAACGGGCTACTCCTCTTTGCTGTATCTCATGCGCCTGCCCGTGAACGAGATCAAGATCGACCGCTCATTTGTCGCGGCGCTCGCGACCGATCCAGACTCAGGCGCGATCGTGCGCTCGGCCGTGGGCCTCGGCCACAACCTTGGGCTGCGCGTCGTCGCCGAAGGTCTGCAAGACCGCGCCGCGGAAGCTGTGCTGGTCGAGTCGGGCTGCGACGCGGCCCAGGGATTCCTGGTCGGCCGTCCGTGCGCCGAGAAAGAGATGACCTCCCTCCTGCTGGCACACTCGGGCCTCGCCAAACAGCTTGACTAGCTATACGGATTCCGAACTTTTGGCGCCAGAGATTCGCTTCGATCGACCGCATTCCGAGCTGCTGGCGCCAAACGTGCGTTATCGCCGGCCCGGGTGAGGAACGTACTCGTCCTGGGGGCCGGCGGTCAGCTGGGCTCGGAGCTGGCGCGTCTGTTGGGTCCGGGCTCAGGCGTCGCGCATGCCGAGGCGTCGGTCGCCGACCGCGAGTCGATTGACCGTCTCATCCGCGAACGCCGGCCCGATATTGTTTTCAACTGCGCCGCCTACAACGCGGTGGACAGCGCCGAGAGGGAAGTGGACCTTGCCTTTGCGGTCAACGGGCAGGGGCCGGCCATAGTCGCCGCGGCATGCGCCGCAAGCGGCGCGCGACTGGTTCACTTCTCGACGAACTTCGTGTTCGATGGCATGCTCGACAGACCGTACACAGAGTCGGATGCGCCGGCGCCCCTCGGCGTCTACGCCGCCTCAAAGCTCGAGGGTGAGCAGCGCGTCCTCGATCTCCTACCCCGAGCACTCGTGATCAGAAGCTCGGCCCTGTTCGGCGACACCGGCTCGGCCATCAAGGGCGGGAGCTTCCCCGACCGGATCCTGGCGCGAGCGCAGCGCGGGGAGCCGCTGACGGTGGTTTCCGACCAGAAGGTCAACCCGACCTACACCGGCGACCTTGCTCCCGCAGCCATCGAGCTGGCGGCCACCGGCCTGGAGGGAGTGGTCCACGTGGTCGCCGCGGGCTGCGCCGGGTGGGACGACTTCGCCCGCGCCGTGCTGGAGGAATCTGACGTGGCGGCGCCGGTGAGCGCGATCCTTTCGGCGGACCTGAGCTCGGCTGCACGCAGGCCGCTCAACGGATGCCTTACCTCGGCGCGGGTGGCGGCCTTACGGCCGTGGCGCGAGGGCCTGCACGAATGGTCAGCCCGCCGCCGCGCGAGCCCATAAAAAAGGCTCGGGCCGGGCGATTTCTCGACACCGGCTCCGAGCTTGGCTGCGGGGGGTGAGGTCGAAATGGATGATGATGCCCGCGGTTGACTCCCTCTTGACGGCGCGCACAAACCGCACGCGCAGACAAAAGTTTAGGCTCGGAATCCGAGAGCAATCTGGTCGATTTTTGCTCTTTTTCGACGACGAAACGGCTGCGTCACTCGGGGAATTCCAAGCTAAGGCGCTCGCACCGTGATCCCGGCGTGCTAGAAGTGCGTTGCTCCAGCACACGACTTGCACACTTTGCTCAGTTCGAACGATTTAGCAAACCGTCTTGGCATCAGCCGGGCGAGCGTTCTTCGTGCCGTCTCGCGGGGCCAGCTGAGGCCGGCGCTCGTCACGCCGGGAGGCCATCGGCGCTTCCTCCCCCAGGACGCCGAGTGGCTGGGCCGCCGCCCCGCCAGAGGCGACCGGGATGACCAGCTGATCAGCTCGAGCGCGGCGGCGCGTCTTCTGGGCGTCAGCCAGCAGACCCTGAACCGGGCCGTCCGCCAGGGCCGGCTGCGTCCGGCAGTCGTCACGCCGGGCGGCCACCGGCGGTTTGCCACGTCTGAAATCACCGCATCGCGGCGCGACGCCGATCGATCGGCGTGGGAAGGGACTGGCTGATGGCCGGCGACACTCCGCCACTGCAGGGGACACCGCGGTCAGACCGCGGCCAGATTGCCTGGAGCGTCCTGCTCAACTCCATCCTCGTCGCGGCTCTCGTGCTCGGGCTGATCCCGATGGTCGCCATCGTGCACGGCTTCATCGAGCTGGTGTCGCAGTCAAAGATTCACAGCGGCGCCGACTGGGTCGCCTATGGCTTCGCGTTCACCGGCCTGTTCCTGGGTGCGGTCTTTTTCGCCTACGCGATCAAGTACTACCTGAGCACCGCGATGGTGCTGGTCACGACGCTTGTCGGCGGTGGCACTCGCAATGGCAACGGCAACGGTCACGGATCAAACGGCTCCTCCAACTCGAACGGTCGCAACCGGATCTACGGCAACGGCAACGGCAATGGCAACGGGTTTCACATCGACCTCGGATATCACCCATTCGTCTCGGTGCACGTCGCCGCCTACAACGAGAAGCGCGTGATCGAGCGGCTGCTGGAAGCGCTCGACAAGCTGGAGTACCCCGCCTACGAGGTCATCGTGGTCGACGACTCCAACGACGAGTCGATCCAGATCCTCCAGCGGTGGCGGGACAGGCCGCGCTTCAAGATCCTCCATCGCAACAGCCGCCAGGGATACAAGGGCGGGGCCTTGCGCGAAGCGCTGAAGTACATCGACCCGAGGACGGAATACGTAGTCGTCTTCGACGCGGACTCGGTGCCGTTCCCGGACTCCATCGAGCGCCTGCTGCCGCACTTCTATCGCGTCAGCGAGGGACCGTCCAACCGCCGCTTCGAGTCTGCGTTCGGCCGCAACGAGCCGCCCTCCGAGCCCGGACAGGTCAGGCGGCGCCTGGAGGTCGCCGCCGTGCAGAGCTACCAGTGGCACGTCCTCAACAAGTCGGAGAGCTGGCTGACGGAGGCGGTGAGGGCCGAATACGCCGGAAGCTACATGGTCGAGCGTCCGTTCCAGGACGCGATCGGCTCTTTGAAGATGATCGCCGGCACCGCTTACATGATCCGCGCGGACGTCCTGCGCGAGGTTGGCTGGGGCACGAGCATCACCGAGGACTGGGAGCTCACCCTCAAACTCTACGCGCGCGGCTTCAAGGTGGTCTACACGCCGTGGGCGGAAACGCCCGCCGAATGCGTGAGCACCTTCTCACGACTCGCCCGCCAGCGCATGCGCTGGGCCGAAGGTCACACGTACAACGTCCGGCGATATTTCCTGCGGATCATGAAATCGCCGTTTGTGACGCCGCTCGAAAAGCTCGAGTTCCTCTACGACTCCACGTATTACCTGCAGGCGGGTCTGTTCGTGATTGGAAGTCTCGCCTGGGTGATCTCCGAAGTCGTCTTTCACACCCACGTGCCCGGCTGGACCGCGCTGCTCGGCTGGTCGCTGCTCTTCTCGAACATCTTCGCGCTGCCCTTGATGAATCTGGGCGGGCTGATCCTGGAAGAGGCCCCGCGGCGAGACCTGCAGGGCGTGTGGGGGGCGCTGGTCCTCTCGTTCGCTCTCGTGCCCTTCCAGTCGTGGGCCGCTTTCAAGGGGCTCGTCAGCAAGGAAGAAGGACCGTGGTTCCGCACTCCGAAGACCGGGCGCATCACCGACGAGGTGCATCACCTTAGGCGCCTCAACCTCCTGAGGCGCTGGCTGATGGGCCCGCGGGCTCGGCGCCTGGAGTGGAAGTCGCCGTCAGCGCCGGCGGCGCCGCCCGCATCACCAAGCATCGGCCGGCTGCGCAACCGCTGGGCAGGATGGGTCGTGGCGCTTGCCCTGCTCGCGTCGTTTGGCGCTTTGGTGTGGCTCGCTGCACGCGCCCCGGTCGTCACCGCCGCCGGCAATCCGCTCTACCTGCACGGCAGCGGCACCGCGCCGGGCTGCACGGCCACCACGCTCGACCAGACGATCGGAAGCCGGGCCACCGCGTGCACCATCCAGTCCGCCTCTGGCGGAGTCACATCGACCTGGGGCTTCACGAACCTGCCAGTCCAGACTGTCGCTGCGGGCGTCTGGACTTTCACCATGTACTGGACGGGCGGGACGGGCGCAACCAACGACACGGTCACCGTCACGGCCGGAGTGTCGGCGACCGCGAGCTGCGTTGGATTTGTCGCCACGATTCCCAACCTCGGCTCGACGTGGTCGACCACGATTGGATCCGCCGGCGCGAACACGACGAGCCCGTTCACAGTGAGCACGAGCGCAAGCCAGCTGGCGCTGGTCATCCCCCCCGGCGGATCTTTGTGCCTGTCGGTGACTCTCACGCACAACACCGGTGGCAGGCCGTTCCTGGTTTACGACGGGACTGCCGGCGTCGGCGACACGCAGGTGGTGCCGCCGAGCATCGTGGTGCCGGAATCCCTGCTCGGGTTCGCCGCGTTGGCGCTCCTCATACCGGTGTTCACCTCTCGCCGGCGCCTGCTCGCGTTCGTGAGGGTGCGCGCATGAACACCCGTGACCGGGGGAACCTCAACCTGAGCCTGCTCGCGATGCTGTGCGCGCTGCTGATGCTGCTGCCGCTCGTGACGACGTTCGACGACTTCCTCACCACGTGGGCGCTGCAGCTCGGCGCGAACAACCCGCTGCAGGCGATCGTCCCCGTCGAAGCTCGCATGGTCGCCGGTCTGCTCGGCCTCGTCGGCATTCATGCCGCGGCGTCGGGGAGTCACCTCGTCGTTTGGGACGGCGCCGGCGCCATGCACACCCTGTTCATCTCCTGGAACTGCATCGGATGGCAGAGCCTTGTGCTGCTCGGCGTCAGCCTCCTGTCGGGGTTGCGCGGCCGTCATCCAATCGAAGCTCGCATCCAGGTCATCGTCATCGGCGTCGCGGGCACGATGCTGCTCAACTTGCTTCGTGTCGCGGTCGTGGCTGGAATCGCCGCCACCGTCGGAGTCACGCCGGCTGTGTTGTTTCACGACTACGGAGGCACGATCCTCGTCGTCGCATTCCTCTTTGGCTTCTGGATCTTCGTTCAGCGCTGGATCCTCGGCGCCGAACCCTCAGGCGGCGGCGAGGAGGCGATCGCATGAACCGCTGGCTCAGGCTTGCCCTGCAGACGGCGTTCGGCCTGGTCCTGCTCTGGTTGTGGCTGCGCACCGTCTCGCTGAACGAGGTGGTGAGCCACGCGCAGGTCCGCAATTGGGCGCCCGTGGCGCTGATGATCGTGCTGTTCCTGCTCACCAGCGTGATCAGGGCGCGGCGATGGCTGCTTTTGCTGCGCCCGCTCGCCCCGGTCGGGATGGTGCGCGCCTTCGCCATGAATGCCGCGGGCGGCCTTTTGAACTACGTGCTGCCCATTCGATCGGGCGACGCAGCGAGGGCGTGGTGGCTGTGGCGTCGCCATCGAGTGCCGGCCGGTTCCGCTCTCGCCACGATCGTGATCGACAAGGCCTGCGACCTCGCCGCGGTGGCGCTCGTGCTGGCCGGGCTGGAAGTGGTGGCCCTGACAGGGGTGATCAGCACTCCGCAAGGTCTGCTGGGCGCGGCCGCGCTGGCGATCGCGCTGCTGGCGGCAGTGTTCGGGACGGCCCTTGCCGGCCCGCGGCTGGCGCGGTCGTGGCTGGCCCGGCGGCTCCTCCCGGCGCGGTTTGCGTCCGCCCTGGCCGGTCAGGCCTTTGCGTTTCGGGCCGGCGCGCGTGGGCTGTGGACTCCGGCGCTCGTGAGCCGGCTCGCTTTCCTCACCATCCTCGCGCTGGCGATCGACGCCTTCAACTTCACCTTGCTCTTTTCCGCGGTGGGCGTATCCGTGCCGCAGCTGAAGGCGATGGCCGCGTACCCGGCGTTGCTCCTCAGCTTTGCCGTTCCCGCCGGGCCCGGATACGTCGGGAACCTGGAAGTCGCGGGATCGCTGGTGCTGGGTGGGGGCCTCAAGCTGGCGCCGGCGGTGGCGGCCGGCGCGATCGTCCTCTATCACGCGATCACAGCCGGGACCGCGTTGGTGCTCGGGCTCCTCGGCTTCTTCCTGGTCGGAGGACGGCGGCGCGCCCGTGCGGGCGCACCGCGCAAGATCGCGGTCTTCCACTGCGGCTTCACCTACTCGGGCGGCGGCGAGCGCATCGTGATCGAGGAGGTGTTGGGTTTGCGGCGGCGCGGCTACGAGGTGGAGTGCTACGCGCCCACCGTCGATCAGTCGCGGTGCTATCCCGACCTCATCGCCGATGTACGCGTGCGAACTTTTCTGCCGCAGCTTCCGCGCTGGGTTCCCTTCCGCGAAGCCGTGCAGATGGCGGCGACCTCGCTGCTCATGCCGCTGTACGCCTGGCGTTTTCGAGGGGTTGACGCGATCGTGGGGTGCAATCAGCCCAGCGCGTGGATCGCATGGTGGGCGGCGAGGTTGATGGACGTGCCGTACGTCGTCTACCTGAATCAGCCGAACCGGCTGGTTTACCCGCGCAAGATCGATCGCGAGACCGGGTGGGTCGCCAACGCGGACTATCGATTGCTCGCGGCCATCGTGCTGCGCGCGACACGATTTGTTGCGTGGGCCGACCTGCGATCTGTGCAAGAGGCGGACCAGCTGCTCGTGAACGGCGACTACATCGGCGACATCATCCGCCGCACCTACCGTCGCGAGGCCGTCGACTGCCCCGCGGGCTGCCATGTGGCCGCATCGGGCTTCCCGCTGCCGCTGGAAGCCCGGTTCTCCGGCGGCCTGACCATCAATGGATATCCGATCCGCCGGCCTTACGTGCTGCTGACCAACCGTCACTACCCGCAGAAACGGTTCGACCTCGCCATCAGGGCAATGGCCGAGGTGCGCCATCGGCACCCGCGCGCGCAGATGGTGATACCTGGACCTGCCACTCTTCACACTGCGTCGCTCAAGGCGCTGGTCGCCGAATTGAGCCTGGCTGACTCGGTCATCTTCCTGGGGGCGATTGCCGAGGACGAGCTGCAGAAGCTCTACGAGGGAGCGGCCGTTTACGTGTACCCCGCGCCGGAGGAAGACTTCGGCATGGGTGTCATCGAGTCGATGGCCAAAGGCGTGCCCGTGGTGGCGTGGAACCAGGCCGGGCCGACGGTCACCGTCGGGCCGCGCACCGGACACCTCGCCGAGCCGCTGGAGGTCAGCGATTATGCGGCCGGGATATCAGCTCTGCTGGACGACCCCGCTGAAAACCAGGCCACGGGCGAGCGCGCTTTCGAATGGGCGCGGCGCTTCGATTGGGAGAGGCACCTCGACACACTGGAGCGGGCCGTGCTCGAGGTGGCGCGCAGCCACGAACAGGTTGCGGCGGAGGCGGCGTCGGCTTGAAGCTCCTTCCCAGGATCCTCCCCGACGAAGAAGAGGAGGAGCGGCGGCTCGACCAGCCTGAGTCCGCCCCTGAACGTGCGCCGAAGCCTCAGCCGCTGCATTGGACATGGACCGCGGGGGTGGCGGCCATCGCCGCGGTTCCGCGTCTTCTTTATCTATATGTGTTTACCGACCCGGAGAACCCGGGCCTGGGCGCCTACAACGACGTCTGGCATCACTGGCAGATCGCATACCTGACGAAAGAGATCGGGCTTTCGGCGCCGGGCGGGCCGAGGCTCTGGGATCTGAAAGGCCTCGACTACTTCTGGGGGGTGCTCCACCCGCTCCTGATGGTCGCGGTCTTCGACATCACCGGTTCGATCGACATCGTGCTCACCCGCATCGTCAGCCTCGCCTTTGGTGTCGCGGTGGTCGTCCTGCTCTTCCATGTCTGCCGCCGCCACTGGGGACTGCAGGCGGCGATTGGAGCCGCCCTCGTGGCGAGCCTGCTTCCGACCAGCGTGATGAACGACGCGTCGGGGATGCTCGAGCCGATTGGGGTGGCGCTCTCCCTGGTGGGCATCTGGGCGTGGCAGAAACCGAGCGGATTCTGGTCCGGCCTTGCCTTCGGGCTCGCGGCCATGGCTCGAGCTGAAGCCTGGATCTTCAGCCTCGGAATGGTCATCGCCGCGTGCCTGTCCAGGGTGTCCCGGCAGCGCCTGCCGCTGGTGGCGACGTTCGCGGCCGTGATGCTCGTGTACATGAAGGTGCTGCTCGACCGGACGGGCAACGCGATCTACCCCCTGTGGTGGAACTTCTTCGCCAATGCGGTCGGCAATTGGGAACTCACGCCGATCACAGGCGGTCAGGCAGCGGTCCGGCCGGTCCTCGGTGCGGTCCTCGTCGCCGCTTTCGCCGGCCTGGCCTGGAGTCTCTGGAAGCGGCCGGCCCCGTACATGCTGCTTACCTTCGGCTTCGGCTACTGGGTGTTCGTCGCCGGCATGCTCGGCTTCACGTCGTACCTCGCGAGCTGGGTTTGGTGGATGCCGATCACGCGGGTCTTCGCCTTCCCTTACGTCTTCGCGGGCCTGCTCGTCGCGGTGGCGCTGCTGTGGTGGGCGCCGCGACGGTTTGGCAAGCGCGTCGTTCCTGTGGGATGGGCAGCGCTCGCTGCATCCATCGTCGTGGCGCAGCTGGCCTGGATTCCGATCGCGCAGGTCTTCGCGCCCACAGAGTCGAACTGGCGCGCATCGCTGGCGGCGAGTCGCGAGCTCGGCGCCTGGTATCACCAGTCGCCATACGAAGGACACGCGCTGGCGGTCCCCTCCGACCGGCCCGACATCACCTACGGTCTTGCGCGTTACGGCGGCGTCGAGGGCAAGCACCTGGTCAGCGAGATGTACGACCCCTTCAACTACCTCCCCAGCGGGTACGCATACCAGGACCACCTGCAGGTCGTGAACACGTTGGTTCAGTGCTGGCTGGCCAAGACCGACACGCGCTTGATGGCGATGCCCGACAACAACCTGGACTACGCGCTGATGCGCGAGTCCAACCCGAGCTGGTTCATGCAGCTTGGGACGATGAGCGAAACGCAGTGGCTCGTTTACGGTGTGTCGGCGCCACAACCGAGTGGCGCCGCATGCGAGGAGGCATCACGAGCGGCGAGCCACTAGCGCCTGCATCATCGTTCGACTACGAAGCCAAGCGTTGGGGGGCGGCCCAGCTGCGTCCCAGGCCCTGGTACATGAACGGGCTCAAGCTCCGCTACCTGCTGGAGGACCTCCCAGCGGGCCACGCGCGCGCGCTCGACGTTGGCTGCGGGGCCGGGTCGGTGGCCAAGGCTGTGAAACGCGAGCGAGCGGACCTCGCGGTCTTTGCCTGTGACGTGAGCCACGCAGCGCTGGCCGCGGCAACAGCGGAGCCCGGCGGAGTCGAGTTCCGGCTTGGCAGTGGTGAGCGCCTCCCCTTCGCAGACGGCGAATTCGACTTCGTCTGGATTTTCGACGTGCTGGAGCACGTGGACTCGCCGGACCAGATGCTCGCCGAGGTGGCGCGGGTGCTCCGTCCCGGCGGCGGATTTCACATCGTCCTGCCCCTCGAGGGGCAGCCTCGCACGCTGTACAGGCTGGTGGGTTGCGGGTCGCGCTGGACGGCGAAGGTTCGCCAGGCGGGACACATCCAGATCTTCTCGGCCGAACGTTTCGAATCGATGGCCGCCAGCCACGGCCTGCGCCTGTCTCGAACCCGTTGGAGCTACCACGCCCTGCTCCAGGTGCTCGACCTGGGCTACTTCACGTGGCTGGACTGGAAGGGCCCGGTGAGCGGTTCTGTGGAGGACATGGCCGTTTCGCGAAAAGGTGCCATCGGAGCATTGATGCGCGGCGGCACGATGGCGGTCGCCTCGGTCGCTTGGGGAGAGGCGAGACTTCTGCGCGCGCTGCCTGGCGGTTGCGGTCACTTCACCTGCGTTCGGGCGGCGTGAAAGGAGTCGCACTGACGCTCGGCGCCGCGCGCCTCGTTGTAGCCGCATCGATCGTCACCGCGGTCGCTTACATCCTGAGCTGGCAGATCCTCTACTCCGGTCCAGTCGGCAACGACACGCTGTTCCATCTTCACCTTGCCCGATGGGTCGACTCGAGCTTTCCCGGTCTGCACTGGTGGTTTCGCTGGGACGATCACGGAATCGCGTATCGCGAGGGCTACCCGTTGTCGGCACATTGGGTGGCCGCTGCCATCTCCCGCGCCGGATCGATCGACCTGTCGCAGGCAATGCAGGTGGTGGAGTTCGCGGTAGCTCCACTGGGCGCTGTCGGCATCTATGTCTTTTGTGCGTGGAGGCTCCACCGACCGCTTGCCGGCCTGGTGGCCGGCATTGCGTACCTCCTCAGCCCGCTGACCTGGACCTTCCTGGTCGATTGGGGTTTTTATTCAAACCAGGCCGGCACGATCCTTTTCATGCCCGCTCTGATCGCGCTCGACGTCTTCTTCGAGGAGTGGTCGGCAGGACGTCGGGGCTGGAGGTTCCGCCTGGCCGCGCTCGTGACCATGGGCCTGGTCGCACTGATGGGCCTGGTGTCGCCATTCCTGCTCGGCGCGGCGGTCGTGGCGGTCTTCATGTATGTGCTGGCGATCGGGGGTCGCAGGGTGGGGGTCTGGGCTCGCTGGTTGCTCTTGACCGCACCGGGCCTTGTGGCCGGCACGTTCTTGCTCACTGCGTTCTGGTCGGTGCCGGAGCAGCAGTATCTGTCGTTCATCGGGACCCATGTCCCGCCGCGCGAATTCGATCCGGGTCTATTCAACGTGTGGGGCATCGACCAGATATTTGCCCTCCACCCGATGCGACCTTCCCTTCTATTCGAAAGAACGACGATCAGTCCGGCGGTGTGGATCCCCGCTCTCGGCGGGATGGTGGCTGCGACCTGGAACCCTCGGGCTCGGGTGTTCAGCGCGATGGCCGCCTTCGGCGCCCTGACGATGGTGACCACTGCGCTCGAACAGGCGACCTGGGGGGTGCCCGTGTTGGGATACCTGGTGCATGGTCGCGCCGGCGTAAACCTGATTCAGTTCGCTGTTCCGGTCCTGGCGGGACTTGGCGTCACAGAGTCGGCGGCAATGCTCGGCCTGGGGCTCGCCGCCATTGCCCGCCTCGGCACCCGATCTCGGACGGTGATTTCCGCTGCGACGGTGTGCGTGGCGTTGGTCCTGGCATCAGTCGGGGTCGAACACTTTGCGCACTGGGTCGACGGCAGCCCCAGCGCATTGGCCTACGGCGATTTTCAACCCAGCACCAACGACATCTGGGCTCGCCGCCCACCCGGCGCCGCTCCGCCGGCAGATTTTCTCAGCCAGGTCGCCAACCTCTCGGGCTGGCGCGAGCCGCGGGTCGGGTGCCTCATAGGCTCGTGCGCGACCGGCTCCGGGCTGGCCGGCTACAGGACGCTTTTCGCCACACCGCCGCAGCGTGTGGTCGTCGACGCGCACGTGCCCTTGCTGCTGATGGCCGGTCCCGACCTCACCGGCGGCGGCCAGGCGTACACGTACAACTTCCAGCTGCCTGCTTCGCCAGAGCTCGACAACTGGATGCTCGACAGCATGCTCAGCCATCGAGGAGCCACGGTGAAGGCGGAGCTGGCCGCGGCGCTGGGCCTCGACGCGGTGGTCCTTGGCCAGACCCAGTCCGCACAAGGCGTGGATTACCGCGCGTTGGGTTGGAACCAGGTGAATGAGTCGCCGCTGGCGTATGTCAACCCTTCGCCGACGGGACTGGCCGCGGAATGGCCGTCCGGCAAGGCTGCCCTGGTGATAGGCGCCGACCAGCGCAGCACGTCGCATCCCTACAACGACCTGTTCGAGCGGGCCACCACGGGCATGATCCCGTTCTCATCCGGCTGGCTCGTGCGCGGGCAATCCGCTTTCGTGGACGACTACAGCGCAGCCCAGCTCTCGGCCTATCCGATGCTGTTCCTGGTCGGCTATCGCTACCACGGTCGAGGCCAGGCATTTGCGCTGCTCGACGACTACGTCCGTGCCGGGGGTTCGCTCTACATCGAAACCGGGTGGCAGTACGTGGATCCCGATTGGGACATGGGCTCGCCCACGCCCGCGGTCTTGCCCGTCGGTGAGCTGCATTGGGGTGCCCTGGATCCGGCTTCGACTGTTGCGGTTGCGGGTCAGGCAGCGCCTGCGTGGGGATCCATGGCTTACGGGAGCTCAGGCTGGGGGGCTTCGAGCGCCACTCCGACCTCGGTCAGGCCAGGGGCGGAGGCGCTCGTCGACGTTGGTGGACGGGTGGTCGTCGCGCGTCAGGAGCTAGGGCGCGGCCGTGTGTTCTGGAGCGGCATGAACCTGATCGCTCACTCCGGCAGCGCCGGTTCCGAGACTGAGGATCAATTCACCGCGCAAGCATTCGCATGGCTCCTTCATGCGGGCGAGGGAGGCCCCGCCCAATCAGATCTTGCGGTCACATGGGTGACCGACGACCAGGCTCGAGTCACCCTGTCACCTTCCACCGCGCCCACCTGGGTGCTGCTCAAGGAATCGTTCGCCCCAGGCTGGACGGCAGAAATGCAGTCGCCTGCCGGCAGCCATGCCGTTCGAGTTCAGGCCGGCGAGGCCGATCTCGTCCTCGTCCGGCTGGACTCGGTGCCTCCCGGTACACAGCTCGTCTTCACGTACGGACCGACCACCGGCGTCTATCTGTCCTGGGGGCTCTCCGCGATCAGCCTCGCGTTGATGTTGGTCTGGCTGGTCCGCCCGCGCTGGTTCCGTCACGGCTTGAACGAGGTACGTGGCCGAGCAGCGGGTCGCTTCAGATGGGGAGAGGAAGAAGGCTAGCCGCGTTCTAGTCGATCGTGCCGGCCCACGCGATCAGGTCGTTCAGACCCCGATCGAACTGGATCCGCGGTTCCCAGTCCAGGACCGCCTTCGCCTTGCTGATGTCACTGACGTAGTAGGTCTGGTCTCCTTCGCGCCAGTCCGCGAACGTGTACGCAGGTTTGCGGTGGGTCAGCTCGCCGATCTGCTCGATGACCTCGAGCAGGTTTCGCTGGTTCTCCGGTCCACCGCCCACGTTGTAGATCTCTCCGCGCGTCTTGTCGATCTTGTCGATCACGATCGCGTATAGAGCGCAGAGGTCTCGTGCATCGAGCAGGTCGCGCACCTGCGTGCCGTCGCCGTAGATGGTGAGCGGACGGTCGTTGAGGATCGAATGGACGAAATGCGCGACCCAGCCCTGGTCCTCGGTTCCGTACTGGTGCGCGCCGTAGATGCAGCTCTGGCGCAGGACGACGGTATTCATTCCAAAGCAGCGGGCGTAGTCGCGCACGTATTGGTCGGCGGCGCCCTTGCTGCAGCCGTACGGGCTGTGGAAGTCGATCGGCTGGCTCTCTTTACAGGCAACGTTGTTTCGATCGAGCTTTCCGTACACCTTATTCGTCGATGCGAAAACAAACGGCGCCAGCGGATTGTGAAGGCGCGCGGCCTCGAGGAGATTGAGAGTGCCGCGCGCGTTGACGTCGAAGTCGGTGGTTGGGTCGACGAGCGAAGTGGTGACCGCGACCTGGCCCGCGAGGTGGAGGATCGCGTCCTGGCGCTTCACGTGGTCCGCGAGGGCGCTCGCATTTCTCACGTCCTCTTTGATGAAGGTCGTGCGCGTCGGATGCTGGGTGATCAGCCACTTGAGGTTCCGCTCCGTACCCGGCCGGCTCAAGTTGTCGAGCACCGTCACGTGCCACCCTGCGGAAATCAAGTCGACCGCGGCGTTGACGCCGAGGAAGCCCGCGCCACCGGAGATGAGGACGCGCCGTCCGGCATTGACCTCGGGTGAGCGGGCGGTGCGAGGTTTGGCGCGAGCTGAGGTCTTGGTTTCTGTCATCAGTGAGGTGGGGTCCATCCGGGGCCCATACGTTAAGACAATGACCCGCGCCCGACCCCCGTCAGCCCATCCTTACCATAGACGTGTGACCCTGCCCGAGAGGTCGATGTCCGCCCCTGATGCGCGGGCCATTCGCTCGAACTGTGAGAGCGAGGCGCGCATGGCCGACGTGTACCAGGCGCTGGCCGGCGTCACGTCGGACGCCCGACTCAAGCGGCGGCTGGCCTTGCTGGCTGAAACCGAGCAGCGCCACGCCGACGCGTGGGCGTCGTTGTTGGGTCCTGAGAGCACGAAGCCCTCGAACCACAGGCCTCAGTTCGCCGCTCGGTTCTTGGCGGTGCTGGCGCGTGTAGCCGGCGTCGGGCCGGCGCTTGCTCTCGCCGGGGCCGCGGAAGGCCAGGTCGTGCGCTCGTACCTCCAGCAGGTTTCGAGCGTCGAGGACGAGCGCGCGAGGGAAGTGCTTCGCCAGGTGCTGCCTGAGGAGCTCGACCATCAGTCGCCCGATAACGTGAAAGACGAGCCGTCGAAGACCCCTGCCGAGAAGGATGCGGGTCTTGTTCCGGCAGAGGACTGGCATGGCGGCGGAGTCGAAAGCATCCGGAACGTGATTTACGGAGTCAACGACGGGCTGACCGCGACCCTGGGCGTGCTGGCCGGCGTTGGGGGCGCCAGCATCGACCCGAGGGTGGTGCTGATCGGAGGCCTCTCGGCGATGGTCGCGTCGGGCGTATCGATGGCCGGCGGTGCGTACCTCTCGAGCAAGTCACAGCGTGAAGTCTTCGAGGGTCAGCTGGCTCGCGAGGCGGCGGAGATCGAGATCATGCCCGACCTCGAACGCGCGGAGCTCATCCGGATCTATCGCACCAAGGGCCTGACCCCGGCCGAAGCCGAAACGATCGTCGGGCGGATCACGGCCGACAAGCAGGTGTGGCTGGAGACCCAGGCGCGCGAGGAGCTCGGGCTGGACGCGTCCCTGTTCGAGAACCCGGCGCGCGAAGGTCTCGTGGCGGGCATTTCGACGCTCATCGGCGGAGCCATTCCGGTGGCCGGCTTCTTGTTGGGCCGGTTGTTGCTCGGGGCCGCGATCAACGGGTTTGCCGCCCTCGCCGTCACGTTTCTGCTGTGCGCCGTATTCCTCTTCGTGATCGGCGCGGCGCGTTCGTTCTTCACTGGAAAAAACGGCGTGCGGTCGGGTCTGGAGATGCTGATGGTGGGATCGTTGGTGGCCGCGCTCACCTACGGAATCGGGGTCCTGTTTCGCGTCTAGCCGATCAGCCCGTGGCGATGCCGCGAAAATAGGCGACGCTCACGATCCAGGCGGCCCCGGCGAGGATCAGGGCTTCGCGCCGGGAATTTCCGGCATGCGCGTAGAGATATGCACCCGGCAAGAACAGGACCGCGAAGATTCCATAGACCAGGTGCAGCAGGTTGCCCCCCGGGCGGGCGCCGAAAGCGAACGCGCCCAGGCCGAGCAAGCCTTGCACCGCGGTCAGGCCGGCCATGATCAGGTAGCTCGACCGAAAACCGCCGGAAACCGCCGAGTGGCGGAAGTACTGGTAGGTCCCCCAGACCGCGAGCACCACGGCAAAGATCAATAGAGCGTTCGCGCCGACCCGGTGAAGAAGGGCCAGCGCCTCGATCACCGGCTGGGGCTGGAGACCTGTTCGCGGAAATAGTCAACCGTCAGGCTGAGGCCTTCTTCGAGGCTGACGCGAGGCTCCCAACCAAGCTCGCGTCGCGCGCGCTCGTTGTCCAACGCGATGCGGTAGACGTCGCCCTTGCGCGACGGGCCGTGGTTCGGCTTCATCCGGTAGTCGGTGAGCAGGGCGAGCTTTCGGAAGAGGTCGTTGACGGTGACCGCGATTCCCGTGCTGATGTGGAAAGTGCCTCCCGACCCTTTTTCGAGCACCGTGAGATTCGCCATGGCGACGTCGCCGACATGAAGCATGTCGCGGGACTGCTCGCCCGTCCCATCGACGGTGAGCTCCCTGCCGGCGAGCATGCGGCTCGCGAAGATGGCGATGACGCGACCTTCCTCCGCGGCAAAGTCCTGCCGGGCGCCGTAGATGTTGGCGTAGCGCAGCACCGTGTAATCCAGCCCGAAGGTTCGCCGGAACGTGCCGAGATACTGCTCGAACGCGAACTTGCTCGTGCCGTAAGGCGACAGCGGTCGCACGGGATGGTCCTCATCGGCCGGAACAACGTCGGGCTCGCCGTAGAGAGCGCCACCCGTCGAGCTGAAGATCACCTTGCGCACGCCGTGGTCGACGGACGCCTTGAGCAGGTTGAGACCGCCGACGATGTTGATCTGCGCGTCGCCCGCGGGGTCGGCAACTGACTTCGGCACCTCTGATTGAGCGGCGTGATGGTTGACGACCTCAGGCCGGAACGCCGCGATCGCCTTGTCCACCTCCGGTTGATCGCGCAGGTCCACGCGATGTACGAGCGCCGCCGGGTTGAGGTTGGCGTCGCGGCCGGTGCTGAAGTTGTCGAGGACGGCGACCTCATGGCCCGCTGCGATGTATGCGTCGGCCACATGGGAGCCGATGAACCCGGCTCCTCCAGTCACCAGGATTCGCACGCGCTGGACTGTAACGGGTTTACTTGCTGGCGGTGGTTGAGCGAATGCGACTCCAGGTCGAGGTTTTCAAAGCGGTTCGAGCCCCGATTCCACCGTCGTTCTTGCGCCTGTTGCTGCAGCGCGCGGCGTCGGTGCCGGAGGTGGAGGCTCGCCTCCCGGACGGCGAGGCGACGATCGCCGTCAGGCTTACCGCGGACGAAGAGCTGCGCCGGCTGAACCTCGAGTTCGCGGGCATCGATGCTTCAACCGACGTCCTCTCGTTCGCCGGGTCAGGTCAGCACGTCGGCGACCTGGCCATCTCCTGGCCGGCCACTCTCCGGCAGGCTCAGCAGTACGGCCACCCGGACGCCACCGAGCTCGGCCTTTTGGCCGTGCATGGTTTCCTGCACCTGCTGGGCTGGGATCATGCATCCGCGACCCAGCGGAAAGAGATGTCGCGGCTGACCGTCGCCGCCCTCGCGCTGTCTGGACTGCAGCCGGCGGCGGGACGGCTCTGAGCTCCGCGTAAACTCATCGGTGCAGGGTCTGCGGCACTCGCCGCGGGCCTAAGTGCGTCTACTTGGATTTGGGATGGAAGAAAAACCGAGCGTTGATGAGCGTCTGATCGTGGGCCTGGGCAATCCAGAGTCGGAGTATGCCGACACGCGCCACAACCTCGGCTTTGCCTGTGTGCGCGAGCTCGCGAAGCGCCTCGGCGTGAAGGTGGATCGCAAGCGATGGGATTCGCTGATTGGTCATTCGGAGGCCCGCGGCGTGTGGCTCGTGATGCCCCAGACGTACATGAACCTCTCCGGGCAGGCGGTGGCGAAGGCGGTCCGAGACGTTCGCGTCCCGCCGCAGCAGGTGTGGGTCGTTTACGACGAGCTCGACCTGCCTCTTTGCCGGATGCGAATCAGGCAGGGCGGGTCTGGGGCGGGTCACAACGGAGTGCTCTCGATCATCAACTCGCTCGGCACGCCCGACTTCGTCCGCTTCCGTGTCGGCATCGGTAAGCCTGCGCGCAAGGGATCCCAGTCGGGCCGGCACTACGTCCTCGGGCGGTTCACCAAAGCCGAGTCCGAGCGGATTCCAACCATCGTCGACGGGGTCGCCGGCGCCCTGGAGCTGGCCCTGGAGGCCGGGGTCGAGCGGGCGATGGACCGCTACAACCGACCTGGCGCGCTCGGGTGCGAGGAGCTCGCATGAGCACGCTCTGGGAAAGAACGATCTCGGCCGCTCCCGCTCTGGAGCGGTGGGTCGGCGGAACAGCACCCCAGCTCGACGTCGGCTTGCTCCCGCGGCCCGCGTGGCCGATCGTCGCCGGGGCGCTGGCGCGCGCGTGCGCTGTACTCCGGCGGTCGGTCGTGATCCTCGTCCCGGCGCCGGAGCGCTTCGCGGACGAGCTGCGGCCCTGGTTGGCCGGCCATCCGTCGGTCCACGTTTTCTCCGAGGTCGGCGTCTCCTTCCTGGACCGGCCGCCCGCTTTCGACGAATCCGTCAACAAGCGTCTCGAGGCTCTGGCCGCGCTCGCGCGTTCGGGCGAGGAGCCGACCGTTGTCGTCTCTTCACGGCGCGCGATGACTCGCCAGACCATCTCTCCGCGCAACCTCGCGGACGGAACTCTCCTGCTTGCCCCTGGCAGAGGTCCGGACCCAGTCGCCGTGGCGCGCCGACTCGTCGAGCTCGGGTATTCGAGGGAGGCGCTGGTCGAGGATCGTGGGCAGTTCTCTCTTCGTGGCGGAATCCTTGACGTGTTTCCGACCGTGGCGGACGCGCCGGTCCGCGCCGAGTGGGAAGGCGACCTGATCGAAACTCTGCGGCTGTTCGATCCCGAGAACCAGCGGTCCGTCATGGCGATCCCGGAGGCATCCATCAGGACCGGTCGCGAGCTGCTGCTTGGCCCGGCCCGCGGCGCAGCGGCCGTCGCCCGCCTTCGCGAATCGCTGGCGCTCGACAGCCTGCGGGCGGACGTCCGCTCGGAGTGGGAGGACGACCTCGCTCGCCTGGAGTCAGGCGCTGCCTTTCCCGGCGTTGAGTTCTACGCGGCGTATCTCGACGCCTCGCGACCATCGCTGCTGGACCACATTCCCGCGGGCGTGGGGGTGCTGGACTTCGACCCGGAGCGCCAGCTTGCGGACGCACGTTCCGTGATCGAGGAAGCGCAGATGCTGGCGGCGGCAGAATCCGGCGGGGCCGAGCTTCCGCGTGATTACAACCTGCCCGTGGTCAGCCTCGGTCGCCTGTCCGACCTGGCCGGCCGCGCCAGGGTTCGACTGATGGCCGGCGAGTCCACCCCGGAGGCCGTGGACCTGGGCTGGATCGAGCTCCAGCCTTTTGTCGGCCGGCCAAAGGCCCTCGCCGACTTCGCCGCCTCGAGCGAGTCCGCAACCGTCGTGTTCGCGACAGAGCAAGACGAGCGGCTCCGGGCGCTCCTCGACGAGAGCGGCGTGCGCGCTCGCGCGTCAGAGGTTGACCTCGATCTCGACCTCGAGCTCAAGCCAGGGTTGGAGCGGGCGGACATCGACATCGGCGCGGGCTGCTCGCAACCGGAGATCGGGTTTCACCTGGCCACCGACGCCGAGCTCTTCGGCCGGCTGCGCAGGCCTTCGCGCTCGTCCCGCGGGGGCCGCACCCGAGCCGCGGATCTCACCAAGGAATTCACGCTCGACTTCGCTCCCGATGAGCTCGTCGTCCACGTCGATCACGGCATCGCTCGCTTCAAGGGCATGCGGCTCATCGAATCCGAAGGTGCACAGCGCGAATATCTCGAGCTCGAATACGCCGAGGGCGACAAGCTCTTCGTTCCGGTCGAGAACCTGGACCGGGTCCAAAAGTACCTCGGAGGTGAGGGAGAGCCCTCGCTCCACCGCCTGGGCACCAGTGATTGGACGCGCGCGCGAGGGCGCGCGCGGAAAGTGGTCCAGGACGTGGCCGACGAGCTGCTCAAGGTCTATGCGCTGCGAGAGGCAAGGCCGGGCATCGCTTTCGCGCCCGACACTGCCTGGCAGCAGGAGCTCGAGGCGTCCTTTCCATTTGAAGAGACTCCCGACCAGGTCGCCGCGCTGGCGGAGATCAAGGCTGACATGGAGTCCGACCGGCCGATGGATCGCCTCCTCTGTGGCGACGTCGGGTTCGGTAAGACAGAGCTCGCACTCCGCGCGGCGTTCAAGGCGGCGATGAGCGGGAAGCAGGTCGCGCTGCTCGCACCGACGACAGTGCTCGCCCAGCAGCACTTCCATGTATTTCGCGAGCGGCTGGGCAAGTTCCCGGTGGTCGTCGAGATGCTTTCGCGATTCGTCGACGACGAAACCCAGGCGCGCACCATCGAAGGCCTCAAGGCCGGCCAGGTCGACATCGTCGTGGGGACGCACCGGCTCCTGCAGCGGGACGTCCGGTTCAAGCGACTGGGTTTGCTGATCATCGACGAGGAGCACAGGTTCGGCGTGATGCAGAAGGAGCGCTTGAAAAAGCTGCGCACGCAGCTGGACGTGCTCTCACTCTCGGCGACTCCCATACCGCGAACCCTGCACATGGCAGTTGGTGGAATCCGCGACATGAGCGTGATCCAGACGCCGCCCGAGGAACGCCAGCCGATCAAGACCTACGTCACCGCGGACGACGACGAGCTGGTCGGCGAGGCGATCACGCGCGAGCTGCAGCGTGGCGGTCAGGTCTATTACGTCCACAACCGGGTGCGAACCATCCAGAAGGCGGCCGAGCGGATCCGCCGCCTGGTGCCCAAGGCACGCGTTGCGGTGGGCCACGGGCAGATGGGCGAGGACGAGCTGGCCAACGTCATGGTCGACTTCGAATCGGCCAAGCACGACGTCCTGGTCTGCACGACGATCATCGAGTCGGGCCTCGACATCCCGAACGTCAACACGATCCTCGTCGAGCGGTCCGACCGTTTCGGCCTGGCCCAGCTTTACCAGCTGCGCGGTAGGGTCGGGCGTTCGGGAAGGCGTGCATACGCCTACTTCCTTTATGACCCACGTCGCTCGCTCACCGAGCAGGCCGACAAGCGGCTCGACGTGATCTCGGGGTTGCACGAGCTGGGCCAGGGTTTCAAGATCGCGCTGCGCGACCTCGAGATCCGAGGGGCGGGCAACCTGCTGGGCACCGAGCAGCACGGTGCGATCGCGGCCGTGGGATTCGAGATGTACCTGCAGATGCTCCAGGGCGCTGTGGCCAAGATGCGCAGCGGATCCGAGGAAACCGCCGTGGGCGACGTCCTGTCGACGACCGAGATGAACCTCGACCTTCCGCTCGACCATTTCATCCCGCGCTCCTACATTCGCGACGAGAAGCTGCGCCTCGGCGCTTACCGGCAGCTGGCCGGAACCGAAGACGAGCAGGAGCTCGATTCCATCCTGCGGTCGCTCGAGGACCGCTACGGTCCGGGACCGGCGCAGCTCGACAACCTGGCTTACTCGCTGCGTGTCAAGCTGCGCGGCCAGCGGATGGGCCTGCGCGGGGTGGTGGCGGAAGGCCACGACATCGTGATCCGGGTCGACCCTGCGCGGTTTCTCGACGTGGAGGAGCTGTCGCGTCGCTTGCCTGGACGGTTCACCGTCGCGCCGAACCGCTTGAAGATGCGCAGGCAGGGTGAGGGCTGGCAGCAGGACCTTCTTCGCCTGCTCGACGAGATGGCGGAGCTGTACGAGGCAGCTCGAACCGTGGTTGCCGCGCAGGGACACTAGAGTGGCCGTGCCAGAATCAGGCCCCATGGCGGACTCGAACGACAAGCCCTACTCACCCGGGATCGGAGCGATCTTCGAGGTCGTCGCGCGACTCAGGGCGCCTGACGGATGTCCCTGGGATCGCGAGCAGACACACGAATCGCTTCGCCCGTACCTCCTCGAGGAGACCTACGAGCTGCTGGAGGCGATCGACTCAGGCGACGACGCAAAGATGAAGGAAGAGTTGGGAGACCTGTTGCTTCAGGTGGCCATGCACGCGGAGATCGCGGCTCAGGACGGAAGGTTCGACGCGGCGCAGGTTTCCGAGACCGTCGCGGCAAAGATGGTGGCCCGCCATCCCCACGTGTTCGGCTCGACCTCCGTCGCCGACGCGGAGGAAGTGCTTCGCAACTGGGAGCACCAGAAAGCCCACGAAGCTCGCAAGGCGGGCAACGACGAATCGGTGGTCGATCGGGTCCCGGCCACCCTCCCGGCTCTCGCGTGGGCGTTGGGCCTGCAGAAGCGAGCCGCCCGGGTTGGGTTTGATTTCACGTCAGAAAAAGAGGCGGCAGAATCAGTCGCAGAGGAAGCACGCGAGCTGGCGACCGCGGCCGATGCGCAGGAAGTCTTCAAGGAGATGGGCGACCTGCTCTTCGCCATGGTGTCCCTGGCCCGACGGCTGAAAGTGAATCCCGAAGACGCCCTTCGAGTCGCCGGCCAGAGGTTTCGCGAACGCTTCGCCAAGGCGGAGGCATCGCTGCGCGAAGAGGGCAAGACGTTCCGCGACCTGGACCCGGAAGAACTGATTAAGCGTTGGGAGCAAAGCCAGGGAGACCGCTGATGGGATTGCCGTCGGATCTTTGGCGCCCATGCGGCGCATCTGCGTCGTCGGCTTCTGCGCTACTCGCTCACGCATCAACGGATGCGCTCACTGCGTTGCTCGGCGCCTCCTAGCACCTGCACCACCTGGGACGCCAAATCTCTCGACGTCACCCCCTCATCGGTCTCCTAGGGGGCGTTTGCTATAGTCGGCTTCCTTTCACCAACGGTCCCTGAACACGACGCAGCATGAGACAGAACAAAGCCTTAGTCGCCGCCGGCACCTTGCGCACGAACGCGTTTGGAGTGCGCCACGCCGTGATCGCCTGCGTGATCGTGGCTGCGTCCCTCTGGGCCGGAGTGGCCTTCGTCCAGGAGGCTTACATCGGGCACAAGCTCAGCCAGCAGGTGGGGGAGCTGCGCAAGCAGAACACGATTCTCGCCGCCCAGAACCAGGGCTACAAGAAAGACGTCCAGGCGATCACCTCAGGCGCCGCGGACGAAGAGGAAGCCCGGCTGAACGGTTACGCAAAACCGCAGGAGCGTCTGTACCTCGTGACCGCTCCACCCTCACCGTCACCGACGCCCGCGGCCTCTCCCTCGGCCTCGCCCAAGACCCACTGAGGCCTAGCCAGCCGGCCGTAAGGGCGGCGGTATACTGGGATCGCGGAGTGGAGCAGCGGCAGCTCGTCGGGCTCATAACCCGAAGGTCGTCGGTTCGAATCCGACCTCCGCAACCAATTTCGAAACCAAAGGGAGCCAGGTGGGCCGCCCTGCTGATGCGGGGTTGCTTTGAAGCGCCAAGGTTTACGACCTTCGTTCTGCCGCGGCTCATGGGGAACGGATGCCGGGATTCGAAACGCTGTACGGACCGGTGCTTGCTCCCCCGTTCTTGTCCAAGTGCGGCGTCGATCCACCAAGCGAGTTTGTACATCGGACCGTTCGAATCCTGGCGGACGTTTCCCGCGGCGCTCTGCTTAGGGTTTTCGGTGGCGCTCCCTGACCTAGATCGGTTCAGATCGAACGTGGCGCGCATCCGGTTTCGGCGGTAACGGCGGGCGCAGCAAACCCGTCCGAGCAATACGCTTGTACCAGTCCAGCCACGTGTAGTCGAGATCGTTTGGGTCGAAATGTTCCGGGGGGACCATCAAATGCGAAAGCGAACGATGCACGTGGGCGTTGGCGCAGCGGCACAGGAACGCTTCTTCGCGCCCATCAACCGGACCAATCGGCCCTTCATGCCGGTAAAACAGAACTGCTTGAGGTAGCGGCAGGCCGACCATTTCTCTCGCTCTCGGACCAGTCGGGGCCAAGCCTTCGAAGGCCCTGACGAACTTCTCAAAGTGCCGACGCACTCGATGGCCCTGTTCGACAGCATTCTCGTCTGAGGCTTCGATAGTCCCTTGCTCGATGCCATGTGGGGACACCAACGTTTCTTCGCGACGTTCACCACCAAGCAACGTCAGCGGACCGACCAAGTACCACGCCTTCATCGCCACCGGATCGGTCACCACGGTCACGTAGACGCAGTCAATGGCCGGACCGGGGCCAAGATTCTCAAGGATCACCGCGGTTGGCGGGTTGAGCGGCACCTGTACCTGTCGTGCCGTGATCATCGGCTCCCAGCGAAGGTTGCGTTCCCGGACTGCTTCTTCCGCGATGGTCTGAGTCGCGGCGACTTGCTGACGCATTTCCGCTAACTCGTTCTCAGCTGCCTGCGCAATGCGGTTTGACGCTTCCAGTGCTTGCTCGGTTAGCTTGCGTTCGACCTGCGCCTCAGTGACTGACCGCGACGTGCTCTTTGCGAGGCGCCATGTGAAGAAAGCCAGCGCTCCGGTCCCGGCTGCGACCAGCAGCTGGACGACCAATCCGGCTATTTCTGAAGTGGTCATTTGGGTGTTCAGTAGTATCCATAATCCGATGCGATGATCAGTCAGAAAGCAGAAAGGTACGAACGCTAGTGGACGATGATCCGTTGTCACTTACGAAGGCTGAGCGGACTAGCGCCGAACATCAACGCTGGATAGGGTCACTTCCCCCGGCGCTGGAGCCCTTCTATCAGTTCGCTGGGCCAAATGAGTCGACTCCGCTGTACCGGGGGCCACTGCGGGCTTCACTACCATCGGGCGACTTTCTAGTCGAGGGCACGATCGAGTTGACCTGGCAGCCCAAACCGAATATTCGGTACTGGTCATCAGCTAACCCGCCAGCTGCCCTCTTTGACTCTCTATTCAAGGACGACGTGGACAATGACTTCTATCCCATTGACTTGCAATTGGTTCCTGTGCCACCAGATCGAACCGACTCAACGGACCAGCAACCGACGATCGAAGGAACTCTGCCGCATCTAGAGGTTGGGGCGGGTCAGGCATTTTCGTTTGTCATCTTCCAATTGCCGAATTTCCTTAACTACCTCGGATCGTGGGTTCGGCAGGGCGATCAGGCGTATCGGGGGCGCATCGAAATGTCCGGAGCCGGATGGCGAGTAACCATTGATCGACGTCCTGATTTCGACCATACGATTCAGGACATCAGGAAAGTAGGTGGCTATGCCACCACGCATGTCGGTCGTCTGGAACGTGAGGGTGGTTCGCTCTTTAGCCGCCACGAGGCGACTGAACTGCTGGATGGTTTGTATTGGTTCTGCTCGTTTGTCAACAGTTCATCGTGTGGACCTTTGCTCTCCGTGGGATACGACAAGGATGGTTTGGCAACTTGGTCGGTGTGGGGGGTGAGATCGACCGCGCGATGGCACAGTCCCGACGGTTGGGCCGACGAGCATAGGCCAAAGGACATTGCCAGCCTTTTTCCCGGATTCCTCGACCGCTGGCTTGACCCGTACTGGCGTCGCGTTGTTGACATCGCAGTCGGGCTATATCTCGACGGCAATGTCCCACGCACCCTTGAACGCGCGGTCGCCTTGAGTCAGATCCCGCTGGAACTACTGGTCCACGCCGTGCTCGTCGATGGGAAGCACAAGACCGAGAAAGAGGTACGGCCACCGAGCCGAGGTATCGCACGCCTTCTTGAGCATTACGGAATCTCTAGAGAGATCCCCGCGAAATTCACTGAGCTAGCCACGGTGGCTTCGCAGGAGGGCTGGAAGTCCGGACCTTGGGCAGTAACTGAGTTGCGCAACGAGGTCATCCACGTCAAGCGCAACACCAAGGTACGGCCACGTGAAGTCTGGGTGCAGTCGTGGAAGTTGATTGTCTGGTACGTGGAAATGGTGCTGCTTGCCACGTTCGGATTTAAGGGCGAGTACGGAAGTCGGCTCAGTTGGCCACGATGGGTTGGACAAGTGGATCGTGTCCCATGGGCGGCGCAGCCGATCAGCGACGATTCGTCGGCTTCAACCGATACAGGCCCGCAGGATGGCGACAGCCGACCCGCCTAGCAACTCGGACAATTAGTCACCCCAGAGGTTGACTTCGAACGGCATGTACGGGAATCGTACAAACAGCCTCGCGGTTGGAGCGCTTGTCGCCGGCGTTGCGAGCTGGATTCTTTGTCCTGTGATCGGGGCTTTCGTGGCGGTCGCTTTGGGGACGGGCGCTCGCCGTCAAATCAGCCGCACAGGCGAGCGCGGAGGCGGGATGGCAAAGGTTGGTTTGATTCTGGGATACAT
>Ga0137409_10000188_pt1 | contig 62693 bp, 47 predicted proteins | sample CZODoug1_16funga_FD_122059 | JGI IMG/M metagenome (GOLD analysis project Ga0137409, IMG submission 122059) | Vadose zone soil fungal communities from Angelo Coast Range Reserve, California, USA - CZODoug1_16fungal (Hybrid Assembly) | ecosystem: Environmental > Terrestrial > Soil > Vadose zone... | reverse complement strand
GTCAGGTGAACAACTCGTCCAGGGCCGCGGCGGCGACGGGCTTGATCAGGTAGCGCTCGATCCCGGCCTCACGCGCGAGCTCGCGGCCGGGGTGCGCACTGTTAGTCGTCAATGCAATCAGCCTCAGGTTCTGCAGCTGCGGATGTTGTGAGAGCTGCCGGGCTACGGCGTAACCGCTCATGTCCGGCAGATCAAGGTCCACGAGCAGGACCGTGGGCACAAACTCGACAGCCAGGGCAAGAGCCGTCGCGCCGGTGTGCGCGACGCGCGTATCGCCGTAGCCCGCCGATTGCAGCAAGGACGCGAGAGCAGCGGCGGCAACCACGTCGTCATCGACTATCAATATGCGTGCGGCGCCTTGGCTCATCTGCCTGGATTGTGTCAACGGATGCGCGGCCACGACAGCTGCTCAACGCAAGCTCACGGGACGCGGGTGCTGGTTGCGCGCTTCGAAGCGCTTGATCTGCCGCTCGGCTTCGTCGCCTGTGACGCCATACGCCTCTTCAATCTTATCCGCAAGACGCGCGCGTCCGCCCGCAATCACGTCGAGGTGACCGGAGGTGAGCCTCCCCCAGTTTGCGTGCACCTCGCACCTGAACTGCTGCCAGTTGACTTGCGCGGAATTCCAGTCCATCTCGGTCTCTTGCCTCGCCTGCCCTCTCTACTTCTACCACCAATCGGGGCTGTACGCGGACATAACGGCTTGCTGCACTGCGCGGGCCAGACTTACGCAGAGCCTTGCCCGAGGACCAGCCGCACGCGGTGAGTCTGGCCGTCATCAACCAGCGTAATCCGCGTCTGCCCATCGCTCAGCGCCTTGCCGTCGCACTCGCCGTGGGCGATCCCCTGGCTGACAGCGCCGGGATTGTCGATCAGGATTTCGTAGCGTGCGCTGTGATACCTGAACACGATCTCCAGGTGCGGCCAGCTCTCAGGGATGCATGGCGTCAGGAGCAAGCTTGCCCCCTGCACGCGAAACCCGAGGATCCATTCGAGGCCGGCCCGGTACATCCAGCCGGCCGAGCCGGTGTACCACGTCCAACCGCCGCGCCCGACGTGCGGCGCTACCGAGTAGACATCCGCGGCGACGACGTAGGGCTCCACCTTGTAGCGGTGCAGGTATGCGCGCGTGCTGGTGCGGTTGATCGGATTGAGGAGCGAGAACAGCTGCGCCGCCTTGTTGCCCTGCCCGAGCATTGCGTACGCGATCACCAACCAGGTGGCGGCGTGAGTGTACTGCCCGCCGTTTTCCCGGATGCCGGGCGGATAGCCCTTGACGTAGCCCGGATCGAGCGGCGTGCGGTCGAAGGGCGGTGTAAACAACAAGGCCAGACCGGCATCGCGCCGGATGAGCTCGCTCTCTACGGCGGCCATGGCACGCCGGGCGCGGGCCGGCTCGGGCGCCCCGGCGATCACGCACCAGGACTGTGCGATGGAGTCGATGCGGCACTCCGCACTGCCCGCCGATCCGAGCGGCGTTCCATCGTCATAGTAGCCTCGCCGGTACCAGTCGCCGTCCCACGCTTCCTGCTCGAGCGATTTTCGCAGCGCTGCCGCGTGGGCCAGCCAGCGTGTCGCGCGCGCATCTTCCTCACGTGCTTGCGCCAGAGGCGCGAACGCCACGAGTGTTGCCTGCAGGAACCATCCGAGCCAGACGCTTTCGCCCCTGCCCCTCTCGCCCACGCGGTTCATGCCGTCGTTCCAGTCGCCGGTGCCGATCAGGGGCAGACCGTGTTCGCCGATCTGCAGGCTCTGGTCGAGCGCTCGCGCGCAGTGCTCAAAGAGGGCGGCGGCCTGATCCGAGACCAGGGGCTGGAAATAGGCGTCGTGCTCGTCCGGCAACAGCGCGCGGCCTTCGAGAAAGGGAACTCGCTCGTCCAGCAGCGCCAGATCGCCGCTCGCCTCGACGTAGTGAGCGGTGGCGTACGCCAGCCACACCCGATCGTCGGAAATACGTGTACGAACGCCGGCACCGCCCGACCCCTGCCGCGTCTGCGGTAGCCACCAGTGCTGGACGTCGCCCTCGATGAACTGGCGTGCCGCCGCGCGCAACAGATGTTCGCGTGTCAGCGCCGGCCTCGAGACGACGAGCGCCATGGCATCCTGGAGCTGGTCGCGGAAGCCGTACGCGCCGCTTGCCTGATAGAAGGCCGAGCGGGCCCACATGCGGCAGACGAGCGTCTGATAGAGCAGCCAGCGATTGAGCAGGATGTCGAGCGAGCGGTCCGGTGTCTTCACCTGAACCGTGCCGAGCACATCGTCCCAGTAGCCGATCACCGCGCGCAGCACGGCATCGAGATCGGCCGATCGATAGCGTGCGAGCACGGATTGCGCGTCCGTGGCATTGGCCGCCTCGCCCAGGAAGAAAAGGATCTCCACGGTCTCACCCGGCGCGAGCTCGAGCGCAGTTTGCAGGGCGCAGCACGGATCGAGGCCGGCGCCTACACGTCCGGACAGGGCAGTGCCCGCGAGGAGGGCGGCCGGCCTGTCGAGCGTGCCATGGCGTCCGAGAAACTCCCGCCGATCGGCGCTCCACTGCGTCTGCCGTCCGGCCAGATCCGCGAACGCCACACGCGAGCCGAACTCGGCGCTCCACGGGTTGCGCGCGAACATGGCTCCGGTGTCGGGATCGATGGCCGTCACAATGAACGGCGCGCAGGCCGGCCGCGAAGACCCGAGCACCCATTCGACATACGCCGTGACCGAGAGTCTGCGCGGACGCGGCGAGGTGTTGCGGATCTTCAGGCGCGAGATCTTGACGGCGTCGCCGGTCGGGACGTACGCGAGCAGATCGAGCGCGATGCCGCGCGAGGTGTGCTCGAAGCGGCTGTATCCCAGCCCGTGCCGGGCCCGGTAGGACGCGCCCGGATCCTGAATCGGCGCGGCTGTCGGTCCCCACAGCTCGCCGGTTTCCTCGTCGCGCAGATACAGCACCTCGCCCGGGCGATCCGTGACGGGATCGTTCGACCACGGCGTGAGCTGATTCTCGCGACTGTTGAGCGACCAGGTGAAACCGCCGCCGTCGGCCGCGACCTGGAACCCGAAGCCTGCATTGGCGATGACATTGATCCACGGAGCGGGCGTCGACTGCCCCGGCCCCAGGAGAATGACGTATTCGCGCCCGTCCGCGGCGAATCCTCCGAGTCCGTTGAAGAATTCGAGCTCGCGCGACACCGGATCGACCGCCGGCGCTTCCGCCTGCGGCTCGCTCGGCGGCGGTCGCGGCGCGGGCGCGGGATGCGAGTGCAGCGGCTCCAACTGGTCCGCCAGGCTGCCACGCTGTCCGACCAACACCACGCGAGCGACGGCGGCAAGCCGTGCGCGCGTCTGTTCCGGAACCAGATCCATGCGCAGCAGGAATACCGCGCCGCGCGCCTCATCCGCGCCCAGCTGCGGCCGTGACTGGCTCACGCGAAGCTGCGTCTCCAGCGCGATCTGCAGGTCCTGGACGTAGGAAGCCGCTCTCTCGTTCAGGATCACGAGATCGACGGCCAGCTGCTTCATCCGCCAGTATTCGTGAGCCCGCAACAGCTGCCGTGCGATGCCGATGTCTTCGACATCATTGATCCGCAGCAGGACGATCGGCAGATCCCCGGAAATCCCGTGAGCCCACAGCGCCGCCCGCCCCCCGCCGCCGCGGCCGATGGTGTCGCTCGAAGGACGCATCGACGCATCGGCGAACAGCACGTGGCCCGCGAGGCGTTGAAACAGGCTGGCTTCGGCCGCATCGATGCCGAGATGGCGCAGCTGCACCTGCGCCTGAGTCCAGGCCAGCGTGGATGCGCGTACGAAGGCGTTCGGCTCGTGATGCTTGTCCACCAGGTCGAGCGCGCTCTCGCGCGACGATGCGGTGCTGGTCCAGAATGCCACGTGCACGGTCGCGCCCGCCGGCACCCGCACGCGCTGCCGCAGCACGAACACGGGGTCGAGGACCGTGCCGACCGTATTGGACAAACGCCGGCCGTCCAACACCGCGACCGGCCTCCTGATCCCGCGCCCGCGGCCGAGAAACCGGGCTCTGTCGGTCTCGATCTCCGGCTTGCCGAGCGCCTCGCCTTCGACGACTGCATGATGGGCCGCCCAGATCTGCGGCTCGGCGGGCGAGCGCCGCCGCCGGGTTGCCAGGATGGCGCCCACCTTGGCGACATATTCGGTTTGCACGAAGAGCTTCGAGAACGCCGGATGCGCCGCGTCGGCTGCGAGGGGTGCGAGCGCCAGCTCGGAATAGGAGGTGATCTCGATGTCGCGCACGCGGTTGCCGCCGTTCGCGATCGATACGCGGCGAACCTCGGCGTCATCCTCCGGCGAAACGACGATCTCGAGCGTCGTCACGATCATTGCATCATGGCGAACGAATTCCGCGCGATCCTCGGCGAAGGTCGCCTGGTAGCTGTCGGGCTCGATGCCGCTCGGCTGATAGGTCGCGGACCACACGGCGCCGCTCTCGGTGTCGCGCAGGAAAAAATAGCTGCCGGTATCGTCGCGCGTCGAGTCTTCGCGCCAACGCGTTACGTCGAGCGCGCGCCAGCGGCTGTAGCCGGAGCCTGCATCCGTGAGCATCACGGAGTAGCGGCCGTTGGAGAGCAGATGCGCCTGCGGCGTGGCTGCGTGCGGCGTGAGCAGACGTCGCACCTCCGGGAATTGCACCACCCGCGCCGCCGTCGTGACTTCCTCGGCGCGCGGATGCGCCAGTGAGACATCGCGCGGCGTGCGCTCCTGCAACAACAGCTCCGTCGCCCGGATGCTCGGCTCCGAGTGGAACCGCTCGCGCATCCGTCCATCGAAGAGGACGTTGCCGAGAGCCACGATGGTCATGCCGGCGTGATGGGCCATGAATGCGCGCACGGTCGCAACCCGCGAACCTTCCGGCAGGCGGCTGCGCGTGTAGTCGAGCGCCTCATAGAACCCGTAGCGTCCGCGCGCGCCGCACACGGCGAGCTGCGCGAAATTGCGCGCCGCGCGTCGCGGATCGACCATCGCCGCGAGCGCCGTAGCGTACGGCGCTATCACCGTGTTTTCACTCAAGCCGCGCTTCAGCCCGAGGCCGGGCACGCCGAAGTTCGAATACTGGTAGGTGAGCTCGAGGTCGCGCACGTTGTAGGCGGATTCCGAAATGCCCCACGGGACGCCGAGCTCGGCGCCGTAGCTGATCTGGCGCCGCACGATCAGGCGGCTGGTTTGTTCCAGGAGACTTCCGGCCGGTGCCCGCATGACGAGCGACGGCATCAGGTATTCAAACATCGAGCCCGACCAGGAAATGAGCGCCGCCCCGTGTTCGACCGCAGTGACCGCGCGCCCGAGGCGAAACCAATGCCGCGCCGGCACGTCGCTCTTGGCGATCGCCACGAAGCTCGCCAGGCGCGCCTCGGAGGCCAGCAGGTCATAACAGCTCGGGTCCAGAGCGCCCTCGGCAGTGCGGTAGCCAACCGACAGAAGCCGCCGCTCGCCATCGAGCAGGAAGCCGAACTGCATCGCGTCGGCCATCGAGCACGCCGTCAACTCGATGCCTGCCAGGCGCCGCTTCAGGCTGCGGGCTTCCTCGTCCGTCTGCGCGAGGTCGCGGCGCCAACTCTCGATCGAGCCTTGCGCCGCCTCCGCCCAGAAGAGTATGTCGGCGCCCGCGTCGCCGCTGAGTTCGCCGGCCAGCGCTCGCGCGATGTCGACCAGGGTCGCGGCATGAGCTGCGCTGTGCGCGAGTTGCTCCGCGAGCTCCCCGGAGGCGAGCGCGCCGCTGCCCAGCGCGGACGCGAGGACATCGAGTGCGTCTTCGACCTGACGGTGCGTGATCACCTGGGTTCGCTGGTCGGCGGGAAGCTCCCGCAGGGCCTCGCGCGCGAGAGTCAGGGCATCGGCTATACCGGCAAACGGCTCGCGACGTGACCGGGGAGCGTCGATCCATTCCCGACAGGCATTCGCCAGGGCGAGCAGATGCGCCGCCAGATTGCCGCTGTCCACGGAGGAGACGTAGCGCGGGTCCAGGGGACGAAGATCCCGCGTGTCGTACCAGTTGTAGAAATGACCGCGAAACCGCTGCAGGCTGTTCATCGTCGCGAGCGTCGCTTCCAGTCGCTCGACGGTCTGCAGCGTGCCGGCCCAGCCAAAGTCGCGGGCGCTGACCGCCGACAGCAGGTACAGGCCGAGATTGGTGGGAGAGGTGCGATGGGCCAGAACCGGCCGCGGGTCCTCCTGGAAGTTGTCCGGCGGCAGCATGTGGTCGTCCGCCGTAACGAAGGTCTCGAAGTAGCGCCAGGTGCGCCGCGCGACCAGTCTCAGGGCGCCTGCGTCCGGGTTGGTGAGCGCCAGGCGACCCTCGAGGAGCGGCGAGCGGCTGATCCAGACGGCAACGGCCGGAGATGCGACCCACAGCATCACGAACGGCGCCGCCACCCACCAGGCATCGGGTCGCAGCCACACCACCAGGATGGCGACGGCGATGGCGATCGCAACGCCGCCACTCATGCGCCGATAGGCTCCCTTGAGGTCGAGCCGCGCGCTGAGGTTCGCCTGAGCGGCGGTGACCCACTGCAACAGATTGCGCCGTGTCACGAGCAGACGAATCAGTGTCCGGCCGATGGCATCGGCCATCAGCCACGCCTGGTGCGCAAGCAGGCAAATCAGCAGCGCAAACTGCGCGGCAGCGAGGGCGGCATCCCTGGCCAGGGCGCGCAGGTGGCTGCGGGCGTTGATGCCGGCGCGGCGCGGCACGATCGCTGCGAGCACCGGCAGCAGGGTCGGCAGCGCGATCGTCGACACGACAAAAGCCGTCCAGATGAGAGCGGCGTCTCGCGGCAGCAGCCATCCCGCCAGCAACGCGGCCACGCTTGCCGGCGGGGACGACGTGCGCCGCAGGTTATCCAACATCTTCCACCGGCCGATCAGCGGCAGGGTGCCGCGGCCGCCGGCGAGCGTCTTGCGCCTGCCCAGGATCCACGGCAGCAATTGCCAGTCGCCGCGCGCCCAGCGATGTTGGCGCGCGGCGGCTACGTCATATCGCGACGGAAATTCCTCAACGACCTCGACGTCGGAAACCAGACCGGCGCGCGCAAATATTCCCTCGAAGAGATCGTGGCTGAGCAGCGTGTCCTCGGGTACACGGCCGGCCAGCGCGGCGTCGAAGGCGTCGATGTCATAGATGCCCTTGCCGGCATACGAGCCTTCACTGAAGAGATCCTGGTAGACGTCGGAGACTGCGGCTGAGTACGGATCGATGCCGCTCGCGCTCGAAAAGACGCGCTGGAACAGCGACCCCTCGCGACCGACCGGCAGCGACGGCGCCACCCGCGGCTGCAGGACGGCGTATCCCTCGCGCACATCGCCGGTTGCGGCGTCGAATCTCGGCTGGTTCAGCGGGTGGGCCATCTTGCCGACCAGCCGCAGCGCCGTTTCTCGCGGCAGCCGGGTGTCGGCGTCGAGCGTAATGACATAGCGGACGTCGGGCGGAACGGCAGGCGGTCGCCCCCCTGGATGCAGGAAGGTCGTGTCGGTCGCGCCGCGCAGCAGCTGGTTCAATTCCTGGAGCTTGCCGCGCTTGCGTTCCCATCCCATCCAGCGTTTCTGCCCGTCGCTCCAGACGCGACGACGATGCAGCAGCAGGAAGCGGTCGCCTGCCGCACCGGTGCCGTGAAGACGGTTCAGCCGCGCGATGCCTGCCGCGGCAAGGTCGAGCAGCGCCGCGTCCCCCGCCTCGTTCTCGCTGGGGGCGTCCGTCCAGTCCGAAAGCAACGCGAAGTAGAGCTCGCCTTCGGGTGATGCCAGGTAGTGAACCTCGAGTCTCTCGAGCTGCGCTTCCAGCGCGGCGCGCGTCGTTAGAAGTGTCGGCACGACTACCATCGTCCGCAGACCTGACGGGACGCCGCCCGACAGCGCCAGGCCCGGCAGGGTCGTTGCGCCGAACCTCATCATGGCGGCCCGATTCACCAGCGCGACCGCCGCATCGATCGACGGGATGAGGCCGAGCAACGCGAGCACCGCGAGGCGCAGGCCGGCGATTCCCCCCGCGTGGAGCACCAGCAACGGCACCGCCAACACGACCGCGGTGATCAGCGCGATGGCGCCGATGTAGCCGCCGACGCCGGGCGCCGTGTTGAATCGGCCGGACCCGCTCCATACCGAGTCCCGATAGCCGACCGAGGCTGCGAAGGCGCGTCGCCCGGCGGCGATGAGGTAATAGCCCGGGTCGAGCTGGCGGCTTGCGACGGCCTTGCCGGCAGCCGCCAGGGCTGCTCGCGCAATCTCCAGCTCGGTCCGATTGGAGCCTCGCGCCAGCTGTTCGATCGCCCGCCGGTAAAGGTCACGGGAGCGAAAGTCCATCGCCGCGAAGTCGCTGCCCGCGCGCAGCGCCTCATCGACGAGGCTGACGCTCTCGAAGAACTCCCGCCAATCCACATCCGAGAGCAGCCGCATGCTGGTGATGATGTTGCGCACGGTCACGTTCGAGGCGCCTTGGCGCTGATGCTCGTCGTGCACGATCGCGTCGAACGTTTTTCCTTGCGCCGCCAGGCGCTCCTCCAGCCATCGCAGAGACGGGGTTGCTCGCGGATCCTGATCCCGCAGCCGGTGGGCGAGCTGGACTACGAAGGCGGGCGCAAGCGAGGCGTGGCGTGCATGGCTGCGAATCAGGGCATCGGGCTCCGCCGCATACCCGTCGACGCCCAGCAGCCGGTCCGCCACGGCATCGGCTTCCTGGCGTGCGGCACGACCGCTGACGATGCGTGTCGCGGCACGGCGGAGATTCTCGACCAGCACGATCCGCAGCGTGATCGCGACCGCCCACAGCTCGCCGATGGTCAGAGGCTGAACGCGCTGATAGGCGCGCACGAACTGGCGCAGCGTGTCCGGATCGAAACGGCTGTCCGTATGGGCAACAAAAGCCCAGGCCAGGCCGAACACGCGCGGATAGCCATTGAAGGGCCCGCTCGCCAGCTTGGGCAGCAGCCGATAGAAAGTCGGCGGAAGGTCCTGGCGCACCTCTCGGATCTGATCTTCCACGAGGTGGTAGTTGTCGATCAGCCATTCGGCGGCCGGGGTGATCGCGCGGCCGTCGGCCACGGCTGCGACGATGGCGCGATATGCCGCGAGCAGCGCCGACTCATTGTCCTTGAGCCGCACGCTGAGAGAGGGGCGGGTCGTTCGGCGCCGGGTGACCTGCTGTGCGGCCGCGAGGCTTGCGGCGTGCTGCTCGAGGCGCTCGATGCTGAAGAGCTCTGCGCGCAGCACCTCGCCATTGTCCCAGGGCGAATCGGCCGGGCCCCACCCCAGGACGCGAGGGACGAGAAAGTTCAATTTTGTAGCGCGTCGACTTGCAGGGATGCCGCGTGCCGGATCATCTCGGCGTCGCGGTTCGCGTCTGCGCTTTCGCCCCCGATGCGTTTCACCCTGTCTGTCAAGCGCTTTCAACTCGCTGCAACCGTATGCTCAGGAATGATCCTCTCTTTATGCGATACTTGTGTAAAGTCCGTGACCAGATCGGTACGCTGCCGAACACTCGTGCGACCATCGCCCCGTCTCAGCTGGCGCTCGGCCGGCAGATTGCCGCCCGTCGCTCAGGACACCATGAGCCTTTCCGCCTCGCTTGTTACTCCCGCAGACGTGTTCTACGTCGTTCAAAGCACCGGCGCGCCCGGCCGGCGAGAGCACCGCTTGTCTTCCGTTCTGTACGAGACGCGTCCGCACGCGCGCGCCGAGCTCGTCCGGCTCAGCGCCGCGCATCCCGGCGACTACGCTATCTGGAAAGGTACGACACACATCGAGCCGCCCCAGTGGGGGCATGCTGTGATGCTGGCCGACGGGACGCTGGTCCCACCGGGCGCTGGATAGAGAGCCCTCGGGCGAGCGCTGAGCGCCACGGTGGATCTTTCGACCTTCCCGGTCACCCACAAATGGCCCGCGCAGCATCCCGACCGGATACAGCTCTATTCCCTGCCCACGCCGAATGGCGTCAAGATCTCGGTGATGCTCGAGGAGACGGGCCTGCCCTACGAGCCGCATCGCGTCAGTTTCGATACCAATGAGCAGCTGTCCCCGGAGTTTCTAGCGCTCAATCCCTACGGCAAGATCCCGGCCATCCTCGATCCCGACGGTCCGGGCGGGAAGCCGCTGCCGTTGTTTGAATCCGGCGCGATCCTGATCTATCTCGCCGAGAAGAGCGGCCAGTTCCTGCCGCGGGATCCGGCCGCCCGCTACCAGACTATTCAGTGGCTCATGTTCCAGATGGGCGGCGTTGGCCCGATGTTCGGTCAGCTCGGTTTCTTTCATAAGTTTGCGGGCAAGGACTACCAGGACAAGCGGCCGCGTGAGCGCTACGTCGCGGAATCGAAACGCCTGCTCGGTGTGCTCGACTCGCGGCTCGCCGGCCGCACCTGGATCATGGGTGACGCCTACACGATCGCCGACATGGCCATTCTGCCGTGGGTGAGGAACCTCATCGGTTTCTACGAGGCAGGCGAGCTGGTGGGTATCACGGACTTTCCGCAGGTCACACGGGCACTCGATGGCTTCCTTGCCCGTCCTGCGGTTGTCAGAGGTGTTGCCATCCCCAGCGCGGGCTGATCTTCACGCCGGCTGGAAACCCTTCACGCCCGTTTGCCACAGCAGGAACGCGTAGGTATCGGCCGCCTCGCGGTCCTGCTGCGCGCGGGTCGAGCCGACGCCGTGGCCGGCGTCGAAGTCGACGCGCAGCAGGATGGGCTTGCGTGAATTGCTCGCCACCTGCAGCCGCGCGGTCATCTTCGCGACGTGAAACGGACCGACTCTGGGATCAGTCACGCCGGTCGTGAGCAGCACCGCGGGATATGCCACGCCGTCCTTCACCGCCTGGTAGCTGTCGATCCCCTTGAGCGCGCGATAGCCCGCCGGTTCGGAAATCGCGCCCCATTCGGGTTCTTCGCCGTAGCCGTTCTGCTCGGCGACGTAGCGTAGCGGATTTGACCAGCCGACCCCGTCAATGACCGCGGCGAAAAGCTCCGGGCGTTCCGTCAGGGCGCGCCCGACGGTGATGCCGCCCGCTGAGCGTCCGCCGATGGCGAGACGCGACCGCGACGTGTACTTCTTCGCGCACAGCTCCTCACACACATCGATCAGGTCGCGCCAGGTGTTGGGCTTGTTCGCAAGCTGCCCCGCCTTGTGCCAGTCGCGCCCGTACTCGCCACCGCCGCGCACGTTGGCGTAGCCGACAATGAAACCCGCGTCGATCAGTGCCAGGGTTCGTCCCGCGAACGCCGGCGTATAGGCGCTGATGCCATAGGAACCGTAGGCGCAGATCCAGGCGGGCGTACGGCCATCAGGCTTCAATCCCTTCCTGTAGATGAGTGTGTAGGGGATGCGCGTGCCGTCGCGGGCTGTGGCGAAGAACCGCTGCGCCTCGTAGCCGCCGACGTCGATGGGCGGCCTGGGAGTGAGGCCGGTGGCGGCCACCCGGCCCTGCAGATCGACCGACCAGATGTCCTCCGGCGTGAGCCAGCCCGCGAGTGCGAACAGAGCGCCGTCCTCAGTCGCGTTGCACGCCAGTGCGCGCAGGGTTCCTTCGAACGGCAGCGCGATTTCCGCGACCCGGTCGTCGCGGGTCAGACGCCGCAGGCGGCTGATGCCGCCATCCAGCATGTCGAGATACAGTCCGTCCTTCGCCCGCTGCAATCCCTCGATGACCAGCTCGCCTTCCGCAACCACTTCGGTCGCGCTCGCCACCGCCGGGGCGGTGACAGAGGTCTTGAGAATGCGCCCGCGCGGATGGCCCTTGTTGGCGAGCAGATAGATCGTGTCAGCGTCGATCGAGGCATCGGTGATCTCGTCTTCGAAGCCCGCCACCGGCACCCAGTGGGCGTGGTTGGCCACGGCGTCAGCCACCGGGGCGAGAAACAAGCGCGTTTCAGTGCGCACATCCTGGAGCACCAGCAATGCCCAGCGCGACCCGTGAAAGGTCCGGACTGCCGGCGCCTGGATGCGTTCGTACTGCACCCGGCTGTCCAGTCCGCGCTTCATCAGGATCGGATCGGACTCAGGGTCGGTGCCCAGTTTGTGAAAGCGCGCCTGGCTGTCGAGGTAGCGTTCGGGCGTGTCCACGGTGCCCGTTAGCTGGTTATAGAAGAAGCCTGAGCCGTCATCGAGCCACTGCGGGTCGGCGGCCTCGGTGTTGGCGATGCGCTCGGGCAGGTCGCGCCCGTCGGCCACGCTGAGAACATGCAGGATCGAGTCCTCGCTGCCGTCCTTGGAAAGCCCGTACGCGACATGGGAGCCGTCGGCCGAGGGCTGCCACCAGTCGAGCGACATATGGCTGGTCGCGCCGCTGAGAGTGGTGGGGTCGATGAGCACACGGCTGACGCCGTGCTCCTGCACGAACAGCTTGAAGTTGTCGGCACCGGCCGGCCGCTGCTGGATGAACAGCTTGCCCCCGGCCCGCTTCACCTGCCGCGTCGCCGCCGCGTCGCCCGACAGTTGCTGAATCCGCTTCAAGAGCTGCTCGCGCCCGGGGATGGTGTTGAGCACCGCGCGTGTGTGCTCATTCTGACCCGTGAGAAACGGCAACCACTCCGGATCCTTGTCGTTCTCCATCCAGCGGTAGGGGTCGCTCAGGGTTTCCCCGAAATAGGTGTCCTTGACGACCGCGACCCGCGCCACCGGCGCCGCCGGGATGCGCGCGGCGGCGGACGCGCGGCGGCGCATCAGCCAGGCCGCGAACACGCCTCCGGCACCGACGAACAGGTCGCGACGATTGAATCCGCTCATCATCTGCCTCCGGGAATCGGGGTTAGTGCGCGTCCGCCAGCCAGTGCACGTCGTGCTGCATCTGCCCGGCGAGGTCGTCGAGGTCACCCGCGCCGCGCGTCAGCACCGCGATGCTGCCCTGCTCGGCGGGCACGATCACGCCGCTCATGCCCGCCTCGTGGAAGGCGCGGCGCGCGCGCGGCTGCTCGTGGCGCAGGATGAGCACCGTCGCCGGGCCGCGCGCGGTCTGTATCACCAGGTGCGGCACGTAATGCCCGCGGAACCAGCAGCTCTGCGCGTACATGATCTTGTCCGAGGTGATCTCGAGTGCGACGCCGGCGCCGTGCAACGCCTGGGTTATGCCCTGGGCGCTGACGTGCTGCGTGGCGAGCCAGCTGTCGGGTTCCCCCTGGACGTGCGCCACGACCTCGCGGGCGAGCGTGTCGCTCGGCCGCAGCAGCCACACCCCGAGCACGGCGAGAGTCGCGAGCACGACACTCGCGGCCAGTGCCCACTGGCGCCAGCGGGGCGGCTGCCGGTCCGAGCGCGGACGCGCGATGTCGGGCGGCCGCTCCAGCGCGCGGCGGATATCGGCATCGAGAGAGCGCATCTCGTCGCGGAACCTGGCGCAGGCCGCGCACGTCGCCAGGTGCTCCTCGAGCGCCGTCGTGGCGGCGCCGGGATCGGCACCGATCAGCAGCCGTGCCTCGTCGCAGGTCACGGCAGGTTCTCCCTGGGAGCGAGGTCGGGGGCAGCTGCCAGGCCGCAAATGACGCGCAGTTTATTGCGCGCGCGGAACAGCCGCGTCAGCACGGCGGTAGCGGAAAGCGCCAGCTCGCGGGCGATCTCCTCGGTGGTAAAACCACCCAGCACCTGCAGGACCAGAGGCTCGCGATATTCTATGGGCAATCTCATGATCGCATGGCGCAGCGCAAACAACTCGCCGCCGGGTTCCGCGAACCTGGGGCTCGCCTGGGTCTCGACCACCTCGTCCAGGGATACCAACTCGAGGCGCTTGCGCTCGTAGAGCCGGGCGTGCTCGCGCCGTACGATGGTCAGCAGCCAGGGACGCGCCGCGCTCGGATCCTTCAGAGCGTCGCGGGATCGCCACGCGCGCAGCAGCGCTTCCTGCACGATGTCCTCCGCAATCGCCCGGTCGCGAGCCAGCCAGTGGGCAAAGCGCAGCAGATCCGGACGCATCGATTCGAACAGTCGCGTGAGGGGCGCGTCCGCGCCCGCTGCGGGCAACCGCCCACCAATTGAGGAGACCGGGGATCCAGGCTCGGAATTGCGCATGATTGCTGCAGTACCTGAAGATTGAGGATTATACGCACGCCCGTCTGCCGCTCCGGCAATATCGCGCCAGACTGCCCGGTCCTCTCGCCCAACTGTTACCGCACTCGCGACAGGAGCACCCGTGAAGTTTATCGTCCGATGGCTGATCGATTGGCCCCGGCACATCGCCGGGTATCTGGCCTGGCTGGCTCCCTTGTTCGCCCGCATCACCGTCGGCTGGGTCTTTCTGTGGAGCGGCTGGGGCAAGCTCACCGCCCTGCCGCAGGTGACCGAGAATTTCATCGGCTGGGGAATCCCTTTGCCTCACCTGCTGGCGCCATTCGTGTCGGGAGTTGAATTCTTCGGCGGACTGTTCCTGCTGCTGGGCCTGCTGACGCGCATTTCGGCGGGCGCCCTCGGTATCACCATGATCGTCGCCATCCGCTCGGCGAAATGGGCCGAGGTCGATTCGCTCGAGACGCTGCTCGGGTTCGATGAATTCGAGTACCTGGCGCTGTTCCTGTGGCTCGCCATAGCCGGGCCGGGCGTTTTGTCGGTGGATCACTGGCTGCAGCGTCGCTTCGGCGGCAGCGCGGACGCCCGCGCAGCGAGCTCGCGCCGCGCGCCGGACAATGCGGCCGCGTGACAAATCGCCGCTCGCCCCGGTCTTCTCTCTGACCGGGCCTCACCCGGCCAGATCTTCACAAGCCAACGAGGAATGCACCAATGCGATTGAAAAACAGCTCCGGCGTGGCGGTTGCAACCGCCGCCGCCCTGCTCTTCGGCAGCGGCCTGATCAGCACCGCCGTGGCGGGTACTGACGCCAAGATCCAATGCGCCGGCGTGAACGCGTGCAAAGGTCAATCGGCCTGCAAGAGCGCCAACAACGCGTGCAAGGGCCAGAACTCCTGCAAGGGCCAGGGCTTCCTGGAAATGAGCAAGAAGGAGTGCACAGCGGCGAAAGACAAGATGAAGAGCGACAGCAAGTAACAGTGCCCTGCCGCGCGGATCGCCCCGGTGCAGCGGCCCAGTGCCGGCCGTTGCACCGGCCTTTTTTTGCCCTCAGGGGTTCGGCGCCGGCACGCCGTCGAAGAAGTCCACCACGCCGGTCTCGAGCGAGTACTCCGCGCCCACGACCAGCAGCCCATCCTGGTGAATGAGTCGCTCGAGCACCTGCGACCCGTGGCGCAGGTGATCCGCCGACATGCGGATGTTGGCGCGCACCGCCTGATGCTCCAGACTCTGCACGTCCGGCGGCGGCCCGTGCTCCAGCAGGCCTTCCACCGCCGGGCGGATGCGATCGACGATCGAGCTCAGATTACGGGACTGCTCGCGCGCGGGCCGGGTGAGTTGCTGCAGGGTTGCGTGAATGGCGCCGCAGTTGGAATGGCCCAGCACCACCACCAGGCGCGTGCCGAAAGCCTCGGCCGCGAACTCGACGCTGCCCACCTGCGAAGGGGCGACGATGTTGCCGGCAACGCGGATGACGAACAGGTCGCCCAACCCCTGATCAAACACGATCTCCGCGGGCACGCGCGCGTCGGAGCAACCGAGGATGATGGCGAACGGCTCCTGGCCGACGGGCAGCTCGCGCCGCCGCGCCCGGCCCTCACCCGCCTCGAGGCCGAGCTCGTTGACGAAGCGGCGGTTGCCGTCGCGCAGGGTTTCGAGTGCGGCTCGTGCCTGAATCATCGGCGTGGGAGTCCCGCCCGTCACAGAGCAGATGAATATACTCGATAATCCGCACCGTGATGATCCGCGGCCGGCGTAGGGAGCACACATGTGGATCGCGGAGAAACCCTGGTGGCAGTATCGCTGGTATCTGCGGCCGTTCTTCTGGAACCAGAGACGCAAGTACGGCCAGGTGTTGAAATCCGCGCTGCTGTGGGGGCGCTCGCCGCGGGTATTTCTCGGCGTGGCGTTGCTCTACGGCGCGCTCGAGCGCAGGCGTTCTCCGCTCGAGCCCGCGCTGCGCTCGCTGCTGTCGCTGCGCGTCGCGCAGCTCAACGCCTGCCGTTTCTGCGTGGACATCAACTCGGCACTGCTTGACGCCCGGGCAGGCTCGAGGTCCAAGAGCGAGGCGCTGGGGCAGTGGCGCGGCAGCAGTGTATTCAGCGAACGCGAGCAGGCCGCACTCGACTACGCCGAGGTCATGACTCGCGGCGAGTTCCCGGTGAGCGAGCCATTGATGCGGCGCCTGCACGGCTGCTTCGACGATGACGCGATCATCGAGCTCACCGCGCTGGTCGCCTTTCAGATCCTGTCGAGCCAATTCAACGGCGCGCTGGAGGTGCCGTCACAGGGTCTCTCCGGCTAGCGCCTGGGGCGCACGCCGCGTGTGGGCTCTGCCTCGAGCGGATTCTCGGGCCAGTAGTGCTTCGGGTAGCGACCGCGCAGGTCTTTGCGCACCTCGGCATAGGCGCCGCGCCAGAAGCTCGCCAGGTCGCGCGTCACCTGCACCGGGCGCCGCGCCGGTGACAGCAGCTTGAACGTGACGGGCACGCGGCCGCGGCCCAGTCGCGGCGTGTCCGCCAGCCCGAACACCTCCTGCAGTCTCACCGACACCGCCGGCGCGCTGTCATCCAGATAGTCGACGCGGATGCGCGAGCCGCTGGGCATCGTAAGGTTCGCAGGCGCCCACTCCTCGAGCTCGCGCTGTTGCTCCCAGGTGAGCTGGGCACGCAGGGCATCGGTGAGCGGCACTCTCGCCAGGTGCTCGCGGCGCGTCACGCCGTCGAGCCAGGGAGCGAGCCAGGTTTCCGGCGTTGCGCCCAAGGCGGCATCCGACACCGCCGGCCATCCGGCGTGCGTTGCCGCCACGAACTCGATCCGTGCCTGCAGATCGCGCGCTTCCCGGTTCCACGGCAGTGCTGCGATCCCGAGTTCACGCACCCCGGTGAGCATCGCGCCGCGCGCCGCGTCGGCGGGAACTTCCGCCAGCGGTTGCTCCTCCAGCACCAGAGCATCGAGTTCAACCGTGCGGCGCGCGATGACCGCCTGCGCGCGGGTGCTCCATTGCACCGACTCGCGTTGCCGGATGCGATCTGCGAAGTGCTCCGTCAGGTCGCGCCGCTGCAGGGGCGCGGCGAGCAGGATGCGTGCGTCGCGCTCGCGATCATCCAGGTCCACCGCCACGATGAGCTCGTGCCGCGCAAGCCCCTGGGGCCCCGTGAACGCCGCGCCGCGGCCGTTGGCGAGAATGAAGCGGCCCACCCCGCCCGCTCGCTTGCAGCCGATGCGGTCCGGGTAGGCGAACGCCAGCAGCAGGCCCGCCTCACCACCCATGTCGGCGCGGCTTGCGCCGGCGGTGCCGCCGGCGTTGTCCGCTTGCCGTTCGAGATCGCGCGCCGCGCGCCGGGCCCGCTGCAGCGCCGGCCGGTCGAACCCCGGCGTGCGGTCCTGTGCGCGCATGAGCTCGAGACGCGCGCGGATATCCGCATCGCGCGTCCCCGCACTCGCTTGCAGCAGATCGCGTTCCGACAACAGTGCCGCGAGCTGCGCGGCGAGCGGCAGCTGTCCGAGCACGCGCGCACGCAGCAGCATGTGCGCCAGGCGTGGATGCACGGCGAGACGCGCCAGCTCGCGCCCGTGTGCGGTAATGCGCCCCTCACTGTCCAGTGCCCCGAGACGGGCGAGCAAATCCCGCGCGCTGCCCAGCTGTGCTGCCGGCGGCGCATCGAGCCAGCGCAGCGCCTCGGCATCCCGTGCGCCCCAGCTCGCCAGCTCCAGCGCCAGCGGCGCGAGATCGGCGTCCAGGATCTCCGGCGGCGTGAACGCTGCCAGACTCGACTGGGCGCCCTCGCTCCATGCCCGGTAGCACACACCGGCTGCCAGGCGCCCGGCACGACCCTGGCGCTGATCCGCGGAAGCGCGCGAGATACGCTGGGTCTCCAGGCGGCTCATGCCGGTCACCGGATCAAAGCGTGCGCGGCGCACCAGTCCCGAGTCGACGACCACGCGCACGCCCGGAATGGTGAGACTCGTTTCCGCAATGTTCGTGGCGAGCACCACCTTGCGCACCCCGCGCACGGCCGGCGCCAGCGCCGCATCCTGCTGTTCGCTCGCCAGGTCGCCGAACAGCGGCAGGACCTGCACGCCGGAGGCGAGTTGCGCGGCGTTCAGCGAGGACTGCAGCTGGCGGATCTCGCGCGCTCCCGGCAGGAACACCAGCAGGTCGCCGTGCTCCTCGTGCAGCGCGCGGCCGACCAGCTGCGCGAGGAGTCTTTCAGGGGAGTCCTGCGGGCGGGTGCCCGGCGGCGCGTCGGGCAGCGCCGGCAGGCCCTTGCCGGCGTAGCGGGTCTCCACCGGAAACATGCGGCCCTGCACGCTCACGAGCGGCGCGTCGCCCAGCAGGCGCGCCACCGCAGCCCCATCCAGCGTTGCCGACATGACGAGCAGCCGCAGGTCGGGCGTGAGGTTGGCGCGCGCATCGAGGGTGAGCGCAATCCCCAGATCGGCCTGCAGGCTGCGTTCGTGGAACTCGTCGAAAATGACGGCGGCGACGCCCTCGAGCGCCGGATCACTCTGCAGCAGCCGCGTCAGCACGCCCTCGGTAACCACCTCGATGCGCGTAGCGCCTGACACGCGCGTGTCGAAGCGCATGCGGTAACCGACCGTGCGCCCGACGCTCTCGCCGAGCGTTTGCGCCATGCGCTGGGCAATGGCGCGCGCCGCGAGGCGGCGCGGCTCCAGCATGATGAGCCGCTTACCGCGCGCCCACTCCTCGTCAAGCAGCGCGAGCGGCACCACCGTGCTCTTGCCGGCACCGGGCGGCGCCTGCAGCACGGCCGCGCCCCGCGTGCCGAGCGCCTCGCGCAGCGGTGCCAGCGCCTCGTCAACGGGCAGCCCGGAGTTCACCAGATGTGGACGCGCTGTTCCTGCGGCAGATACAACTGCTCGCCGGGCTGCACATTGAAGGCGGCGTACCAGGGGTCGACGTTGCGCACCACGCCGTTGACGCGGAATTTCGGCGGGCTGTGTGGGTTGCTCAACACCTGCGTGCGCAGCTGCTCGTCGCGGTTGAGCGCGCGCCAGATCTGCGCGAACGACAGGAAGAAGCGCTGATCGCCGCTGAGGCCATCGAGCTGCGGCGCCGGCGCGCCCTTGAGTGAGCGGTGATAGGCGTCGTAGGCGACCGACAGCCCGCCGAGGTCGCCGATGTTCTCCCCGAGGGTCAGGCGGCCGTTGACTTTCAGTCCCGGCAGCACGACGTAGTCATCGTACTGCGCGACCAGGCGGTCGACGCGCTTGCGGAAGGCATCGGTGTCGTCCTGCGCCCACCAGGTGCGCAGCACACCGCGCGCATCGGACTTCGCGCCCTGATCATCGAAACCGTGCCCCATCTCGTGACCGATCACCGCGCCGATGCCGCCGTAGTTGACGGCGGCGTCCGCCTGCGGATCGAAAAACGGCGGCTGCAGGATCGCCGCGGGGAACACCACTTCGTTGAACGTCGGGTTGTAGTAGGCGTTGATCGTCTGCGGAGTCATGCCCCATTCGCCGCGATCCGTGGGTCCGCCGAGACGCACGACCTGGCGGCGCCACTCGAATACCCGCGCGCGCACCAGGTTGCCGAATGCGTCGCCCCTGACGATCGACAGCGCCGAGTAGTCGCGCCAGGTGTCCGGGTAGCCGATCTTGGGATGAAAGGCCGCCAGCTTCTCGAGCGCCACCTTGCGGGTCGCGGCAGTCATCCAGGGGAGCTGCTCGATGCGCTGCGCATAGGCAGCGCGCAGGTTCTCCACCAGGGCAAGCACCTGCTGCTTCGAAGCGGGCGGAAAGTAGCGCTGCACGTACAGCTCGCCGACCACCTCGCCCAGATCGACGTCGAGCGCGCCTACCGCGCGCTTCCAGCGCTCGCGCTGCTGTGGCTGGCCGTTGAGGGTGCGGCCATAGAAATCGAAGCGCTCATCGTCGAACGCCCGCGGCAGCACCTCGGCCACGCTCACCAGGTAGTGATACCTGAAGTAGGCGCGCCAGCGCTCGACCGGCACCTGCACAAACAGCTGCGCCAGTCCCTGCACGGCGTCGAGTTCGCGCACCACGAAGCGCGGCTGGGCATCGACGCCCTCCGCCGCCAGCAGCACCTCCCAGGTGAAGCCCGGCGCGAGCTGCTCGAGCTCCACGCGCGTGCGCGGATTGTAGGTGAGATCGCGCTCGCGACGCCTGGCGGCAGGCCAGTGCAGTTTCGCGATCCGCGTCTCGAGGTCGAGTATCGACTGGGCATCCGCGGCGGCGTCGCGCTCGCCGGCCAGCCCCAGCAGGCGCGCGATGTGCGCCGCGTACTGGACACGCAGTGCCGCGTACACCGCGTCGTCCTTCAGGTAGTAGTCGCGGTCGGGCATGCCGAGCCCGCTCTGTGAGATCGAGACCACGTAGTGGTCGGGGTCCTTCTGGTCGGTGGTGATGGCAACGCGCACCGGCAAGCGAAGACCCAGGTCCGGGCGGCCCATGAGCCGCGTCAGATCCTTGTGGGTATGCGCGGCGGCGATCGCCTCCAGCCCCGCCTGCGCCGGCGCCAGCCCGGCGCGCTCGATGGCCGCGGTGTCCAGGTAGGCGCGATAGTAGTCACCGACCTTCTGCGCGCTGCTGCCGTCCGGCGCCTGCGCGGGCAGCGCCTCGACGATCCCGCGCACCTGCTGCTGGGAGCGCTCGTCGAGCTCGTCAAAGGAACCCCAGCGGGTGCGGTCGGGTGGAATCTGATGGGCGTCGATCCACAGACCGTCGGCATAGCGGTAGAAATCGTCTCCGGGCCTCACGCTGGTATCGCGGGCGGTGAGATCCAGGCCCCACGCGCCGATCTGCGCGGGTGCGGTCGCGGCCGGCGCCAGCGCCGGCGCCCGCGGTGGCGAGTGCGAGCAGCCGGCCAGCACAACGGCTGCGGCCAGCGTGACCCGGCGCGGGGAAATCCGTGCCGGCATGTTGGTGACTCCCGACATCAGTGGCGCCACGCCGCAAACGCGAACAACAGCCAACCGCTGATCCAGGCGAGCCCGCCCAGGGGCGTGAGCAAGCCGAGTGCGCGCGGGGCACCGAAGCTCAAGGCATAGAGGCTCCCCGAGAACAGGACCACCCCGGCCACGATGAGCGCCGCCGCAGCGCGCAGCGGGCCAACATCGAGGCTGCGCAGTGCCAGACCGACGCCGATGAGGCCGAGGGCCTGAAAAAAGTGATACCGCACCGCCGTGTCCCACAGCTGCAGCCGCTCGGGTGTCAGCTGACCCTTCAGTGCGTGGGCGCCGAAGGCGCCGCAGGCAGTGGCGAGCGCCAGCAACAGGCCCGCGATGGCGAGCGTGCGGCTGCTAGTCACCGTGCGTGCCGAGAAACGGCTTGATCAGATCGAGCGGCAGGGGAAAGACGATGATCTGGGTCCGCTCGTGCGAGATGTCCGCGAGTGTCTGCAGGTAGCGCAGCTGCAGGGCGCTCGGCTGGCGCGCCAGGGCCTGCGCCGCTTCGGCCAGCTTGGCGGCCGCCTGGCTCTCGCCCTCGGCGTGAATGATTTTCGCGCGCCGGGTGCGCTCGGCTTCGGCCTGCTTCGCCATGGCGCGAATCATGCTTTCGTCGAGGTCGACATCCTTGATCTCGACGGTCGAGACCTTGATGCCCCAGGCCTCGGTGGCCTGGTCGAGGATGCGCTGCAGGTCGACGTTGAGCTTGTCGCGTTGCGCGAGCAGATCGTCCATCTCGTGCTGGCCCACCACCGAGCGCAGCGTCGTCTGCGCGACCTGGCTGGTGGCATCGAAGGCGTTCGCCACCTGGATGATGGCCTTGCCGGCATCGACGACGCGGAAATAGACCACCGCGTTCACCTTGACGGACACGTTGTCGCGCGTGATCACATCCTGTTTGGGTACGTTGAGCACGATGACCCGCAGGTCCACCCGGCGCGTCCTCTGTATGCCGGGCCAGATGAGTACCACCCCGGGACCCTTGATGCCGGTGAAGCGCCCCAGGGTGAACACCACGACACGCTCGTATTCGTTCAGCACGTTGAAGGCGCTGAACACCAGCACGACGGTGAGTATGGCAATGGCGATCACGAACGACATGAGTGTCTCCAGAGGTCTTGAGCGGCGTTCACTGCGGCTCGACCCACAATGTTAGACCTTCCACCCTGACGATGCGCGCCGGGTCGCCGGCGTGCAGCGCGGCGTCGCTGCGGGCGTTCCACAGCTCCCCGCCGTAGCGCACCCTGCCCTTGCCGGTGAAGTCCGCGACCACTTCGGCCGACTCGCCGATCATGGCCTGCGTCCCGGTGGCGACCGGACGGCGCATGGAGCGGGTCGCGAGGTACACGATGCCCGCGATCATGAGCCCGCCCATGGTGGCGAACGCGCCGATCAGCGGCCGGCCCACATTCATGCCCGGCACGTCCGTATCGAAGAGAATGAGCGAGCCGACGACGAATGCAATCAGACCCCCTACCCCGAGCGAACCGTAGGTCGGAAAGAAAAACTCCGAGATGATCATGGCGGTGCCGAGCACCACCAGCGCCAGCCCCGCGTAGTTCACCGACAGGATCTGGAACGCGAACAGCGCGATCAGCAGGCAGACCGAGCCGGCCACACCCGGCAGTACCGCGCCGGGATTGTACCCCTCGAGCAGCAGACCCCAGATGCCGATCAGCATCAGTCCGTACGCGACCGTGGGGTTGGTGATGACCGCCAGCAGCTGTGTGCGCCAGTCGGGCATCATGCGCACCACGGTAAGGCCGGCGGTCGCAAGCTTCACGGTGCGATTGCCGATGCGCACCTCGCGCCCGTCGATGCGGGCCAGCAGCTCCGGCAGGTCACGGGCGATGACGTCGATGACCTTCTGTTGCAGCGCAGCCGTGGCCGACAGGCTGGCGGCGCCGCGCACCGCCTGCTCGGCCCAGTCGACATTGCGGCCGCGCTCCTCGGCCAGGCCGCGGATGTAGGCCACCGCGTCATTGACAACCTTGCGCTCCATCGCGCTCCCCGGCAGGTTGGGCGGCACCGCGCCGCCGCCAGGAGCGGGCGGACCGGCTGCGGGGGCTTTGTCATTCCTGTCCTGCACCGGGTTAGCCCCCGGCGTGGGTGCGGGCGGTGAGCCGGGCTCGGGCTCACCGCCGATGGAGACCGGCGTCGCGGCCCCCAGGTTGGTCGCCGGCGCCATCGCCGCAACATGGCTCGCGTAAAGAATGTAGGTTCCGGCGCTTGCCGCGCGCGCGCCCGGGGGACTGACGTAACTCACCACCGGAACCGGCGAGGCCAGGATCGCGCGGATGATGTCGCGCATCGCGCTGTCGAGTCCCCCGGGGGTGTCGAGTTCCAGCACCACCAGGCGGCTGCCGTTCGCGTGCGCCGACTCGATGCCGTGCACCACGTAGCGCGAGGTTGCAGGCCCGATCGGTCCGTTGATCTCGAGTACGGCGGCCGTCCCCGCGCCTGAGTCGGCGGCGGGCGGCGCGGCCGCGGCAACAGCGGGCGCGGTCGGCAGCGCCAGTGTCGCCAACAGCACGAGCGCGGCGCGCCAGGAGTGCGCCGTGTTGCCCACGAGGGTCTTCATCACGCTCACCCTACTCTTGCGCCGACCGCATCCGCAATCGCGTACCTGTGCGGCGCTGCCCGTGCCGCTCCCTTAGCCTTACGCCGGGGCCATCAGGAGGGTTGCGGGCCCCGCCGGACGCGCCGCCCGCGCAGCGGCGGCAGTCCGGTGTGCTGCGTGCGGAACGGTCGGACAGGCGCGTCGCGCCGGGCTGCCGGGGTCCCAGCGGTGCCCGCCGGCTGGTACGCGGGCACCAGCTGGTGGCGGCCGTTGCCAATGAGATCCGCGCGTCCCATGCGCCGCAGCGCCTCGCGCAGCATCGGCCAGTTGTTGGCGTCGTGATAGCGCAGGAACGCCTTGTGGAGCCGGCGCACTTTCAGACCCTTCGGTGTCAGCACCTCTTCGCTGCTGCGCGTGATGCGTCTGAGCGGGTTCTTGCCCGAGTGATACATGGCGGTTGCGGTCGCCATGGGTCCGGGCAGGAACGCCTGCACCTGATCGGCGCGCAAGCCGTTCGTCTTCAGCCACAGCGCGAGCTCCAGCATGTCCTGGTCACTGGTACCCGGATGGGCCGCTATGAAGTAAGGAATGAGGTACTGCTCCTTGCCCGCCTGCTTCGAGTAGCGGTCGAACAGGTCCTTGAAGCGGTCGTAGGCGGCAACCCCGGGCTTCATCATCTTCGACAACGGCCCCTCGGCGAGCGCTTCGGGTGCGATCTTCAGGTACCCGCCGGTGTGGTGTTGGGCGAGCTCCTTCACGTACTCGGGAGACTCGATCGCCAGGTCATAGCGCACGCCCGAGGCGATCAGCACCTTCTTGATGCCCGGGAGCGCGCGCGCGCGGCGGTAGAGGCGGATGAGCGGCGCGTGATCGGTGTCGAGATTGGGGCAGATGCCCGGGTACACGCACGAGGGCCGGCGGCAGGCGCTCTCGATCTCGCGGCTCTTGCAGGCGAGCCGGTACATGTTGGCGGTCGGTCCGCCGAGATCGGAGATGACGCCGGTGAAGCCCGGCACCTTGTCACGCACCTCCTCAATCTCGCGCAGCACGGAATCTTCCGAGCGGCTCTGGATGATGCGGCCCTCGTGCTCGGTGATGGAGCAGAAGGTGCAGCCGCCGAAGCAGCCGCGCTGGATCGCGACCGAGAAGCGGATCATTTTGTAGGCGGGAATGTTCGCCTTGCCGTAACGAGGGTGCGGCGCGCGGCGGTAGGGGCGCTCGTACACCCAGTCCATTTCGCCGGTGGTGAGCGGAATGGGCGGCGGGTTCAGCCACACGTCGGTGTCGCCGTGGCGCTGCACCAGGGCGCGCGCATTACCCGGGTTCGACTCCAGGTGCAGGATGCGCGAGGCGTGCGCATACAACACCGGATCCGCGGCGACCGCCTCCCAGGCGGGCATACGGATCACGCTGCGCTCGCGATCGGCGTTTTTCACGCGGCGCATGAAGCGCACGACTTTCTCGCCGCCCGGCGCGGCTGGCGCACCCGCGCACCGCGCGTTGGGCGCGTCCGGCGCGGCAGCTCCTGTGGCCTCCATCGCATACGGGTCGACCGGAGTGTTCAGCGGCCCGGGCGCATCCAGGTGGGTGGAATCGATCTCGATCCAGTCCGCGGGTGTGCCGCGGCGCGCGAACACCGTACCGCGCAGGTCGGTGATGTCGCCAATCGATTCACCGCCCGCGAGGCGGTGGGCGAGTTCGCAGATCTGCCGCTCGCCGTTGCCGTACACCAGCAGGTCCGCCTTGGCATCCAGGAGCACCGAGCGGCGCACCTTCTCCGACCAATAATCGAAATGCGCAATGCGGCGCAGCGACGCCTCAATGCCGCCGATGATGATCGGTACATCGCGGAACGCCTCGCGCGCGCGCTGCGCGTACACGATCACCGAGCGGTCCGGCCGCCGGCCGCCTGCACCGCCGGGGGTATACGCGTCGTCGCTGCGCACGCGGCGATCGGCGGTGTAGCGGTTGACCATCGAATCCATGTTGCCGGCGGTAATGCCGAAGAACAGGTTCGGCGGCCCGAGGGCGGCGAACGCGTCCGCGCTGTGCCAGTCGGGCTGCGCGATGATGCCGACCCGGAAGCCCTGCGCCTCGAGCACCCGCCCTATGATGGCCATGCCGAAGCTCGGGTGATCGACGTAGGCGTCGCCGGTGACGATGATGACGTCGCAGCTGTCCCAGCCGAGGATGTCCATCTCGGCGCGCGACATGGGCAGGAACGGTGCGGTGCCGAAGCGCTCGGCCCAGTGCTTGCGATAGCCGGCGATGTCGCGTGCGGTTTGCATGGAACTGAGAATTAGAACAGAACCGGCCCGCCAGCGTCATTTCCTGCGCGCCCCCGCCCCAGGCGCGGCCTCGGGCGTGGCGGTGCGCCCCACACCCCTGGCTTGATGGTACCTTGGTAACTTGGTACCATGAGTCCATGAAAGAAATCACCCGCACGCAGACCGGGGTGCGCCTCGAGAGCCGCCTGCTCAAGGTGCTCAAGGCGCTCGCGACCGAGCTCGATCTGTCGCTCGGCGACCTGCTCGAGGGCATCGTCCTGCACGCCTTCGAAGGCAAGGCGCCGTTCTCGGCGGCCACGGTGAAAAAGATCCGCGCGCTGAAAGCGGTCTACGGCCTCGACCTCACCGCCCGGGACTCTCACCAGCTGCGCGAGGCCGGCGCGAATGCACTCTGACTGTCCCGAGCTCGAGCGCTTCGTGCGTGGCGAGATCGACACGTCCGCGTTTCCGCATCGCGAGCACGTGCGCATGGCGTTCGAGATGCTGCGGCGGCATGACTTCGCCGAGACCGTGTGGCATTTCTCGCGGACCCTGCGGGCGATGGCGGCGAAGGCCGGCAAGCCGCAGGCCTTCAATCAGACCGTGACGATCGCGTTCCTGTCGCTGGTCGCGGAACGGTTCCAGGAGTCCGGGGGTGCAGCGGACTTTGACGCGCTGGTGCGCGCTCACCCGGAACTGCTCGACAAGGCTGCACTCACGCGCTGGTACCGGCCGGAGCGGCTGGCCAGCGAGGCCGCGAGACACACATTCCTGCTGCCGGAGCCGCCGCGATGAGCGCCACGAGGATTCTGAGTACCCTCCTCCAGGCCGACCCCCCGATATAGTCGATGCGCTCTTGCGGGCCGCCGCAATTGGTCCTGCTGATGCAGCTGACCTGGAGTGTCTGCGCCATCCTTTTGTCCCTGTTCTAGGCGTGGCCCCTCAGTAGAGCAGCGCCGCCTGACGCTCGCTGCGCCACGCGGCCTCGTCCGCGCCCGCCAGCGCGTCCAGGTCGGCGGGAGTCGCGGCCGGGTCGTCCACCCAGCGTCGCAGCAGGTCGCCGCCGCTGATCACGTCGATGGCGAGGCGCCCGTGCTCGTACTCGTAAGGGAAATCCCGCCACAGCGGATAGTCGGGTCGCAGACGCCGCAGCGCCTTGAACGCGAGCGCGAACAGCCGCCATGGCCGGAACGCCTCGTGGTCGTAGTAAGCGGCGTCCTCGACGTGAACCTGGAATCCCGCGCACAGCTTGCCGGCGTGCTTGTGGAACATGGGCTCAAACCAACAGGGACGCAGCCGGCAACCACGCAGCCACGCCGGCGCCAGCGCCCGCATCTGCGCCAGCAGCGCCGCGACATCCAGATCCGGGGCGCCCAGCAGCTCCAGCGGCCGCGTCGTGCCGCGGCCCTCGGACAGCGTCGTGCCTTCCACCATCACCGAGCCGGGATAACAGCGCGCCATCCACAGGTTCGGAGCGTTGGGACTCGGGTTCACCCAGGTGCGCTCGCGCACCGGCCAGCCGTGCCCGGGTGGGGCCTGCGGCTGCCAGCCCTGCATCGGCACCACCTGACAGTCGACGTCGAGGCGCAGCGACGCGACGAACCAGCGTGCCAGCTCCCCCATGGTGAGCCCATGGCGCATCGGCAGTGCGCCGGCGCCGACGAAGCTCTCCCAGCCCGGCCGCAGTGTCAGCCCTTCCACCGGTCGCCCGACGGGATTGGGCCGGTCGAGCACCCACACCGCCTGGTGCCTCCTGGCAGCCTCCTCCAGCACGTAACGCAGCGTGGTGATGAAGGTATAGATCCGGCAGCCCAGATCCTGCAGATCGATCAGCAGCACATCAAAGCTGTCCATCATGGCCGCGGTCGGGCGCCGCACCGTGCCGTAGAGGCTGAAGACCGGGATGCGGTGCACCGGATCGAGGTAGTCCGGCGACTCGATCATGTTGTCCTGCTTGTCGCCACGCAGGCCGTGCTGCGGGCCGAGCGCCGCGGCGAGCTGCACATCGCCTGATGCCGCCAGTGCGTCGAGGGAATGCCTCAGGTCGTGCGTCACCGAGGCGGGATGCGCGAGCAGCGCCACGCGCCGCCCGGCGAGCGGCTTGCGCAAGGCCGCTTCGTCGATGAGGCGGTCGATACCAAACTTCATGGGAGACGCAGCTCCATGGTGAAGCCGTCCGCGTGGTGGAAATCGGGTTTGCCCGGCGGATGCTCCAGCGACCAGTAGGACAGCCCGCCCCGATAGTCTTCGATGACCGCCGCGAGCGCGAGGCGCAGCGCAGGCGCGTCGCACAGCGCCGTGAGTCCGTCGAGGTGCACGGTCGCCGTCAGCTCGAGCTGATCGGAAGATCGGCGCACCTGCAGGCCCGGTGCTTGCGTGAGGTTCGCCGGCGCCATGCCGTCGCGGTAATCCGTGAACTGATACGCCGCCCAGTCGAGCTGTGGTGAGAAGTTGAATTCGTAGTAGCCCGCAGCACCCTGCGCGGCGATGAATACCTCGAAACAGGTGTGCTGCCACAAGCCATCAGCGCGGTGACCGGCACCTGCGCTGGACACACGCACGCGTCCAACATCCCCGTGCAGCGAGTAGTTGCACACCAGCGTAGTGGCGCTCGCCAGGCGCACCTCGACGGCGACGCCGGACACCGGGTGACGCGGCGTGTCAGGATGGGCGACAAGCACCGTCCAATGCGCATCGTTGGGCTTCATGGCGGGCGGTGCTTCAGGCCTGGAGCCACGCCAGCAGCGCGCTCGTCACCTCGCGCGGCCGTTCGAGAGTGGACAAGTGTCCGCAGTGCGGCACGCTCACGAGTCGCGCCGCGGCAATGCCTTGCGCCATCTCGGCGGCGTGCTCGGGCGGGGTGAGCTCATCGTCCTCCCCCACGAGCACCAGGGTCGGCGCGTGGATGCTGCTGAGCGTCGGACGTGAGTCGATGCGCCCCATGACGGCGGTCTGCTGCCGCAGGAAAGCTCCGCTACCGACGTCTTCGGCCATCAGCCGGTTGAGCGCGCGCAGTCCGGCGTCAGCGCGCCGCGAGACATGCACGGCACGCACGAATTGCGCCTCCACCACCTCCTCGAGACGCCCGCTCGAGGCGAGCGCCATCTGCGCGCGGCGCGCGGCGCTCTGCTCGGGCGTGTCCGGTCGGGCGGTGGTGTCGAGCAGCGCCAGCTTCACGACCCGCTCGGGCGCCTGGCGCAGGATCTCGAAGCCAATGTAACCTCCCATCGACAAACCCACGAGCGCGAAACGCTGCGGCGCGCCGGCCAGGATGCGGCGCGCGATCGCCGGCATGCTGTCATCGCGGGTGTGGTCGGCGACCGTCACCGCACCGGTGCGCCACAGCGCCGGAATCTGCTCCGCGTACAGGCGCGCCGAGGCGAGCAGGCCCGGGATCAACACGACGGCAAGAGGCTCGGTCACGGGCATGAGCGTAACATGCAGCCATGAGACGCCGCATCGCGCCGGCGCTGCTTGCTCTGGGCCCGCTGCTCGCGCTCGCGGCGCCGCCGCCCACATCTACGACGTCGCTCGACGCCGACGCGGCTGCGCGCTTCGCGGCGCTGGCGCTCAAGTGCCTGCACCAGGAGTATCCCAACCACATCTCGCATACCCTCGGCGGCGAGGCGGACGTGCGTGCGCCGCGCGCGCTGACGCCGGCGTTTTACGGCTGCTACGACTGGCACTCCGCTGTGCACGGCCATTGGCTGCTGGTGCGGCTGATGCGTCTGTTCCCCGCCGCGCCGTTCGCTTCTGCGGCGCGCGCCGAAGTTTCACGCAGCCTCACTGCGCCCAACATCTCCGCCGAAGTCGCCTACCTGCGCGGCGAGGGCCGCGCATCCTTCGAGCGCCCCTACGGGCTCGCGTGGCTGCTGCAGCTGGCGGCGGAGCTGCGCGGCTGGGATGACCCGGATGCGCGGCGCTGGTCGGCGGCAGTGCAGCCGCTCGAGTCAGAGGCGGCGGCGCGGCTGAAGAGCTGGCTGCCGAAGCTTCACTACCCGATCCGCATCGGTGAGCACGACCAGACCGCTTTTTCGTTCGGGCTCATGTGGGACTGGGCGGGTGCGGCCGGGGACGATGAGATGCGCGCGCTGCTCGGGCATGCCGCGCAGCGCTTTTACCTGCGCGACCGCAACTGTCCGCTCGCCTACGAGCCTTCGGGAGAGGATTTCCTGTCGCCGTGTCTGGCGGAGGCGGACTTCATGCGTCGCGCGCTCGGACGCGGCGCGTTCGCCCGTTGGTTGTCGGGATTTCTTGCGCACATACCGGCCGGCGCCGCGGCGGCCGGCCGCGCGCCGTGGCTGTCGCCGGGCGTGGTCACCGACCGCGCCGATCCCAAGCTCGCGCACATCGATGGGCTGAACCTCAGCCGCGCCTGGATGCTCGAGGGCATCGCGTACGGTCTGCCGGCGCATGATGCGCGCGTTGCCGCGCTGCTCGCCGCCGCTGCGCGCCACGCCGATGCGGCGCTGCCCGCCGTCACGGGCGAGCACTACGAGGGCGGCCATTGGCTGGGCACGTTCGCGGTATATCTGACCAGCGCAGCGGATCTGCACCGTTGAGCGGCTCGTCGCCGCCGCCGCCGGCTCACCTCAGCCGAGCGCCTGGCGCAGCTCCGCGATCAGGTCCTCGACATCCTCCACGCCCACCGACAGCCGGATGAGCCCGTCGCTGATCCCCAAGGACTCGCGCGTCGCTGCGGGGAGTGAAGAGTGCGTCATGATCCCCGGATGCTCGATGAGGCTTTCGACGCCGCCGAGACTCTCCGCCAGCGCGAACAGACGGCAGCGCTCGAGCGTCCGCCGCGCGCTCTCGAGGCCCCCGCGCACTACTACCGTGACGATACCGCCGAATCCACCGGCCATCTGAGCCTTGGCGAGCGAGTGCTGCGTATGACTCGCCAGCCCCGGGTAGTACACGCGCTCGACTTCGGGGTGTTGTTCGAGGAACTGCGCGATGGCGAGCGCATTGGCACAGTGTCGCTCCATGCGCAGCGCCAGGGTCTTGATGCCCCGCAGGGTCAGGAACGCATCGAACGGGCCCGGCACGCCGCCGACTGCGTTCTGAAGATACGCGATCCGCTCGGCAAGCTCCGGGTCCCGCACGATCGCCGCGCCACCGATGGCGTCTGAATGTCCGTTGAGGTACTTGGTGGTCGAGTGCACGACGATGTCGAACCCATGCTCGAGCGGGCGCTGAATGAAAGGTGTCGCGAAGGTGTTGTCGCAGACCGACAGCAGCCGGTGCCGGCGCGCGAGCGCTGCGACGGCGCTCAGGTCCACCAGCTTCAGCAGCGGGTTGGTCGGGGTCTCCACCCACACCAGCCGCGTGTCAGGACGGATGGCGCTGGTGAGGGCCGCAGGGTTCGACAGATCGACGAACGAGACGCGATGCCCGGCCGAGCGCTTGCGGACGTTCTCCAGCAGGCGGTAGCTGCCGCCGTACAGATCGTGCATGGCGACGATGTGCGAGCCGGCATCGAGCAGCTCGAGCACCGTGGCGCTCGCGGCCATGCCGGAGGCGAACGCGAAGCCGGCCGCGCCGCCTTCCAGACTCGCCACGGCCGCCTGCAGCGCGTCGCGCGTCGGGTTGCGCGTGCGCGAGTACTCGTAGCCCTGGTGCACCCCGGGGCTTGACTGCACGTAGGTGGAGGTCGCGTAGATCGGCGGCATGATCGCACCGGTCAGCGGATCCGGGCGCTGGCCGCCGTGGATGACGCGCGTCGCGAAGCGCTGCCCGGGAGTCTCGTCACTCATGCGATCGTTACCTCTCACCGCTGTCACAGCCGGCGGCGCAGCCAATTGAGCAGATCGATGCGCGTGATGAGGCCCTGGAACTCGTTGTGGTGCATGACGATGGCCACCATGCCGCGCCTGAAGATCTCCATGAGCTGCGACATCGGTGCATCCACCGGCACGGTCACCAGGTGACTCGCCATGGCGTGGGTCACCGGCTCGTTGAAGTGCTCGGGGTTTGCGACCACCTCCAGCAGGATGTCCTCCTCGTCCACGATGCCGACGATGCGTCCCTCGTGCATCACCGGAACCTGCGAGACGTCATACAGCTTCATGCGCCGGTACGCAGCCATCACCGACTCGGTCGAGTTCACGGTCACCGCGGCGTGCTCGGAGTGCCGGCGCGCGATGAGATCGCGCAGGTCGCCCAGGTGTTCGCGCTCGAGAAAACCCTGATCCAGCATCCAGTAATCGTTGTAGACCTTGGACAGATACTTGTTGCCGCTGTCGCATACGAAGGTCACGACGCGCTGCGGCCGCTGTTGCGCACGGCAGTAGCGCAGCGCCGCAGCCAGCAGCGTGCCGGTGGAGGTGCCGGCGATGATGCCCTCCCTGGCGAGCAGCTCGCGGCAGGTGCGGAAGGCCTCCGCATCCGGGATGCTGTAGGTGCTGCTGACACGCGAGAAGTCCGCAACCGGCGGAACCGAGTCGCCGCCGATGCCTTCGACCATCCAGGCAGTCATCTTCGCGGGGAGCTGGCCGCTGGTGGCGAAGCTCGCCAGCCCCGAGCCCACGGGGTCGGCCAGCACCAGCTGCACGTGCGGTGCGACCCGCGCGAAGAAATGCGTCAGCCCCGCGAGGGTGCCGCCGGTGCCGACGCCGCAAACCACGGCGTGCAACTCGTGACCCATCTGCTCCCAGATCTCCGGCGCGGTGGTCTCCTCGTGCGCCTGCGCGTTGGCCGGGTTGCCGAACTGGTTGACGAAATAGCTTGCCGGGATCTCGCGCGCCAGACGCTCGGCGACGTCGCGGTAGTACTCGGGATGACCCTTGCTGACGTCCGATCGGGTCATCACCACGTCCGCGCCCATCGCCTTGAGGTGAAAGATCTTCTCCTGGCTCATCTTGTCGGGGATGACGAGCAGCAGCCGATACCCCTTCTGCGCCGCTACCAGCGCCAATCCCAGGCCGGTGTTGCCGGCCGTGGCCTCGATGAGCGTGCCGCCGGGCTTGAGGCTCCCGGCACGCTCGGCGGCCTGAATGAGATACAGACCGATGCGATCCTTGATCGAGCCGCCCGGATTCTGGTTCTCGAGTTTCAGGAACAGCTGGCACGGCCCGGTATCCAGACGGCGCACCGCCATGAGCGGCGTGTTGCCGATCATCTCCAGTACATTGCCGTACGCCGGATTCGACATGCGCGAGCCTTGTAGGGCGAATCGCGATTGTACGCCATGGGGGCTGCACCCCAGCGGCTCGCTCAGGCAGCGCTGCTGATGAGTCCCGAGCCGACCCAGTCGCGCAGCAGCGCGGCGGCGTGCGCCGGCGCCTGCGCCTCGCCGAGCTCACCGCACAACAGCTCGCACAACTCGCCGAACGGCCAGCCATTGCGCGCGGCATCCAGCACCGCCGCTTCCGTGTGCGTCAACGAGCGGAAGTAAGTCGTGAGCTCGTGACGCCACAGGAGCCATTGCACCGGCGCCGCGTTGAGGCTCGCCTGCGGCCGCTCGCTGTCTTCGGTAAGCGCCTGCCAGATCTGCGGTACATTCCAGCTCAAGGCCAGCCGTCGCACGCTCGGGTGCCAGGCAAAGCGCAACTGCGCCCACTGCTGCGGGGCGACGCGTGCCAGCGCCTCATGCGCGAGCGGCGCGGCATCCGCGGCGTCGAACACACCCGTCATGGTCCACTCCCAGCGGGCGAGCTCGGCGAGCACCGGAGCCGCCGCGTAGTCCTCGTGAGCGCTCAGAAACTGCGGCAGCGCATCGCCGTAGTAGCGGATGGAGAAGTACGGCGAATCGTGCGTGCGCACGTACTCGGCGGCGAGGGTGTGAAAATCCGCCTCGCCAAGCAGCTTCGCCAGCGCCGGAAAGTTGCTCTGCAGGGCGTCCGCGAGACGGCTGCCATAGGCGCCGGCGTAAATGCCGAGACGCGTGGCCACCGGCACGCGCGCCGTGCCGAGGACATGGGCGCCGACAGCCTCGCTGGCGCGCAGCAGGTAGTCCTGAAAATCGCCCTGCAGGCGTGCGAGGCCGCTCATGAGCCTGCCGCCGCGGCGCGCCGCGGGCGCTGCGCGCCTTGCGGCGCCGCCAGGGTGCGTGCGCACAGCGCGCGCGCCTGCGCGAGCTCCGCACACAACTCGGCGAGCGGCGGGATGTGGTCGTCGCGCTCGATCATGGTCGAGACGGCCCCGAAGCGCTGCACCGCGGCCGCGTACAGCTCCCACACCGGATCGGGTACCGGGTGATCGTGGGTGTCGACCAGGTAGTCGCCGTGATTCTCGTGCCCCGCCAGATGGATCTGCTGCACGCGCTCCGCCGGAATGGCGTGCAGGTACTCGAGCGCATCGAACTCGTGGTTCACCGCGCTCACATAGATGTTGTTGACGTCGAGCAGGATCAGACAGTCGGCGCGCGAGGCGACCTCGCGCAGGAATTCCCACTCCGTGAGCCGCGAATCGCGGAACGCGACGTAGCTCGAGACGTTCTCCAGCAGGATGCGCCGCCCGAGCAGCTCCTGCACCGCGCGCACCCGCTCCACCACGTGCGCCAGCGCTTCCTCGGTGTACGGCAGCGGCAGCAGGTCATGCGTGTTGCGTCCCGCCACCCCGGTCCAGCACAGGTGATCGGAGATCCACGCGGGCTCCAGGCGTGCGGCGAGCGCCTTGACTTGCCGCAGGTACTCGCGATCCAGCGGCGCGGTGCTGCCGATCGACATGGACACACCATGCATCGCCAGCGGGTAGCGCTCGCGGATGCGCGTCAGGTAATGCAGCGGCTTGCCGCCCGGCACCAGGTAGTTTTCGGTGAGTACTTCGAACCAGTCGATGGGGGGGCGATCGGCGAGGATCGCCTCGTAGTGATCGACCCGCAGGCCAAGACCGAATCCGAGCGCGGGGGGCTTCAGCATGGGCAGCCAAAGGACGGGCCGGGCGCTTGAGCACGCCCGGCCCAGTGACAGCTTACTTGGCCTTTGCTTTCGCCGCGTCGCACTCCGCCTTGGTCATTTCCAGGTACCCCTTGCCCTTGCAGGAGTTCTGGCCCTTGCAGGCGTTGTTGGCGCTCTTGCACGCGGAGTGTCCCTTGCAGGAATTGACACCCTCGCACTTCACTTTCCCTTCGTCGGCGCGGGCAGTGCTCACCGCCACGGCCGAGAACATCACCGCGGCAGCCGCGGCCAGGGCAACACTGGACAGGATTCTGGAATTCATTAAGCAATCTCCTTAAGAGGACATGGGGCGCCGCCGATTGTAGCGCTGGCGCAGGAGGATAGCTCCCGCGGGTGGCTGATGTAAGTGTCTCCACGCAAACACAATTCCACCCCATACGGACGCTGGGCGGCTGAACAGCGGCTGAACTGAACAGCAGCTGAACAGTAGACCGGGGAATGTGACACTGGATTGCACACGCATCTCCCGCCGCGTCTTTAGATCCGCGGGCGCCCGGATCCATTACAATTTCCGAAGCCCGCGCCTGCCTGCCGCAGGTGCGCACCCCTGACCACAACACCCGACAGTGACGGAATGACCGACGCCTCCGGTGACGCCATCCTCGTGCGTGGCGCGCGCCAGAACAACCTGAAGAACCTCGATCTCGACCTGCCGCTCAATGAGCTGATCGTCGTCACGGGCGTGTCCGGTTCGGGCAAGTCGTCGCTGGTGTTCGACACCTTGTACGCGGAAGGCCAGCGGCGTTACGTCGAGACCTTCTCCCCCTACGCCCGCCAGTTCCTCGACCGCATGGACAAGCCGCAGGTCGAGTCGATCTCGGGAATTCCGCCCGCCATCGCCATCGACCAGACGAACCCGGTGCGCACCTCGCGCTCGACCGTCGGCACGATGACCGAGCTCAACGATCACGTGAAGCTGCTGTTCGCGCGCGCCGCGGCGTTGTTTTGCCGGCGCTGCGGCCAGCTGGTGCGGCGCGACACGCTGGACAGCATCTACGCCGACCTGCGCTCGCGCGCGCAGCACGCCGGTGATCCACGGCTGCTGGTGAGCTTTCCGGTGCCGGTGCCGGCGAACTTCACCGTCGACGAAGTCCGCGAGCTGCTGGCAAGACAAGGCTATACCCGCTTCTTTGGCAGCGCCGCTCCCGCGCCACGCTCCACAGCGGCGGCGACGCCGGCGGCCACGCCCGCGCGGCGTACCCGGAAGCGCAGTCACGGGGCCGGGAACGCCCCCGCCCTCACGCTGGAAGTGGTGCAGGACCGGCTGCGGGCCGGCAGCGCCGAGCGCGGCCGGGTACTCGAGTCGCTCGAGGCGGCGCTGCGCGTCGGGCGCGGGCGCGTCAACGTGCAGGTGGTGGACGACAGCGATCCGCCGCAGCGTCTCGACACCTGGCGCTACTCGAGCGAGCTGCACTGCGCGCACTGCGACCTGGCGTACCACACGCCCACCCCCAGCCAGTTCTCGTTCAACTCGCCGCTGGGCGCGTGCGAGGCCTGCCGTGGCTTCGGCCGCACCATCGGCATCGACTATGGGCTCGTCATTCCCGACGAGACCCGATCGCTGCGCGGCGGGGCGATCAAGCCCTGGCAGACCAAGTCCTACACCGAATGCCAGCAGGATCTGGAGAAGTTCGCGAAGCAGCGGGGCATTGCCCTCGACACGCCGTGGCGCGAGCTCGGCGCCGACGCACGCCGCTGGGTGATCGAAGGCGAAGGCGAGTGGACCAGGAAGGTCTGGTACGGGGTGAAACGCTTCTTCGCCTGGCTGGAGACGCGCGCCTACAAGATGCACGTGCGGGTGTTGCTGTCGCGCTATCGCGCCTACACGCCGTGTAGCGCCTGCGACGGGGCACGCCTGAAGACCGAAGCCCTCCTGTGGCGCATCGGCAGTCGCGAGCTGGCTGACGCGGCACTCGGCCAGGCGGGGCGCTTTCGCCCCCGCGGAGTGCAATGGAGCGCCGACACCGCCGCAAGGCTGCCCGGCCTGTCGATCCATGACCTGATGCTGCTGCCGCTCGAGCGCGGCCACGAGTTCTTCGGCCAGCTCACACTGCCGCAGCCGCTCGATGAGGCCACGGAGCTGCTGCTGGGGGAGATCCGCGGACGCTTCCGCTATCTGGTGGACGTGGGGCTCGGCTACCTGACGCTCGATCGTCAGTCGCGCACGCTCTCGGGCGGGGAGGTGCAGCGGATCAATCTCACCACCGCGCTCGGCACCTCGCTCGTGAACACGCTGTTCGTCCTCGATGAGCCCTCCATCGGCCTGCACCCTCGCGACATGCAGCGCGTCATCGGCGTCATGAAGCGGCTGCGGGACGCCGGCAATTCGCTGCTGGTGGTCGAGCACGATCCGCAGATCATGCTGGAGGCTGACCGCATCCTCGACCTCGGGCCCGGGGCCGGCGAGGGCGGCGGCGAGATCGTCTTCTATGGCACGCCGGGGGAGATCCGTCTGAGCGCCACTTCGCTCACCGGTCAGTACCTCGGCGGCCGCAGGATGGTCGCTCCGCTCACCGAGCCGGCGGCGGACGGCGCACGTGCCGCGCAGGGCGTAGTGGCCGTGGCGCGCTCCAACCGCTGGCTCGAGCTGCGGGGCGCGGCCGAGCACAACCTGAAAAACCTCGATGTGCGTATTCCGCTCAAGCGCCTGGTGTGCGTGACGGGCGTGTCGGGATCGGGCAAGTCCACGCTGATCGAGGACGTGTTGTATCCCGCGCTTCTCAAGTATCGCGGCAAGCCGACCGAGGCACCCGGTGAGTTCGCAGGCCTGGCCGGCGCGGAGTTGATCGATGACGTCGTGATGGTCGACCAGAATCCCATCGGCCGCACCACCCGCTCGAATCCTGCCAGCTATATCGGCGCCTTCGATGCGATTCGGGCACTGTTCGCCGCCGAGCCGGCGGCGCAGGAGCGCAAGTACAGCCCCGGAACTTTCAGCTTCAACTCCGGCAACGGCCGCTGCCCGGCCTGCAATGGCAACGGCTTCGAGCATGTCGAGATGCAGTTTCTCTCCGACGTGTACCTGCGCTGTCCCGACTGCAACGGCCGCCGTTATCGCGATGAAGTCCTCGACATCCGGCGCGAAGGTGCCGACGGCCGCCGCTGCAGCATCGCGGACGTGCTGGATCTCACGGTGACGCAGGCGCGCGCGTTCTTCGCCGACGCACCCGAGGTGGCGGCGCGACTCACGCCGCTCGCCGACGTGGGCCTCGAGTACCTGAAGCTCGGCCAGCCCGTGCCCACGCTCTCGGGCGGCGAGGCGCAGAGACTGAAGCTCGCCGGGCACCTGGCGCAGGCCGGCTCGGTGCTCTCGAGCACCACTCACCGCGGCAAGCTGTTTCTGTTCGATGAGCCGACCACCGGTCTGCACTTCGAGGACGTGGCCAAGCTGCTGAAGGCGTTCCGCAAGCTGCTGGTCGCCGGTCACTCGCTGCTGGTGATCGAGCACAACCTGGATGTGATCCGCGCCGCCGACTGGGTCATCGATCTCGGCCCCGAGGGCGGCGAGCGCGGCGGCGAAATCATCTGCGCCGGAACACCCGCGCAGGTACGCGCGCACCCGCGCTCGTTCACCGGCCAGGCGCTGCGCGCCTACGAGGAGGCCCTGTCGGTGGCGGCGCAGGCCACGGCCGCGCCCGCCACCGTTGCCGAGCCGCGCGCGCACTACCGTGGTGGTAACGGCCGCGACCGCCACGCGGTGGTCATTCACAAGGCGCGCGAGCACAACCTCAAGAACATCGACGTCCGGATCCCGCGCGATCGCTTCACGGTGATCACCGGCGTGTCGGGCTCGGGCAAGTCGACGCTGGCCTTCGACATTCTTTTCAACGAGGGCCAGCGCCGCTACCTGGAATCGCTCAACGCCTATGCGCGCCAGTTCGTGCAGCCGGCCGCGCGCCCCGACGTGGACGCGATCTTCGGCATTCCGCCCACGGTTGCCATCGAGCAGCGCACCAGCCGCGGCGGCCGCAAGAGCACCGTGGCGACGCTCACCGAGATCTATCACTTCCTGCGGCTGCTGTACGTGAAGCTCGGCACGCAGTACTGCCCGGACTGCGACCTCGCGATCGAGCCGCAGAGCGCGGCCTCGATCGGCGCGCGCCTGTTACGCGATTACCGCGGCAAGCGCATCGCGCTGCTGGCGCCGCTCATCGTGGCGCGCAAGGGCTACTACACCGATCTGGCGAAGTGGGCGGCCAAGAAGGGCTTCAGGACGCTGCGCGTCGATGGCGAGGCGCTGCCGACGGTGCCGTGGCCGCGCCTGTCGCGCTTCCGCGAGCACACCATCGAGTTGCCGGTTGCGCAAATCGATGTCGGCCTCAAGACCGAGGCCGCCCTGCGCGCGGGGCTCGCCCGCGCGCTCGATTTCGGCAAGGGGCTGGTGCACGTACTGGGACCGCAGTCCGCACGGGTGACGGTGTTGTCCACCAAGCGCGCCTGCCCCTCCTGCGGCAGGAGTTTCGCCGAGCTCGATCCGCGCCTGTTCTCCTTCAATTCCAGACATGGCTGGTGCGAGAGCTGCTATGGGACCGGGGTGGAGATGCCGGGCTTCGACGAGCAGCAAAGCGGCGAGGAGCTATGGTGGAACGAGTGGTACGGGCGCGAGCTGCAGCCCTGCGGCACCTGCCAGGGGCAGCGGCTGAACCCCACGGCGCTCAACGTGCGCTTTCGCGAGCGCTCGATCGCCGCGCTGGCGGGTGCCTCGGTCAGCGCCAGCGGAGAATTCTTCGCCAGACTCAGGCTCGGTACGCGCGAGCGGCAGATCGCGCGCGACCTGCTGGCGGAAATCCGCGCGCGCCTGAAGTTCCTCGAGCGTGTCGGTCTCGGGTACCTGCAGCTCGATCGCGGCGCACCGACGCTCTCGGGGGGCGAAGCGCAGCGCATCCGCCTGGCCGCGCAACTGGGCTCGAACCTGCAGGGGGTGTGCTACGTGCTCGATGAGCCCACCATCGGGCTGCATCCGCGCGACAACCAGATCCTGCTCGCGTGCCTTGCCGAGCTCGCCGGGCACCGCAACACCCTGGTGGTGGTGGAGCACGACGAGGAGACCATCCGCCGGGCGGATCACGTGCTGGATCTGGGGCCGCAGGCCGGCGTGCGCGGCGGCGAGCTGGTCGGTGCGGGGACGGTGCAGGACCTCATGCGCAACCCGCGTTCGACCACCGGCCGCTTCCTGCGCGAGCCGCTGCTGCATCCGGCGCGGCCGCACCGTGCGGTGAACTCCGTCACACCCCTGCTCACGCTCGAGCGGGTGGCGCTGCACAACATCAGGGGGAGCGACGTGCGCATTCCGCTCGGGCGCCTGGTGGTGATCACCGGCGTTTCCGGTTCGGGCAAATCGACCGTGGCGCGCGACGTGCTGTATGCGAACCTGAAGCGGCTGCTCGCGCAGAACTCGCCGGGGGGCCGTGGCCGCAAGCGCGCCGCCGGCGTGAAGCTCATCGGCTGCGCGGCGGTGCAGGGCCTGGAGCTCATCGATCGCGTACTGGAAGTGGACCAGACGCCGATCGGCAAGACCCCGCGGTCCTGCCCCGCGACCTACATCGGCTTCTGGGATGACATCCGGCGCATCTACGCCGGCACCACCGAGGCACGCATTCGCGGCTACAGCGCCAGCCGCTTCTCATTCAACACCGCCGGCGGCCGCTGCGAAGCGTGCGAAGGCCAGGGCATGCAGACCATCGAGATGAGTTTCCTGCCCGACGTCAAGGTGCAGTGCGACGTCTGTGGCGGGCGGCGCTTCAATTCCGAGACGCTCGCCGTGTCATGGCGGGAGGCCAGTATCGGCGATGTGCTGGCGATGAACGTCGACGATGCGGTCGGGTTTTTCGCGGCCCATGCGCGCGTGCATCATGCCCTCAAGCTCCTGCAGGACGTGGGCCTCGGCTACCTCACGCTCGGGCAGCCGAGCCCCACGCTTTCGGGCGGCGAAGCCCAGCGCATCAAGCTCGTCACCGAGCTCTCCAAGGTGCGCGACGACGTCGCCCATGGCCCGCGTCAGAAACCGAAGCACACCTTGTATGTGCTGGATGAGCCCACCGTGGGTCTGCACATGGCCGATGTCGAGAAGCTGCTGCACGTGCTGCACCGGCTGGTTGCCGCCGGCAACACCGCGGTAGTGGTCGAGCACAACCTCGACGTCATGGCCGAAGCGGACTGGATCCTCGACCTCGGGCCCGAGGCCGGTGATGGCGGCGGCCGCATCGTCGCCCAGGGTGCGCCGGCGCAGATCGCGCGCCGCAGTAAGCAATCCCACACCGGCCGGGTGTTGGTGGACTTCCTGCGGCAACGCACCCGGCCGAGCGGGCCGGGAAGCTAAGACGCCGCAGCGCCGCGCTTGGGGCTCACGACTTCGATCGTCAGATGCGAGAGGCCGGAGAAGCGTCCCAGTGCAGAGCGGTAGAAATGGACGTCCCGCGCCTGCCCGGTCACGATCGAAACGATGGCACCAAAGTGGCCGGGACCGAGCCGCCAGAGGTGCAGATCCGCGACCCGGTCGCCATCCTCCTCCAGACATCGCCGGATACGCGCGGCGAGCGCCGTGTCCGGGGTCATGTCGAGGAGGATCCGGCCCGTGTCCCGCACCAGGGCATAGGCCCATAACGCGATGACCGAGCCGCCTACGATTCCCATCATGGGGTCCATCCACATCCAACCGAGGAATCGAGCGGCCGTCAGCCCGAGAATCGCCAGAACGGACACGCCGGCGTCAGCGGCCACGTGGATGAATGCCGCCCGAAGATTGTGGTCCCTGTGGACGTGGTCGGCGTGGGTTTGGGGCTCCTCGAACTCCAGCCGGTAGGTCGCGGCGTCCATACCCGATCGAAGCGTGAGGTGCACCGCGAACTCGTGCGGCTCCGGAATGACCTCGTCTGACTCGAAGTACTCACCCCGCCATCTCAGGGAAAATAGCGCACGCACGCCTCCCGGACGGGAGGTTTCGACCGACGCGGCGAGCGCTCGGGCCGCCTGCTCGCTCAAGGCCGGAACCCGGCACCGAAACCGGGCCGGGCCGTCACCCGCGAAGATGTGCAATTTAACCCGCCCAAACCTGGTTTCCAGCTCCCCGCCGGCGGGCGCGCGCACCGCGTCGTCGCCGGCCTCCTCGCCGTGACCCGGGGCGTGTGCATGCGCGTGGCCGTCTCCGCCGCTCAACAGCCAGGCGCTTACGATGTTCACCAGCAGGCCGAGAAACGCGATCGGAATCGCCTCGCGGAACTCGATGTGAACCGGCGCCAGAAAGCGCCTGACGGCCTCGTAGCCGATAAGAAGCGCAATGAGAGCCAGCACGATGGCGCTGCTGAACCCGGCGAGATCACCCAGCTTGCCGGTGCCGAAGCTGAAGCGCGCGTCGCTCGCGTGCTTGCGGGCGAAGGTGTAGGCCCATGCCGCAATCAACAGCGCAATCGTGTGGGTCGACATGTGCAGGCCGTCCGCGACCAACGCGAGCGAGCCGAAGGCGATCCCTCCGCCGATCTCCAGCACCATCATCGCGGAGCACAGCCCGATGACCGCCCACGCCCGGCGCTCGTTGCGCGCATGGCCCGCGCCGAGAAAGACGTGAGAGTGCTGCTCTTGCAGCCGTACGGCGTCCGCAGTCACGCTGGCGGTCTCACTTGAAGTAGCTCTGCACGACGTCGATGAGTGTGTCTGTGGCCTCGGCGCGCGGCTCACTGGCACGCGGTCGGCGAGCCACGAGGTGCTCACGGATATGATCCTTGACGACTTATAGTACGCTTCCCGCCCATGGCCCACGATCTGGTCTGCTGGAAATGCGGCGCGCCGCTCGCCGAGCTGAGCCTGCCGTTGCGACGGCTCGAGGAGTGCCCGAAGTGCCATGCCGAGCTGCACGTGTGCCGCATGTGCATCGACTACGACACGCGTGTCGCCAAGCACTGCCGCGAGCCGACCGCGGAGGAAGTCAACGACAAGACGCACGCGAATTTCTGTGATCACTTCAAGCCGCGCGCCGCGGCCTATACCCCACCCAACACGGCTGAGGTCGACCAGGTGCGGACCGAGCTGGAGAAATTGTTCGGCAAGCGCTGATTGCTCTCACGTCCCGTCGCCCGGAAACGGCGTCGTGCCGCACCCGGCGCCACTTCGCGCTAAACTGGCCTCACAATCAGCGCTTAGCCGCCCGCGAGCGGCACAACAGGGAGTCATCCATGGCCGGTCGATCGCCCCGCGGGCACTGTTTGCCCTTCGTCGTTGCTGTGCTGGCCTGCGCCGCTGCGCCCGCCTGGACCGCAGGCGCCGCGACGCCCAAGGCTGTGGCCTCCAATGACCTTCACTCCTGGGAAGCCGGCGAGGATCCGGCGGCCCTCGACACCTGGGTGCACCAGCACCTGCGCCGCGCCGACGCCGACATCGCGCGCCTCATGGCCGTGAAGGGCGCGCGCACCGTGGGCAATAGCCTGCGTCCGTATGACGATGCGGCCAACGAGATCATCCTTGCGGTCGCACAGTCGAGCGTGATGTATGGCGTGGGGGCCACGAAGGAGCTGCGCGACAAGGCGCAGGCGCTCACGCAGACCGCGAATGCCGCGTACACGGCGCTCAACCTCAACAAGCCGGTCTACCGGGCGCTCGCCGCGGTGCCATCACCGGCGGACGCGGCGACCCGGCACTATCTCGAACACACGCTGCTCGAGTACCGCCTCGCCGGCGTGGACAAGGACGACGCCACGCGCGCCCGGATCAAGGCGCTGCAGGACAAGATTACCGAGCTCGGCCTGGCGTTCGAGCGCGCGGTGCACGACGACGTGCGCACCACCATAGCCGACAAGGCGCAACTTGACGGCCTGCCGCCGGACTACCTCGCCACGCACAGCGCCGACGCCGAAGGACACGTCAGGATAACGACCGACCCGCCCGATGGCTGGCCGGCGCAGAAGTTCTCCAACAGCGCGGAGTTGCGCGGCAAGCTGTTCCTCGCGGCTCAGCAGGTCGGCTACCCGGCGAACACCGAGACTCTGCGCGGGCTGCTCGCCCGGCGTGAGGAGCTGGCTCGCCTGCTGGGCTATCCGACCTGGGCAGACTTTGCGATGGCGGATCAGATGATCGGTTCGCCCGCGAAGCTGGCCGACTACCTCGGCAAGATCGATGCGGCCTCGCGCGAGCCGGGTGCGCGCGAGGATGCGGCGCTGCTGGCGTTCGCCCGGCAACGCGAGCCGTCGATGCAGAAGATCTCAGCCGCGGATGCCCGCTACTGGCAGGAGCAGTACCGGCGCGCCAAGTTCAGCTTCGACTCGCAGAGCGTGCGACCCTACTTCCCCTACGCCGAGGTCGAGCGCGGCGTGCTCGCCACGGCCGCGACGCTGTTTCATGTCGACATCAAACCGGTGACGGGTGTGCACGCCTGGCATGCGTCGGTCACCACTTACGACGTCTTCGACGGCAAGGTCAGGCTCGGGCGCATCTACCTGGACATGCATCCGCGCGAAGGCAAGGACAAGTGGTTCTCCACCCAGCCGCTCAGCTTCGGTATCCACGGCCGACAGCTGCCCGAGGGTGTGCTGGTGTGCAACTTCCCCGGCGGCACGCCCGGCGACCCGGGCCTCATGCAGTACGGCGACGTGGTGGTGTTCCTGCACGAGTTCGGTCATCTCATGCATCACGTCGTCGGCAGCCAGAACGCGTTCGTCGGCGAGGGCGGCTTCCTGGTGGAGGGCGATTTCATCGAGGCGCCCTCGCAGATGCTGGAAGAGTTCTTCCATGATTACGGCGTACTCAGCTCTTTTGCCCGCCACTACCAGAGCGGCGAGGTGCTGCCCCGGGATCTGTTCACGCGCATGACCCGCGCCGATGCCTACGGCCGCGCGAGCGGCCAGCAGCGCCAGCTGATGTTCACCGCGGTATCACTCGATTTTCACACGCTGCCGCCGGCGACGCTGGACTTCGACGCCGTGTACCGGCGCGACTTCGAGCGTTTCAACAGTGCCGCGTTCGTGCCGGGCGATCACTTCTGGGCGAGCTTCACGCACCTGAACGGCTACAGCTCGAACTACTACACCTACGTGCTCGACAAGGTGATCGCGCTGGACTTCTTCGCGCAGTTCGACCCGCAGAATCTGCTCCGGGGTCCGGCCGGCATGCGCTACCGGCAGTCCGTGCTGGCGCCCGGCTCCACCAAGCCCGCCGCGCAGCTGGTGCGTGACTTCCTCGGCCGCGAGCCCAACCTGGATGCGTACCAGCGCTGGATGCTGGCGGAGTTCGACCAGCAGACTACGGCTTCTTCATCCGTTCGCTGAGGCGCTCGAGGAGTCGCATGAACGGCGAATTCTTCTGCACCTCGACCCGCAAGTGACGCACGCCGGAGTCGTTGAGGGTCTCGCCGGTTCCGTCGTCGATCGCGAGCTGACTCGCGCCGAGAATTTCGAGGGTTTCCTCGAGCGTCTGCGGGCCACGGTGCTCGCGCGCGCCCACCTTGCCGGCGCCGCCGCGCGGGCGGCCCCTGGCGGGCGCAGCGGGCTGGCGCACGGCACGGCCCACCGCCACTTTCGGCACCGGCTTGCCTGAGGGCTTTGCCCCTGGCTTGGCTGGCGCTTTCGGCCGGCCCTGCAGCAGCGCCGCCACCGCGATGTTCGCCGTGTCGTCTTCGATGAGCTTGAACTCGTCCGCGGTACGCGGGCGCGCTGCGGCCGCAGTCGCCGGGGTCTCGGCCTTCGGGTCCTGATCCGTCGCGCGCTTCTTCTCCTGCGGACTCACCGGCACCACCGCGACCGAAGCGAACTCCGAGCGCACGTAGTGGGCGACCTGTTTGGCGGAATTGGTGTCGCTGAAGAACCCGAGGCGCAGCCCATACCACTTGCGGCCGTCGCGGCTGCCCTCGACGGTATAGAGGGTGTAGGCGCTGAAGATGGCCAGCGGAGGTACCTTGTCGAGCTCGGCCGGCTGCACCGACCATTGCAACTGCACCGCAAAGGACACCGGCGCGTTGTTGACGACGGCCTCCTTGAGTGCCCGACGCGTCCCGGTGTCGTCGGGCTTGAGCAGCGGAATGCTGCCGTGCGCGACGCCGGCGGGCGGCGGCTCGCCGCTCTCGGGGCGGCGGCTCTCGAGCATTTTCAACACCTGCGTGTCGGAGAGGGAGCTGCCCTCGGCCGGCGCCACGCGCGGCGGCGGCGGCGCACGCATCAGGCGCGTCTCGCCGGTGGCGCTCGCATCGCCCAGCGCCGCGAGCACCTCGCGCACGTTCGAGTCTTCAAACACCGGTTTCGCGCTCTTGCCTGCGGCGGGCGCGGCGCCGGAACTCGCCGCGGCCGGCGTGCGCGGCGGGGTTCGGGCAGCTGCGCGCTGCGCACCGAAGGGGGGCGGTGGCGCACGCCCGGCAGCGGGCTTAGGCGCGGGGGCCGGCGCGGTGATCCGTGGCGCGACGGTCCGTGGCGCGGCGGCCCTGGCAACCGGCGGAGCCACGAGGGGCGGTGCGGCGGCGCGCCGCGCAGCCGGCAGCGCGGCGTGTACAACGGGCACGCGAACGTCGGCCGGGTTCGGCGCAGCGGGCCGTGCAGCCGCGGCAGCCGGTGCCGGAGCGGGGGCGCGCGAAGGCGCCGGCGCAACCCGCGGCTGAGGTCCGGCGGCATGCCGGGCCTGATCGGCGGCCGCCGCTGCGGCTCGCTCGCGCAGCTTGCGCCCCGGAGCTTCGCCGGCCCAGGCACCCGGGTAAATCTCGCGCACGACGCTCAGCCACTCCTCGGCCTCGGCCAGCGTGGAGAAGTAACCCATGTGCAGACGAAAGCGCTCCCGGCCTTCCTCGAAGCGCCGGCTGACGAAGAACGTGAAGCGCTTGAGCTCCGGCAGATCCGTCTGCGCAAGCGCCATCGGCGTCGTCGATGAGCATAGGTTGAGAACGAACGGCGCCGCGCTGCTTGCCGGTGCCGCCGTATCCCTTGCTGCGGCGCTCGTGCGCACGGAAGCGAAGTTGGCTGTTGCTGTCATAACTTCCCCGAAACCGAAACACTCAGGACACGGTCTCAAGGACTGCGCTGATTCGCGCGACGGGAGGAGTGCGAGCGCTCGCGCTTCCTGCGCGATCGTGGCAGCCCCGCCGTCATAGGAACGTCCCGTAGACCGGTAGCTTTGCGTCCCCGTCTTTCGACGGGTTTGCCCTTGTCACTGAGGCCCCAGTGTCAAAGCGTCGCGGTTTGCAGTCAAGTCCCGATTATGTGCCGCGGCTCTCACGTGCGGCTTATACGTAGCGCGCGCGATGGCGCACCGTTTTATGTCTCACCGTGGCGACGGCGGCGGCCGATCCCAGAAGCGCCCCGCGCTCACCAGATGCCGCGCGTAGAAGCTGCGGCCGCTCAGATCCCCGTACCTGACGGCGAGGCCCGCGCGCGGCGCGTGGATGAAGCGGCCGCCGCCGGCATAGACACCGACGTGATTGATGCCGCGCGAGCGGATGCGGAAAAATACCAGGTCCCCGGGCGCAAGCTCCCCCAGCGGCACCGGGTGCGCCGCGCGCTGCTGCTCGGCGGCGGTGCGTGGAATGGCCAGACCTGCGCGCTCGTGCACGTACAGCGCCAGCCCGCTGCAGTCGAAGCCGGCCGCGTCGGCACCGCCGAAGTGGTACGGAGTTCCAAGCAGGGATTCCGCCGCCTGCGCGATCGCTGCCCCGCCTTGCGCACCGGGCGCGGGCGGCGTCGCGGGGAGGCTGCTGCACGCGGCGACCAGCAGCGCGACTGCAAGAGCTAGCGCGGCGCGCAAGCCTGACGTCCCTCGATTCCGGCGACTACCGTGCGCCGGCGGGCGTCTTCGGCTGCGTCGACGCGCGCGTACGCGACACGGCGAGGCGCGCCAGCGCCTCGATACCCTCATACGTGTAGCGCTGCACGCCGCGTCGGCCGGTGCGAATGGCGCCCAGCATGGCGGCGCCCACGGTACGCGCGGGGATGGCGCGGTACGGGATGTACCGGCCCCGCAGCAGCGGATTCACCAGCGGGGTAAAAGCGCGGGCCGCGAGCTCCAGCGGGCGCACCTCGCCGCGCCAGCCGAGCAGCAGTGACGGCTGCAGGATGTCGAGCGACTCGAAGCCCGCTTCCACCAGCCGCTGCTCCATCTCGCCCTTGGTGCGCAGGTAGAAATTGCGCGCGCCGGGGTCCGCGCCCACGCTCGATATGACGACGAAGCGCCGGGCGTTCGCCGCTTTTGCGGCGCGCGCGAACGCCAGCACGCAGTCGACGTCGACCGCGCGAAAGCTCTGCTGCGAGCCGGCCTGGCGGATGGTCGTGCCAAGACAGCAGAGCGCAACCTCGCAGCTGGCGCCCTTGATCTGCGCCTCGAGGTGCTCGAATTGCGCGATGCGATTGGCGAGTCGCGGATGCTCGCGCCCGAGCGATCGCCGTGAGACGGCCAGCACGCGCCTGATGTCCGGCGCCTCGAGCAGCGCATCGAGCGCGTAGCCGCCGGCAAGGCCGCTCGCTCCGGCCAGCAACACGAGCTTCCCTTCCGCATCTCCCATCGGTGCACCCCTGTCGCAAGCGCGGATGTTGTTTTCGCACAGCTTAGAAGTGCGCGCGTCCCGCGGCAAGGCGCCCCCGCTGTTGCGGGACCGCAGCGCCTAAGGGTGCCGCGCAGCCGGCGCGGGAACGTGGGCCGCCGGGCCTGGCGGCCGCACCCCGCCGCATCGCGGTGTTACCATTTCTTACAGCGCGCTATGCGCCGACGGTGGGCGTGCCCGGTGAGACGCATGAAACTGCCCCTGATGGTCGCTGCGGCGGTGCTGGCGCCGGCCGCGGCACTGGCCGTGACCGATGCCGACCGGGTGGCGGTGTACCGGGAGTTCCGTGCGGCCTTCGATGCGCACCGCTACCCGGATGCGCTGCCGCTGGCCGAGAAACTCGTGGGGCTCACCCAGGAGCAGTACGGCGCCAACGGGCGCGAGCTGGTCAATCCCCTCTCCAATCTCGGCACCACCCAGTACCGCATGGGCGACTACAAGGATGCCGAGGATACCTACCTGCGCAGTGTGAAAATCGCCGCAGACACCGGCGGCGGCCACGCTGACCGACTGCTGTTGCGCCCGCTGCAGGGGCTCGGTGCGACTTACTACGCCACCCGGCAGTACGAGGATGCGAGCGTCACCCTGCAGCGCGCGCTCGACCTGAGCCGCAATCTCGACGGCCTGCTGAACCCCGGACAGATGACGATCCTCGATCCGCTGATCGGCAGCCTGGTGAATCTCGAGCGCCACAGCGAGGCGGATCGTGAGTTCCAGTACGCGGTGCGGGTCGCCGAGAACGCCTGGGGCAGCAGCGATGCGCGCGTCATCCGCCCGGTGGATCACTATGCGCACTGGCTCGAGCATGTGGGCCGCTACCCCTCGGCCCGCGCCGCGTACGCCCGCGAGCTCACCGTCGCCGAGGGCACCGGCACTCGCGCCGCACGCCTGGTGATCGACCCGCTGCTGGGCATTGCGCGCACCTACCGGCTCGAAGCCATGAACGGCAACGACGAGGAAGCCGCCCAGTACATGGACCCGTTCGCGCAGCCGGGCCCCGCCGTGTACACGGAGCATGGCGTGCGGGCACTGAACCCCGACGGGGAGAAGGCGCTGCTGATCGCGCTGCAGACCATCGACAAGATACGCCCGCTCGATCACCAGATCCGCGGCACGGCCCTGATGGAGCTGGGCGACTGGTACCTGTGCGCCGATCAGGCCGACAAGAGCTTCACGCGCTACCGCGACGCCTGGCAGGAATTCCGGCAGGCGGGCTCGACCGCAAGGCTCGACGTGCCCCGGCAGCTGGCCTACCGGGCGCCTTCCTCGTCGGCTTCACGCTCACCGCTCGCCGAGCGCGACAACGACGAGCATTCGGTGGAGGCGACCTTCACCGTGAAGCGCGACGGGCACACCGCCAACGTGATCACCAACACCAGCGATGCCACCGCCGCACAGCAGAAGTCCGTGCTGGTCGCAGTGAGGCGCGCCCGCTACGCGCCGCGCCTGCAGAACGGCGAGCCGCTGGACACCGAGGGCGTCACGCTGCAGGAAAAGCTCCTCTCGAAGAAGCCACGCCAGCCCTAGGCGGTGGGCACGCCCGCATCCCCGTCCGGACCGCTCTCCTCGATCGGCACCGCCTCGATCTGCACATTGTCGGCGGCGTCGAGGCCTGACTGCACACTCAGCGGCTCATCGTGCGCCAGCTGCTGCCCGGCGGCCTGCTCCGGAAACTGCACCAGGAATTTCGCCGCCGCATCACGCATGGCCGCGAGCGTTGCACGCTCGAGCGGCGCGCCGCTCGACATGCCCTTGGCGAGCGCGCTGCCATAACCGGTGAGGGTCAGGGTGTCGACTTTCTCCCCCTGCGGCGTGTAGACATTGATGCGGTAGCGGATCGTAACGGCGTCGTAGCGTCCGCCGGTGTCGCGGTCAGTCACGAAGGAATACTGATCGATCAGCGGTTCAAACACCGCCTTGAGCCCCGTGCCGGCGCGCGCCGCCGCCAGATCCTTGAATTCCTGCACCTGGCTGAACGAGTCCTTGAATATGTCGCGCAGCAGGTGCACGTGCCCCGGTCCCAGCGCAATCTGCCAGTCGACACCCCAGCGCGTCTCCTTGTGCACGTAATTGCGCAGCTCGTTGGGAAGAACCAGGCCGACGGTGCTGGGCAGCGGCTGCAGCAGCGGCTGGGGCAGTACCGGATCGGGTTTGATCGCGATACCGCCACAGGCGGTAACAGCGGCCAGCGCGACGGCGCCGGCCGACCATCGCAGCGCGCCTAATGCCTCATGCCGACGAAGGTGCCGTCGTTCTGCTCGCATATCAGTCGCATTAGGGCGGAAAAGCGGATATTAGTAAACGGCGACATGTCCGCTCCTTCGGGAAATCCGATGGCGTGGATGCGCACCGGCCGCCGGCCGTCGGGCGCGGGCTTGTTGAGAGCGCCGATCGAGTCGAGCGCCTCCTGAATGGAGTCGCCGGTGAACTCATCGCCCAGCACGAACACGCTCACCCGCCTGTCGGGCGCCCAGTAGCTGCGCACCGCTTCCTCCATCCCGGGAACCGGATTGGACCGGCTGAATGCGCGCCAGCGCCTGGCGCGTTCGCGGATTTCCTGGCGCTGCTGCGCGGCGTCGGCGAGCCAGCGGCCGCGCGTTCCCTCGTACATGTACGTTCCCTGGTCGTTCAGGACCTGCAGCCCCTGCACGTGCGGATAGAGGCCGAGGATCTCGTCCACGATCGCGAGATTTATGTCCCAGTGATTGCTGGTCATGCTCGAGGAGGTGTCGATGATGAAAATGACGTAATCGCTGTCGATCGGAATGCCGCCGATGGCGGCGCTGCGCGGGCTTTGCGCGCGCAGCGCCAGCAGCCGCTGCATGTCTTCGGTGAGCGTCTGCTGGGCGGCCACCAGCTGGCGCTCGATGATGTTGGTGACGGCCGCGTCTTCGCGGCTGCCGGCGTAGCGGCCCCGAATGCTGCTGAGGTCGCCCGCGAGGTTCGTCAGCCGGCCGCGCTCGCGCTCCAGAGTCTCGCGGCTGCCTGAAAGCTCGCGGTTGAGCTCCTCGGTCTGCCCGCGAAGGGTATTGAGCTGCTCCTCGAGCAGCCGCACCTCGCCGCCCAGGTGCTTGCGGCTCTGCTCCAGTGCCGCGGGCTGGCCGATCTCGCTCAGCACCAGCAGCAGGATGATGGCGCCGAAGCCGCAGCAGATGCAGTCGAGAAACGACAGGCTGAACACCTCCACTTCGCGGCGCCGGCGCATTACGGCCAGTCCTTCGCCGGCATCAGGAGCGTACCGTCGGTGACGCGCGCCAGGTGCCAGAAGCGGTGCGCGGCCTGCAGGTCACCCTCCATGGGTAACAGCACGCAGTCGATCGGGACGTGCTCGGGAAGCTGCGACACCGCCTCGTCGAACAGCCGCATGCGCTCGGCGGAGTTCACGTAGCGGCGCAGTCCCTGGGTCTTACCCTGCGTGGGCAGACCGTCGGTGATGAGCACGATCTGATCGGGAAGCGGGTTGAGCGTGCGTGCCGCGGCGAACGCGTTGTAGAGACTCGTGCCGTTGGCCGGGACCAGCCTCTCGAGCGCCTGCATGCCGCGGGCGCGCGCCGCCGCGTCGCCGCCCGCGAGCCAGCCGGTGTTGCCCGGCACGAGCGGCTGCGCCTGGGTGTTGAAAGTGAGCACCTGGTAGCTGCTGGCGGCCGGCACCTGCACCATGAGCCAGTCCACGATCGCGACCGCGCGACGCCACTTGGCGGCGGCGCGCTTGTGCGCGTCGTCCTGGTTGCGCAGCCTCAGGATGCTGACCAGATCCTGGTGCAGCATGCTGGCGGAGATGTCCAGCAGGATAAGGATGCGCTTGCCGCGCAAGGTGAGCCCGGTGATGTAGCGCCGTTCGGCGGCCGCGCGCCCGCTCACCTCCTGGCCGAGCGGCGCGCGCTCCAGGCTCCCGGCTTCGAGCCGCTTGTCGCTCTCCTCGAGCGAGCGAATATCGGCCTTGAGCTTCTCGATGTGCGCGCGGCGTGCCAGCGTCTCGGCATCGTAGCTCGAGAGCTGCTCACGCCGGCTCTCGAGATCGGTCACGATGCGGTTGGTCTCGCGCGTCGCGCTGGCGGTCTGGTTGCGCGTCTTTTCCAGGGTGTCGCGCAGCACGACGAGATTGCGCTCGCCCGTCAGGACCTGTTCCTTCAGCCGGCTCACCTCCGAGCTCAGCCGATCCGTCTCCTTGAGGCGCACTACCCCGCTTTGCGCGCTGACAATGGTGTAGAAAAGGATCACGGCGCCAAAACCGCAACAGATGCAGTCGAGGAACGCGAGGGTGAATACTTCAGTGGTACGGCGTCGCGCCACGGATAAGCTCTAAGGCACGAGCGCTTCCCCGACAGCGATCAGCGCCAGCGTGACGCCCGGGTCCCCGATGCGCACCTCGTCCCCGGCACGCACGCGTGCGCGTTCCGCGACCCGTTCGCCGTTCACGAAGCTGCCGAAGCGGCTGTGGTCGAGCAGCAGCAGCTCGGCGCCGTCGCGCAGGAAGGTGCAGTGACGGCGCGACACGCCCGCCAGCCCCTCCGCCAGCCTGATCGCATGCGCCGCACCCGGAGCGCGTCCCACCACCAGCGGCTCGGCTCCGAGCGCAAACGTGCGGCCCGCGAACAGCACGTGCGAGGGTGCAGGCCCTGCCGCTCCGGCGCCGCCCGGAATCTCGCGCGAGGCGACAGCCGCCAGCGCCGGCTGCGCGGCCGCGGGCAGGCGGCGCAACAGCCGCACCGGCTCCCCCGCGCCGCGCGGCGGCAGCTCGAGGAGCGAGGTGGCGGCGGCGGCAAAGCCGGCCGGCAGACTCACGAGCTCGCAGCCGGCAAATTGCGCCAGCGCCTCGCGCAGCCCCGGCAAGGCGTTGACCGCCTGCGGCACCAGCAGCGTCAGCGCGCTGCCCGCCGGCCGCAGCTCGTGCAACAGGCGCGCGATTTCGCGCCACAGCGGCTGCGCGGCGTGCGCCAGCTGGTCGCGGGTGAGCGTCACCTCGACGCGCTCCCCGCCCGCGGCCAGCGCGGCCGTGGCGACGCCGCTGGCCATCGCATCGCGCGCCAGCTCGGGGAGCGCATCGAACAGCTGCTGCTCGGTGGTGGCGTCATGTAATGCGTCGAAACGCGTTTGCCTGACCATCGCCGTGTTGATGAGATCCAGCCACGCCTGGCAGAGCGGCCACAGTCCGCCGCGCTCGCTCAGCAGCGAGCGCCGGCGGCAGGCCGGACCGCCGTCGCGCTCGATGAGCGTTGCCGCCACGTGGTGCAGACCGAGCTCGATCACGATCGCCGCGCCTGTCCCGCCGAGCGCCGCGGCCGACACCACCGCCGCGTCCACGAAACCATCCAGCGGCAGGGCGAGCTGGCGGGCGACGCCCAACAGCGCGCCCAGGCCGAAGCGCTCGGCGCCTGCCGGAGCGGCGATCCAGATGCGCTCCCCCGCCGCGGGCGGGTGAGCGGCGAGGCGCCGGGCAAACTCCGCCGAGACCAGCGACAGCGCGCGCGCCGAGGGCTGCGCCTCGCGCAGCACACTGCCGATGTGCCGCGTGGAAGTCGTCGTGGGCAGTTGACGCACCGAGTGCCAGGCGTCGGCGCCGGCTGCTCCGGCCGCGGAGCCGTCGGACACCGCGGACGGGGAGCTCGCGAGCACGACCCCGTCGCGCGCCAGAGCGAAGGCACGATCATCGGGCTCGATGGCAAAGGGCTTCATCGGCTTTGCGCGCTTCAGATGTCGACCGGGAAGCTCACGTTGTTGTCGGCCGACTGGCGCTTGTCAGGCGCCACCGTCGGATCATCGTGGATCGCGCCCGCAGGGGTCGCAGGCGTGCGCGGCCCGGTCATGACCGATTGCGCGGCGGCGCGCAGGGTCGCCCCTGCGAGAGCGGCGCACAGCGCAATGAGCACAGCCAGGATCCAGGTCGATCGCAGTAGATTCTTCATACCATCCTCACTCACTGTGCATCCTCCGCGTAGCGTGCGACGCGGAACCCCAGCGCGGGACCCGGACCATTCGCGGTGTCGCGCCACGCCAGCCGCAGCTCGGAGACGCTGGCGGTTTTCCAGTTCGCCCCGCGCACCACGTGCAGCGTACCCTGCTCGGGACCCAACGGGTCGGTCACCGGAGCCGCGTCCACGAACGACTCGTAGTAGTCGTTCACCCACTGTGACACGTTGCCCGACACGTCGTGCAGGCCGAGGGCCGTCGGGCGGAACTTACCCGTAGGGGCGAGGACCGGGTAATCGTCGCGATACCCGGGAAGCGTCGCCGGCAGCGAGCTGCCCGTCTCGCTGCCCGCCAGGTTGCCGACCTGCGCTGGGACCGGCGGCGAATCGCCCCAGGCATAGCGATGCAACTCCCCGGCCGCGCCGTAGCGCGCGGCATACTCCCATTCTGCTTCCGTCGGCAGCCGGTAGCCCCTGGTGACCGGCCGCGTCAGCACGAAGCCGCTGCCGCTGCGCGCGTAGGCGGGCGGCAGTTCGTCCTGCTGCGAAAGCCAGTTGCAGAACTCCGCGGCGTCATCCCAGCTCACCTGTGTGACCGGCTGGCTGTCCAGATCGATTGACTGGCGGTCGATGTAGCCCGAGGCATGCGCTGCGCGGAATCTGCGGAACTCGCCGTTGGTGACCGGCTGCACCCCGATGTAGAACGGCCGCTGCAGCGTGACGCTGCGCAGAGCCTCGTTCGGCCGCCGGCCCTGCTCGCGCCGTTCGCTGCCCATCTGGAACGTGCCGGGCGGCACGAGCCGCAGCGGGTAGCCGATCTGACTTGTGATGAGCGGTGCGCTCTCCAGCAGTGCGCGCCCGCGATCCGAGGGCGTGAGGTGATACAGCACCGTGCGCTCGAGCTCGGGCACGGGCGTGATGATGCCTTCGAAAGAGACGAATCCGGCCTTGCGCACCTCGATGCGGTGCTCCACGGCCGGCAGGTTCAGCGACTGTGGAGTCTGCCCGCGCGATGCGCCGTCGACGAGCAGCTCGGCATCCGCGGGCTCGCCGGCCACCTTCACGCGCGCGAACACCGGCGTGAGCCTCGCATCCGCGCTCAGTGTGCGACCCGCCGTCGCGAACACCTCCTGCGTCCAGGTCGCGTAGCCGGGAAGGCTCACGACCACCGCATAAGCGATGCCGGCCGGCAGCTCGACCGCGAGTGGCGCACGGCCGCGATGCGTGCCGGCAATCGTGACCTCCGCCCCCTCGGGGCTGGAGCGCACACTGAGGTGCGCATCCGGCTGACCGAGCGTCACCGGTCCGACGGCGAGCGCCTGGCCGCCCTTGAGGACGACGCTGCTCTCCCAGGGCTTCCAGCCCCCCGCCGCGATGCGGATGCGGCGCACCCCGGAAGGCGCGGCAATGGTCACCGGCGCCGGGCCGCTGTCCACGCCATCCACGCTGACGTGCGCGCCCTGCGGAACGGCCGTCACCGCGAGCCTGCCCCACGCGGGCTGCAGGCGCACGTGCAGATCCTGGCGCGCGCCCGCTCCCTGGATAGTGAGCGTCGTTGCGTAATCGACATAACGCGGCGCGCGCAGGCTGACAGTGCGCTCCCCCGCGGGCACGGTGAGGACACCGGGCGCGAGGCCCGCGGCGACGCCGTCGATACTCACCGCCGCCACGACGCCCGCGGTGTCGATCTGCAGTTGCCCGGGTAGCTTGGCGAGCACCAGACGCACCGCGGTCGCGCCGCCGGGTTGCACCAGGACCGCAGCGTCCGCCGCCAGGTAACCGGCGCGCTCCGCGCGCACGATGCGCCGGCCCGGGAAGACCCACAGCCGGCCACCCAGATGCACCGACAGCGCTCCGGGCGTGTGCACGCGGGCATCCTGGGGACGTACGTCAAGCGCTACGGATCCCAGCCGCGCGGCCAGGACCAGCAGCACGGCGGCGCCCACCGCTGCCGCCGCGGCGAGCCACCAGGCGCGCCGCGCGCCGAGTGCTGCTGCCGGGCTGAGCGCGCCAGGGCGCGGCACCACCAGTGCGCCGGGCACATCGATCTCGAGGTCCTGGTCGCCGCCATCGCCCGGGGCCAGCGCGGCGAGCGCGGCCGCGGGCGCGATGGTTACGTTGCCCGCGAGATGCTCCACCGACAGGCGCAACAGCGTGCGCGAGGCGTCACTCACCCTCACCTGCGCATCCCCGACGCTGAGCACGTCGTCGCGGCGCAGATCGCGCTCGCCGGAGAGCGGACGGCCGTTGAAGCGCACCACCGCCCCCGGCGTGGGTTGCACCAGCCACAACCCCGCGCGGCGCCTGACCGACAACGCCGCTCCCGGATCCACGCCCGGGACCACGACGTCGGACCCCGTGCCGCCGATCGACAGCGTCTCCCCGAGCACGCGCTCGCCGCCCGGCTCGCGCACCCGGACCTGGCCCCACGCCCCCGGCTGCATCGACACGCCGTCGTTCATGAGGAGCTCAGATAGGCTCGGAACAGCTGACGTTCACCGTCTGGCTCTGCTCACCGGGGCTGACCGTGATATCGCGGCGCACGTCGCGATATCCGTCGCGCGTGCCGATCACGGTGTAGTGGCCGGGCTTGAGCTCGATGTCGCGCCTGGAGAAACTGCCGAACGTGCCCACGCCCGGTATCGCCACCTGCGTGAGGCTGTCCGACAGCAGCGACAGGTGCACGGGCTTTTCGAACTCCGGCAGCATCGTGGACAGGCGCGCCATCTGTATGCGCAACGACGGGCCGGGCGAGGGCTGCTCCTGCGCCGACTGCAGCAACGCGACCGCCTCATCGCGAACCTGCGGCGAGGACAGCCGGTCGGGGCGATCGATCAGCGCCTGCAGGGAATCCTCGAGCTGCATGTGCGCCGTAGCCCGGGCCTTGCCCTCCTGGGCAAAGACGAGCGAGCGATCCTGACGCAGCACCGAGTTGTAGGCCTGCAGCGCCTCGTCCCAGCGCTCCTGCGCCTCGAGACCTTCGGCCCGCGCGCGCATCGCGGCGAAGCCGCGCTCGCCGCTGGCCGCATCGACGCGCCGCAGGCCCTCGAGCGCCTCGGCCCCGTTGGCGCGCAGGCTGCGCGCTCGCCTGAAAGCGGCGCGCGCTTCATCGAGGCGTCCCGCACCGAGTGCCGCGAAGCCCTCGCCGGCCGCCCTGGCGTAACTGTCGTCGCCGGAGGCGGCGGTCGCCTGGGCCAGCCCCGTGCGCGCCTGCGCGTTCTTCGGATCGAGCGTCAGCGCCTGCGTGTAGTCCTGCGCCGCGCGCGAATACTGCCGCTCCTGCTGCGCGTTCTGGGCGTCCGCGAGCAGCGGCAGAACGCCCGACAGGCGGCGCGCTCGGCTCTGCCCGATCGCGGCCCGCTGATCCTGCGAATCGATGCGCGCTGCCAGATCGAAGGCCTGGGCCGCCAGCTCCTGCTGGCCGGCGGCGAGGGCGCGATCGCCGGCGGCGAGCTGGGCGGCGAGCGCCGCGGGGGCTGCGCGCTCGACCGCGTCAAGCAGCCGCGAGGCCTCCGCCAGACGCTGCTGCGCGAGCGCCAGGCTCCCCGCGTCGGATGCGCCGGCCGACTCGGCGGCGCGTGTCTTGGCCGCGGCGAAGTCCGCTCCGCCCCAGACACCCGCGCCGCGCGTCTCGAGCACCGCAAGCCGGCGATCGAGCCGGGCGCGGTCGGCCTCGAGCCGCACGGCCGCATCCTCCGACCGAGCAGGCGCGAGGGGCCCGGGCGCCTTGTTGGCGGATGTGCCGCGCGCGGGTGCGGGGAGTGCACCGGGCGGCAGCACGGAGAAGCGCGGCAGCCAGAAGAAGGCGGCAAAGGCCACCACGGCCAGCCCTACCAGAGCCAGGAGCACCCGTGGCGCGCCGCTGCGCATGGGCTCGAGCCGCGGCGGCGACCGCGCGATGGCCGTCTTCCGCAACTCCTCCCACAGCGCCTGACCGTCGAGGACTCCCGGCGCCGGCGCGGCCGGCAGCAGGGTCGGCGGCACGGCCGGCAGCACGGTCGGCGGCGCGGGCGACAGGCGCGCCGCGGGCGGCTGATCCGGCGCACCCGTCGGGTTGGCCGGCGGCGCCTCGCGCGGCGGCTCGGCGGTCTCGAAGTCGAATGTGAGGGTGTCGTTGAGCGCCGCGTCGAGCTCATCGATGACCTCGCGCATCGAGGCCGGCCGCAGCTTCGCGTTCTTGGCGAGCATGCGGCTCACCACCGACCCGAGCTGCAGCGGCATCTGCTCCGCGGGCACGAGCGGCGGCACCGGGTCGCGCTGCACGCGCTGGGCGTCGAAATTCGGGTAGTGCGGCGGGTAGCGCGATAACAGCTCGTACGCGAGCGCGCCCAGCCCGTACACGTCGTCTGCAGGCGTGGGCGGCTCGCCGCGCAGCTGCTGGGGACTTGCGCTGAAGGGCGACAGCGTGCGCGAGGACTCGCTGCCCGCCTCCAGCACCCGCGCGGAGGCACCGAAATCCGCCAGCTTCACGCGGCCGTGCGCGTCGAACAGTACATTGCCGGGCTTGAGGTCGCGGTGGATCACGCCACGCTCGTGCGCGTGCTCGAGCGCCTGCGCGATCTCGAGCAGCATCGGGACAATGGCGAGGTAGCCGGCGCCGCGCAGCCGGCGCAGATCGCCGCCGGATCCCAGCTCCATGGGCAGCAGCAGCGTCGCGCCGTCACGCTCCGGGGCAAACACCTTGAGGATCCCGGGATGATCCAGGCGGCTGACGCTCTCGTACTCGTGCACCAGCGCGGCCCACGCGGCGGCGCTGCGCCCGGCCGCCGGGTGCAGGATTTTCAGCGCAATGTCGAGCCCGCGCTGCGGATCGTGCGCGCGCCAGACTTCGCCCTGCCCGCCGGTCCCCAGCCGTTCGTGCAGCACGTAGCGGGCCTTGAGCGCGCGCCCGGGATTAGCAGTCAGCGCCCCGCTCATGACTCCATCAGTGTGCCGCATCCACCGCGACCGGTACCGGGGGCACCACGGGCGCGGGTTCGGGTTCCACCCGCACCGGAGTGCCGTTTTCCTCCAGGTACAGATCGTGCAGCATCTTGCGCCACTCCCGGTACTGCTCCTCGGCGGTCCCGGTGAGCTTGAGCGTGCGGCCCTCGACGTCGATGACCTGCGGCGCGACCTCGGACTGGAACGTGTCCGACATTTCCCTGAGCGCCTGGGCGTGCACTTTAGCGTCCGAATACTTCTTCAGTCCCGACAGAATGGCCGCCGTGCCGCCGATGGCGCCGCCGTACCGCGCCGCAGACTGAACGCGCTGGCAATTGTAGTCATAGACGCCGCACTGGTTGGGCACGAACACGCTCGCCAGCACCGCGGCCGCGCCGAGATAGGTGCGGGTGCGCGCCTGGTTGAGCGCGCGCTGCTCCTTCTCGATTTCCTCGAAGCTCGCGCGCCGCCACTGGCCATAGGAAACGCTCATCTGGTCGCTGAAATTCGCGTAGTAGCCGTTGACGGTGTCGATCACGATGGCGTCGCGCTGGCGGATGCGCTCGACGCGCGTGGCGATCGGATCATCGGTGGCCGGCAGGCGCGCCACTTTCACCAGGCCCTTGGGATCCCTGGCGAGGTAGCCGCTCATTGCCGCGGGCGCCAGATCGCCCGCGAACGCCAGCTGCGTGACGCGGCGGATGTCGCGCCGGTCGCTGGCCTGCAGTGCCTCGCGCGCGGCAACCATGTCGTTGGCGATGGTCGAGTACAGGTTCTGGAACGGGTCGCGTGCCTTCAGGGCAGCGTCGGTCTTGTACGAGCCGGTATCCGGCGGGCTCTGGTAGCGGCGCGCGTTGATCCAGACACGCCCGGTGCAGTCCTTGACCGTGATCTCGAGCGCGAGCTGCGCACCGGTCGACTCGAGGATCCGGCCCGACACGATCACGTCGATGAACTGCACGCTCTCGGGAGCCACGCGCACGGCTCCCCACTGCCCCGAGGACTCGAGCGTGCCGCGCAACAGCGCTGCGATGTAGCGCGACTCGGCCTTGCGGATATCGGGGTTGATGCGCTGCTTCTCGAGCGCCTTCTCGTCCAGGTTGGGCGGGATCCCCGGGTCGAGCGGATGCACGGCGACGTCCAGCAGCTCGTCCTGGGGGATCTGCCGGTCCGCCTGGACGGGATTGAGCCTGGGCAGCGGCTTGGATTCGTGGACGACGCAGCCGCCCGCCGCGAGCAGCGCGGCGCAGCCCAGCAGGGCGAGCACTCGCCGCCTCATCCATCGCACCTTGTCCGTCAACTCTCGCACCGTCCTACTTGCCCTGGGCATTCTTCTTGTAATCGATGTATTCCTGCCAGAGCTTCTCCTTCAGCTCCGGATCGGTCTCTTGCTGCGCCGCCTGCCGCAGCCGGCGCGCGACGACATCGTCGTCGCTGCCGTCGGGAATCTCACGCGCGCTCGCACCGTTGCCGGCGTTGTCGTCGGGTTTCTTGCCGGCCTTCTCGGACTTCAGGTCACCCGACGGATCGCGGGGCCTGGCCCTACCCGGGTGCCGGCCCGAGGCGCCCGGCTTGTCCGTGTCCTCCGGCGGCGCCTCGGCGGAGGCAGTGCCGGGGGATTCCCCGCTCTTGTCGGCGCCTTGTCCCTCGACGCTGGCGCTGCCCGCTGCGGCTGCCCGGCGCGCATCGCGCTCCTGTGCAACCCGTTGCTGTTCGGTGCGCAGCTCGGCATCGAAGGAGCCGAGCGAATCGTTGAGCCGCTTGTCGATCGCCGCCTGGCGTTCCTCCGAAGTCTGTCCCGGTCCGTTTGCGCCCGCGGCTGCCACGGCGCCCGGCCCGCCGCCCGCAGGCGCGGCGTCGCCGGATACCGGGTCACCGGCGGCGCCGGTGTTCGCCGGGGCCGGCTGCGTTGCGGCTGCCGGGAGTGCGCCGCCCGTGCCGCCCTCCTGCCCGCGTGACGCCGACGGTGTTGACGGCGACGAGGCACAACCCGCGCTCAGGAGCAGCGCGCTGACCAGCAGGGAGTATTTCGGCGCGGTACGCACGCTCATCGCTCACTGCGCGGACGCCGTCTTGCGCTTGGCGGCGGGCTCGAAGCCGGTGTCGTCCGCGCCGGTAAAGAAGGTGCGCAGCTGGCCGGCCATGCGATCACAGGCCACGCCCTGCACGCGCGCGATGAAGGGTATCGGGACCACCGCCCCGACAATGGCGGAAGTCCCGGTCACGTCGGTGCCGACGCTGCCGGCGGCTTTCGCCTCCTTGATATCCCAGATCGTCGCTTCGTAGTTGGTTTCCTTCTCCCACCAGCCGAAGCCGATGCAACCCGCCGCGCCCGGCGCGGCGCCGCACGCGATGCTGCCGCCGCCATCGGTCTTGCGCGTGCCGCCGTCCAGCCAGACGATGTAACGCACGTGCGACGCGGCCACCTTCTCGGCGAGTCCCGGTCGCGTCAGCAGCTGCTCGACAGCCTCCGGCCGCGAGGGCGCCGTACCCGGCTCGAACCAGGGGAACGTCGAATCGAGAAAGTCCTGGTGGCCGCGGACGGCGATGGCGCTGTCGCCATGGCCCGCGAGTCCTCCGCCCACGCAATCCATGAAGCCTTCCTCGGCGGCGGCGCCCTCGACCTGGGGCTTGGGCAGGATGACCACCGCTTCGTTTTTCACGATCCGGGTGTGCAGCTCGCGCGACTCGTCCACGCGCGACTGCATGCAGCCGGGCAGAGCGGCGATCGCGGCCAGAGCGAGGACACTGTGTGACCCGACATAGCGGCCGTTCATGGTGGGCTCCCCCTCAGTGCTGTCGCGCGCAGCGAAGGCCCCGCGTGCGTTACTGCTGTTACCCGGAGTATGCCACCGCCCGGCTTGTCTGACCGCGTGCCCTTGGAGCCGGTTCCCGCCGGAGGCGCGGGAACGCGCTATAGGCTCAGGCGCAACTGCGAGCCCGCGGGAGCCGGGGGACAAAACAGGGCTGTACTGAGTGTGTCGCGCGCCGCGGAGTTCAGGTTCAGCCGCCGGCAGGCGATGCGGAAACGGTTCCTGAGCAAGACGGCGTAGGGCCCGGTGCCGCGCATGCGCGAGCCGAAGCGCGGATCGTTGTCGCGGCCCTCCCGCATGGCGCGGATCAGCGACAGGACGTGCTGCGCGCGCTCCGGATAGTGCTCAGTCAGCCACTCTGCGAACAGGTCCTTGATTTCATAAGGTAAGCGCAACAGCACGTAGCCCGCCCAGCGCACCCCGGCCGCCGCCGCAGCCGCGAGAATCCCCTCCATCTCGTGGTCGGTGAGAGCGGGAATCACCGGCGCCACCATCACCCCGGTCGGAACTCCAGCCTCGCTCAGGGCCTTGAGTGCCCGCAGGCGCGCCGCCGGGGATGCGGCACGCGGCTCGAGTGTTCGCTTGAGTTCGTTGTCCTGGGTGGTAACGCTTATGCCGACGCTCGCCAGGCCCTGGCCGGCCAGCTCGGCCAGGAGATCCAGGTCGCGCAGCACCAGCGCGCTCTTGGTGAGGACCGTAACGGGGTGCCGGGTGCGCGCCAGGACTTCGAGGATCGAGCGGGTGACCTGCATGCGACGCTCGACCGGCTGGTAGGGGTCGGTGTTCGCGCCGAGCATGATGGGCTTGCAGACATAATCCGGCCGGGCGAGCTCGGCTTCGAGCACCTTGGCGGCATCGGCCTTGTAGAAGAGGCGGGTCTCGAAATCCAGCCCCGGTGA
>Ga0137409_10000187_pt1 | contig 62812 bp, 56 predicted proteins | sample CZODoug1_16funga_FD_122059 | JGI IMG/M metagenome (GOLD analysis project Ga0137409, IMG submission 122059) | Vadose zone soil fungal communities from Angelo Coast Range Reserve, California, USA - CZODoug1_16fungal (Hybrid Assembly) | ecosystem: Environmental > Terrestrial > Soil > Vadose zone... | reverse complement strand
CAACGTTACAGAACTCAACAATATGACTCCCGATATGATCGCTTCGGGAGCCGAGATAGGCCCTGAACTGAACTAAACGCGCTATCTTCGCAGTAGAACCAGAATTGCCGGGTGAGATTGATGCCAATCTCATCTGCTGGGCAGCTATTGTAGGAATGCAGAATATACGAGTAGTAACGTTCTTCATGGTGCCCCGGATTGCCAACCGGCACTCCGGGAACAGCACAAACCCCGTACACACCGCTTGGATCGCTGGTATTCGGCCAGCTACCGGTCCAGCGACAGAATCCACCGGTCCCGACTACTTGCGCGTCAGCAGCGGCCTGCTCGTCGTCATAGCACGAGAACGGGCCACCGGTGGAGGCGAGGTACTTCCATTGAGACTTCAGCGTGCCGGTGTATTCGTCCGCGCTTGCGTTCGAGGAGATGCCCAACAGAGCCACAAAGCCGACCAGGCTCAGGGTCACAAACGCTCTGCAACGACCTTCAATAGTGGGGAAACGCATGTTCATCGTCCCTGATGAATACCGATGTGAAGTGGATCGATCCTTGACCTGCCGCAACGTTAGCACCGGCCAACCACGAGCGGAAGCGGCCGACGGGCTGTACCTGCCGCATTCAGTCTAGCTCTTCGATTAGACTCCGACCACTAAGGTCTGCCTCCAAGGAACCGAGCATGACAAGGAAGCACAAGCGAAGCCGCCCGACGCGGGCCCAACTCATCCCTCACACGGAAGTCGAGGCGCGGCTGCGGTCAGGGGAAGACGACCCCGAGCTGCGCGAGTATTTCGGCGACGCTCGCTTCGGTGAACTGCAGGCGCTTGCGCAGCAGGCTGCGCGCACGAAGCGCCGCGGCGCCCAGGGCCCGCGCGTCTATGTCGTCCCGGGAATCATGGGCTCGACGCTCGGCCGCAAGCGCAAGATCCTGAACGACACCCTTTGGGTCGACCCGATCGAAATCTGCGCCGGGCGTTTGACGCTGCTCGCGCTACCCGATGGCGGGCGCAATACCGCACTCGGCGTGCTGCTCATCAGTTATCTCAAGATCAAGCTCACGCTCGAAGCCGCCGGGTTCGATGCGACATTTCATCCCTTCGACTGGCGGCAAAGCACCGATACCCTAGGTGCCGAGCTTATGCGCCGTGTGGAAGCGGACGACGCGCAGAGCGTCAGTCTGGTCGCGCACAGCATGGGCGGCCTCGTATCGCGGGCGGCAATCGCGCTCGATACCCGTCGCAAGATCAATCGCCTCGTCATGCTCGGCACACCGAACTTCGGTTCGTTCGCGCCCGTGCAGGCAATGCGCGGTACCTACCCTTCCGTGCGCGCGATCGCCGCGCTCGACCTCAAGCACAGCCCGGAAGTCCTGTCGCGCCTGGTCTTCTCGACCTTCGCCGGCCTCACCGAGATGTTGCCGGCTCCCGGGAAGTTTTCCGCGATCAATTTGTACGCGTCGAAGACCTGGCCGGACGATGGACCGAAACCCTCAGAGGCGCTTCTCAAGGCAGTTGCCGGCGCGCGTGCGAAGCTGGCACAACCCGATGATCGGTTCTTCCTGATCGCCGGCGTCAACCAGGACACGACCGTCAGCATGGCGGTGAATGCCGGAAAGTTCGAGTACGCGGTGTCGAAGGCGGGCGACGGCACGGTGCCGCTCGATTTCTGCTTGCTGCCGCCGACGCGCACCTACTACGTCGAGGAATCACACGGCAGCCTTCCGAACAACAGCACGGTCGGCCACGCCGTCATCGACCTCCTGCGCACCGGCACGACAGCGCAGTTGCCGATGCAATGGAGCGGCAAACGCGGTGCCCGGCGCGTTACCGAGAAGACCTTGCGCACGCCGATCAAGCGCAAGGCCTGGGGCAAGATGACACTGGCCGAGCGGCGTGAATTCTGGGAGGGCATGCTGCAATCGAAGCCGCAGTCATCGAAGGCCTCTCTTGATTCAACCGTCGCGCCGACAGCCGGGCCCGTTGCCCGCAACAACGTGATCATGGGCCGCAGCCAGCGGCGCCCGATCGAGATTCGCCTCGCGAAGGGCAGCATCACCGAAGCGAACGCGCGCGCACTGGTGCTCGGCATTTTCAAGAACGTGGAGCCGGCGGGCGCCGCGATCGCCATCGACGAACGGTTGAACGGCGCCGTGAGCGAATTCACGCGCCGGCGCATGTTCAAGGGCGACGTCGGCGAAGTGTTCGTGATGCCCGCGAGCCGCAGGCTATTGCGCGCGGAATCGGTCCTGTTCGCCGGACTCGGCAACTTCGATTCCTTCAAGGAGAACCCGGGCGTGCACGAGTTCTGCGCCGAGAACGTCGTCCGCACGTTCGTGCGCACGCAGGTCGAAGACTTTGCGACGGTCCTTTGGGGCACGAGCTCCGGCGCAACGATCGCGCAAGCGCTCGAGCTGCAGCTGCGCGGTTACTTCAAGGGGATGGCGGACGCGGACCCGGACCGGCTGCTCCGGCGGATCACGTTCTGCATGCTCGATGACGACAAGTACGAGCAGATGCGCGCGGGCCTGCTGGCGCTCGCCGGCACGGAGCTCTTCGACGACATCGAAGCGACCGTCACCGAGATCAAGCTCGATGACGTCGCGATCACCGAGCCCGCCGCGCGCCTGAAACGCGTGGCCGGCCCGTCTCTGGCCTATCTCCTGATCAGTCAACGCGCGGACGACAAGCGACAGACCTGGCTTGAAGCGTCGGTGCTCACGTCCGGCGGCAAGGCGACGACCATCCAGGCGGAGAAGCGGCTGAGCCCGCGCGCCCTCAGGACGCAGCTCGGCGAGATCGAGCTCGAATCGTTCAACTTCCGCAGCATGCGCCGCTACGGCGAGGAGCTCGCCGCGCTGTTGCTCGACCGCAGGATCCGCGAGGCGCTGGCAACGGTGACCGACAGCCACCTGGTCGTGGTTCATGACCTGCCAAGCTCCAAGTATCCATGGGAAACGATTTGCATCGATGGCTGGTTCCCGGCGGCGAACGCTGGCCTCAGCCGCAAATATTCGGCGGGCAATCTCTCGGTCGCCAAGTGGAGCGAACAGCGGCGCATCGACCAGACGCTCGATATTCTGCTGATCGTGAATCCCACGGGCGATCTTGAGGGCGCCGACCTTGAAGGCGAGCGCCTGGCCAAGCTCTTCGGCCGCCGCAGCAACATCAAGCTGCATCCCATTCACGGTGTGGAGGCGACACGGAAGCGCGTGAAGGCGGAATTCGAGTCCGGCAAATATGACGTCCTGCACTATGCGGGGCACGCGAGATTCGAGGAACGAAATCCCGCGGGCAGCGGAATTTCGCTTGCCGACGGACGCCTCACCGGGCTCGACCTCGCGTCGCTCAGTAATTTGCCGGCGCTCGTCTTCTTCAACGCGTGCGAGAGTGCGCGCCTGCCGTCCGAGCCGCATGTGAGGCGCAAACACATCAAGGAGCGGATCGACTCGAACGTCGGCCTGGCGGAAGCGTTCCTGCGCGGCGGCGTCGCGAACTATCTCGGTACCTACTGGCCGGTTGGCGACGATTCCGCTCCGCTTGCGGCAGCAGCGCTCTACGGCGCGATCGTCAAGGGACAATCGATGGGTGTCGCCGTGAGGGCGGCGCGGAGCGCCTTAAGGGACGAGAAGTCCATCGACTGGGCGGACTACATCCACTACGGCAGCTACGACTTCACGATCAAGACCGCGTGATCGCCCGCCGCTCTCGGGCGAGCGGTGCCTGGTCGTCGAAGACGATGCGGCCGTCGCGCATCGAGATGCCGAGCTTGCGCCACGTGGCATCGAGATCGAAGGGCTTCGACGACTCGCCGTACTCGCGATAGAGATCGCTGAGGACCGTCGTGCCCGTGGCGGCATCAGCCAGGGCGAGTGCGTTCGCGATCGACCGCTCGCTGGTGTTGCCGCCCGTTTCGCGCAGCACCGCGCGTAGCGCGTCCTGCAAGCCCTTCTTGTTGCCGGTGCGCTCGCGGATCCGCATGTCGGCCTGAAGACAGAATATGGCGCCGCCCCAATACGTCCGGCCCCAACTGTGCGTGACGTCGAGCCCCTTGTCGCCGGATTGCGGCTGGCCTTGCGGCATGTCCTTCACGAGCCCGGCCCAGAACTCCTCCGCGGTCTCGTTGCCGGCCTGGGTTCGCGCCACTCCCTCGACGTAGACCGCAAGACCCTCGGCGAGCCAGGCATGGCGGTCGCCGATTTCTGGAAACGCGAGATGGATCATCTCGTGCACCAGCACCCAGTCGTCATCGAGTTCCGCCCGCGTGACCTCGCGGCCCACCGAAATATTGATGAAGGGTGACGCCGAGGAGAATTCGCGGCCGCCGTGCACGCCGCTCCCCGAAGTCGCGCGAATGCGAAGCGTCGCGGATACCACCGGAAACTTGCCGTAGTAATCGCGGACGATTTGGGCGCGGCGTCCAGCCCACGCGACGATTTCATCGGCGCCCAGCGCAAAGTCGGTGGCCGAGAAGCGAACGAGAATCCGGCTGTCATCGACTTCTACGGTGCGTTCGAGCGGCGCCGCGGAATCGGCGCGCAGCGAAAATGCGGCGGCCATTGTAAGAATTGCCAGGGTGGCGCGCAGCAAGACTTGCCGTCAGTCGTCTTCGCGGCGCCCGCGCGGTCCGCGCCGTTCGCCTTGCGGGCGCACGCGAGCGGCACCGCCCTGATCCGACCAGCGCCGCGGCGCTGCCCGCCGATCCGTGTGGTGCTTGTATGCGCACCGGCACGACGCGGGCATCGTGCATTCCGGCAGCGGCAGCTTCGGGGCTTCTTTCGAGAGGAATCGCCGCTTGCCGATTTCCAGGGCGGCGGGGCAGGCATTCGTTCCCGCCGCAATGTGAATCGCGTGCCAGCGCGCGTCGATCTTCCGCTTAGGCTTCGTGCCATCCTTGTCCGCCATGGCGGAACAAGCTACCTGCATCGGCCGTGCGCGGCAACTCTGCGGCGCCTACCTGACTTAACGCCGGGCGGTCAGTTCCTTGATGAAGCGATAGTGGAACTCGGCACCGCGGTAGAACGCCTCGACGCCGATTCTTTCGTCCTGGCCATGCGCGCGCACGTCGTCGCGATCGATGAGTTCGCCCGTGACCTGATAGGTTGGCAGACCGGCCGCGTTGGCATAGACCGCGTCGGATGCGCCCGCCGACATCATCGGCACGATCGGCAGGCCCGGCCACATTTCACCGGCGATCCTGTGCGTGGCGTCGACAACGTCCTTGCGCAGGACCGGCGCGGAGAATCCATGTTTCGATTCCGCCGTCTCCAGGATCTCGCCGCCCTCGCCGATGTAACGCACTGCGACCTTCGGATCGGCGAACACGCGGATCAATTCCTCGCGAACGGCTTCCGGTTCGTGCCCCGGCAGGATCCGGCAATTCACGACCGCGCGGGCCATCTGCGGCAGGGCATTGTTGGCGTGGCCGCCTTCAAGGCGCGTTGCGACGCAAGTGGTGTGCGTGGTCGCGTGATCGATGCTGTCGCGCGAGAGACGCTTGATCGCTTCGGGATCCGGCGATGACGCCAGCATCCCCCGGATATTCGCGGCTCGGTCACCTTGCTCCGATTTCGCCATGGATTCGTAGTAGGCACGCGTGACGGCATTCAGCTCGAACGGAAACTCGTAAGCCGCCAGCCGGTTGAGCGCGAGCGCGAGGTGATAGATCGCGTTGTCGGACGTGGGAACCGAGCTGTGGCCGCCCGGATTGGCGACGCTCAGCTGGAAATCGGCGTAGACCTTCTCCGATGCGTCGATCTCGAGGTAGGCCGGCTTGCCTTTGACCGCATAGAGCGACGGTCCGTCGTGATTCAGCGCGAATTCGGCTTCGATCAGCTCCATGTGATGCTTCGTGAGCCAGTCGACGCCGTTGTCGAGCCCGCTCTCCTCGCCCGCCGTGAACGCGGCGATGAGATCGCGATCGCCGTGATAACCCTCCTTGTGCAGCCGTATCAGGGTCAGCGCCTCGATGGTGACGCCGTCCTTCATGTCCTGCGTCCCGCGCCCGTAGTAGTAGCCGTCCTTCTCGATGAACTGGAACGGATCGGTATTCCAGTCCTCGCGCCGCGCCTCGACGACGTCGAGGTGCCCGATCATCAGGATCGGCTTCTTGCGGCCGTTGCCGTGCAGGCGCACGACGAGGTTCTTGCGCTTGTCATTCGCGCTGAGGATCGAAATATCCTTTTCCGGGAAGCCCGCGTCGCGAAACCGTTGCGCAAGGGCTTCGGCGGCGGTCGTGACATTACCGACCGAATCGGCGGTGTTGATTTCGACCAGCTGCTTCAGGATATCGTGGGCGAGCTGGCGACTCGCGGGATCGAGATCCGCGCGGGCCGTGAAGGCGGCGGCCAGTGCCGCCGCCGCGAGCAACGCACGAACCGTCATTTGCCGCCCCGGTACGCGATGACGGCCTTGAGGAACGGATAGTAGAAGTCGACGCCGCGATCGAACGCTTCGACGCGCAGCCTTTCATCCTTGCCGTGCGCGCGCAGATCGTCGCGATCGACGGCCACGCCGTTCGCTTCGTAGGCCACGAGGCCCGCCTGGCTCGCGTAGACCGCATCCGAGGCGCCCGTGCCCATCGAGGGAATGACCGGCACGCCGGGCCACATCTGCGCCGCGACTTTCTCGAGGGACTTGAGCACGTCCGCCCGCAATTCCGGACGCTGCATGCCTTGCTTCGATACGGCCGTATCGAGGATCTGCCCGTCCTCGCCGACGTATTTCACGGTGATGTTCGAGTCCGCGAGCACCTCGATGACCTTGAGTCGCGTTTCCTCGGCGGAATGCCCGGGAAGAATCCGGCAATTCACATTGGCGCGAGCGAGTTGCGGCAGGGCGTTGTTGGCGTGACCGCCCTCGAGCCGGGTGGCAACGCAGGTGGTGTGCGTGAGCGCATGATCGACCCGGTCCTGCGAAAGGCGCGCGACCGCGGCGGCGTCGGGCGGTGTTTGCAGCATTCCCCGGATGTCTGCCGCGCGCTGCGCGGTTGTGAGGGAAATATTGCGCTCGTAGTAGGCGCGCGTAACATCGTTCAGCTCGAACGGAAAATCGTACTGCGCGAGCCGTTCGAGCCCGGCGGACAGCCGATAGATCGCATTCTCCGGCACCGGCAGCGAACTGTGCCCGCCCGGATTGGTGACGCTCAGCTGAAAGTCCGCGTACACCTTCTCGGAGGCGCCGATGCGGACGGAGACGACCTTGCCGTTGTCGCTGAGCGCGCCCGAGCCGTCATGATTCAGTACGAATTCCGCGTCGATGAGTTCGCGTCGGTTCTTGCCGAGCCAGGCGACGCCGTTGTTCAGGCCGCTCTCTTCGCCCGCCGTCAACGCCAGGATGACGTCGCGATCCGGTTTGTAGCCTTCCTTCTTCATGCGGATGAGCGTCGCGACCATGATCGCGTCGCCATCCTTCATATCCACGGTGCCGCGCCCGTAGTAATAGCCGCCCTTCTCGACGAACTGGAACGGATCGGTCGTCCAGTCTTCCCGCCGCGCTTCGACGACGTCGAGATGCCCGATCAGAAGCACGGGCTTGCGCTTGCCCGTTCCCCGCAGCCGCACGACGAGATTCTTGGAGCGGTCGGTGGCGCCGAGGACCTGGATGTCGCCTTCCGCAAAGCCGGCGTCGCGAAATCGCTGCGCCATGGCTTCGGATGCGGCCGTCACGCTGCCGACGGAATCGGCCGTATTGATCTCGATCAGCTGCTTGAAAAGTTCCCGGGCCAACGCCCGGGTGTCCGCTGCGGCATCGGCCGATGCGATCTGGCCGGACAACGAGAGTGCGGCTGCCAGTGCGGCAGCGAGAATTCGGTGCGACAAGGGGAGGCTCCTTGGGGTTTGCGAAAGATTAGCATTCCCCGGACCTCAGTGAGAGCGACGTCCGCTATTTTCAGCCGGCAGATGAGGCTCTTCGCCGCAATTCGCCAATCGTCAAAGTTGTGTGAGCAAGGGCCCTGGATCGATAAAGTACATCCACCGCCAGCCCTCGCCCCAACCCTCTCCCGCGGAGACGCGGGAGAGGGGAGAAGAGTTACCAGGAGTAGTGGACGCGATAGCGGACGGTTGCGGATCCGTCCTTCGCCACGGTGACGGGGAAGTAGATGGTGCGCGCATCTTCCTTGTCGTAGTCCTGCGATTTCTTCGTGATCGTCCAGTTACTCCAGCGATACAGGTTTTCCTTCACGAGCACCGTGACCGCGGCGTCCTTGTGGTTGCGGAGCTTGATCTCGATCTCCTCTTCCATCCATTTGGCGGAGCTGTCCACCTTGTAGTCGACCTGCTTGCGTTCGCCGACGACGTCGAAAGCCGAGCCGAGCTTCACGCGCACGGTCTCGTTCTTCGGCGTGTGGTCGATGATGTCCTCGCCGATGAACTCGAGGCTGTCGTCCGTGGAATCGAGCTGCGAGACGCGGATGCGGCCGGCGGGAAGCGGAACGCCGAGGCCGAATTTCTCGTCGTTCTTGAATTCGACGTAGACGTCGACCTTCTTGTTCGACTGCTGGCCATAGTCGCGATCCGTCATCGGCGACGGGTAGAAATACGGCTGTTGCGCCAGGCCGTAGTACACCATCACTTTCTTCGCGGGCACCTGCTTCGCCTGGTCGAAGAGCTCGATCTGCTTGGTCGAGTTATTCGGCAGGCTCGTCGGACGACCGAGCGTGTAGAGGTGAAATTCGAAGAAGGCCTTTTCGGCGAACCCGGCGTCCGCCTCCCTCGTTGCCATCTTCTCCATGCGCATGACATTCGGCGCCGCCGTCGCCAACGGCTCTGCGCGATGCACGTCGCCCGCGATGAGCTTGAGCTTGGCATTCGAATAGCTCGCGCCCGACTGATTGATGATGCTGACCCACGCGCCGATGTCGAGCGTGCCGTTGTTCGGATCCTTGCCGTCGGCATAGGTCAGGTTGTAGTCCGCCCACCAGGTGACGCCGCCGGTCTGATAGGTGACGCGCGCCTTGTGATCGCCCGGCTTGTGCGTCGAGATGTCCCACACGAGCGTCGGCCGCGTGATAAGGCCACCCGGCAGGTCCGGAAAGCGCACATTGTTGTAGCCGCGAACCGCCGTGATCTCGCCATTCGCGCCGCGGATGACGAGGCCGTCGTCGGCGCTCAAGAGCGTACCGTTCAGCGTTTTCGCGCTATCGCCGAGCGAATAGTCGACGCCGATCGGCTTGTCGATGAATTTCTGCAGGAGCTTCTGCGTGCTCACGAGATCGAACTGGAAGTTCTGCTCCAGCACCCGCGTCGCGGGGTCCGTCAGTGAAACGAACTGCACGGTCGTCGGGTCGATCAGGCCTGCAACGTCGGTAAACTGCAGCGTGCTGCGCCCGTTCGCGAGCTTGACCATGCGCTCGTCGCGCACCAGGGCATAGCCGGGAACGGCCATGCCGTTCGGCATGCCCATGCCGGGAATCGGCCGGTACATTTCCGGCGAGATCGCGCCGGGTTGCGCCGAGCTGTAGATGGTGATCGCGGTTTGAGTGTTGTCGGCGGCGAGACTGCTGGCGCACGAGCCGCCGACCGCCGCGGTGACCAGCAGGCAGAGCTGAGTTGCGCGCACGCGCGGCGTTGCGCGCTTCGGGTTCATCATGTCGTTGCCCTCGTTGGTGCCACGCGTGGAGGTGGCGAGATTACCAAGACTCACAGCAATAGCAGCGGGTGCTAATAAACGGGCGGTGGCGCGCTCAGGGTTAGCCCCGATCCGCTGATGGGTGGCGGGCACATATATAAGAGTAGCCGCAGCGGCCTTTGCGGGAGTTTTGGCCGTATTTCTGCCACCTGCGTCACTGTCTGCGGCACGGGATTGTGAGCGCGGGCACGCGATGCGCGGGCGCTGTATTGCACGATTATTGTGTTGTTTCGCCCGAATATCGGGTCCGGCAAAGGTAGGTCGATGCAGGACTGCGGATTTCGCCCGGAGTGGAGGCTCGCGTTCATTGCGCGGGTCGTACGGCTATTGCAGGCCGGCACGATCGCCGTCGGTGCCGGGTCCCGTGGGCGTAGCCCTCGCCGCGGTGCCAGCCAGCCGCTGCGCGGCGGTCCCGCCCGCCCCGGCCGCCTTTAGAAGTGTATTGATATGGTCGCCGCTACCGCTACGATGCAGGAAGGGAAAGCCACGGGCCCTTCCATGGACGCAAAGTTCATCGAAGAGAATCAGATCATCGAGAAGTACCTTTCGGGCAAATTGCCGCTCAAGGGTCAGCTCGATTTCGAACGTTACTGCGTCGAAAATCCCGAACTGCTGGATGAACTGAAGCTCGCCGACCGGCTGCATCGCGGCATGCGCCTCCTGGAAGCGGGAAGCGGGTCGGCTCTGCTCGAGCCGAAAGAAAAGCCCTGGCAGAAGCTCCCCGTGCTCATCGGCGCAGCAGCGGTCATCGTTGTCCTGCTGGTCGCGGTCATCGCGTTCGGCGCCAAGTATTCCGGCGAGCGCGCGCACGTTGCCGCTCTCGAGCGGCGACTGGTGACGGGCCCGCTCAGGCCGCCGAGCGAGATCCGTTCCCTCCACGTGAAGCCGGATCGGGCCGCGACGTCGCGGATCAATTTCAGTGTTTCCGGCGGCGGGCACCCGGAGTTGCTCGAGCTTCGCATTGACCTGTCGACCGCGTTGCAATCGGCGTTTCGGATCACGATCGACAAGAAGGACCAGGCCCGTGTCGGTACGCTCGAACGCGTGCTGCGCGATTCCAACGGTCTCATCAAGCTGACGTTCAACACCTCCGGCGTGTCACCGGGCATCTACCGGTTCCGCATCGAGGGCATCACCATGCGCGGCGACCTGATCCCCGTCGGCTGGATGAACGCAGAGGTCAGCGAATAAGCGCTCAGCGCGGTCGGCCGACGTCGACCTGTTCCACCAGATGCGGCGCGGTCTGACGCCTGCCATACGGCACGAGCGTCGTGCCGCCGTCCACCACGAGCTTTTTCCAGCGGCGCGCCACGCGATCGATGGCGATGACGAAGATGCTGAGCCGGCCGTCGCGGCCGATACGCAGCCGCAGGAATTGCTTGAAATCCTCGATCCGGAGCGCCGAGAACGCCTCGTTGGAGTGCCGCCCATAGACGGCGAGCGAGGTCAGCAGGTAGACGCCCAGGATCCAGCTGCCGAATAGCCAGCCGCCGGCGGCGACGATGGTCCCGACTGCCAGCGGATGCCAGAGCGACGATGCGGAAATCCCCAGCCAGGGGGTGATGAAGCCCGCCGCGGCCCACAGGAGCAGCAAGCTCGCGCCGATCTGTGCGATTCCGTGTGTCAACCCGCCGAAGAACTTGTACCAGCGTACGTGCGTGTCGGTGAAGAACACGAACGCGACGACGACGAAGGAACACCAGAGGCCCGTGCCCGGGTTTCTGAGCGCGATCCCGACCGCGGTTTCCACGGCATCATGCACGCTCGACAGCGCTTCGCCGTGGTAGCTCGCCGCAACCAGCCACGCCGACAGGAAATACAGGAAAGCCATCGCGAACCCGCAGCTCGGATTGCGGAACGGGAACGCGAGATTGCGCCAATTGAGTCGGCGCGACGTGGCCTTGTCCGGATAGCAGGTGCGCTCGCGGAAGCCGCCTGGGATCGAATCCGCTTCCGGCGCGTGCGTCGGATGCAGAAAAGCGCCGCCGCCGCCCGCGACGATCTTCTGCACGCCGTCGGCCGATTCGTGGCGGCGATAGGAGTGCAGGTCGCCGCAGAGGAAGACCTGGACGCGCCGCTCGATCACACGCTCCGCAAATTGCTTCATCGCCGCGCCGTCGTACTCGGCGAACCCGGGATACGCCTTTTCCATGATCCATTGCGCGAATGGCACGCACAGGATGATCTGCGCATCCACCGGTACCTGCCGTGCGATCTCCTGGAAGTAGCGCACTTGCGGCTCGTCCAGGTCGCTGCCGAGCTGCAGGTCGATCGCGAACAGCCACCAGTTCGACGGAAGCTTCAGCGCAAAGTAACTACGGGTCTGCTGCGTGCGGCAGCCGGCAAAGCCCCGGTCGGGCCGGCAGAAGACACGCGTGAAGGCTTCAAGTCCGTCGTACCAGTCATGATTGCCCGGCAGGGCGAATACTTCAGGACGCGCAGCCGAAGCGCGCAGCGCGACGTCGTAGGGTGTTTCCGCCTGCCTTTCGTATGCGTTGCGGGTGGGATAGGGATAGACCTGGTCGCCACCGAAAACGAGTACCTGACCCTGTGGCAACTGCAGCGTGCCGCCACCGGCTTTCGCTACGTCGAGAGCCGGCTGGGAGGCCGCATGCGCGATGGCGTAGGTCGGGTTCCAACCGTCGCCGATGTCGCTCACGTAGTCGAACCAGAAGTCTCCCTCGACCGCGGAATAGTCGAAGACCGGCTGTGGCGAGGCGCCGATCGATGCGAGCACGCGCCGATCCGCATAGCGTCCGAAGAGCCAGGAAACCGTGGCGAGGAGGCCCGAAAAACACAGCGTTTTCGGATCGTACCAGCCCGTCATCCGCGCGCGTTCCCGCAGCCCGGGAGTGCGGTCGTTGTTGCGTGCCGGCGCGGGAGCCATGCCTATTCCTGCCGCAGCGTCGCGATCGGCGGGTGATTGACGACGGAGCGCGCCGCCCAGGTTCCAGTAATCCCGACCAGCAGTGCCCCGGCCACGAGGCCCCAGGCCGTGACTTCGAGAATGAGCGGCAGGGATGAGGGGATGGCGAGAACCCGATTGGCGATGAGGCTGCCGACCGCGCCGGCACAGATCGACGCGAGTGTACCTGCCAGGAGGCCCAGCATCGTGAACTCGGCGGCGACACTTTCGAGCACCGTGCGCCGGCTCGCGCCGAGCGTTCTGATGATGGCGCTCTCATAGCGCCGCTCGTCGCGAGTCGACTGGATGGCGGCGAGCAGCACCATTACGCCGGCGAGCAACGTGAAGAGAAACACGTATTCGATGGCGCGCGACGCCTTGTCCACGACTTCGCGGACCTGCGACAGCATCCGGTCGATATCGAACACCGAAACAGCGGGGAACTGCCGCACGAGATCGACCAGCATCGGCTTCTGCTCGGGGGTGAGGTGCACGCTCGTCATGTACGTCCCCGCCGCGTTTTCGAGAAGGCCGGGCGCCATGACGAGGAAGAAATTCGGATGAAAGCTGTCCCACCGGACCTTGCGGATGCTCGCCACCCTGACCGAGTACGACTCGCCGGCAACGTCGAAGAGCAGCTGGTCGCCGAGTTTCAGATGCAGGTCGCGCTCGTATTCGCTCGCGATCGAGACGAGCGGCTTGCCGAAATCAGACTTCGCCCACCAATGACCGGCGGTGATTTCATTGTCCGATTGAAGCTCCGAGGTCCAGGTCAGGTTCTGCTCCCGCTCGGCGAAGCCGCGCCCGCGATCGTCGAGTCCCGGCAGGTCCGTCGCCTTGCGGCCGTTCACCTCGATGAGACGCGCGCGAATCATGGGAAAGAGCGCCGGCGCCGGAATCTTTCGGTCCGTGAAGAACGCCTCGATCGACGCTCGTTCGTCCGGGCGGATATTGATGAAGAAGTGATTCGGCGCATCGGCAGGCAGGCTCGCCCGCCATTCCTGCACCAGGGTCGTGCGCACGACGGCGAGCAGCAACAGCACCGTCAGGCCGAGGCCGAACGCGACGATCTGCACGGAGCTCTCGCGTCCACGGCGCGCGATGTTGGCAAGCCCATAGCGCCATGCAACGCCAACGCGGCTGCGCAGGCGGGAAAGAGAAAGGACAAGGAGATGGCCAGCGCCGTAGAGCACCACGAAGGTCCCGAGCATGCTGACGGCAATCCAGCGCGTGAGTTCGAGATCCCGCACGACCCAGCCGATCATGGCGAGAACGGCAAGCACTGCGAGCCCATAGCTCACCGTGTAGCGGAGCTTCGGTGGATCCAGGTTTCGCCGCAGCACCCTGAGCGGCGGCACCGTGCGCAATTGCAGGAGCGGTGGCAGGGCAAAGCCCGTGAGCACGGTGACCGACGTCACGAGCCCCATGAATACGGGTGCCGCCGAGGATGGCGGCAGCGCGCCACTCAGGAGCTCCCGGACGATGTAGGCAAGCACTTCCTGTGCGCCGAAACCGATCGCCGTGCCGAGGATGCCGGTGCCGAGCGCTATCAACAGAAGTTCGATGACGCTGATCTCGAGAATGAAGCGTTGCGAGGCTCCCATGCACTTCATGAGCGCGACCGCGTCGAGGTGCCGCTTCGCATAGCGCCGGGCTGACATGGCGACGGCGATCGCCGACAACAGCACGCTGATGAGCCCGGCGAGATTCAGGAACTGTCCGGCACGCTTGACCGAGGAGCCCACCTGCTGGCTCGACTCTTCGACGTCGAGAAGCCGCTCGCCCCTGCCCTTGTGCAGGTCGAGGTAGGCCTTGAAGTCAGCAACCACCGCGCGATTGCCGGCGAACAGAACCGCGTACTGCACGCGGCTGCCGAGCGTGATGAGGCCCGTCGCCGGGAGATCCCCGGCGTTGAGGAGAAGGGTCGGCGCGAGATCGACGAACCGCGAGCCCTGGTCGGGCCGATACTCCAGCACGTGGACGATTCGAATACGCGTGGAGCCCACATTGATGACATCACCGGCATTCACGCCAAGGCGCGACAGCAGCCGTGAATCCGCCCAGCCTTCTCCGGGCCGCGGAATGCCCTTCACAGGATGCCCGGGCCCGAAAGGGCGCTCGGCAATGCGGATACGCCCGCGGAGGGGATAGCCTTGCGTGACCGCACGCAGCGCCGTGAGCTGGTTCTGCTCGTTGGCGAATACGACGCTCACGAGCATCGTGACGCGCGCCGTGGCAAGGCCGCGGGCTTTCGCCTCCGTGACGACCTTCTCGGAAATGGGATCGAGCGATTCGAGGCGCAGGTCGGCGGCGATGACCTCGGCGGCCTGCAGTTCGACCGCCTGGCCGATGCGATCCGTGAAGAACCCGACTCCGGTCAGCGCCGCGACGGCAATGGTGACCGCGAGCGCAAGCACGGTGAGTTCCCCGGACTTGAAGTCACGGGCGAGTACGGCGAGCGCAAATCTCAGGGCTTTCACGTCACCTCACCATGTGGCCCGCTTCGAGATGCACACGCCGGTGGCAGCGGCCGGCGATCGCCGCATCGTGCGTGACGAGAATCAACGTGGTGCCCGAGGCGCGATTGAGCTCGAACAGCAGGTCCATGATGCGTTCGCCAGTTGCCGTGTCGAGGTTCCCGGTCGGTTCGTCAGCGAACAGAACCGCTGGACGGGTGACGAATGCCCGGGCGATTGCGACGCGCTGCTGCTCGCCTCCCGACAATTGCCTGGGGTAGTGCTGCTCGCGCTTCTCCAGACCTACGGTTGCGAGAACCTGGTGTGCCGCCTCACGTGCATCCCGCCGGCCGGCGAGTTCGAGGGGCAGCATGACGTTCTCGATGGCGGTGAGCGAGGGAACCAGGTGAAAGGACTGAAACACAAAGCCGACGTGCTGCGCGCGTACCCGCGCCCTGCCGTCTTCGTCGAGAGCGCCGAAGTCGGCGCCGTTCAGCCACACCCGCCCTGTCGAGGGATCGTCGAGCCCAGCCAGCAGTGCAAGTAGCGTTGATTTGCCGGCACCAGAGGGACCGACGACAGCGACAGTGTCGCCGGCTGCGACCTCGAGATCGACGGCAGCCAGGATGGTCAGTGGCCCTTCGGGACTGCTAACCTGTTTGCCAAGATTTTCCGCCTTGAGGACGCTGGATTCGGCCATGCTATTTCGCTTCGTCGCTTGCGGGTTGTTCATCGTCGCGACGTTCGGTGCCCGTGCCGGATCGTCGCCGACTGCGCCGACGCTCCTGGTCCTGGGCGACAGCCTCAGTGCCGGATACGGCATACGGATCGAGGAAAGCTGGGTCGCGCTGCTGCAAAGCAGATTGCGCGAACAAGGTTACGGATACCACGTGGTAAATGCCAGCGTCAGCGGTGAAACCACGTCCGGCGGACTCGCGCGCTTGCCGCGCGCACTTGACGTTCACAAGCCAAGGATCTTGGTGCTCGAGCTTGGCGGCAACGACGGCTTGCGCGGATTGCCCCTCGAAGGGATCCGGAAAAATCTCGAGAGCATGATCCTCGCCTCGAGATCCGCTGGTGCGCTGGTGCTTTTGGTCGGCATGAGAATGCCCTCGAACTATGGCGTGCCGTACGTGCAGGGATTTCACGCCAATTACCAGGACCTGGCGAAGCGATACTCCGTTCCGCTCGTGCCATTCATTCTTGAGGGTGTCGCGCTCGATGGGCGGTTGATGCAGTCGGACGGTATCCATCCGACGGCCCCGGCACAGCGCCGGTTGCTCGACAATGTATGGCCCGTGTTGAAGCCCTTGCTTGGGGCGCCGAAAAAAGCCGATGCTAAGGGCCGCGACGCAGCCGCTCCGATGAGTGCCGGGGGATAAGCGATGGAAAGGGTCTGGCTCAAGAATTACCCAAAAAGCGTGCCGGCCGAAATCGACCCGAACCGATACGCGTCGCTCCGGGACCTGTTCGAACAGGCGATCCGCGACTATGGCGGCCAGCCGGCCTACACCAACATGGGCCGGACGATCAGTTATTCGGACCTCGATCGTCTCTCGCGCAATTTCGCCGCCTGGCTGCAGAACGTGGCAGGCCTCGGGCGCGGCGATCGCGTCGCCCTGATGATGCCGAATATTTTGCAGTACGCCATTGCGGTCTTCGGCGCGCTACGCGCCGGCCTGACGGTCGTCAACACCAATCCCCTGTACACGCCGCGCGAGCTCGGGCATCAGCTGAGCGACTCCGGCGCAACCGTCATCGTCATCGTCGAAAACTTTGCCCATGTCCTCGCCGAAGTCATCGGCAAGTCCAAGGTCAGGCAGGTTGTGCTGACGGCGGTGGGGGACATGCTCGGTTTTCCGAAATCGATGATCGTCAATTTCGTCGTGCGCCGCGTACGCAAGCAGGTTCCGGCTTTCGACCTGCCGGGCGCGGTGAATTTTCGGGAGACGCTGTCACGCGGAGCCGCGCTCCAGATGAAGCACGTCGAGGTGGAACATGAGGACATCGCGTTCCTGCAATACACGGGCGGCACCACGGGAGTCTCCAAAGGCGCCATGCTGACGCATCGAAACATGGTTTCGAACGTTTTGCAGGCGGAGGCCTGGATGTCGCCGTGGATAGCGGCGAGGACCGAGGTCGTGATCACCGCGTTGCCGCTGTATCACATCTTCGCGCTGACCGCGAATTGCCTGGTTTTTCTCTGCGTCGGCGCGCACAACGTGCTGATCACGAATCCGCGCGACTTCAAGGGCTTTGTGGCGGAGCTGAAGAGGTTTCCGTTCACCTATATGAGCGGCGTGAATACTCTGTTCAACGCCTTGCTCCACACGCCGGGATTCGACACCGTCGACTTCCGGCATCTGAAGATCACGCTGGGTGGCGGCATGGCCGTGCAAGGCACCGTCGCCGAACGCTGGAAGCAGGTTACCGGACACTACCTGACGCAGGCGTGGGGCCTCACGGAAACGTCGCCCGCCGCCTGCATCAATCTTTTCGATACTCCGTTCAACGGATCGATCGGCCTGCCGATCCCATCGACTGAGATTGCGATTCGCGACGACGACGGCAAGGATCTGCAGATCGGCGAGGTCGGGGAGATCTGCGTTCGCGGTCCGCAGGTCATGCGAGGCTACTGGAATCGCCCCGATGAGACCGCGAAGGTCCTGTTCGCCGACGGTTTCCTGCGCACCGGCGATGTCGGGCGCGTCGACAACGAAGGCTACGTATACATCGAGGATCGCAAGAAGGACATGATCCTCGTGTCCGGATTCAACGTGTATCCGAATGAAGTGGAGAGCGTTGCGGTCACGCACCCCGCGGTCCTGGAAGTGGCCGCCGTTGCGCAGACAGATGAGCGCGCGGGTGAAATCGTGGTGTTGTTCGTCGTCGTAAAGCCGGGCCAGCAGCTGAGCGAGCGCGAAATGATCGAGCACTGCCGAAAATCACTGACCGGCTACAAGGTACCGAAGCACGTCTACTTCCGCGCAGAATTGCCAAAAACGAACGTCGGCAAGATTCTCAGGCGATCGCTGCGCGAGGAAATATCAAGGCCGCGGCCCGCCTAGCCTTCCACCGAAGCGCTATTCGCTCGCGAACATGTAGACGCCAGTGCCGACGCGGCAGGTTTTCGCTGATCTGCCATCATCGCCCGGCCTCACGGAATGTGCGGACAGCCAGTCGTCGACGGTTTGCAGGAAGTCGTCGCCTTGCTCAAGCAAGAAATCCTGAAAGTCCTTTAAATATCTGACGTCAACATGGTAGTTCGTAGCCGCACGTTCGTAGAACTTGCGAGCAGAACTGTGTCGTTCGCTCACGTCAAGATTGTGTTCGACGGTAGTTAGCACGGCATCTACGACGCTGAGCATCCGCGCTGCGGTTAGTCCGCGAGATGCTGCTGTGCTGAGCACTCGACTGCGAGCTACGACCGACGCCTTACCAACTCTGGCGACCGCGTGCAGACGTACCAGGACTGCTAGCGCTTCGCTCGGATCACTATTTGGTCTCACGTGCCGAACTAATGCGTCGAAACTTTGTGCTCTGCCGTGGAGAGGCAATTTCGATGGATTTCCGCCGTCGTCGGTAAAATCTGGGTTTGTGTACCACTCGTTGAGGATTGCTGGGTAGTCGAAGAAAACCCGGTGTGCAAGGCCCGTAAATTCCGATTTTGTGTCACGCCGACGATCGCGTTGTGCATCAATGGCACTGTGCAAGGAGTGTCTGGCGGCGCCAAGTCTTAGCAGAAGTTGCGCAACTCTTGCCAAGATTCCTTCGCCAATCAGCAAGTGCAGCGTGGAGTCACTTGATAGCCTACGAAGAGACGCCGCCGCACGTGTTGTTCGACTTGAATATTTTGATGCCATTTGCTTTTACCGTGGCTTGCTAAATAGGTAGATGCCAACCCCTAAACTGCGCAATTGCCCACGCCTTCGAGTTGCGGGCGCTTGCCGTTCCTCTCGCCCCAGATACTGACTTGCAGCACTTAGAAACCGCCTGGCGCTGGCGGTTAGGCGTCTAACCGCGATTGGGTAGTGCTCGCCCTTCAAGCGATCTGTAAGCGCAACGTCTTCAAACATGGCGGCGGCCGGGAAATTCAAATTGTAGCTGAGCGTTTCGGCCAACCTTCTTAGCTTCTCGGATACATCTTGGAGGTCTCTTTGGGATCTGATGCCATACTCCACGTAGCGTCGCCGTGGAACGATGGAGCCGTTGCTAGTTGCGCGAATTGCACTTGCCCTTCTCAATTCGTCAAGTACGGCTCTTGGCGGAACATCACCACCATATGTTCGTACAAGTCGGTGAAAAGTCGCTCCCGATCCCCGAATCTGCAATGGCCTAGGATGGCCTTGCCGCAGTGCGTATCTTGGGTCAACAAACCATCCTGCGAGGACTCGATTCGCTCGCTGAAGCTGTTTGAGTTCCATTTTTCGTGTCGGGCGATTTGCCCCAAGAACGCGTGCGACCTCCTGACGAGTTAGGCCCGTGGCGACCGCGATGCGCGAAATGTTTGGGCGTCGCCGTGGCACCGAAAGATCGTTGGCGGCGGTCATCACGAACGCGCGCCTTCCAAGGTCTGCGAGCTCCCCGGCCCCAATGCCGGCTCGTAGCATCAATTTCGCCAACGGCATCAGCAACTGAAAGCAACTCTGCCGTATCTGCGCCTCAAGCCGCGCACCGCGCCGTTCGCCGGAATCTTGTCGTCGTTGCAGCTTCTTTCTTTCGCTCGGGCTGTTCATCTGTATTGAGGATTTTTGCTGCGGGCTATTGTGCGACAGTCACAATATAGCTGTACGCGCGCCGGTCCAACAAAACGCGTGTGTTGGTTGTCAGCATCCGCCCTCCGGCGCAGCAGACTACGGCAGCTTGCATACGTAAACGCAACAATTGGGTGCAATCGCGCAGTTATGCGGGCCGTACCAGCAGAATTCGGTTGGTAGTCGGGCAGCGACCGCAAATGCAAATGCCCGTCGTACAGGCGGCAAGTCGACTGGCCTGCAATTGCAGGCAGTCGACTTCGCGTGAGCTGATCAGTTCTCGAGCGAAATTGGAAGCGATGAACGACTGACTGGTCCGTCAAAGTCACATGCAGGGAGTCGTTTCGCCACAGCGATTGTCGCTGTTACTGCCGAGCTATCGCAGGCCGATTGTTCGGCTGGATATACTCGAATCTATTGCGAGTCGGTCGCTCGCTTTCCTACTTCGTCGACGTGCCGCCAATCCCGTTCGTGGAGGTGCCACCGATCCCGCTGGTCGATGTGCCACCAATGCCGTTCGTGGAGGTGCCACCGATCCCGCTGGTCGACGTGCCACCAATGCCGCTCGTGGAGGTGCCACCGATCCCGCTGGTCGACGTGCCACCAATGCCACTCGTGGAAGTCCCACCGATCCCGCTGGTCGATGTGCCGCCGATTCCACTGACGGACGTTCCGCCAATGCCGTTGGTTGACGTGCCACCAATACCGCTCGTGGAGGTGCCACCGATCCCGCTGGTCGATGTGCCGCCGATTCCACTGACGGACGTTCCGCCAATGCCGTTGGTTGACGTGCCACCAATACCGCTCGTGGAGGTGCCACCGATCCCGCTGGTCGATGTGCCGCCGATTCCACTGACGGACGTTCCGCCAATGCCGTTGGTTGACGTTCCACCGATGCCGCTTATGGACGTACCACCAATACCGTTCGTGGAGGTGCCACCGATCCCGCTGGTCGACGTACCACCAATACCGTTCGTGGAGGTGCCACCGATCCCGCTGGTCGACGTGCCACCAATACCGCTCGTGGAGGTGCCACCGATGCCACTAACCGACGTCCCACCAATTCCATTGATCGACGTGCCGCCAATACCATTCGTGGACGTCCCGCCGATGCCGCTCGTGCGCGTCGCGGAATAGACAGTTGCAACTACAACCCCATTGGGGTTGGGCTGGGTACCAACGACCTGCAAACGGTCACCCACTGCGATATCCACAAGGCCGCCGGACAGCGCTGGCGTGAGATCAATTCGTGCGGTACCTACGACCGCGAATCCGGTGCTCTGATTCACGAAAGACACGGCACCGTTCAGGTAGATCTGTGACGCGCCTGGCACAGACCTATCGCGCGACACATAGATTTCGCTAGCCGTTATCCCGTCTTCACTCCAAATCGCGACCATGCGCCCCAACTCGATAAAGCGGAATGAGCGCATGCTCATCGGCAACACAGCGCTTGACCCATTGGTTGAGCCGATTGCAACCCGGCTGGCCGATGTAAAATTCACGCGTTGACCAAGGACCACAGCAGAAGCGTTCGGGACATCTACGGACTCGACTGGTCCCACTACGAGTAGCGCCCCCGCTGCGTTCGCGAGCGACGAGACCGCGGACACAACCAGAACCGCGAAGATGAGTTGCAAACGTCGCGCCAACGAATTGGTGCGCGAGGCGCTTGTCTGTATTTGGGTCTTGGTTGTCATTGCTTGTGCCCGCCTATTTCTCATTCACTTGATGACGTCGTCGCCAAAAATCTCTTTCAAAGTTGGTCGGGCGGTCGATCGCTCGACGAACATGTAAATACCGAGTCCCACCGTTACCTTTTCGTCTCCCGCCGGTCTTTCCAACTTCGCCCGAGAAGACAGCCAGGCGTCGAACTCCTCGAGCAGTTGCGGGCATCGGTCACGAACATAGTCATCGAACGCCCAAACATCCGGCCAAACTACGGGCCGATCCGTCTCAACTGTTCTCTGAAATAGCCCCTTCTGTCCGCTGTCAGTTCTAAGGTTGTTGTCAAGCGTCTCCGCAAGGTGCGAAACGACATTGGCAACGTGATCAATGCTCTCCGGCGACAACTTCTCCGGTATGTACGTACGCCCCAGGACCTTCAGCAGTCCTGTATTCGTGTCCTGGACAACGATCCCGACTCGCAGCAACTCATCCAACATCGCGCGCGCAGGCATGTCGCCGCTGTGTTTGCGCACGAGCGTTTGAAGGCTCGGCTTGCCCGGATCGTTCTCAAATTCGAGTTCTAGTGGTATCCCGTAAGGCCCCGTGAATTCCGAGTCCATGTGCCAAGCGGCCAGAACCCGTATCACGCGATTAAATTTGCTCTCGTCTTCCGAATAGTCCTTCCCCTCGTCGGCGATTACTCTCGCGACCTCCTTGCGGCTGAGTCCTGTGACGATCGCAATGCGCGACTGCGACATGCGACGATCAGAAACGGGAAAGTCCATTGCTGCGACCTCGACGTAGGCCGCCTTCGCCACCTCCGCGAACTCCAGAAAGTTCACGCCGTTCCTCAGCAGAATCCGCACCAGTGGGCGGAGGATTCGCCGAAACCCGGCTAGGAGGTCCCGTTTAACAGATCGTACCATTTTTGAACATAACCTTGTGAATCAAGACATATTTTAGGTCTGATTGCGCTATTTTTCCCAAAAATATGTTTAAACGGCCGAATTAGCGGCCGACGGCAGGGAATGGGCCGGTCGAACCCATCAATCGCAATAGGTTGTGGCCGCCGCAGCGGCCGCCGGCTTTCTGGAGCAGGACACGATGGATTCGAGGCTCCCGTGAGGGTCGCGGGAACCATGAAAGCGCTATCAGGGGATCGCTGTCAGGTCGAAAAAACGCGTGCTATGGAGTTCTGAATGCTCTCTGCGGCGGCCTTCTGATCCTGCGCATCGCGGATCGGTCGGCCCACGACAATGTAGTCGGCGCCATTCTCAAACGCCTGTTCGACGGTGACGACACGCTTCTGGTCATCGCTCGGTCGATTCTCCACCGGCCTGATACCAGGTGTAACAACCAGCAGCTTTGCGTCGAGATGCTCTCTCAGCAGGCGCGCTTCAAGTCCCGATGACACGACGCCGTCGCACCCCGCCTCTAGCGCGCGACGCGCACGCGACAACACCAGGCGCTCGACATCACACTCGAATCCGAGATCGTCGAGATCACCGCGATCGAGGCTCGTCAGCACGGTGACCGCCAGTATTTTCACATCGCCCTTCGCGGCGGCCGCGGCTTCCATGATCGACTGATTTCCATGCACGGTCGCAAGAGTGACTCCGCGATTGCGAAGGCGTTTGACCGCGGAAGCGACTGTCGCGGGCACGTCGAAGAACTTGAGGTCGACGAAAACTTTCTTGCCCGAGCCCACCAGCCAGTCGAGCAGCTCGAAATACTCCCCGGCCATGAAGAGCTCGAGACCGATCTTGTAGAACTGCACCGAATCTCCGAGTCTTCCGGCAAGCTGGCGCGCGCTCGCCGCATCCGCGACGTCCAGCGCGAATATCAGCCGCTCGCGCACGGGGATCTGCTTGCTCGATTTCAAGTGCGCTCCCCCGGTTCGAAGATCCTGCGATGCTCGAGAATCGCGTATCGGTCGGTCATGCCCGCGACGTAATCGGCCACGGCGCGTGCGCGCCCGGTCTTACCGCGTTCTGCCTCGGCGCGATTCGCGGCATTTCTGTGCTCAGTCGGCATCAGGTTGACGTCGTTGAAAAGTGCTTCGAAAAGCGCCGTAAGGACGTTGCTTGCCTTCGAAGTCATCCGCAGCACGCGGTAGTGACGGTAGACGTGATCGCGCAGGAACTTCTTCAGCTCCAGATGCCGCGCCCGAACGCCCTCCGACAGGCCGATGAGCGGCGCTGCCTGCTTGCGTACGCTGTCGATATCGGAAAGACTCGCCCCGGCGATGCGCTCGCTCGAACTGACCACCAGGTCGGTTACGACCTCGTTGATCATCCGGCGCACGATCTCATTCACGAGCCGCCTGCCGCCGAGTTGCGGGTGCTTGTCTGTAACGTCCTTGCGGTGCCGCGCAACGAGCGCTACGGCGGTGAGGTCATCGAGGTCGATCAAGCCCGCGCGCAGCCCGTCGTCGATGTCGTGATTGTTGTAGGCGATTTCATCGGCGACATTGGCGATCTGCGCCTCGAGCCCCGGTTGCTCGCGCTTGAGAAAGCGTTCGCCGATGTCGCCGAGCTCCCGTGCATGGCTGACTGAACAGTGCTTGAGAATTCCCTCGCGGCATTCAAAGGTCAGATTGAGGCCGGGAAATTCCGCGTAGCGTTCTTCCAGCTCGTCGACGACGCGCAATGACTGAAGATTGTGTTCAAAGCCGCCGAACTCACGCATGCAGGTATTGAGCGCGTCCTGGCCTGCATGCCCGAAGGGCGTGTGCCCGAGATCGTGCGCGAGGCAGATAGCCTCGGTCAGCGGCTCGTTCAGCCGCAGCGCGCATGCGATGGTGCGTGCGATCTGCGCAACCTCGATCGAATGAGTCAGCCGCGTGCGGTAAAGATCGCCCTCGTGGTTGACGAAGACTTGGGTCTTGTAGACCAGCCGCCGGAAGGCGCTCGAGTGAATGATGCGGTCCCGGTCCCGCTGAAATTCGCCGCGCAGCTGCGGTGGCGGTTCTGGATGGCGACGGCCGCGGGTCCGACCGTCGTGGGCTGCGTAGGAGGCGAGATTCGGGGCGTTGATCGTCATGCGGCACCAAAGTAATGCGTCAGCACCGCCTGCAGCGTCGCAGGCGGGTAATCCGCGGCGACAACCGCGGTGCCGAGCGGACGCAGCAGCACCAGCCGAATCTTGTCGTCGCGGACTTTCTTGTCCATGCGCATGTAGTCGAGAGCTCGTGCTGCGCCGATCGCGGGTGCGGCCCGGGCAAGGCCGGCGCGCAGCAGCAGCGCCTGAACCCGATCGAAGTCCGTCGACGGGAGCCAGCCGAGACGCCTGGACATGTCACCAGCCATCAGGAGTCCTGCGGCCACGGCCTCTCCATGCAGCCAGCCCGCATACGCCGTTGCCGCCTCGATCGCGTGCCCGAAAGTGTGCCCGAGGTTCAGGTGTGCGCGGACACTGCTTTCGCGTTCGTCCGCCGCGACCAGCCGCGCCTTGATCTCACACGAACGACGAATCGCATGGGCGAGCGCCGCGGCGTCACGCGCAATCAGCTGCTCGACATGTGACTCGAGCCAGGCGAAGAAGTCGGCATCGCCGAGCATGCCGTGTTTGATGACCTCGGCAAGTCCGGCTCGAAGTTCGCGGTCCGGCAAGGTGCGAAGGGTTGCGGTATCTGCGATGACCGCGACCGGTTGATGAAAGGCGCCGATCAGGTTCTTGCCTGCCGGATGATTGACCCCTGTCTTGCCGCCAACGGACGAGTCGACCTGCGCCAGCAAGGTAGTGGGCGCCTGAATCAGGGCGATGCCGCGTTGATAGCAGGCGGCCGCAAAGCCCGCCATGTCACCGACGACGCCGCCTCCGAGCGCGATGACCGTGCCGTCGCGATTCATGCGCGCCGCCACCAGCGAATCGAGTATCCGCTCGACTGTGGCAAGGGTCTTGAATTCCTCGCCGTCCGGCAGGATGACCTCGGCCACTCGCTTCGACGAAAGCGCCGCAAGTACGGCCTTCAGATAGAGCGGTGCGATGGTTGCATTGGTGACGACGGCGACTGCATCGCCGGCGACATGGCGCGTGAAAAGGTCGCTGCGGGAAAGCAGCCCGTCGCCGATGACTATCGGGTAGCTGCGGGCGCCGAGATCGATCTTCAGTTCTTGCACCGGGTATGCCGGCCCGGCTGCTGGCTATGCGCCGAACCGCGCGCAGTATAAAGGCCTTCGCGGGCGATTGCCGGAGCAATTCGGGAGCAGGCGCCAGGCGCCTGCGGTCTATCCGGCCGGTGCCCGCTCTTCGAGCAAGCGCATGACCTCGTCCGCGAGCAGTTGGACCCGGCGGCCGTCGGTCCTCACCGCGATATCGGCAATTTCGCGGTAAAGGGGCTCGCGCTCCCGCAGCAAGTCTTCCAGCCGCGTCTTGGGATCGTCCGTGACCAGCAACGGCCGGTGCTTGCCGTGCCTCGTGCGCTCGAGCTGCTGCGCCACCGACGTCTCGAGGTATACGACGCAACCCCTGTCCGCAAGATGGCGGCGGTTGTCGGCTTCCAGGATCGCGCCGCCGCCGGTCGCGAGCACGATCCGGTCCCGCAGCGTCAGGTCCGCGATGACGTCGCGCTCGCGCTGGCGAAAGCCCGCTTCACCTTCCTTCTCGAATATGAAGGCGATGTCGACGCCCGTGCGCCGCTCGATCTCGGCGTCGCTGTCGACGAACGCAAGCTGCAGCGACTTGGCGAGCGTCTTGCCGACCGCGGTCTTGCCGGAGCCCATGGGACCGATCAGGAAAATGTTGGTCTTTGAGATCATGAAAAAAAGCGGCCGCTCGTGAGCGGCCGCTTGTTTGACGTGCGCGGTGAACCGCGGTCCGGCATCAGTAGAGATTCGCACCTTCCCGAAGAATCTTCGGGGTGACGAAGATCAGCAGCTCGCTCTTGTTGTTCACCTTGCGGCTCGACTTGAAGAGGATGTTGAGGCCCGGGATGTCGCCAAGCCACGGCACCTTGGTCACGTTGTCGCGCTTCTCGGTCTCGAGGATGCCGCCGAGCACGACCGTCTGCCCGTCGTTCACGAGCACCTGGGTGATGATCTTGCGGGTATCGATGCTCGGCACGCGGCCGCCGGTTGCGCTCGAGACTTCCGAGCCGACGCTGTCCTTGTTGATCTGCAGATCGAGGATCACGCGATTGTCCGGCGTAATGAGCGGCGTCACCTTGAGGCTGAGCACGGCCTTCTTGAACTGGGTGGTCGTCGCGCCGCTCGAGGATGACTCCTGATACGGGATTTCGACGCCCGCCTCGATCGTCGCTTCCTTCTGGTTCGCCGTGATCACGCGCGGCGAGGAAACGATCTCGCCGCGGCCTTCGGCCTGCGCGGCGGAAAGCTCCAGGTCGACGATGTAGTCGGCGCTCAGCAGCGACATCGCGATCCTGCCCGCAGGATTCGCCACTGGCATGTTCACGTTGTAGCGATTCGTGAAATCGTCGGGGCCTGTCGGCACGGCGACCGGATTCGGCCCGCCGCCGGCGGCGAGATTGGTAATCGCCGAGTCGATCATGGTGTTTGTGGCTTCGCCGCTGCCGGACACCGCAAGCAGACCGTCCGGGCGCTCATCCTTCCCCGTGAGGCCCATGCGCACGCCAAGGTCGCGCGAGAAGTCATCGTTCACGATGACGATGCGCGCCTCGATCAGCACCTGCTTGACCGGGATGTCGAGCGTCGAAACGAGCTTGCGGATGTCGGTGAGACGGTCCGCTGTGTCCTGTACGAGGAGCGTATTCGTGCGGGAATCGATGCCGATGCTGCCACGCTCTGAAAGAAGCGACTGGCCACCGCCGCCGCCACCGCCACCCTTGCCGATCAGCGCGGCGAGTTCTTCCGCCTTCGCGTAGTTGACCTGCAGGTATTCGGTGCGAAGGGGAGCGAGCTCCTGGAGGTCCTTGCGCGCCGCGAGCTCGGCCTTCTCGCGTGCCGCGATCTCTTCAGCCGGCGCAACGAGGATGACGTTGTCCTGCCGGCGCATGTCGAGACCCTTGGTCTTCAAGACGATGTCGAGCGCCTGGTCCCAGGGCACGTTCTGCAAGCGCAGCGTGACGTTGCCTTGCACGGTATCGCTTACCACGATGTTCTGGCCGCTGGTATCCGCGAGCAGCTGCAGCACGGCGCGCGTTTCGATGTCCTGGAAATTCAGCGTGAGCCGCTCGCCGGTATAGGACCTCTTTTCCTCTTCGAGGCCGGTCGGCTTGACGATCGGCTTCACTTCAATCGTGTACTGGTTGTCGGACTGATAGGCGAGCTGCTCGAAATTGCCGTCGGCGGAAATGACGAGGCGGGCACCGTCCGTCGCCTTCAATGCGTCAACCGATTGCACCGGTGTCGCAAAGTCCGTCACGTCAAAGCGCTTCATCAGGTTCTTCGGCAGCTGCGCGCCCGCGAAGTCGACGACCACGCGCGAGCCTTCCTGACGCAGGTTGACCGGTGTCCGCGGGTCGCTGAGGCCGACCACGACGCGTCCGGATCCACCCGGGCCGCGACGGAAATCAATGGTCGAGATGGCGCGCGGGCCGCCTGAGGAGGCGCTCGGCGCGCGCGGCGCGGCGCTCGAAGCCGCGGCCGTTGCGATCGGCGCGTTGCCGCCGAGCATCACGATGATGCTGTTGCCGTCGACGCGAGTCGTATACGGCACGAGCGCGTCGAGATTCAGAACGAGCCGTGTGCGGCCATTCGCTTCCGCGGCGAGAATGGTGTCGAGCCCCGCGGAATTGACGTCGATACGGCGTGACTCGAGGGCAAGACCCGTATCCGGGAGGTCGAGCGAAATGCGCGCCGGCTTGTCGATCGTGAAGCTCAGCGGCTCGGGAGCCGGTCCTGAGAGCAGCAGTCGCAACTGGACCTGCTGACCGGGCAGCGTCTGAACCTCGATCTTTTGCAGCTTGTTCGTGGGCTCCTGTGCGAGCGCCGGCTGCAATCCGATCAGGAGCACCGCGGCCAAGGCGCCGAACAGCGCGCGAACCCACCCGCTGGGCGGAATGCGTGCGGCCGTGCGTGAGGCCTCAATGGGACGCGACATGTATGACATTCTCGATACTCCCTAAAGAACCAAGCGCGACGGTTAGTCGGTCAGGCCGAGCGCGGCGGGACGCTCGATATAGCCGCCGACCCCGTCGGGAACGATCTCAACGAGGTTGATCTTTGAACCGTTGATCGAGGTGATGCGGCCGTCGTTCTGCCCGATGTAATTGCCCGGCAGGACGCGATGGACAAGGCCATCCTGCGTCTGCACGAGTCCGTAATTGTGACCGCCGAGATCGAGCGTGCCGACCATCTTCAGCGTGTCCAGCGAGAACTGTTCCAGGAATTCGGGATTACGGCGCTTGTCAGGCCGCAGCCCCGCATTCTGCGACGAGGCCGGAGCGCCAGGCACGAACGGCGAGCGCACCGTCGTGGCGTCGTAGGCGAACGTCTCGTAGGGCTTGATCTCCGGCAGCGATTCGACCGGACCACCGGGGCGCTTCTTCGCGTCCTCGACGTCGGTCTTGAGCTTGTCCATGTCATTCGAGCAGGCAGTGAGCCCGCCGACTGCCATGACGGCCAGCAGCACGCTGCGTGCGAATGTGAACCTGGATCGAACGATGATCATTGCCACAACCTGTCATCGACCGAGAGTGATGGGTGGAGTATTCGGAGCGCCCGGCTTCTTCTTCGCCGGCCCCGCGGCCGCCGCACTCTCGTCATCTTCGAGATAACGGTAGGTCTTGGCGGTCACGTCGAGCACGAGATCGTCGTACGAATCCTTTTCCGCTGGCTTGATCTCGATGTCGTGCAACGTGACGATGCGGGGGAGCGCCGCGATGCCGCTCACGAAGTTGCCGAGCTCGTGATAATTGCCCGTGAGACGGATCTTGATCGGGAGCTCCGCGTAGAACTCTCGCTTCAATTCGGGAGCGGGCTGGAACAGCTTCTCATCGAGCCCGGCGGCGAGACCGGTCTGCGAAATGTCGACGAGCAGGCTCGGCACCTCGGTCTTGCCGGGGAGCTGGCGGAGCATCGCGCCGAATGACTTCTCCATTTCCTTCAGCTGCGCCTTGTAGGCGTCGAAGTTCGCCGCCTTGCTCTGCTTTCTCAGGAATTCCTGCCACAGATCGTCCTGGCGCTTGCGCTCCTGGTCGAGCTCCGGCCACTGGCCGTTGACGACGAACAGGTAACCGAGGACGAGCACCGCCGCGATCAGCCAGACGCCGACCGCCGACGCGCGCACGACGAACGGCCATCGGCCGATGTCCTGCCAGTCGACGTTCTTGAACTGCTCGAGGAATTTCACGGCTATTTCTCCCCGTCGCCGGGCAGTTGCACGCCCACCTGATTGGCGAAGAGCGTGAAGTCGCTGCCGAGGGTGTTGCCCTTCTGCGTTTCAACGACCTCGAGCTCGGGGCTGTCGAGCCATTCCGACGCGTCGATGTTGCGCATGAATGCCGACACGCGCGTGCTCGACTGGGCAACGCCCTTGATCTCGAGACGCTTGTCGTTCTGCTTGATCGAAGTCAGGTACAGGCCGTCGGGAACCGTGCGCGCCAGCTGGTCGAAGAGGTGCACGACCTCGGGCCGGCTGCGCTGCAACTTCTCGACGATGTCCATGCGCGCGCGCATGCGGGCTTTTTGCGCCTCGAGATCCAGGATCTCGGCGTTGCGAAGATCGAGCTTCTCGATCTCCGTCTTCAGCAGCTGGTTCTTGTCCTTCTGGTTGTCGATGACCTGCGAGTAGAAGAGGTTCACCAGCAGCACGACGATGCCCGCCGCGACGGTCGCACCGACGATCGACAGCAGGAAATTCCTTTGACGGAGTTTCCGCTCTTCGGCACGCCAGGGAAGTAGATTGATTCTTGGCATGTCAGTCGAAGCTCCGCAGTGCGAGACCGCATGCCGTGAGGAGTGCCGTCGCATCCTTCTTCACTGCCTGCGCCTTGGCCTTGGATGACATCTTCATCTGTCCGAGCGGATCGCCTTTTTCGGCGGTGATGCCCACGCGGCTCGAAATCACGTCGGCGACGCCCGGGATGTTGGCGCAGCCGCCGCAGATCAGGATCTGGTCGGGCTGTTCGCGGCCGCTACCCGAAGCGAGATAGAACTGCAGCGAGCGGCTGACCTGCTGCGTCATGTCGTCGATGAAGGGGTCGAGCACTTCCGGCTGATAGTTGCTCGGCAGGCCGCCTTCCTTTTTCGCGCGGCCGGCTTCTTCCATGCTGAGGCCGTAGGTGCGCATGATTTCCTCGGTCAGCTGCTGGCCGCCGAAAGCGAAATCACGCGTGTAGATGACTTTCAGGTTCTTGAGCACGCTGAACGTCGTGCTGCTCGCGCCGAAATCGACGACCGCGATGGTTCGGTCGATGCCGCCGTCCGGCATCTGGTGCGTCATGAGCTTGCAGGCGTTTTCGAGAGCGAATGCTTCGACATCGACGATGCGCGTTGCAAGGCCCGCAGCCTGGACCGCGGCCTGCCGCTGCTCGACGTTTTCCGTGCGTGTCGCAACGAGCAGCACGTCGAGCATTTCGGGATCTTTCTCGGAGGGGCCGATGACCTGGAAGTCGTAGCTCACCTCTTCCATGGGGAAGGGGATGTACTGGTCGGCCTGCAGTTCGACCTGACCTTCGAGCTCGCCCTCGTTCAAGGTGCGAGGCATCTGGATGACTTTGGTGATCGCGGCATCGCCGCTGATCGCGATCGCGGCTTCCTTCGCGCTGGCGCCCGAGCGCTTGACCGCCCGGCGAATCGCTTCGCCGACGGCTTCGGCGTCGACGATCGCCTTTTCATTGATGGCGTTGTGCGGCGTTGGCTCAGCCGCATACGACTCGACGCGGTATTGGCCGCCGCTCTCACTGAGCTCGATCAACTTGACCGACGACGTCGTTATGTCAAGACCGAGCAAGCGTCGCGAACGTTTCCCGAATAGCACTGGCTTTTCCTATTCAGAACAAAGAGTTGAACCCCAGAACGACGGCGTCACTTAAGTATTTCGCGCAACTATATAGCAATAAACTGTTAAGTTAAACGTGACCGCACTCACAGGACCAACAGGCCTCGTCCGGCCCTGCTGGGATTTGTCGATCAGCACGCAAATGCCGCAAGTCAGCGCCGGCGGAACGCGCAGCCGCGGTGGGAGGGGATCAAGCGTAGCAGTGCCTCGAATTCAGCCCGGAACGTTTAGCGCGTGCGCTTCACCAAAAAGATGGTTTAACGTTCCGGCCGGCAACCCCGCTGTCATAGGCTTGATCCCTTAGACCGGTGGCTTTGCGTCCTCACCTTTCAGTGAGTTTGCCCGTCGACCGGGCGCACTATGAATAAACCCCTGTTTTATGGCAAGAAGTTAGGCTCTTTATTGTGAACCAACGCTATTTTCGCTGGGCCTTCGACCTGGGGGCCGTGGGGCTCCTGGCGGTTGCCCTGGTCTGCTTTTCCTTTCTATGTGTCTTTTCGTACCTGGAAGCGAGCCTGCCGAGCATCGACATCATCGTGCAGGGCGGCAAGCTCACGGTGCCCCTGCGCATCTATACAAGGGACGGGCGGCTGATCGGCCAATACGGCGATGAGCGGCGGTTGCTCGTCGAGTACGACCAGATCCCCGAGCAGGTCCGGGATGCCTTCCTGGCCGCTGAAGACGATCGGTTCTTTCGCCACCACGGCATCGACATACCGGGCCTTGGCCGGGCGCTCATCGTGAATATCCTGTCGGGCCGCCCGGATCAGGGCGCCGGCACGATCACGATGCAGACTGCGCGCGTGATGCTGCTGACGAGCGAGAAGAAGCTGCGCCGGAAGTTTCTCGAAATCTTTCTCGCCTACCGCATCGAAAGCGAGCTGACGAAGCAGCAGATCCTGCGTCTCTACCTCAACAAGATCTTTCTCGGGCAGCGCGCCTACGGCGTCGCGGCCGCGGCAGAAGTCTATTTCGGCAAGAAGCTGGACGATCTCAATCTCGCGGAGATCGCAACCATTGCGGGTCTGCCGCAGGCGCCGTCGGACGACAATCCGGTCACCAATCCCGAGAAGGCGAAGATGCGGCGCGCGTACGTGCTGCGCCGCCTGCGCGAGTTGCACAAGATCACGCCCGAAGAGGAACAGGCGGCAAGACTGGTGCCGATGCAGTCGCAGCTGCATGGTCCCGCGACGGACGTGGAAGCTCCGTATGTCGGCGAAATGGTTCGCAACGAAATGGTGCAGAAGTACGGCGAGCGCGTGTACTCGGAAGGCTTTCGCGTCGTCACGACGCTCGACTCATCGCTGCAGACCGCCGGCAATCTCTCGCTGCGGGTCGGGCTGATCGAATACGACCGTCGCCATGGCTACCGCGGCGTCAGCGGACATGAAGCCACGGTCCCGAAAACACAGGAATCGATCGATCAGGTGCTCGACGGTTATCCGACGATCGGGGGCCTGGCGCCGGCGCTCGTGACGAGCGTTCGCGAGCAGTCTGCCGATGTGAGCGTGAAGGGCGGCAGCCGGGCGGCGATCCCCTGGCCCGGCCTGTCCTGGGCACGCGCGGCGACCGCCGACGGCGGCATCGGCCCCGAGGTCAAGAAGGCATCCGACATCCTGCACGCCGGCGACATTGTCTACGTGCTCTTGATGGGCAAGCTCATCGAGCTTGCGCAGGTTCCCGACGCGCAATCGGCGCTGGTCGCCATCGACCCGCGTGACGGCGCAGTAGTCGCGCTGACCGGCGGCTTCGACTTCTTCAACAGCAAGTTCAACCGCGCCGTGCAGGCACGGCGCCAGCCGGGGTCGGCGTTCAAGCCGTTCATCTATTCCGCCGCGCTCGAAAACGGCTTCACGCCGTCGAGCGTCATCCTGGATGCACCGGTCGTGATGGAAGACAGTTCCATGGAGAACACGTGGCGGCCTCAGAACGTGACCGGCAAGTTCTACGGCCCCACGCGCCTGCGTGAAGCCCTGGTCCGGTCGCGCAATCTGGTTTCCGTCCGGCTGATGCGCGCCATGGGGACGAAATTCACTGTCGATTACGTCAATCGATTCGGCTTCGACCGTAACGCCTTGCCGGAAAATCTCACGCTTGCGCTGGGGAGCCTGCAGGTCTCGCCGCTGCAGCTTGCATCGGGCTACGCCGTATTCGCGAACGGCGGATACCGGATCAGGCCCTACTTCATCGAGAGCGTCGAAGACGGCGAGGGCAAGGAGTTGCTGGCGGCCTCGCCGACTGTCGTGTGCGGCGAGTGCGCGGACGAGCACCCCGATTACACGATGACTCCCGGCAACGAATCGCCCGGTGGCCGGCTGGCGACCGTCCCTGCGGCCAATCAGGCCCCGCTCGTCATACGCCCGGAGAATTCCTGGCTGCTGAGCGACATGATGGGAGACGTTGTACGCCGTGGCACGGCCCGGCGCGCGATGGTCCTCGGCCGCGGAGACCTGGCTGGCAAGACCGGGACCACGAACGATCATCACGATGCGTGGTTCAGCGGCTTCGCGTCGAATCTCGTCGCGACGGTATGGGTCGGATTCGACGACGAACGCTCGCTCGGCGCCGGCGAGGAAGGTGGCCGCACGGCGGTGCCGACCTGGACGTACTTCATGCTCCAGGCTTTGCAGGGTGTGCCGGAACATCACCGCCCGATGCCGACTGGACTGGTGACGGTGCGCATTTCGCCCACCACCGGCGAAATCGCCAGCAGCGACGATCCGAACGGGATTCTCGAGATTTTCATCGAAGGCCACTTGCCTCAACCCACCGAGGCGGGTCAGGATAATTCCAATCCGCGCACGCCGGACAAAGACGACAAGGACGACGAACCTCTCTTCTGAAAGCACCGACATGCCGCGACGAAACTCCAGCCGCGCCGAACAGGTTCGACTCGCACTCGCCCAGGAAGCCGCGCGCATCATGGCCGAGCACGGCATCGAGGATTACCGGTTCGCGAAGCGCAAGGCCGCGGAACGTCTCGGTGTCGTGGACGCCGCCGTGCTGCCGAAGAACACGGAGGTCGAGCAGGCGCTGGTCGAGTACCAGCGCCTCTTCGACGCGGACGATCATCCGCGCTCGCTCGATCGCCAGCGGCGCACGGCGCTCGCGACCATGACGCTGCTCAGCGACTTCGACCCGCGCCTGGTCGGCCCGGTATTGAGCGGAACGGCGACGCCGCACAACGACATCAGCCTGCATCTTTTCGCCGATCGTCCGGAGTCGGTCGCCATCAAGCTGCTGGAGCACGGCATTCCGCACGACGTGATCGAACGGCGCGTGCGCATGGACGCGGAACGGATCGTGAGTTACCCGGGCGTGCGCTTCCACGCCGGCGAGCACGCCGTCGAAGCGATGGTGTTTCCGCGGGACGGGATCCGCCAGTCGCCCTACAGCCCGGTGGATGGCAGGCCGATGAAGCGCGCGAACCGGGACGAGCTGGAAGCGCTCGTCGACGAAGCCTGATCAGCCGCGCTTGCCGATCGCGACGTAGTCGCGCCGCCCGGGTCCGAGATAGAGCTGGCGCGGCCGGCCGATGCGCATCGCCGGGTCCGAGATCATCTCCAGCCAGTGGGCAACCCAGCCGACGGTGCGCGCGATCGCGAACATCACCGTGAACATCGAGCGTGGAATGCCGAGCGCGCTGTAGATGATGCCGGAATAGAAATCGACGTTCGGGTAGAGCTTGCGCGCCACGAAGTATTCGTCGCTGAGCGCGACTTCCTCGAGGCGCAGCGCGAGTTCGAAGAGCGGGTTGTCCGTCCGGCCCATCTGCTTCAGCACCTTGTGGCACATCGCGCGAATGATCTGCGCGCGCGGATCGAAATTCTTGTACACGCGATGACCGAAACCCATGAGCCGCACGCTGCTCGACTTGTCCTTCACGAGCGCGAGGAATTTCGGAATGTTCGCCGAGGTGCCGATCTCCTCGAGCATCGCAAGGACGGCTTCGTTCGCGCCACCGTGCGCCGGGCCCCAGAGCGCGGAGATGCCCGCGGAGATCGCCGCATACGGGTTGGCACCCGTACTGCCTGCCAGCCGCACGGTCGAGGTGCTCGCGTTCTGCTCGTGATCGGCATGCAGTATGAAAAGCAGATCGAGGGCCTGCGCCGCCACCGGGTCGATCTTGTACGGCTCGCAGGGCACCGCGAAGAACATGTTGAGCATGTTCGAGCAGTAGTCGAGATCGTTGCGCGGATAGATGAACGGCTGGCCGAGCGAATGCTTGTAGGCGGCGGCGGAGATGGTCGGGAGCTTGGCGACGATGCGATGGGCGAATATCTCGCGGTGCCGCGGATTATGGATGTCCATCGAGTCGTGATAGAACGCCGACATCGACGCGACCACGGCGGACACCATCGCCATCGGGTGCGCGTTGTAGTGAAAACCGTTGAAGAAGCGCAGCAGCGCCTCGTTGATCATCGTGTGGTGCACGATGTTGCCGGTGAATTCCTTGAGTCCCGGCGCGCTCGGAAGCTCGCCGTAGAGCAGCAGGTAGGCGACTTCCAGGAACGAGCTTTTCTCCGCGAGCTGTTCGACGGGATAGCCGCGATAGAGCAGGATTCCCTGGTCGCCGTCGATGAAGGTGACGCGGCTTTCGCAGCTTGCCGTCGCCATGAATCCGGGATCGAAGGTGAAGACGCCATGATCCCTGGAGATGGTCGCGATGTTGAGCACATCGGGGCCGAGCGTGCCTTTTCGCACGGGCAAATCGGAGGTCTTGCCGGTCGTGGGATCGGTAAGCGTGAAATTCTTTTCGGCCATCGGCTGCTTCCGTCGGAACTGCGGCGCGCTGAAGGGCGGGGACGAATCCTTAAGTGGCGGGCAGACTTACATGGTCTGCGCCGGGAATCAAGGCAATCGCGCCCGCGCAGCGCCGCTTGCTCCCGTCGAGAGCGACGGCAGCGGCGCTTATTGAATCGTCTTGAAGAGCTGGCCTTCCTTCGGTTCGCCCTTCGGATACATTCCGTTCAGGAGTCGCAACGTCTCGAGCGGGTAGTCTTCCTTGCGCTGGAGCGGGATTTCCTTCGCGACCTCGCCGATGCGGGTGTTGGCCGTCGCCTTCAGCAGCTTGATGCGATAGGGCTCCCCCAGCGGATATTCGGAAGGCCGCAGGCGCCGGAAGGATTCCGCGACGGAAACGAAAACGAGATCCGCCGCGGGCATCATCTTGCTGCTCGAGCGGCTGGCGCCGGCGAACACATACACGGACTTGTCCTTGAAGATCGCGACGTAGCGGACGGGGCCGCTGCCCTCGTCGAACGGCGAGCCGTAGCGATCGATGAGCGTGTAGGCGTCGTAGCCGTCGATTTTCAGTTCCTCGCCGGACGACAGGTTGCTGCTGCGCAGGTTCTTGATCAGGAATTCCCGTGGCGAGAGCTTGTCGGGCCGGCCGTCGGCGGTCATCTGCATGAGCGAGTCGCCGCCCGGCGAACGGGCAACGAGGCGCGTCGGTTCGTTCTCGACGATCCAGCCTTTTGGAAACGCGAGGCTGATGCCGAGCTCGGAGTGATAGAAGCGGTTATCCCGCACGATGCCCTGGCGCTTGCTGCTGCCGTACGGCAGGCCTTCGACGCGCTGCAGGTACTCGTCGTGATACTCGATGCCCTGACCCTCCGCGGGCTGGAAATTCGCGGAGACCTTGATCGCCTGGATCATGCGGTCATCGGGCGCCGGGTGGTCGGAAAAGACACCGTGATAAAGATGCGGCTCCCGATGCTCGAGCTTGGCGCGATCCCGCTCGAATCGCTCCTGCGCCTGGAAAGTCCGGAACACGTCCGCCATCGCTTCCGGGCGGTAGCCCGTCTTGGCCGCATACTCCACGCCCAGACGATCCGCCTCGGATTCCTGCTCGCGACTGTAGCCGCCGAGCCAGGCGTTGCCGCCGAGGTTCGCCAGCTGCGCCGCCGCCTGGTTCTGCGTCATGATCGCCGCCGCGGTCACGGCGATGCCCGTCAGGATGTTCTGCACTTTGCGCTTGGCCATATGCCGCGCGGTGACGTGACCGATTTCGTGTCCAACCACCGTGGCGAACTCGGCTTCCGAGTTCAGGTAGGCCATCAGCCCACGATGCACGTAGACGTAGCCGCCTTCGGTTGCGAAGGCGTTGAAATCGTCGGTGTCGAGGACAGTGAAGTGGAATTCCGCGTTCGGCATATGGCTGTGCCGAAGCAGGTTCTGGCCCACGGTATTCATGTAGTCCTGGACGGACTGGTCTTCGTAGATACCGTAGTACTTGATGATCTCTTCATACGCCTTGCGGCCGGTCTCCCTTTCACCGGATGTCGGCGCGGCATTCGGATCCGTGGCCGTGGTCGCCGCGGCGGCGGCCGACTGCATCAATGCCGCGCCGAGCGCGAGTGTCACGGCCGCGAGCGCTGCGGCCATGAGCGATTGACGTAGGTGCATGACGGGAACTCTCCGGCCCGGGGATCGCAAGGTTATGCCTACGATCCCGTGCCGAGACAAGGAGTTCCCGCTGGGCGGGACGATCCGGCGTGAAATCAGCTCGCGCCCATTCCGTAGCGCTTGCGGAATTTGTCCACGCGGCCGCCCGTGTCGACGATCTTCTGCTTGCCCGTGTAGAACGGGTGGCAGCTCGAGCAGACTTCGATCTGCAGGTCATGCCCGAGAGTCGAGCGCGTGTGAAACTTGTTCCCGCAGCTGCAGGTCACTTCGATCTCTTTGTATTCAGGATGAATTCCGGTTTTCATGGTCTTGCTCGAAGTGGGGTGCGCCGGCCGAAAAAAAAGGGGCGCGAAGTGTAACGGGACCCCCCGGCAGCGACAAGACCCGGGGCCCTGCCGGAGTCGTTGCGGGGACAGCACGCGCTTGAGGAGCCACGGTTAAGTAGCCGATCAGCCGAGTGTTTTTTCCTTATCCACAGTTCTTGTGGATAACTCTGTGCACGAGATTGCCGGCGGCTGCAGCAATACGGCCAGTTTCGGCATTTCTGTTGTCTTGTTCAAAAAATAGTCATATTGATTTAATTATTTAAATCAATTACTTAGCCTTTCTATGTTAGCCACTGCAACCAAAGTCAGTCGCATCTCTCCGCCGCTGACTCCATTGTCTGCGCCTGTGCATAAGCATTCCCCACTGGCGAGGGGCTTTCCGCCAGGAATCGGGCGAGCAAATCGTTGAGGAATCGGTAGCCGAGGTCGGTGCATTGCCAGCCTTCGCCTGCGGCCGGCCGCACCAGGCCGCGACCGCGGGCCCAGTCGAACGTGGGATCGAGCCCGGACAGCGGCAATCCGGTCCGCGACTCGTACCCACGCCGGCTGAAACCGGACTTCAGGCGCAGGGCATTCAACATGAACTCGAAGGGCCTCTGCTCAGGAGCAATGGCGGCTTCCTCCGGCGCTGTTCCCCGTTCGACCGCCGCCATGTATTCCTTGGGTCCGCGCAGGCGGGTCGTGCGGACGATGATCGCCGAATCCTTGAGCGTAACCTTGCCGTGCGCGCCGGCGCCGATGCCGAGGTAGTCACCGAAGTCCCAGTAGTTGAGGTTATGACGCGACTCACGGCCCGCGCGCGCATACGCCGAAACCTCGTATTGCGCGTAGTCCCGTCCTGCGAGCAGTTCCTGACACTCGACCTGCATTTGCCAGGTTTCGTCGTCCGGCGGCAGCGGCGGTGGCGCATGGAAGAACGCCGTGCCTGGCTCGAGCGTCAGCTGATAGTGCGACACATGGGCCGGACCGAGATCGAGCGCCTCGGCGAGATCCGCGCGCGCTTCGGCAATCGTCTGCCGCGGCAACCCGTACATGAGATCGAGATTGAAATTGTCGATGCCTGCGTGCGCAAGTTCGGCGACCGCGCGGCGTGTTTCATCGGCGGAATGGATGCGTCCCAGCTCACGCAGATGCCGCGCGTTGAAACTCTGTGCGCCGAGCGACACGCGCGTCACGCCGGCGGCGCGATAGTCCGCGAATCGCCCGCGTTCGATCGTGCCGGGATTGGCCTCCAGCGTCACTTCTGCATCCACCTCGAGGGGCAAAAGCCCGCGGATACCCTCGAGCAGCACTTGCATGGCGTATGGAGAAAAGAGACTGGGCGTGCCGCCGCCGAGGAATATGCTCCGCAGGGCGCGCCCTTCGACGCGCGGCAGCTCCTGCGCCAGGTCCCGAAGGAGCAGCGCCACATAGCGCTGCTCGGGTACAGCCGCTTTCGCGGCATGCGAATTGAAATCGCAGTACGGGCATTTGCGCACGCACCATGGAAAGTGGACGTAGAGCGCAAGCGGTGGAGTCTCGAGCACGAGCCTTGTTCCGTTGCCAGATTTCAGTAGGCGCCGGGAAGCGCAGTGAGCAAGGCGCGCAACGCCTGGCCCCGGTGACTCAGCTCATTCTTGCGCTCTGGATCGAGCTGCGCCGCCGTGAGTCCGAGCGACGGCACCAGAAATACCGGGTCATAGCCAAATCCATTGCTCCCGCGCCGTTCGCGGGCGATGCGCCCCATCCATGGCCGCTCGCAGATCACCGGCGTCGGATCGAGCCCGGTCCGCACGTATACCATGGCGCAAACATAGCGCGCACCGCGGCGGTCATCCGGCACGCCCGCGAGAGCCTGCTCGAGTTTCCGCAGATTGTCCTCGTCGGTCGCGCCCGGCCCCGCGAAGCGGGCCGACTGCACGCCGGGCCTGCCATTCAGCGCCTCGACCTCGATTCCGGAATCATCGGCAATGGCCGGGAGGCCCGAAAGTGCTGACGCGTGCCTCGCCTTGAGCAATGCATTCTCGACGAAGCTGCTGCCGGTCTCCTCGGCGGGCAGGACGCCGAGACTGTCCTGCGCTACGAGCTCGATGCCGCTCGGCGCAAGCAGTGCGCCGATCTCGCGCAGTTTGTGGCGATTCCCCGTTGCGAGCACGACGCGACGCATGGCCTCTAGTCCGTCGCAAGCGCCTGCAGCTGGGCGGCGTGCAGCTGCCCGATACCGAGCGCGGCCAGGTTCAGGAGCGCGTCAAGCTCATGCCGGCGAAAGGCGTGGCCCTCGGCCGTGCCCTGGATCTCGATGAATCCACCGCCGTTATTCATGACGACATTCATGTCGGTCTCAGCCTGGGAATCCTCGGCATAGTCGAGATCGAGCACCGCGACGCCCGCACAGATGCCGACGGACACGGCACCCACCTGTCCGTGAATCGGGCTGGCACTGAGCGCCCGTTTGCGGACGAGCTTGTCTACCGCGTCGACCAGCGCCACGTATGCGCCGGTGATCGATGCCGTGCGCGTACCGCCATCGGCCTGCAGCACGTCGCAATCGATGGTCACCGTGCGCTCGCCCAGGGCGGCGAGGTCGACGATGGCCCTGAGCGACCGACCAATCAGGCGCTGGATCTCCTGGGTTCGCCCGGTCTGCTTGCCCCGGGCCGCCTCACGGGCGGTACGCGTGTGTGTCGAGCGCGGCAGCATTCCGTACTCGGCTGTGATCCAGCCGCGGCCGCTCCCACGCTGAAATCCGGGGACGCCGTCCTCGATGGATGCCGTGCAAAGCACCCGCGTGTCGCCGCACTCGATGAGGCAGGCGCCTTCCGCGTGACGAGTGAAGTGCCGTGTGAATCGAACCGGACGCAATTGGTCCGGGGCGCGGCCATTGGGGCGCATGGGGAAACCTCGGGAAGCCGCTGGTCAGTGCGGGGGATGATAACGGATCGCGGCGCGGCGACTCCCGTGTCATCCCATCCAGCGCAGCGCAGCCGCCGTCGTGTTGTCGCTGTAGGGGGCGGATGCCTGGACCGCGCGCTTGCCGAGAGTCTCCAATGACTCGCGCAGGCTCTTGCCGCCCGGCTGGTAGAAGGCGGCAAGTTCCGGATCCTTGAGATTGGCCCACAGTCCGTCCGTACAGAGCAGCAGGATGTCGCCCGCGGCGAGCGGCTTGCGGGTTGTGACCGTCATCTCGGGTACCGCCGCATCGCCGCCGATGCAGCACTCGACGAAGTTGCGCATCGGGTGGCCCTGCACCTCGGCTTCAGTGATGAGGCCCTCCGCGAGCAGCACTTCGACGTGGCTGTGGTCGCGCGTGCGCTCGCGCACCGTTGCCGCGCGAATCTGGTAGACACGGCTGTCGCCGACGTGCGCCCAGTACGCGGCTCCGTCCTGCACCAGGCACACGGCGCAAGTCGCGCGTGGCCGGGTTTCAAGGGCGAGGTCCGCACCGAGACTCACGACATCGTCGTGCGCGCGGCTCAACGCGATGTGCAGGAAACCGAGCGGATCGAAAACGGGGTGGCTGGTCTGCCAGAAGCTTTCGAGCATCGACGCGAGCGAGGTTTCGGCGGCCTTGGCGCCTTCCGCATGACCGCCCATGCCGTCGATCACGGCGAGCAGCGCCGCGTTCTCGGCAACGGCGATCGACACTCGATCCTGGTTGTCGTCGCGATGGCCGAGCAGAGAGACGTCGGCATACTCTATCTGCAAGATTCGACCGCCCGTTTCCGCTAGACTCTGGTCCACTTGATGCTGGCGCGCTTTATAGCATCCCTCGACGCCGCCAGCACAGCGAACGACCACCGGCGCACACCAATGATACGCAGCATGACCGGCTTCGCACGCCGCGAGCTCGTTGCGGACTGGGGGCAGCTCGCCTGGGAACTGCGCGCCGTCAACCATCGCTACCTCGAGATAGGCATGCGGCTTCCGGAAGAATTGCGCGCCGCTGAAGGGCAGTTCCGCCAGGCGATCGGCGCGGCGGCCAAGCGCGGCAAGATCGACTGCACGCTGTTTTTCCGGCCGGCGGCGCAAGCCTCCTCACTCGAGGTCAATCGCGAGCTCGCCGAGCGGGTGCTCGAGCAGGCTCGCGAAATTGCCCGGCATTACCAGTCCGATACCACGCCGGACAGGCGGCTCGTCAGCGGCATCAATCCGATCGACGTATTGCGCTGGCCCGGGGTCATCCGCGACAGCTCGATCGATCTCGAGCCGCTGCTGGCAGCGGCGCAGCAGTTGCTCGCCGATGCGCTGGCGGAGTTCAACGCCACGCGCTCGCGCGAAGGCGTGCGCCTGCGTGAATTCCTGTCGCAGCGCTGCGCCAGCCTCGGCGAACTGGTGACGGCGGTCGAACGGCGGCTGCCGGAGGTGCGGACGAGAATGCGCACGCGCCTGAACGAGAAGCTCGCGCAGCTCGCCGTGCCCGCGAACCCCGAGCGTGTCGAACAGGAACTCGTGCTGCTCGCGCAGAAGATGGACGTCGACGAGGAGATCGAACGGCTGCGCGGCCACATCGAGGAGACCGTGAAGGTCATCGGGCTGCCGGAAGCCGCGGGCCGCCGCCTCGACTTCCTCATGCAGGAGCTCAATCGCGAAGCGAACACGCTGTCGTCGAAATCGAACGACCTCGAGACGACGCGCGCTGCGATCGACATGAAAGTGCTGATCGAGCAGATGCGCGAGCAAGTCCAGAACGTCGAATGACGCCGCCGGCTGGCCAATCCGGATCGGCGTCGCGCGGCAGGCTCTTCGTCATCGCCGCCCCGTCCGGCACGGGCAAGACGTCGCTCGTAAAGGCGCTGATGGCGGCCATCCCCACGCTCGCCGTATCGACTTCCTTCACGACACGCAGCCGGCGGCCAACGGAGCACGACGGCCGTGACTATCACTTCGTCAGCCGTGAGGCGTTCGAGCAAATGGTGAGGCGCGGGGCATTCCTCGAACACGCGACTGTTTTCGACAATCGCTACGGCACGGGCCGGGAACAGGTGGAAGCTGCGCTTGGCCGCGGACAGGACCTGCTGCTTGAGATCGACTGGCAGGGGGCGGCGCAGATCCGCAAGGCGCTGCCGGAGGCCATTACGACCTTCATCCTGCCGCCCTCGCGCTCCGCCCTGGAGCAGCGCCTCAGGGCACGTGGAACCGACACCGAGGAGGTGATCGCCCGGCGCCTCAAGGACTCCGTGACCGAGCTATCCCATTGGCAGGACTTCGAATACCTCGTGGTCAACGATGACTTCGAGCGTGCGCTCGGCGACCTCAAGAGCATCGTGGAGGGGCGCGGCGCAGGCTCGAAAAGCGGCCAGCCAGCGCTTATCCGGCATGCGCGCAAGCTGCTGGATTAGCTGGCAATTCGGGGCCAGTTTCCATACACTTCGCGTCCGTTCCACTCCCCCCGGATTGCGCTCGTCATGGCCCGTATCACCGTCGAAGACTGCCTGCAGAACGTCGATAACCTGTTCCAGCTCGTGTTGCTGGCCGCCAAGCGTGCCCGCCGGCTTGCGAACGGCGCCGAACCGATGGTCGACTGGGAAAACGACAAGCCCACGGTCGTAGCCCTGCGCGAAATCGCAGAAGGCCACGTCACTCCCGCCATGCTCGAGGAGCCGGATCCGCAGCCGGAACCGCCGGCGATGGAGTTCGAACCCGCCCTCGACTTCCGCGCGCCGCAACTCGGCCTCGGGGAGTAACCGCCGCAAGGAGGCGAGTCCGTGGACTATGCGTCTTCCATTCTGGGCTTCTTGCCTGGCGGAAGACGCGCCACGGGCATCAATCAGCTGATCTCGACCGTCGAGAGCTACCTGCCGCCCGAGCAGGTGGAGCGGGTGCAGGCGGCCTACGAATTCGGCGCCGAAGCGCACCGCGGCCAGAAGCGGCTGTCGGGCGAGCCCTATATCTCCCATCCGGTTGCAGCCGCGAACATCCTCGCGGAACTGCATATGGACGCCGAGACCCTGATGGCGGCGATCCTGCACGACGTCATCGAAGACACGCCGACGGCCAAGACGGAAGTCGCCACCCGCTTTGGAGCGGAAGTCGCCGAGCTCGTCGACGGCGTCACCAAGCTCGACCAGATTCACTTCAAGAGCCGCAAGGAGGCCCAGGCCGAGAGCTTCCGCAAGATGCTGCTCGCCATGGTGCGCGACATCCGCGTCGTGCTGGTGAAACTCGCGGATCGCACGCACAACATGCGCACGCTCGGGTCGGTGCCGGCGCCGAAGCGGCGAGCCATCGCGGTCGAGACGCTCGAGATCTACGCACCGATCGCGGAGCGCCTCGGCCTCTACACGATCAAGCTCGAGCTCGAAGACCTCGGTTTTCGCGCGCTCTACCCGCATCGCTACCGCGTGCTCGAGAAGGAGCTAAAGCGCGCGCGCGGCAACCAGAAGCAATTCCTCGGCAAGATCTCCGAGGCCCTGAAGGGTGCGCTCGCGAAGAGCGGCATCAAGGCGCTGCTCGACGGGCGCGAGAAGCATCTCTACAGCGTCTACAAGAAGATGCGCAACAAGGGCCTCGCGCTCAACGAGATCGTCGACGTCTACGGATTTCGCATCGTCGTCGACACCGTCGACACCTGTTATCGCGCGCTCGGCGTCGTGCACGGGGTCTACAAGCCGATGCCCGGCCGCTTCAAGGACTACATCGCGATCGCCCGCATCAACGGCTACCAGTCGCTGCACACGACGCTCTTCGGCCCGAACGGCATTCCGATCGAGGTGCAGATCCGCACCGAGGACATGCACAAGGTCGCCGAGGCCGGCATCGCCGCGCACTGGAAATACAAGGGGGGGCCGGAAGCATCGAGCACGCCCGCCGATCACGCACGCCAGTGGCTGTCGCAGCTCGTCGAGATCCAGGAAGGCGGCAACAGCGAGGAATTCCTCGAGAGCGTCAAGGTCGACCTCTTTCCGGACAAGGTCTACGTGTTCACGCCGCGCGGCGAGATCCTGCGGCTGCCGCGCGGAGCGACCGCAGTCGACTTCGCGTACGCGGTGCACACGGACATCGGCAATCGATGTGTCGCGGCGAAAATCGACCGCCGGCTGGTGCCGCTGCGCACGACGCTGCGTAACGGCCAGACGGTGGAGATCATCACGGCGAAGGGTGCGCGCCCGAATCCGAGCTGGGTGAATTTCGTCGTCAGCGCCAAAGCGCGCAGCGCCATCCGCGCGTACCTGAAGAACATGCAGCGCTCCGAGGCCATCGAGCTTGGCCGCAAGATGCTGAACCAGGCGCTCGAGGAATTCGAGCTGACGCTCAAGAAGGTCCCGGTCGAGCGCCAGAAGGGCGCAGCCACGGAATTCGGTCTCGCGAGTCCGGAGGACCTCTTCGAAAAGATCGGTCTCGGCGAACGTCTCGCGCCGCTCGTTGCCCGCGCCCTCCTGCCCGGACACGACGCCGGCAAGGAAGGCGGGTCGGGTCGGGATGCGACGCCTATTGTGATTGCCGGCACCGAGGGCCTGGTCGTCTCCTATGCGCGCTGCTGCTTCCCGATCCCGAACGATCCGATCATGGCGAACCTGTCGAGCGGCCGCGGGGTCGTGATCCACCGGCAGAACTGCCATAACGTCACGGGATTTCGCAAACAGCCGGAAAAATGGATCTCGGTCGCCTGGGAGAAGGCGCTCGAGCGGCTCTTCAGCTCCGAGATCCGCGTCGAAGTGATCAACAAGATGGGTGTGCTCGCGCAGGTGGCGGCGGCCATCGCCGATACGCAGACCAACATCGATCACGTCACCCTCTCGAGCCGCGATGGCGACACGTCGATCATGAACTTCGAGCTGCAGGTGCGTGACCGCAAGCAGCTCGCCCGGGTCATGCGCATGATCCGCAACATGCCGGACGTCATGCGGGTCACCCGCACGCTGGCCTAGAATGGCAAGCATGAAGCGCGAAATCATTGCGACGGCGGGCGCGCCCAAGGCGGCCGGCACTTATTCCCAGGCCGTGCGCGCAGGCGACTCGGTATACGTCTCGGGCCAGGTCCCGCTCGATCCCGCGACGGGCCAGCTGGTGTCGGACGACATCGAGCTTCAGATCCGCAGGGTCTTCGACAATCTCAAGGCGATCGCCGAGGCGGCCGGCTGCAGTCTCAATGACGCGGTTCGCTTCACGGTCTTCCTGATCGATCTCGCCCATTTCCCGGTCGTGAACCAGGTGATGACCGAATATCTGCGTGAGCCGTATCCGACGCGTTCGACCGTCGGCATTGCCTCCCTGCCGCGGGGTGCGCGCGTCGAGATCGACTGCATCCTTCACCGCCCGAGCTGACCTTGGCGAGCCGGACTCGAACACCGGCCGCTCGTCCACCCGCCGCCGCGGTGATCGCACCTGAGCTGCGATCCGTGACGAGCCTCGCCGGCGTCGGCGAGTCGCTGGCCGCGCGCCTCGAGAATCTCAATGTGCGGACGGTGCAGGACCTCTGGTTCCTGCTGCCGCTGCGCTACGAAGACCGGACACGCGTGCGCCCGATCGGCGAGCTCACGGATGGAGCGCGCGCATCCATTGAAGCGACGGTCGAGCTGAGCGAGGTCGTATACCGCGGGCGACGGCAGCTCCTGTGCCGCGTCACGGACGGGTCCGGCTGGCTCACGCTGCGCTTCTTCTACTTCAACGCGCGTCAGCAGGCGGGGCTCGCGCGCGGTACGAGGCTCCGCCTCTATGGAGAGGTCCGCCGCGGTCCGACCGGGCTCGAGATCGTGCATCCGGAATATCGGCGGGTCGACGGCGCGGAGGCGCTGCCGGTCGATCAGGCGCTGACGCCGGTCTATCCGACGACCGAAGGACTGCAGCAGGGGCGCTTGCGCGCACTCACGACACTCGCGCTTGGAGTGCTGGGCGATGGCGAGGTCAGGGACTGGCTGCCGGACTCGGTAACAGGAGAGCTGCAACTGCCGTCGCTCACCGAGGCGCTGCGTTTCGTCCACCGCCCGCCGGCGACCGCCAATCTCGATGAGCTTGCGCGGCGCCGCCATCCCGCACAACGACGGCTGGCATTCGAAGAGCTGCTGGCGCAGCAGCTGAGCCTGCGTCAGCTGCGCCTGGAAGTGGACAAGGAGTCCGCCTGGCCGCTGGCCGACGGGAGACTCGCGGCTCGCCTCGAGCGAAGTCTGTCATTCACATTGACCGGAGCGCAGCGGCGCGTGCGGGAGGAGATCGATCGTGACCTCGCACGCGAGCGCCCGATGCTCCGCCTCATCCAGGGCGACGTCGGATCCGGCAAAACCATCGTCGCGGCACTCGCGGCAGCGCGCACAGTCGGCAGCGGCCGCCAGGTCGCCGTGATGGCGCCGACGGAATTGCTCGCCGAGCAGCACGCGGAGAATTTCGCGCGCTGGTTCACGCCCCTCAAGCAGGCGGTCGCCTTGTTCACCGGCAAGGTCACCGGGCGGGCACGCAAGGACCTGCTGGCGGCAGTCGCCGGCGGCGACGTCCCGATCATCGTGGGCACCCACGCGCTTTTCCAGGAAGGCGTCGATTTCGCCCGCCTCGCGCTTGCGATCATCGACGAACAGCACCGCTTCGGCGTCGAGCAGCGACGACGCCTGCGCGCCAAGGGCGAGCGCGATCAGCGCTTCGCCCATCAGCTCATCATGACCGCAACGCCGATTCCGAGAACCCTGGCGATGACGGCCTACGCGGACCTCGATGTCTCGGTCATCGACGAATTGCCGCCGGGCCGCACCCCGATCAAGACGGTGGTGCTGCCGCAGAGCCGGCGCAGCGAGGTCGTCGAGCGCATCAATCATGCGTGCACGGACGGCCGCCAGGTGTACTGGGTCTGCCCGCTCATCGAGGAGTCGGAGGACCTCGACCAGCAAGCCGCCGAGGAAATGGCGGCCCAGCTGGCCGGAGCGCTGCCGCGCATTCGCGTCGGCCTCATCCATGGCCGGATGCCGCCGCGCGAGAAGGACGCGGCCATGCAGCGCTTCAAGAGCGGCGACCTGCAGGTCCTCGTCGCGACGACCGTGATCGAGGTCGGAGTCGATGTGCCCAATGCGAGCCTCATGGTGATCGACAACGCCGAACGCATGGGGCTCGCGCAACTGCATCAGTTGCGCGGCCGTGTCGGCCGCGGCCAGGCGGAGAGTACCTGCGTGCTGCTCTACCGGCCGCCGCTCGGTGACATGGCGCGCGAGCGGCTCGGCGTGCTGCGCGCGACCAACGACGGATTCGAAGTCGCGCGCAAGGACCTTGAACTTCGTGGACCGGGCGAGCTCCTCGGAACGCGCCAGACAGGCCTGGTCGAAATGCGCGTCGCGGATCTGCTGCGCGATGCGGATCTGCTGCCCCGCGTGCAGCGCGCAGCCGTGCTGATGCAGGACCTGTATCCGGATAACATAGCGCCCCTCATGACGCGCTGGATCGGGATCAGCAGTGAATACGGCAAGGTGGGCTGAGCGGATGCCGGTCGGGAATTCGCTCCGGCGGTCAATCGATCGCGTGGGCAACACGCTGCGTGAATACGCGCTGCTCGTGCGCCTGCACCGGCCGATCGGCATCTGGCTGCTGCTGTGGCCGACGCTCTGGGCACTCTGGATCGCGACGGCGGGCCATCCGTCAGAAAACATCTTCCTCATCTTCGTCGGGGGCACCGCCCTCATGCGCTCGGCCGGCTGCGCCATCAACGACTATGCGGACCGCGACTTCGATCCGCACGTGAAACGCACGCGGGACCGGCCGCTCGCCGCGCGCCGCATCTCGCCCTACGAGGCGATCGGCGTCTTTGTCGTGCTGGCGATCGCTGCGCTCGCGCTCGCGCTGCAATTGAACCGCTACGCGCAGATGCTCGCCGTCATCGGCTGCGCGATCGCCGTGAGCTATCCGTTCGTCAAGCGTTTCTTCGCGCTGCCACAGTTCTATCTCGGCGCCGCGTTCTCCTGGGGTGTGCCGATGGCGTTCGCCGCGGAGCTGGGGGGTGTGCCGAAAATCGGCTGGGTGATCTTCTTCACGACCATTCTCTGGGTCGCCGTCTACGACACGCTCTACGCCATGGTCGACCGCGAGGATGACCTCAGGATCGGCGTGCACTCGACCGCGATCCTGTTCGGCGACATGGACCGGGTGATCATCGCGGTGATGCAGCTCATGGTGCTGTTCGGCCTTTGTCTGGCGGGGCGCGAGCTCAGGCTCGGCTTCTGGTACGGCCTCGGCCTTGCTGCCGGCGCCATCTTTTTTCTCTACCAGCAGATACTCATCCGCAAGCGGGAACCGGACCGCTGCTTTCGCGCCTTCCTCAACAACAACTATTTCGGCATGGCCGTCTTCATCGGCCTCGCCCTCGACTATCAGTTCGGGCATTAGCCCGGGCGATCACCCACACGTCGACGCGAACCGCACCCGCGCGCTTCAGTTCGCGCGCGAGTTCCTCGCAGGTGCTGCCCGTGGTCAAGACGTCGTCGATCAGCGCGACGTGACGCGGCACCGCCTGGTCGGACGCCGCGAACGCGCCGCGCACGTTCCGCCGGCGTTCGCGCGCGGCGAGCCCCGCCTGGTCCTCGGTGAGGCGTACGCGCGTGCACAGGTCCGTGCGAACGGGAATCGAGAGTGCGCGCGCGACCGGGCGTGCCAGTTCGAGTGCCTGATTGAAGCCGCGCTCGCGCAGCTTTGCCAGGGCAAGCGGCACGGGAATCAGGGCGTCGGGCTTCATCACGCGCCGCGCCGCGAGCGCCCCGGCCAGGAGTTCGGCGAGCACGCGACCGATCTCGAGGCGCCCTTCATACTTGAAGCGCCACACCAGCCGGTCGACGGGATACTCATATCGATAGGGCGCGACGGCGGAATCGAACGGGCGGGGCCGGCGCCGACAGGCTGCGCACGCGCCATCCATGTTTGACGGCAGGCTCACGGCACACGCCGGGCAGGCCGCGGCGTTCAATGCGAATTCGGATTCGCAATCGGCACACAGGTCGACTGCGGGCGCGCGGCCGGATGAGCCGCAGCGGATGCAGGTCGGCGGCAGCAGCCAGCCCTGGACGGTCCGCAAGCAATTGTGAACCTGAAGGCGGGTCATTGGTTGACACTCGATGGTCGGCTCCGGATACTCGCGCGCGATCAGGCTAGCGCCGCCCGCGCGTGCGCTCGATGCCTGGAACCTGCGGCTCTCAAGGGAAATCGATGAACGCCAATCCCGCCCCGCGCATCGACGGCACCCGGCACGACTGGACGGTCGCCGAAGTCGCCGCCGTCTACGGTCAGCCGTTCATGGATCTCGTGCACACGGCGCAGTCCGTGCACCGCCGGTATTTCGTGCCGAGTGAAGTCCAGGTCAGCACCCTCCTCAGCATCAAGACCGGCGGCTGCCCGGAAGACTGTGCGTACTGCCCGCAGAGCGCGCGCTACACGACGGGCGTCGAGCGCGAGGAACTGTTGAGCGTCGAGGAAGTCGTGGCGCGTGCACGCGCCGCCCGCGATGCGGGAGCGACGCGCTTCTGCATGGGAGCGGCGTACCGCTCGCCAAAGGACAAGCAGCTCGAAACCATCGTCGACATGGTGCGCGAGGTACGCGCGCTCGGCCTCGAGACCTGCGCGACGCTCGGCATGCTGAGTGCGCCGCAGGCGCGGGCACTGAAGGCCGCCGGCCTTGACTACTACAACCACAATCTAGATACCTCGGAAGCGTTCTACGGCGACATCATCACGACGCGCACCTACCAGGACCGGCTCGACACGCTCGACGCCGTGCGCGATGCCGGCATGCACGTCTGCTGCGGCGGCATCGTCGGCATGGGCGAAACGCGCCAGGATCGCGTCGAATTCCTGCAGCGGCTTGCGACACTGGCAGAACATCCCGAGAGCGTGCCGATCAACGAACTCGTGCGGGTCGAAGGCACGCCGCTCGCCGGTACCGAGAAGCTCGACCCGCTCGAATTCGTGCGCACGATTGCCACTGCCCGAATCCTCATGCCCAAGGCGCATGTGCGCCTCTCCGCCGGGCGCACGGAAATGTCGGACGAACTGCAGGCGCTGTGCTTCCTCGCCGGCGCCAATTCGATCTTCTACGGCGAAAAGCTCCTGACGACCGGCAATCCGGACGTCGCCCACGACCGGGGCCTGTTCGCGCGCCTCGGCATCAAGCCCGAAGGCGCGCGCACCGCCGACTGAACCGCGATGGCCGCGCTCACCGAGACCCTCGGCGCCGCGCTCGAGGAGATCCGCGCGGCGGACCTGTATCGCTCCCGGCGGGTCGTTGAATCCTTTCTCGAGGCGGACACCGGCATCGAGGTGCTCGTCGATGGCAAGCGGCGCGTCAACTTCTGCGGCAACGACTACCTGGGTCTCAGCCACCACCCGGAGGTGCGCGCGGCATTCATCGCGGCGGCCGCGCAATTCGGCGTCGGCAGCGGCGCATCGCATCTGGTGACCGGACACAGCCGCGAGCATCACGCGCTCGAAGAGGAGCTTGCGGCGTTCGTCGGCCGGCCGCGGGCCCTGCTTCTCTCGACGGGCTACATGGCGAACCTCGCCGCGATCGCGACGCTCGCCGGGCGCAACGCTCTGGTCGCCGAAGATCGGCTGAATCACGCCTCGCTCCTCGATGCCGCCTTCCTTTCCGGCGCGACGCTCAAGCGCTACGCCCATGCTTCACCCGATGCGCTCATCCACCTGCTCGAGGAGCAACCGTTCGAGCGTGCGATCGTGGCGACCGACGGCGTCTTCAGCATGGACGGCGACATCGCACCGCTCGCGGCGATTGCCGCTGCCTGCCGCGCTCGCGGCGCCTGGCTCGTCGTCGACGACGCGCACGGGATGGGTGTCGTCGGTGCGACCGGCCGCGGTTCGCTCGAGGCCACTCATCTTGGGATTGATGACGTTCCGGTGCTCGTCGGCACCCTCGGCAAGGCGTTCGGCACGTTCGGCGCCTTCATCGCCGGGAGCGAGGAGCTCGTCGAGTTCCTGATCCAGAAAGCGCGCAGCTATATCTATACGACAGCGTTGCCACCCGCCGTCGCTGCGGCCACCCGTGCGGCGCTGCGCGTCGCGACCGCGGATAACTGGCGCCGCGATCGCCTGCGGGCGCTGATTGCTCGCTTTCGCGCGGGAGCCGCCGAACTCGGCCTTGCGCTCACGGACTCGGGCACGCCGATACAAGCGGTCATCCTGGGCGAACCTCGCCTTGCGCTCGCTGCAAGCGCGACCCTGGCCACGCAGGGCCTGTGGGTGGCGGCCATCCGACCGCCGACGGTGCCGCCAGGTACGTCGCGGCTGCGCATCACCCTGTCGGCCGCCCATACCGACGACCATCTCGAGCGCTTGCTGGGAGCGCTGGCAATGCTCGCAACATGAGCCTCAGGGTCACGAGCAGTGGATCGGGACCGGCGCTGGTCATGCTGCACGGCTGGGCACTCAATTCGCTGGTGTGGGATGCCGTCGTGCCGGCGCTCGCCCGCAACCACTCGGTCATTCGCATCGATCTGCCCGGGCATGGCGCGAGCGACTGGCCGCCGGAATTCCACGATCTCCCGTCGCTCGCCGAGGCCCTGCTGCCGAGCTTGCCGGCAGGCTGCTCGCTCCTCGGCTGGTCGCTCGGCGGCATGGCAGCGCTGCAACTCGCTTTGGCATCGCGACCGGTCGTCGATCGCCTGGTGCTCGTCTCAACCACACCGCGGTTCCTGCGCGACGACGCCTGGCCGCACGGCCTGCCGGTATCCGCGGTCGACGAGTTCGCGAGCCTGCTGGAATCGGACTATGAAGCGACGGTGCGGGAATTCCTCGGCCTGCAGGCCAAGGGCGACGAGCGAGCACGCGCAACGCTCCGGGAATTGCGGCAGAAGTTGCTTGCGGGTGGCCCGCCTCGGCTCGAGGCATTGCGCGCCGGACTTGCAGTCCTCAGGCAGTCCGACCTGCGTAAGCGCCTTGTGCGCATCGCACTACCGACGCTCGTCATCGCCGGCGAGTACGACCGCATGACGCCGCCGGGAGCCGCTCGCGCGATCGCCACGGAAATTCCCGGTGCGAGGCTCGAAGTCATTCCGCGCGCGGGCCACGCCCCGTTCCTCTCGCATCCCGCCGAATTCTGCGCCGCCGTAACGGGCTTTCTCGCGCGCGCTTCCGGCATGGGCGGTTCATGAGCGCGCACGATTTCGATCTGCCGCGCGCCGCCGTCCGCCGCTCGTTCAACGTCGCGAGCCCGCGCTACGATGCGCACGCTGCGCTGCAGACCCGCGTCCGCGAGCTGCTGCTCGAGCGGATCACCGCCGGCGCGCCGCGCGTCGTCCTCGATGCCGGCGCCGGCACCGGTCACGCGAGTCGCGCTTTGCAGCGGCGCTTCCGCGGCGCCACCGTCGTCGCGCTCGATTTCGCCGAGAGCATGCTGCATGTCGCACGCCGCCAGCAGGGCTGGTTGCGGCGCTTCGCCCGCGTTTGCGCCGACCTCGAGCGGCTGCCGCTGGCCAGTGCCACGGCGGATCTCGCGTTCTGCAACCTGACGCTTCAGTGGCTGACGGAACCGGATCGGGCGCTCGCGGAATTCGCCCGCGTCCTGCGGCCGGGCGGATGGCTCTATTTCACTTCGTTCGGCCCCGGCACGCTCGGCGAGCTGCGCGACGCCTGGGCCGCGGTCGATGGCTACACCCACGTGAACCGCTTCATCGACATGCACGATCTTGGCGAAGCCGTCGGCCGCAACGGTTTCGAGGATCCGGTACTCGATGTCGAACGCTTCACGCTCACGTATGGCGACCTGCGCGCCCTGATGCAGGATCTCAAGGGGATCGGCGCGCACAACGTCACGGCCGGCCGCCCGCGCGGCCTCACGGGGCGTCGGCGGCTCGCGCAGCTGACGGCGGCCTACGACCAACTGCGAGTGGACGGGCGCCTGCCCGCGACCTACGAGGTCATCTTCGGCCGCGCCCGCGCGGCGGTGCGTGAGTCGCGGACAGGGCCTGCTGAGGTTCGAATCCCCATCAGCCAGATCGCGCGACGCCCATGAGTGCGCAGCGCTGGCCGAAAGGCTTCTTCGTCACCGGAACCGACACCGGCGTCGGCAAGACACGCATCGCCGTGGCGCTCCTGCGGGCATTGGCAGGCGCGGGCGCCCGGGTCGCTGGAATGAAGCCCATCGCGAGCGGCTGCACCAGGATCGACGGCCGCCTCGTCAACGAGGACGCACGGGCCCTCCAGCAGGCGAGCACGATCGAGCTGAGCGCCGATGAGGTGAATCCCTATGCCTTCGCTCCGGCCATTGCGCCCCACGTCGCAGCCCGCCAGGCCGGCGTGGTCATCGACATTTCGAGGCTCGTCGCAGGCTTCGAACGTCTCGCGGCTCGCGCCGATTGCGTCGTGGTCGAGGGCGCCGGCGGGTGGCTCGTTCCGATCGGTGACGGCAAGACCCTGGCGGACGTCGCAGCGGCACTCGCGCTGCCCGTGATCCTGGTCGTCGGCATGCGGCTCGGATGCATCAATCACGCGCTGCTGACGGCGCAAGCGATCGCCGCCTCCGGCTTGAGGCTCGCGGGGTGGGTCGCAAACGACGCGCAGCCCGCCATGGATGAGCGCGCGGCGACCGCCGCCACACTCGCCGAACGCCTGCAGGCGCCGCTCCTCGCGGACCTCGGCTGGGGCGCGGTGCCGAACCTCGAATCAATCGCAAGTCATTGTCTTGCTATAAGTTTTTGACTTCGCTACCATGCCGGCCTCTCCCACGGCCCCTTGAGTTCGCGGACGCATGATTCCCCCGGCCGCCCGTTCACAGGTTGAGCGCATCGAGCTGGCTCCGAACAGCTCCCTGTCGCCACGCGACGCGGCGCTCTTTTTCGGCACGCTGGGGTTTGTCACGCTCGCGATCGCGGTATTTTTCGTGGCACAAGGCTATTGGCCGGTGCTGCCGTTCGCCGGACTCGAGCTCGTCGTGCTCTTCTGGGCGCTCGCCGCCAGCATGCGGCGGCGTCACTGTCGCGAGCGCATCCTGGTCAGCGACGACGAGGTCGCGATCGAAACCCAGTTTCGCGGGGAATTAACGCGCGTCGTGTTCTCTCGCCACTGGGCGCGGATTAGACTTCGCGCTCCGTTTTACGCGCTGCATCCGAGCCGCCTCACGATCGAATCGCACGGCCGGAGCGTCGAGATCGGCGGCTTTCTGAACGAGGAAGAACGGCGCAGGCTGGCGCTGCGCTTGCGGCGCCTGGTGGGGCCGAACAGTGAATCGCCGGCCCCCGCCGCCGCGGCGCGGGCGTGACAAGAGCGTACAAGAGAGCAGGGGTATCCATGTCGAAGAAGCGTTGGTTGGTTGCGGGCGGCTCGATCGCCGCGGCGGTCGCGGGTCTCGCCGGTCCGGCGTTCGCCGGCTGGGACGGGCTCAACATGACCAAGGGCGTCACGGAGCTGAGCGAAAAGATCTACGACCTGCACATGCTGATCTTCGAGGTCTGCCTGGTGATCGCGGCCATCGTATTCGGCGCGATGATTTATGCGCTCGTCCGCTTCCGCAAATCGAAGGGAGCCGTGGCCGACACCAGCCACGTTCACAGCACTGCATACGAAATCGCCTGGACGCTGCTCCCGGTCGCCATCCTCATCGCGATGGCCGTGCCGGCAGCTCGCGCCCTCGTCGTCATCGAGGACACGCGCAACTCCGAGCTCACGATCAAGGTCACGGGCTACCAGTGGAAGTGGCAGTACGACTATCTCGACAGCGGCGTGAGCTTCTTCTCGACGCTCGCGGAGTCGTCGAACTTCGCGCGCGAGCGCGGCTCGGGGATCGACCCGAACACCGTCGAGAATTACCTGCTCGAAGTCGATCAGCACGTCGTCATCCCGGTGGATACCAAGGTGCGGGTGCTGCTCACGGCGAACGACGTGATCCACGCCTGGTGGGTGCCGGCGCTCGGCATGAAGAAAGACGCCATCCCGGGCTTCGTGAATGAGATCTGGATCAAGGCGCATGCGCTCGGCACCTACCGCGGCCAGTGTGCGGAACTCTGTGGCCGCGATCACGGCTTCATGCCGATCGTGGTCGACGTGGTGAGCAAGGAAGACTTCAACCACTGGGTGGAAGTGCACAAGGCACCGGCAGAAACCGTGCCCGCTGCGCCGCAAGCGCAAGCCGCGCCTGCGGACGCCGCCGCAACTCCCACCAGCTCAACGAATCGTTAAGGCCGAGGTTTCCATGGCAACTTCCCACGCTCACGACACCGCACACGGCCACCACGACGCGAAGCCTTACGGCATGTCGCGCTGGCTGTTCACGACGAATCACAAGGACATCGGCACGCTGTACCTGACGTTCGCGTGCATCATGTTCTTCATCGGCGGCGCGATGGCGCTCCTCATCCGCGCCGAGCTGTGGCATCCGGGCCTGCAGATCCTCGATCCCGTCACTTTCAACGCCCTCACCACGAACCACGCGCTGGTCATGATTTTCGGCGCGGTGATGCCGGCCTGGGTGGGTTTCGCGAACTGGATGATCCCGATGCAGATCGGCTCGCCCGACATGGCGCTGCCGCGCATGAACAACTACAGCTTCTGGATCCTGCCGTTCGCCTTCACGCTGCTGCTCGGCTCGATGTTCGTTCCGGGCGGCGGTCCTGCGGGCGGCTGGACGCTGTATCCGCCGCTGTCGCTGCAGGCCGGCAACAGCCTGCCGATGACCGTGTTCGCGATTCACCTGATGGGCGCCTCCTCGATCATGGGCGCGATCAACATCATCGTGACGATCACGAACCTGCGCCTGAAGAACATGTCCCTGCTGCACCTGCCGCTGTTCGTCTGGACCTGGCTGATCACGGCGTATCTGCTGATCGCGGTGATGCCGGTGCTGGCGGGCGCGGTGACGATGCTGCTCACGGATCACTTCTTCGGCACGCGCTTCTTCAGTGCGGCGGGCGGCGGTGACCCGGTGATGTTCCAGCACATCTTCTGGTTCTTCGGCCACCCGGAAGTCTACATCCTGGTCCTGCCGGCCTTCGGCATCGTCTCCGAGGTGATCCCGGCGTTCTCGCGCAAGCCGCTGTTCGGCTACGACGCGATGGTTTACGCGGTGGCCAGCATCGCGTTCCTGTCCTTCATCGTCTGGGCGCATCACATGTTCACCGTGGGCATGCCGCTCGCGGCGCAGCTGTTCTTCATGCTGTCCACGATGCTGATCGCCGTGCCGACGGGCGTGAAGGTCTTCAACTGGACGGCGACGATGTGGAGAGGCTCGCTCAGTTTCGAGCCGCCGATGCTGTTCGCGCTCGCGTTCCTGTTCCTGTTCTCGATCGGCGGCTTCTCGGGGCTGATGCTTGCGATCGTGCCGGCGGACTTCCAGTACCAGGACACCTATTTCGTGGTGGCGCATTTCCACTACGTGCTGGTGCCGGGCGCGATCTTCGGCATCATGGCCGGCGTTTACTACTGGCTGCCGAAGTGGACCGGCCACATGTACGACATGAAGCTGGCGACCTGGCACTTCTGGCTGTCAGCGATCTTCGTCAACGTGCTGTTCTTCCCGCAGCACTTCCTCGGGCTCGCCGGCATGCCACGCCGCATCCCGGACTACGCGACGCAATTCACCGACTGGAACATGGTGTCCTCGATCGGTGCATTCGCCTTCGGCCTGTCGCAATTGCTGTTCCCGTACATCATCTGGAAGTGCGTGCGCGGCGGCGCCAAGGCCACGGACGACGTGTGGGAGGGTTCGCACGGTCTCGAGTGGCTGCTGCCCTCGCCTCCCCCGTATCACAGCTGGGAAACCGCGCCGACCATTCAATTCGGCGAGGAAGCGGGCGAATACGATCCGCATGCCAAGCATTAGAAGTGAAAGCTCGTGCAGGCCGATGATGAGGAACGCCGCCGCAACATCCGCCGCCTCGCGATCGGCCTGGCGCTGGTGGCGCTCGCCTTCTACGTCGGCTTCATCCTGCTGAGCGTCCACCGCAGCCATGCCGGCGCCTGAACCCAACGAACGCAAGCACGCACACCGCGCCCTGGCGCTGCGACTCGGCGCGTTCGCGCTTGGCAGCTTCGCGTTCGGCTTCGCACTCGTGCCGCTGTATGACGCGTTCTGCCGCGTGATCGGAGTCGATGATCGCGTAGCGCTGACGACCCGCTCCGCGGCTACCGAGACGGCGCAAACCGAAGAGCGCAGCGTCACGGTGGAATTCGTCGCCAACCTGCCGACCAACGGCAGCTTCGAGTTCCGCCCGGCCGTTGCCTCCATGAAGGTGCACCCGGGCAAGCTGTACGAGACGACTTTCTACGCGCGCAACCTCACCGGCCACGACACCGTCGCCCAGGCGGTCCCGAGCATCGCGCCCGGGCGAATGTCGGCCTACTTTCACAAGACGGAATGCTTCTGCTTCACGCCGCAGCATTTTCGCAGGGACGAGGGACGCGACATGACGGTGCGCTTCATCCTCGATCCCGCGCTGCCCTCGGACACCGACCGCATCACGCTCGCATATGTGTTCTACGGCCAGTCGCAGCTGGCGAAGACCCGCTGAACCCGAAACCATCCGGTACCCAACATGGCACACGCCCACGAAGCCCACGATCCCAACAAGTACTACATCCCGCACGGCAGCCCGTGGCCGTTCTTCGGCTCGATCACGCTGTTCGTGCTCATGTCGGGCGCCATCGCGTTCCTCAACGAATGGGATGGCTCGCTGGGGGCGTGGTCACTGCTGCCCGGCTTCGTGATGCTGGCGCTGCTGTTCTTCTTCTGGTTCGGCACGGTCATCGACGAGAGCGAGCGCGGCATCTTCAATCTGCAGGTCGACCGCAGCTTCCGCCTGGGGATGATGTGGTTCATCTTCTCGGAAGTGATGTTCTTCGCCGCGTTCTTCGGCGCCCTGTTCTACGCGCGGGAATTCTCGGTGCCCTGGCTCGGCGGCCAGGGCGTGAAGATCTTCAGCAACCTGCTGCTGTGGAAGGACTACTCGGTCGAATGGCCCACCAACGGACCGGCGCATGTCGGCGGTGCGTTCGAGATCATCCCGGCCTGGGACATCCCGGCTATCAACACCGCGATCCTGCTCTCGAGCGGCGTCACCGTGACGATTGCGCATCACATGCTACGCGCCGGCAAGCGCGGCGGCCTCGCCCTCTTTCTGGCACTCACATTCATCCTGGGCTTCACGTTCGTCGGCTTGCAGGCCCACGAGTACGGCCACGCCTACTCGGAACTCAACCTCAAGCTCTCAACCGGCGTCTACGGGTCGACGTTCTTCATGTTGACGGGCTTTCACGGCCTGCACGTGACGATCGGCGCGATCATGCTGCTGATCATCTGGTTGCGCGTGTTGCGCGGACACTTCACGCCGCAGCGTCACTTCGCCTTCGAGGCGGTGAGCTGGTACTGGCACTTCGTCGACGTGGTGTGGCTGGGACTGTTCGTGTTCGTTTACTGGCTCTAGCGCCCCGGTGCAGCGCTCACTGCCCGACAGCGTGCGGCTGCAGCAGTCCGCGCGAATACGCGAGCATGAGCAGCGCAAAGAGCAGCACCGAGAGGCTGATGCGCCAGGTCAGTGCGCGCAGCATCTTCTTCGAATCGCCCTTGCCACGCGACAAATGAAACAGGGCCGATCCCAGGCTCACAACGATGGCGATCAGCATCAGGATGACCAGCAGTTTGATGAGCGGCACGGCGGCTCCTCGTGAGGCTGCGCTGCACGGCAGTATAGGTCGTTAGGCAATGAGGCTGCGAATTGGTGCGCACGCCCTCGAGGCGCAGCTGCTGCCGACCGCCCTGATGCTGGTCCTGTTGGCGGCGCTTCTGGCACTCGGGTTCTGGCAACTCGCACGCATGCGCGAGAAGCAGGCACTGTTCGCAATGTTCGCGGCCGGCACCAGCGCGACGGTCGATCTCGTATCGTTGCGGCCGGGAAGCAGCGCGCGCTATCAGCACGCCGCTGTCACGGGCCGCTACGACAGTGAGCACCAGATCCTGCTGGACAACATGACCCGCCAGGGGCAGGTCGGTTATCGCGTCTTGACGCCGCTCAGGTTCGAGGCCGGTCGGACCGTGCTGGTGGATCGCGGCTGGATACCGCTGGGCGAGAGTCGTCAGAAGATTCCGGACGTGACAGTGGCCGAAGCACAGCGCAGGGTTTCAGGCCGTCTCGATGAGTTGCCGCGTGCGGGCATTCACCTCGCAGCAGAGGCCAAGCCCGATGCGCCCTGGCCGCAGGTGTTGAGCTATCCGAGCATGAAAGAGGTTCTGGTTGCCATGCCGCAGGATCTCTATCCCTACATCCTGCTGCTCGATGCCGATCAGTCCGACGGTTTCGTGCGCGAGTGGCAGCCCGCAACCTTCCCGCCGCAACGTCACCTGGGATATGCAGTCACCTGGTTTGCCATGGCAGCGGCGCTAGTCATCATCTACGTCGCGACGCACTGGCGTCGTGGGGTGCCCCAATGAGCGCGCCTGGTGGCGAGAAATCACGCCAGCGGCGCACGCTGTTGCTCATCGCGCTGCTGTTCCTGCTGCCCGTGGCGCTCTCCTTCTATCTCTACTACGGACACAGCGGCTGGCTGCCCACAGGCACCGCCAATCACGGCGATCTCATCATTCCGCCGCGCACGCTGCCGGCGATCGCGCTGCGCGATTCGAATGGAGCCACTGTCGATCGGCCCTTCGATGGTGCCTGGTCGTTGATCTACGTGGGGCCGGGCAGTTGCGACGCGCGTTGTCGCGAGGCCCTCTACGAGATGCGGCAGGTGCGCCTGGCGCTCAACCGCGACAGCGACCGGGTTCGTCGCGTCTTCCTGTATGAAGGCGACTGCTGCGATGAGTCGTACTTCACCGAGCAGCAGCAGGGCCTGCTCAGGCTCGACCTGGATTCGGACGCGGACGGGAAGCTCGTCCGCGCGTTTCCTTCCGCGGTGCCCCTGGTCGAGTCGGGGCGCATCTGGCTCGCCGACCCGCATGGCAACCTGATGATGAGCTATGCACCCGCAGCGGACGCCAAGGGAATGCTGACCGATCTCAAGCGGCTGCTGAAACTGTCGCACATCGGCTAGGACTGATGACTCGTCTGCGCGCGTTCAGAGTGCTGGCCATCGCGGCGTTTGCGCTGTGCTTCCTGGTCGTGGTGCTCGGCGCATACGTGCGCTTGAGCGCTGCCGGGCTCGGCTGCCCGGATTGGCCGACCTGCTACGGCCACATCACCGCGGGAGGCGCACTCGAGAACTCCGCGGCCATCAACGCCGCGCATCCCGATCGTCCGGTCGTCTATGGCAAGGCGGTGCGCGAGATGGTGCATCGCTATGCGGCGGGCACACTCGGTCTTCTCATCGTCGCGATGGCCGCCATCGCGATCCTGAATCGCAGCGAACCACGGCAACCGTTGCGCCTGCCCCTGATCCTGCTGGCTGTGGTCGTGTTGCAGGGTGCGCTCGGGATGCTCACCGTGACGTGGCTCCTAAAGCCCCTGGTCGTCACCTTGCATCTGCTGGGCGGCATGACGACCCTCGCGCTGCTGTGGTGGATAGTGTTGCGACCCGGGCATCGCGAGCTGCATCGCGACGAGTTGGTGTTGCGACGGCTTGCGGTCGCTGCGCTCATCGTGCTCGGTTTACAGATCGCGCTCGGTGGCTGGACCAGCAGCAACTACGCTGCGGTCGCCTGTCCCGACTTTCCGACTTGCCAGGGAAGCTTCTGGCCGCACACCGACTTCAGGGACGCATTTGTGCTCTGGCGCGGGCTCGGCCTCGATTACGAGGGCGGCGTGCTGGATCACCCGGCGCGTGTCGCGATACACCTCGTGCATCGAATCGGTGCGCTGCTCACGGCCCTGGTCCTGGCGCTGCTCGCCGTACTGTGCGTGGCGCGCGGTCGCAGCTCGAGCGTGCGCGGAGCAGGGCTCGGCGTCGCCGCGATGCTGGCGCTGCAATTGGCGATTGGCGTTGGCATGGTGATGAAAGGTTTCCCCCTGCCAGTCGCGACGGCGCACAATGCCGGCGCTGCACTGTTGTTGGTGAGCGTAGTGGCGTTGGTCAGGACCCTGTCGCCCCTGAGCGCGACCTGGTTCGCGGGTGAACGAAGAACATGAGTGAGGAAGGCCAGCAGAAGAGCGGCGCAGAAGCCCTCGGTACTGCGGCGGGCGCAACTGCGCGCGATCGTTCGGCATCCACTCGCCTGCATGACTATTTCGAACTCACCAAGCCCAAGGTCGTCGCACTCATAGTCTTCACGGCAATCGTGGGGATGTTGCTGGCAACTCCGGCCCTGCCGCCTTTGCCCTCTGCGGCCTACGCGATTCTCGGCATCTGGCTGGCGGCCGCCTCCGCCGCCGCCATCAATCATGTGCTCGACCGGCGCATCGATGCGGAGATGGCACGTACCCGCCGCCGGCCCATTCCCACGGGCCACGTGAGTGAAGTGAACGCGCTGCTGTTCGCGTTCGCGCTGGGTCTCGCTTCGATGCTGATCCTCGCGCTGCTCGTCAACCCGCTCACCGCGATGCTGACCTTCGCCTCGCTCATCGGCTATTCGGTGATCTACACCGTGTGGCTCAAGCGCACGACCCCGCAGAACATCGTGATCGGCGGAGCGGCGGGCGCGGCACCACCCGTTCTCGGCTGGACGGCGATCACCAACAGCGTCGACCCGAACGCGTTGTTGCTGTTCCTCATAATCTTCACCTGGACACCGCCCCATTTCTGGGCGCTCGCGATCGCGCGGCGCGATGACTACGCGAAGGTGGGGCTGCCCATGCTGCCGGTGACGCACGGCATCGAGTTCACGCGCCTGCACATACTTCTCTATACGATCCTGCTCGTCGTCGTGACGCTGCTGCCGTACCTCACGGGCATGAGCGGGCTGGTCTACCTCGCCGGCGCGGTGGTTCTCGATATCCTT
>Ga0137409_10000185_pt1 | contig 63169 bp, 54 predicted proteins | sample CZODoug1_16funga_FD_122059 | JGI IMG/M metagenome (GOLD analysis project Ga0137409, IMG submission 122059) | Vadose zone soil fungal communities from Angelo Coast Range Reserve, California, USA - CZODoug1_16fungal (Hybrid Assembly) | ecosystem: Environmental > Terrestrial > Soil > Vadose zone... | reverse complement strand
CAAACCTTGCTATAATCCGGCAAGGTTAGAGAACGGGTAAGGGGCTGTCAAGCGAAAAGTTCCCGGCACGTCCGCGTCTCAGGTCGACCATCGTGCCCTCTCCCCGCCACAAAGCGAATTCCGCGAAAAGCAAATCCGTAAATACATATTCTGCTGCGAGCTATCTGAAAATTGGCGACGTGGCGCGTCTGGTCGGTGTATCACCCTCGTCAATTCGTGCGTGGGAGAGCCTCGGCTTGGCCCGTCCTCAGCGCACCGACAGCAAGTACCGGCTCTACACCCAGGCCGACGTGAAGTTGTTGAAGCGGGCGCGGTATCTGCGTAAAGTTCGCGGGCTGAATGGTCCGGCGATTGTGCAGATGTTGAAGGGTCAAGGTGGGGCGCGAGCACCGAAAGACGGAACATCGAGCGCGATTGGCGCGAGGTTGCGGCAACTCAGGGAACAGCGGCGCTTGTCACTAGAAAAGGTGGCAAAAGCGGTCGGAATTTCCGTGGGCTTTCTGAGTGCAATCGAGCGCTCGCACATGAGCGCGTCGATCGCCACGTTGCGGAAACTCGCGCAGTTCTATAATTCGAATATTCTGGAATTCTTTAATCCAGGCGAATCGCACTCTCCTCTGGTGCGACCGAAAGCGCGGAAAGTGCTCGAAGTGTCGCGGGGAGTCTGGATGGAGTTGCTGGCAGTCGGCAATCCTGTCATGGAAGCGCACATGTTCCGTCTCGCTCCCGGAGCGGGTACCGAAGAGAGCTACACTCATGCGGGCGAGGAATTCCTGTATGTACTGCGCGGGGAGTTTGCCATTTCGCTCGAAGAGGAAGAGTACCGGCTGAAGACCGGGGATAGCTTCTATTTCGAGAGCATGACGCCGCATCGCTGGTCGAATCCTGGGAAGATCGAGACGCGAGTTTTGTGGATCAATACGCCGCCAACGTTCTAGTTTGGAGAGGCAATGCGAATAGGAATGCGAATATGGAAATGGCTCGCGGTGCCGTTGCTTGTCCTGACCTGCGGGATGGTGTCCCTGGGGTTCGCCCCTTCGACCATGAAGGCTACCCTCATTGTCGAGAACGCGCGCGTCTACACGGTGAATGCAAAGCGGCCTTGGGCGGAAGCTGTGGCTATCGGCGGTGATAGGATTCTGGCCGTAGGTACGAAGCAACAGATCGACGCGTTCCGAGACCACAACACGCGAACGATCGATGCCCAAGGCAAACTCGTGCTGCCGGGCTTTACCGATTCGCATATTCATTTGCTCGAAGGGTCCCGAACGCTGACCCAGGTCGATCTGAACGGGACAGCGTCCATTGCCGAAGTGCAGCAGCGAGTCAAGGAGTTCGCTGCCGCCCATCCAAAAGCGGGTTGGATTCTGGGACGCGGCTGGACCTACGACATTTTTGGCGAGACAGCATTGCCCAACAAGAAGTACCTGGACGAAGTCGTGCCGGACCGACCGGTGTATTTGGTTGGCTTCGACGGACACACATCGTGGGTCAACAGTAAAGCGTTGGCGGTTACGGGCATTACGCGGGATACGCCCGATCCGGCTCACGGGACCGTTGTAAAGGATGCAAAAGGAGAGCCGACGGGGGCGCTGAAAGAAGATGCCGACGACTTGGTTGGCGGCCACGTGCGGGCCACACGCGAGGAGCAGCTTGCGGCGTTGCGACTGGGAATTGGCGAGGCGAATCGAGCGGGCCTGACGCGGGTGATTTGCCTGGGGAACTCGATTGACTTAGTCGACGACGGCAAAAACCTTGCTCTTTACGATGAGCTGCTCAAAAACGGCGAACTGACGTTGCGCGTGTACGTGTCCTCGTATCAGGGTCCGCCGACGATGACGGAGGACCAGATCGCGGCTGTTGTTGCGGCGAAACAGCGGTATCACGGCGATTGGCTTGCGGCGGGCGCCGTGAAGTTCTATCTGGATGGAGTGATTGAATCGCATACGGCAGCGATGTTGACTCCATATTCGGACGATCCCAAGCAGATCGGCACTTTGCGTTGGGACGAAGCTGAATTCAAGCGGGCGGTCGCGGAACTCGACAAGCGCGGCATCCAGGTCTTTACCCATGCCATTGGCGACCGTGCCGTGCGGTTGGCGCTCGACGCGTATGAAGACGCAGCCAAAGCGAATCACACAAATGATAGGCGGCATCGCATTGAGCACATCGAAACCATTACCGCGCAGGATATTCCGCGATTTGGCAAATTGGGCGTTGTTGCGAGCTATCAGCCCCTGCACGCGGAGCCGAATGTCGACGCCACGAACGTCTGGGCGCGCAATGCGGGACCGGATCGCGCAAGCCGCGGGTGGACTTGGCAGAGCGTCGCAAAATCCGGCGGACGGCTGGCATTCGGCAGTGACTGGCCGGTGGTTACGCTCAGCCCTTGGTACGGCATGCAAACGGCCCTGACGCGCCAGACTCTGGACGGCAAGCCGGAGGGCGGGTGGCTCCCGCAGGAGCGTGTTTCGCTGGAGCAAGCAATTGAAGCGTATACGCTGAGAGCGGCTTATTCGGGTCACCGGGAGACGAGCGAGGGATCGCTGGAAGAAGGCAAACTGGCGGACTTGATTGTTTTGGATCAGGACCTCTTCAAGATTGCACCGAGTGAGATTCACAAGACAAAAGTCTTGCTAACGATGGTTGGGGGTAAGGTTGTGTTTCAATCGCCGGATATGGCAGTTGGGAGCGCGACCGGGAGTGGAAAATGAGGCGATGGTTGTCTGCGTTACCAGTGCTGGCCGTAATAGTTCTTGGTTCTTGTTCTAAGAAGGCTCCCTCTTTGAATTTACTGGTCTGGGAAGGGTACGCCGATCCCTCTTACGTAAAGGCGTTTGAGGAACAGTGCGCATGCAAAGTCTCCGCGTCATACATGGGGTCGAGCGACGAATTGGTCGCGAAGCTGCGGGGCGGCAGCGCGTCGAACTACGATGTCATTTCTCCATCGAGCGATGTGGCAACAGTGATCGCGACCACCGGCTTGGCCGCGCCGCTGGATTTGACGAAGATTCCCTCGTATTCGCAATTGGCTCCGAAGTTAACTACCCTCCCCCTAGTGCGGGTGAACGGACTGGTGTTTGGTGTGCCTTTCATGTGGGGCCCGGATCCGTTGATTTACGACACGAAAGTATTCGCGGCTCCGCCGGCCAGTTGGAACGTGCTGTGGGACCCGAAGTACAAAGGGAAGATTTCTGTTTGGGACGATCTTCCCACCGTGTACATGGCCGCGCAAGTGTTGGGCTATGACAAGCCGAATCCGGATCAGCTATACAACCTGAGTGACGAGCAATTGGAAGCAGTCAAAAAGAAACTGCTGGAGTTGAAGCCCAATGTTCGCAAGATGTGGTCGACGGGGGGCGAGCTGACGAATTTGTTTCAGAATCATGAAGTGGTGGCGGCGATGGGATGGCCGCTGATGACGAACCAGTTGCGGAAATCCGGGTATCCGGCAGGGGAAACCATTCCGCAGGAGAATACGACAGGCTGGATTGACCATTTGATGATCACTTCGGCGAGCGAAAATAAAGAGCTGGCGCAGAAGTTTCTGGAGTTCATGATTCAGGCGCAGACGCAAAAGAAGGTTGCGGATGTAACCGGTTATACGCCGGCAAATCCCGGGGCAGCGCAGTTCATGGCCGACGACCAAAAGAAAAGCCTGCATCTCGACGACGTCGACAACTACCAGAAGCGGCTTTACTTCTGGCAGAACGTCCCGCGGCGGGAGAAGTACAACGAGATTTGGAATGAAGTGAAAGCGGCCCAGTAGCCGCATAGGCCCTTCTTGATGACTTCCCTTCTCTCCATCCGCAACATCGCAAAGAGCTTTGGGAAAACGCGGGTGTTGCGCGACATTTCTCTGGAAGTGGCCGAGGGAGAATTCCTGACGATCCTTGGGGAATCTGGATCGGGCAAAACGACGCTCCTACGTGTGATTGCCGGGTTTGAACAAGCGACGTCAGGTGAACTATGGATGGGCGGCGAACGACTGGATGCCTTGCCCCCCTATAAGCGGCCCGTGAATACCGTCTTCCAGCACTACGCCCTTTTCCCTCACCTGACCATTGGCGACAACGTTGGCTATGGTTTGCGGATAGGCGGTGTTTCGAAAGGAGAAACGACGACGCGAGTGAACGCAGCGCTGGCGATGGTAAAGATGACGGCACACGCTGAGAAGAAGCCATCGAAGATTTCCGGGGGACAGCAGCAGAGGGTCGCGCTGGCGCGGGCTCTGGTGAATCGTCCGAAATTGCTTTTATTGGACGAGCCGCTCTCGGCTCTCGATGCCAACTTGCGGCGCCAGATGCAGATTGAATTGAAGGCTCTGCAACGGGAAGTTGGGATCGCTTTCGTGTTTATCACGCACGATCAGGAAGAGGCGATGGTGATGTCGGATCGGATCGCGCTCCTCAAGGGCGGACGGCTCGAGCAGATTGCGACGCCCCGGGAAATCTACAGCCGGCCGGCGACATCTTATGTTGCGCAGTTTATTGGGCATACGAACTTGCTCCGGGGCAGCGTAGCGAACGGTATTGCCCGCTGCGGATCGCTGACGTGGCCTGTGCAAGCGGCCGATGGGCCTACCGCATTTTCGGTGCGTCCGGAAAATGTCCGCCTGGCCGTGGGGGCGGGCAATGCGGCCGTGCAATTCGAGGGGCGGGTGCAGCACCAGGCATTTCACGGAGCGACGGAGATGGTGCGGGTTGAGTGCGCCGATGGCCTGGTCTTCCTCATTCGCATGACCGGCGCAGGCGGAGCGAAGGTTGGCGATTCCTTGCGGCTGGAGTTTTCTCCGCAGGAGGCGGTCGCGGTGCGCGACGCGGAGGCGGCATAGTGTTCTCTCGCGCTTACAAAGCGGCGGTTACGATTCCACCTCTGGCGTGGGTCACGCTGTTTCTGCTGGTGCCCTATCTCTTGATGTTCTGTTACAGCTTTTGGGCTGTGGCCTCGGGGAACGTGGTTCACCAGTGGAATCTGGGCAACTATCAAGACCTGCTCACAAAGGACGTTTACCGCCAGACGCTCTTGCGGTCGCTTTGGATTGCGGCAAGGGTTACGGCGTTTGCGCTGCTGCTGGGATATCCGCTGGCATACTTCCTGTCGTTCTACGCCGGGGCGCGAAAGGACTTGTTCTACCAGTTGGTAATTATTCCGCTCTGGGTGAGCTACCTGGTACGCGCTTACGCTTGGAAGACGATCCTGGGGACCGACGGCGTACTCAACACTCTGCTGCAGTTCTTCCACATCACGCAGCATCCGGTGGATTCTCTTCTCTATAGCCCATTCGCAGTTGTGCTGACGCTGACGCACATCTATACGCCGTTTGTGGTGCTCCCGATTTATGCCGCGATGGAGCACATTCCACGCAATTTGGTGGAGGCGTCGCATGATCTTGGGGCTTCGCCCATACAAACCTTCTGGCAAGTGATCTTTCCTCTCTCCGCTCCAGGGATGATTGCCGGGGCGACGTTTGCCTTCGTGTTGAGCCTGGGAGATTTCCTGGCACCGCAACTACTAGGCGGGCCGAGCGGGATCATGATTTCGAACATTGTGGTTAGCTTGTTTGGGGCGGCTTATAACTGGCCGCTGGGGGCGGCGATTTCGTTTTGCATTCTGGTGTTGGTGGTTTCGTTGCTGGCCTTAGCGGAGCGGTTGGAAAAGAAGTGGAGTTACTCGTGAGCGGGTCGGCAGGCGCCGTCCAGAAATCGCGCTGGCTGCCGGTCCATACGGCAGCTGTGTACGCGTTCCTGTACCTCCCTATCGCCACTCTTATTGTCTATTCATTCAACGGCGCGGGCGTGGGCGGGTTTCCGCCGCGCGATTTGACGCTGAACTGGTATCGAATCTTGTTGCAAGATGACGCCATTTGGGTTTCGGTGCAGAACAGTTTGAAGGTGGCGGTGGCGGCTGTGGGAATCGCTTTGGGCCTTGGAGTTCCGGCGGCGCTTGCGTTGGACCGGGCGGACTTTCCGGGCAAGGCGGTATTTCGGCGGCTGGTGCTGCTGCCGCTGATTTTACCGGGAATTATTACCGGACTCTCGATTCTGATGCTGGTGAACGTCGCACAGGTGAAGTTGAGCCTGGCGACAATTATTCTGGGCCACGGTACGGCGTTGATTTCGGTGGCGACCACCGAAGTGTTTGCAGGATTGCAAAAACTCGACCGGGCGCAGGAAGAGGCGTCACTCGACCTGGGCGCGAATTATTGGCAAACATTCTGGCGGGTCACGCTGCCAAACTTGAAGTTGCCGATCATTGGCGCAGCTTTGCTGATTTTTACGCTTTCCATGGATGAAATTGCGGTGAGCTTCTTCCTGATCGGCCGCGACAACACGCTGCCGCTGGAAATTTGGGGGCGTCTGCGGCGCGGGATTACGCCGGAGATTAACGCCATTTCTACCGTGCTGTTTGTGTTTTCGCTGCTGGCGATTGTCAGTTGGTACCGGCTGCGGACTGGGTCGGCGGCGAAGAACGCAGTCGCCGCTGAATTGGTCGAGCCTGCTTAAACCGGCGTGCAGCTTCGCTCCGGTTGGACGGTTGATGGTGGCCATCCTCACCTAAGCATCGTACCTCCGTGCAGCTATCTTCCTCGCGTCGCGGCATAGTAAACTAGGAACTGTAGAAGTTCAGCCTATCCGCTATTCTTCCGCTGCACTCTTGAGAGGAACCCAACACTTTGAGTTTGAACATTAGGAATATTGCCATTATTGCGCACGTCGACCACGGCAAGACCACGCTGGTGGACGCCATGCTGCGCCAGAGCGGGACGTTTCGCTCGAATGAGGCGGTCGTGGACCGCGTCATGGATTCGAATGAACTGGAAAAAGAGCGTGGCATCACGATTCTAGCCAAGAATACGGCTGTGTTTTATCACGGCGTGAAGATCAACATTGTGGATACCCCGGGCCACAGCGACTTCGGCGGCGAAGTCGAGCGCGCGCTGAAAATGGTGGATGGCGTGATGCTGCTGGTGGATGCCAGCGAAGGGCCGCTGCCGCAGACGCGCTACGTTTTGACCAAGGCGCTCGAAGCTGGGATGCCCGTGATTGTGGTGGTCAACAAGATCGACCGTCCCGATGCGCGGGCGCAGGAAGTTTTGAATGAGATCTATGACCTCTTCATTGATCTCGACGCCAAAGAAGAGCAGCTCGATTTTCCTGTGCTGTACACGAATGCGAAGGCGGGAACTGCATCGACCGACCGTGAGACGCAAGGGCCGAACCTCGAGCCCCTGTTTGACGCGATAGTAAAGACGATTGAACCGCCCAAGGGCGATGCTGCCGGGCCGTTGCAAATCTTGGTGGCGAATCTCGATTACAGCGATTACCTCGGGCGTCTCGCAATTGCGCGCGTCTTCAATGGAACGATGACGACTGGCGAAGACGTGGTGATTGCAAAGCTGGACGGGACGCTCCATAAGACCAGAATCACCAAATTGTTTTCGTTTTCAGGTCTGAAGCGCACGGATTGCACGGAGACCGAACTCGGCGACATTATCGCGGTCGCGGGAGTGGAAGGGATCACGATTGGCGAAACGATCACGGACGTAGCGAATCCCGCGCCGCTGCCGCCGATTGTGATCGACGAGCCTACCATCGCGATGCTGTTCACCGTGAACACATCGCCCTTCGCCGGGCGGGAAGGTCAATACGTGACCTCGCGGAATTTGCGCGACCGGTTGGCGAAAGAGCTGCTAACCAACGTATCACTACGCGTGGAAGACACTGGCACAACGGATTCCTTCAAAGTCCTGGGTCGGGGAGAACTCCAGCTCTCGATTCTCCTGGAAATGATGCGCCGCGAAGGCTTCGAACTGATGGTGGGCAAGCCGGAAATCGTGACCAAGCGTGTCGACGGCAAGCTGATGGAGCCGGTGGAAATGCTGACCATCGATGTGCCGGAAGAGTTCGTCGGCGTCGTGATGGAGCAACTCGGTGCACGGAAGAGCACCGTCGTCAATATGCACAATCACGGCTACGGCCGGGTACGCATTGAGTTTCGAGTTCCGAGCCGCAGCCTGATTGGCCTGCGCAGCCAACTGCTCACCGATACGCGCGGGACCATCGTTATGAATGCCCTGTTCGACGGGTACATCGAGTGGCAGGGCGATATTCCTCACCGGCTGACCGGAGCGCTCATCTCGGATCGCGACGGAGTTTCCACGGCTTATGCGCTCTGGGGTTTGCAGGAACGTGGCGAACTTTTCTGCGGTCCCGGAGTTGAGCTGTACGAGGGCATGATTGTCGGGGAGAACGCCAAAGACAACGACCTCGACGTCAACGCCGTTCGCGAGAAGAAACTGACGAACATGCGTTCGTCCTCGGCGGATGAAGCGCTGCGGCTCGTCCCGTTCAAGCATCTAAATTTGGAACAAGCCATAGAATTCATCACCGACGACGAATTTGTCGAGGTCACCCCGAAGTCCCTGCGGCTGCGCAAGAAAGTGCTGCAATCGAACAAGCGCAAGCGCGGACCTGTGGTGGTGGAAGCGTAGTCCCGATGGCTAAGTCCGCGGCAAATCCGAAGTCGGGTTGCCAAGAGGCTCAGGCATCTCCACAGGTATTTCTCGTTCCCTGTTCCTGCGGCCGCAACATCGCGGTCTCCGGTAGCGACCCGACACCAGGACCTCACGGGCGGCACCTGCGTTGTCCCGACTGTGGCAAGAAGCACGACCGACATTTCCGCGCCATGCGGTTTGACTATGGCGGCGGATACTGGACGTCGGAAGGCTGTTGACTCCGCGGTGGCCGTTTCCGGATTCAAAGATGTCCCGGCATCGAGCGAATCCGGAATTTTCGCTGCCGGGCAGGCGAGGCACCTGCCCTACGTGAGCCGGTCTGACCGCTGCTGAGAATCTCGCTCCGGCCCCTGACAGACCTGCTATACTCGCCTCCTCGTTTGACTGTCCGCAACTCCGGCCCCGTCTCGGGGAAGATCTCCGCTCGCCGAAGCCGCCCACACTCAGACTAATCCGTACCCTCGAGGCGATCGCGTGAAGAACATTTTCGTTGGCAACTTGGATTTCCACACTACGGAAGAAGAACTCCGCCATGCATTTGAACCGTACGGGCAAATTGACAAGGTCAGCATCATGACGGAGCGGGAAACTGGCCGTTCGCGTGGATTTGCGTTTGTGGAAATGACCAACGCCGAAGAGGGAGACAAGGCCATCACGGCCCTGAACGGATCGCAGATCGGTACGCGCACGGTGAACGTGAATGAAGCGCGACCGCGGGAAGAGCGTCCCAAGGGCGGAGGAGGCGGTGGCGGAGGATTTCGGCCCGGCGGCGGTGGGGGCGGCGGACGGGGTGGCGATCGCGGCGGGGATCGAGGTGGTCGCAAAGGCGGCGGTGGCGGTGGACGCGGCGGAGACCGTGGTGGTGGTGGCGGACGCTGGTAGAGGCTGGATTTAGTTCCGGCAGAGTTCGATAACTTCTTCAGCAGGGCGAGCTTAAGCGGCTCGCCCTTTGTTTTACGAAATTCAAATATTCCTAGCCGTATTTTGACTCGCAGTGCAACTCTTGCGCACCCCGACCCCGCGCTTCTTCTCAGCGTTTATAATAAGAGGTTTCCGCAGTGCCTTTTGCACCGGTCTGAGGACCGGCGCGTGGCTCACATAGCTTCGCTGTTTTCCTTAAGGGGTCCATGTCTACCGACAGTATCGTCGTTAAGGGTGCGCGGGTTCACAACCTGCGCAACATTGATTTTGAAATTCCGCACAATGAGCTGACAGTGGTGACCGGCGTTTCGGGCTCCGGGAAGTCTTCGCTTGCCTTTGACACCATTTACGCGGAGGGGCAGCGGCGGTATGTGGAATCGCTCTCGGCCTACGCACGACAGTTTCTGGAGCGCATTGAGAAGCCCGATGTAGATGTGATCGACGGCATTGCGCCGGCCGTAGCCATCCGGCAGAAAAACAGCACACGCAATCCGCGCTCGACGGTTGCTACGGCTACGGAAATCTATGACTACCTGCGGTTGTTATTTGCGCGCGTGGGGCGAACGTATTGCTTGAAGTGTGGGCTGGAAGTGAAGAAAGACACGGTCGATGAGATTGCTGAGACCGTGCTGCGTATGTCCCCCGGCACCCGGCTGAATGTCCTGTTTCCGGTGCAGACTGCGGTCGTGGCTGGGTCGGCTGTGGCTCCTATCTCAGCAGACGGCACAACTTTTGAGTTGAAGAAGAGGCCGGGCAGCAAGAGGAAGCAGGACGAAGAGACAGCCGCTGCGCGAGCCCTACATACTGACCTTCTGAAAGCGCGCCTGTTTGAACTGCGTAAGCGGGGATTTAACCGGCTATGGCAAGGCGGCCAAGTCTTCGAGTTCTCTTCCCCCGAGTCGCTGCTCGACGTGAACTTTGATGAACCGGTCTATGCCTTGGTGGATCGGATTGTCCTTTCGGAAGCTTCCGCAGGAACTCGGGCTAGATTGATTGACGCCGTGGAGAGTTCCTATCGCGAGGCAGGTGAAGTGATTTTGGAGACTGTGCCGCGAGAGAACGGGGCTAAATCTGAACGGCTTCGTTTTGCCCAGCGGTTTGAATGCAAGAACTGCGGGATCCGCTATGAAGAACCGGAACCGCGGTTGTTCTCCTTCAATAATCCTTACGGCGCGTGTCCTCGCTGCCAGGGTTTCGGCAACACGATTGATTTCGACATGGGTCTGGTGATCCCGGATAAGACCAAGACCCTCGCCAATGGGGCAATCGAACCGTGGACCAAGCCGAAGCATCGCGTTTACTACAACGAGATGAAGAAGTTGGCCAAAGATGCTGGCGTGCCCCTGGATGTACCGTGGCAGGAGTTGACGGAGAAACAACAGGAGTTCGTGCTCGCTGGGGATGGCCGTTTTGGTGGGATTCGTGGATTCTTCAACTATCTGGAGCGGAAGAAATACAAGCTGCACGTGCGTGTCTTTCTGAGCCGCTATCGCGGGTATTCCGTTTGCCCCGATTGCAACGGGACGCGGTTGCGGGCAGAAGCTCGAACCGTGCGCGTCGGCGAAAAGAACATTTGCGACGTCTGCGCCATGACAGTGGAACAGACAGCCGCGTTCTTCTCCGCTGTACATCTGAACGCCGAGCAAACCGCCATTGCGGATAAGATCCTGCACGAAATTCGCGAGCGCCTGCGGTTCTTGAACGACGTCGGGCTGGAATATCTTACCTTGGATCGTCTGTCGTCCACTCTCTCTGGAGGCGAGGCGCAACGGATTCAACTGGCCACGTCGCTAGGCTCGCGGCTGGTGGGCACCTTGTATGTATTAGACGAGCCGTCGATCGGCCTGCACAGCCGCGATACTCACCGGTTGATCAAGATTCTGGAGGGGTTGCGCGATCTGGGCAATACGATCCTTGTGGTGGAGCACGATCCCGACATCATGCGCGCGGCGGGGCGCATTCTAGATATGGGCCCGGGAGCGGGCGAGCACGGTGGCAAGGTCGTCGCTCATGGAACTTATGCAGAGATACTTTCGCACAAGACTTCGTTGACGGGGCGATATCTTTCCGGGGATTTGCGGATTCAATTGCCGACAGCGCGACGGGAACCGGGAAAGCGCAGGATTGAAATCTTCGGCGCGAGGGCGCACAACCTCAAGAAGATTGACGTCGCCTTCCCGTTGGAGATGTTGGTCGCAGTGACAGGCGTTTCGGGCTCCGGCAAATCGAGTCTCGTTCACGATGTTCTCTACCCATCCCTGGAAGCCGCCAAGAAACAAGCAGGCATAGCGCAGCCGGTGGAGTGCCGCGAGATTGAGGGCGAGGACTTTCTCGATGAAATCGTGCTGGTGGATCAATCTCCCATTGGGCGGACACCGCGCTCGAATCCTGTGACCTACACCAAGGCGTTCGACGGCATCCGGGACCTGTATGCCTCGATTCCGGACGCGAAGAAGAAAGGCCTGACCGCCGGGCATTTCTCCTTCAACATTCCGGGTGGGCGCTGCGACACGTGCTCGGGAGATGGCACGGTCACGGTGGAGATGCAGTTCCTAGCCGACGTCGAACTGGTGTGCGAGGAGTGCCACGGCACGCGCTACAAGCCGAAGGTGTTGGAAGTGAAGTACAAGGGCAAGAACATCCACGAGGCCCTCAACCTGACGGTGAAGGAGTCGCTGCAGTTCTTTGCCGGTGTGCCCAAGATTGTCGACAAACTGCGCGTGTTGGATGAAGTGGGTCTGAGCTACTTGCGGCTCGGGCAATCGGCATCAACGCTCTCAGGCGGTGAGGCGCAACGCATGAAGCTGGCGGCCCATCTACAGCCCGCGGCGAAGCTCGCCGGGCGTCCCAAGGAAGAGATCAAGAAGCATCGCTGGCGCACGCTCTACATTTTCGATGAACCCACAACGGGTCTGCATTTCGACGACGTCAGCAAACTCCTGGCAGCCTTCCGGCGTCTGATTGATGCAGGGGGTTCGATTGTGGTCATTGAGCACAATCTGGAAGTAATCAAGACGGCCGACTGGGTGATTGACCTGGGACCGGAGGGAGGCGCGCGCGGAGGCGAAGTGGTGGCAGTGGGTCCGCCGGCAGCGATTGCCGCGAACCCGAAGTCCTACACGGGGCGCTTTCTGGCCCAAGCCTTGGATGGGAAGCTCGATGGAAAGGCGGTTGTTGCGTGAACGGAACCTGCGGTTGCGTGCTGGCCGTGTCCTTGACCTTAGGAGCGCTGGCTACCGCGCAGTCTGTCCAGACTTCCAAGCCTACTATCCGGCATCATCGTGTGGAAGTGGCCGATGACCAATTCCCTCCCGAACTGCGTCAGGCCGAGGATGCCCTCGACAAGAAGGATTACTCCACGGCGGAAAAGCTCCTCAATACGCTAACTGCAAAGGATGCAAACAACTACCGTGTGTGGTTTGATCTCGGATTCGTCTATACCGCCCAAGGGCGCGCCGACGATTCCATCGGAGCCTACCGTAGAGCGGTGGCCGCCAAGCCGGACGTTTTTGAGTCCAACCTAAATTTGGGCTTGACGCTGGCGCGTTCTCACAATCCAGAGGCAGAAGCTTTCTTGCGCGCAGCGACCAAGCTCAAGCCAACGGACCATGCCGAAGAGGGTTTGGCTCGGGCCTGGTTTTCGCTGGCGAGGGTCGTGGAGGTCACCAAACCAGAAGAAGCCCAGGATGCTTACTGGGAGGTCGTCAAGCTCCAGCCAAACTCGGCCGAGGCGCGCCTCGCGCTCGGTAGCGTGATGGAGCGGCAGAAGGATCAGAAGGGAGCGGAAGAGCAGTATCAGCGGGCTCTTACCCTGGCTTCGGCGGCGAACGATGCTGCGTCGAGTGCCAATGCCGGCCAGGCTGTCACGGCCTTGGCCAATCTCTATATGGAAGAGAAGCGCTTTCCCGAAGCGGAGACGATGCTACGCAAGCTGGCCAGCGCGCACAGTGACGACGCGGTTCTCCACGTACAGCTAGGGCGGGTTCTAGCGGCGGCGGGCAAGTATGACGACGCGTCGAGCGAGCTGCAGGCTGGCCTAAAGCTGGCGCCGGACGATGCCTCAGCGGTTCGTGATCTGGCTGACATCTATTTGTTAGCTAAGAAAAATGCCGAAGCAGAGCCGCTCTACCGGCAATTGGTCAAGGCAAAACCTCGGGATGCGGAGCTGCATCACTCTCTGGGAAAGGCTCTTCTGGACCAACGCAAGTTTCCGGAGGCGCAGGCGGAATTCTTAGCGGCTGTGAATCTGAAGCCCGACTTTGGCGAAGCGTACGGGGACCTGGCGGTCGCGGCCGACCAGAACAAAGCCTATGGGCTTGTAGTCCCTGCCCTCGACGCTCGAGATAAACTCCTGGGAGCGCTACCTTTTGGCTACTTCCTGCGCGCGACGGCCTATGACCATCTGCGCGACCACAAAAACGCTGCCATCCAGTATCATAAGTTTCTAGATGCGGCGGATGGGAAGTTTCCCGATCAGGAATGGCAAGCCAAGCATCGTTTGATTGCCATTGAGCCGAAAAAGTAGGACTCGGTTTATGAAGCGCGGCGTCATCACCAGCTTTTGTTTCCTCCTCGGCCTCAGCGCTGGCCTGGCTCGGGCAGCGCAGAAGTTCGAGACCCTCGACGAGATGAAAGCGCGCGTAACCCAGGTGCCGGCCGACGAACGGGTGCGGATTTGCACCGGTATCGCTCGGCGAGCGGTAGAAGAGGCCAAGGAGCGCTACGCCAAGGGCGTCGATGAAGAAGGCAAACTCCTGCTTCATGACGCCGAAACCTATGCCGAGCAGGCGGCGGAGGCGGCCATTCACACCAAGAAACATGAGAAGCAACTCGAAATCGACTTGCGTGATATCGGCCATCATCTTGAGGCTCTGAAGCGCGAACTCGCGCCGGAAGACCAGCCTTACGCCGAGGCGGCCGTAGGGCATCTTGAGAAGCTGCGTACCCGCTTATTGCAAAGCATGTTTGGCAAGACCAAGAAATGAAGCGCATTCTCCAATGCGCTCTGCTGATGACCCTGACGTTCGCTCCGCGCGGGGCAATGGCTTGGCGGCACGATCCGCTCACTTCCGACGAAATTGACCAGCTGCGGGAAGCTGCGCTAGACCCGGAGAAGCGGCTAAAGTTATACGCTGACTTTGCGCGCCTGCGTTTCACCGCGATCGAGAATGCCCGGCTGCCGAAGAAGCCAGAGGCCGCAAAACCAGGCGCACGCAATGCCGATGAAGAAGCCCCCAGAAGCCTTCATGACCTGATGGAAGACTTCCTGGCGGTATACGACGAACTGGATGAAAACATCGGCATGTACGAGGACCGGCAGGCCGACATGCGCAAGGCCATAAAAATCGTGCTCCTGGCCGACAACGAATTCCACGCCCGATTGGAAGGTCTGCAGCACAACCTGACCACAGAAGAACGCACGGATTGTAATTTCGTTCTCACCAGCATTGTCGAGGCAGTAACAACTGGAACGGCCGACCACAAAAAACTGCTGGCCGAGCAAGAAGTGTCTTTCAAGAACAAGAAGAAGAAATAGGCCGCGTCGCCAGAGCCTTTCGTTTGTGTGTTTCTGGCGTGCTAGTCTGGCCTCAGGTGAAGCCGAAACTCCTCGAAGTCTTCCAGAAGTCCTACCGCCAACTGCGCCCGCGTGCGCCCATGCCGGAATTGCGCGTCGAGTTCTACCCTTACACCGGGGTAAGTCATACGATCCGCATGCGCGACGGACGGTTGCTGGTGCGGCTTTCGGACTTAATAGAGGGCGCGCCGGAGACCGTCCTGTCAGCGCTGGCGCATATCCTGCTGGCAAAGATCTATAGGAAGCAGATTGAAGCGGTGCATAGCGCGCGCTACCGGCGGTATGTGGGGAGCCGTGACTTCGCGGCCAAGGCGCAAATGATCCGGCAATCCCGTGGACGCAAGCGGCTGCGCATGCCTCAGGGACATGTTTACGATCTGAACGAGATCTTTGAGGACCTGAACACGCGCTACTTCCACGGACTGTTGGGGCGACCACGACTGACCTGGAGCCACAATCTGGCCAGGCGCCGGCTCGGGCATTTCGACCCCGCTCACAACACCATTGTGGTGAGCCGCGTCTTCGACGATCTGCGCGTGCCGCAATATGCGGTCGAGTACCTGGTGTATCACGAGATGCTGCACTTAAAGCATCCCGTGAAGCTACGGGGAAGCCGACGATGCGTGCACTCGGCGGAATTTGTAGAAGAGGAGAAACGATTTCCTCAGTTTGAAGAGGCAAAACGGTTCTTGCGCGGACTTTGAGTCGGCCACGACCGATTTCCAGATGGCGACCATTTTGGTCGTAATTTTGTATCTTATTGATCTCAATATAGTTACGTTGGATCAAGCACCTTTCCGAGATTGACGGAACGGCGTCGTCATCGCTATGCTGTTGATATTGAAATTGAAGTTCGTTTTCAAAATGCCGGCCCGGATCTGAGATGTTACAAGCATTCATCATCACGTTGCGCGAGGGGGTCGAGGCGGCCTTAATCCTCGGCATTACCCTCGCTTACTTGGCCAAAATTGGCCGCCCGGAACTGCGCAAGACGGTCTATTACGCCCTGGGGACGGCTTTCCTGGCGAGCTTAGGGTTCGCTGTGCTCCTCTCCCGTACCAACTGGAATCAAGACATTTTTGAAGGCTGGATCATGCTGGCGGCGGCATTTTTCGTCGGGACCATGATCGTCTTCATGATGCGCACCGCCAAGCACCTCAAGGGCGATATTGAGGGTAAAGTGGGCTCGCTGGCAACCAAGGGGTCCGCACTCGGGCTGTTCGTATTCGTATTTTTGCTGGTTGTACGCGAGGGCGTGGAGACGGTATTGACGCTGTTCGCCGTAAGTCTGAATTCGACCGAGTTGATGAGCTTTTTGGGGACGCTGCTGGGCGTGGGGGCATCGGTCGCCTTTGGCGTGATGTTCGTGAAGGGCAGCGTGCGCATTGATTTACGCAAGTTCTTCAAAGTCACGACCGTGATCCTTTGGTTCGTCGCGGCGCAGTTGGTGGTCTCCGGGCTGCACGAGCTTTCAGAAAACGGTGTGCTGCCGAGTAGCCGCGAGGAGATGGCACTGATCGGTCCTATCGTGCGCAACGACGTGTTCTTCTTCGTGACGATCCTGGCACTGGCGGCGTTGATGGTTTTGTTCGAGTATCGTCGCCGGGCTCCTGAGCCCACGCCGGATGGCAATGCCGCGCGCAGAAAAGCCGCGTGGAGCGCCCGACGCGAGCGCTGGTGGATGGTGGCGGTCTACGCCTCGAGCTTTCTGTTTATCTCGCTGGTCACGGCCGAGTTTATCTACGCCAAGACTACCGACGTTCCGTCACCCGCCACCCAGCTTACATTCACGAACGGTGTGACTTCCATCCCAGTGAGTTCAGTTTCAGATGGCGATCTGCATCGTTTCGTAACCAAAGAGGACGGAGCGGATATTCGTTTCTGGCTGTTCAAGAAGCCCGACGGCAACATTGCGGCTGTTTTCGATGCCTGTTCCATTTGTGGCGCGCAGGGATTCAAGAAAGATGGGCGCGGCTTTGTCTGCAAGAATTGCTCCGCGCCGATTAATCCGCAGACTGTGGGCACGCCGGGTGGATGCAATCCAATTCCGCTGCAGTCGACAATCGCCGGGGATGCAGTCGTGATTCAGGAAGCCGAACTGATCGCCCATAGCTCGGTCTTCAAAAACTAATGTTCGCGAAAAACTAATGTTTGCCCGCCTCGTTTACGAATCCTTTCGGCGGCAGAAGCGGCGCAAGCTGCTGGCCGGCGTTGCCGTCACGCTCGGCGTGGCCGTAACCACCGCCATGATTGGCGTAGCGACCGACATTGGCGACAAGATCAGCCGTGAGCTGAGGACAGTGGGCGCGAACCTGGTGGTGACCTCTTCGGATCAGGCGCTCGACGTGAAGATCGGCGGCGTGAACCTGAAGCCCGCCAACGACGGCGGCTATCTCAACGAAGTCGACCTGCCCAAGATCAAGACCATGTTCTGGCGGAACAATATCGTGGGGTTCGCGCCCATGTTGCCGGTGACAGTTTCCGTATCCCCTTCAGGGTCGGCCGCCGGAAAATCAAGCGCTGAGCTGGTTGGAACATATTTTTCGCGCGCAGTTCGCAGCGGCGCGGAAGATTTTGTGACCGGAGTCCGCACCACGCATCCCCTCTGGCACGTTGACGGCTCCTGGCCAGCCGATACTTCCCGCGATCTCTTGGTCGGTCAAACTCTGGCCAGAAGGGTCGACAAGAAGCCGGGCGACTTGCTCCAATTCGACGGGGACGAATACCGCGTGGCCGGGATTCTGTCGACAGGCGGACCAGACGATGAGCGAATGTACGCTCCCCTTGCACTGGCACAGCATTTGCTCGGTCGGCCCGGCGCCCTACAAAGCATTGAGGTGAGCGCTATCACCAAGCCCGAAGACGACTTTGCCAGGCGCGATCCGAAAACCTTGAAGGGCGCGGTCTATGACCGTTGGTATTGTTCGCCCTACGCTACGTCGATTGCGTATCAGCTTCAGGAAGTGATTCCGAATTCGCGGGCGGAACAGATTCGCCAGGTGGCGCAGAACGAGGGCACGGTGCTCTCGCGCATTCAGGGACTGATGCTTTTGATCGCCCTTGCTGCACTGGTGGCTGCCGCACTAGCTGTTTCCTCGGCGATGGCGACAGCGATTCTCGAGCGCCGGGGCGAAGTGGGGCTCATGCGGGCGCTCGGTGCGGGTAGTTTCTCTGTAGGCGCAATGTTTCTGGCGGAAGCTACCCTGCTGGCCCTGATTGGCGGAAGCATCGGCTTTGCCATTGGAACAGGCCTGGCGCATCAAATCGGACGCAGAATTTTCGACCAGGCGATTGTCGTGCAGCCCGTGCTCTACCCTTATGTGCTGGGCACGGCGATCTTAGTGACCTTTGCTGGAAGCGCGCTCTCCATCCGCAAGGCGTTGCGCTTTGATCCGGTGCGGGTGTTGAGGGGGGATGCTTGAGTTTGCGCCCCGCTGATACTTCTCCCCAAGAAACCATCGCGCTCCGCCGTTCCCGAGCCCAGCATCGGCCCTCGATGTTTCTCCGCATGCTGGTGCGCGGAGTAAGGGTGCGGCGCGGACGCGCGCTCACGGCGCTGCTGGCTGTAGTTGTAGCGGCCGCAGTGAGCACGGCAATGCTCAATCTCTACGTCGACGTAGAAGCCAAGTTGAGTCGCGAGTTTCGCAACTACGGCGCGAATGTCGTCGTGGCAGCGAAGGACGGCCAGCCTCTTCCCCCAGATGCGCTGTCCGTCGCGCAGAAGGCAATCGCTGAGAGAGGTATCGCAGTTCCTTTCGCCTACGCCGTAGCCCACACCGCGACAGGTAGACCCGTGGTTGTGGCAGGAGTCGACCTGGAAGGCGCCAAGCGTCTCGACCGATGGTGGTCGGTCACGGCCTGGCCCAGCAAGCCAAACGACGCGCTAGTGGGAACCCGCGCCGCCGCCGCATTAGGGCTCTCCGGTCAGCCCTTCGATCTGGTCTACAACGCGCGCACGCTTCATTTGCAACCGGCGGGAACCCTGCGCACGGGCGCGGACGAAGACAGCCGTGTTTATCTCGCATTGCCGGAGTTCACGGCTTGGACCGGAGTGCGGCCCAGCTCCATCGAGATTTCCCATACCGGAACATCGGCGGAAACCGCTGCCCTCGTCCAGGGACTTCAGGAAGGTCTACCCAAGACGCAGGTCCAACCCATCCGCCAGATCGTCGAAGCTGAAGCCCGGGTGCTGGGCAAGACCAGAAGCTCCTTGTACGCCGCGACGATCCTCATCATCCTCACCGCAATGCTTTGTGTTCTGGCAACGCTCACAGGTTGGATTTACGACCGGCGTGCCGATTTTGCGATCATGAAAGCGCTCGGCGCGTCGGAAGGCCTGCTTCGCGTATTGTTCGCGGCGGAGGCGCTCTCCCTGGGAGCCGTGGGAGCGCTACTTGGCTTTGCGATTGGCGTTGGCGTAGCCGCCTGGATTGGGCGCGTGAATTTTCATGCCGCGGTGGTGCCACGCTTCTCGGTGTTGCCAGTGGTCTTCACGGGTAGCCTGGCAGTGGCCCTGTTGTCAGCCTTGTTTCCCATGAGCTTGCTGCGGCGCGTGCAGCCTGCGATGATTCTAAGAGGCGAATAAGATTGGGAGTTCGATTCCTGAGGTGGATTTCTAAGAAATGATTCGGCTCAACCAAATCGTGCGCGCCTACCCCGCCAAAGCCGAAGGCGGCGGAGAAATTCGCGCGCTCGATGGCATCTCGTTACAAGTGGCCGCGGGTGAGTGGCTGGCCGTGATGGGACCATCGGGATCAGGCAAGTCGACTCTAGTGAACCTCATCGGCTGCCTCGATCAGCCGACTGCCGGCGAAGTCTGGCTGGATGCCCAGAATGTAGCGGGCATCGCAGCGAAAGAGCTGGCCCGGGTGCGCGCCGAGAAGATCGGCTTCATCTTCCAGCACTTCCACATGATTCCCTACCTCACCGCGGTCGAGAACGTGATGCTAGCACAGTACTTCCACAGCATGACCGACGAAGATGAAGCCCTGGAAGCCCTGCAGCGCGTGAGCTTGAAAGATCGCGCGCATCATCTTCCAGCGCAGCTTTCCGGTGGCGAGCAGCAGCGAGTCTGCATTGCGCGGGCGCTGATCAACGATCCCAAAATCGTTCTGGCCGATGAGCCCACTGGCAACCTCGATGCCGCAAACGAAGAAATCGTCATGCGGCTGCTGCGTGAATTGCACGACCAGGGGCGGACGATCATCATGGTGACGCACGATCCCGTCGTCGCCCGCATGGCCGACCGGCGCATTGAGCTGCACCACGGGCGCATTGCCTCGATGGAAACTTTCTCGATGGTCGATGAGTTGCAGATCGACGAGGTGTTAGAGACGATCTGGGTTCTGGAAGAGCACGGCGAATCCGCAGAGGTGGATCGCATGCAGGTGCACGGGGCAGTGCCCGTTGGCCTGCTGGTGGAACGCATGGTGCACGCGGGTTTGGTGACTTCGACGCCGCATCCGCCCGAGGTTCACGAGCACCGCACAGTTCACAATCCATGCCACGAAGAATTGACCTCCGTGGGCTATTCGACCGCCGAAGGCAGCTATGTGGTCGAAATGACGCCGCGCGGACGACAGCGCGCAGGAGACATCATTCGCCGCCACCGCCTCACCGAGCGGCTATTTACCGACAGCCTGCACATGGAAAACGAGTCCGAAATCGCGGAGCAGGCCTGCAAGCTCGAGCACATTCTTTCTCAGGAAGCTACGGATCGGATTTGCGCGTTCCTCGGGCACCCGACAACGTGCCCTCACGGCGCGCCCATTCCTCCAGGACCGTGCTGCGGGGCACGCTTTCTAGAGCAGAAACAGCAACTGGTAATCCCCACGAGAGAAGAGCAGGCCTCGCCGCGTGGCTAACGCTGGCCGCCCTTGCATCGGGGTGTTTGATTCCGGCCTCGGCGGATTGACCGTGCTCAAGGCTCTCGCCGCGGTTGTTCCGGATGCGGATTACCTCTATTTTGGCGATACCGCCCGGCTACCCTACGGCTCGAAATCCGCCGAGACTGTCACCCACTACGCCCTGGACGCCGCAAAGCATCTAGAGGGGATGGGCGCGGAAATGTTGGTCGTGGCCTGCAATACGGCGACTGCTCTGTCTCTCGACGCCATCACCAAGGGATTGCGGATTCCCGTGGTTGGCGTGATTGAGCCGGGGGCGCAAGCGGCGGCGCAGGCTTCGAAGAAAAAGAAAGTCGTTGTGATCGGAACCGAAGCCACAGTCTCCAGCCACGCTTACCACAAGGCCTTGCGAAAACTTGGGATTGATGCGCACGAGAAAGCCTGCCCTTTGTTTGTGCCCTTGGTGGAAGAAGGCTGGTCGGAACATGCCGTTACCGATCAGGTGGCACGGATTTATCTCGACGAAGCGTTTGTCGGCGACTTTCGCCACGCCGATGTCCTGGTGCTCGGGTGCACGCACTATCCGCTGCTCAAAGCGGTGCTGCAACGCCTTGAACCCGGCGTCACGATTGTGGATTCCGCAGAGTCAACGGCTCGAGTTGTGGCCGCGAAACTTTCTTCACGCGTGAGTACCGGCGGGCAAGCTGGAATGCGCTTTATGGCGACGGATTCAGTGGAAAAATTCCGACGACTGGGAGCAAAGTTCCTGGGCCGCGAAATCTCCGCGGTGGAGCATGTCGACTTAAGAGAGTAATGCGACCGTCCCGCCCCAGCCTTTGAATCGGCTAACATATTGTAACTAAGGCTTCTTACAGCATCGTCCCTGCGTGCCTTGACCCTACTGAACCCTTAGGCTAGACTCATGCGTCTAACACTGTATGCCCAGCCAAGAAGACCGCCGCCTTGAGGTTCTAAAATCCGCTCCGCTCGACACGTGGATAGCGCTAACAGAAGATGAGAGCAGGATCGTTGCAACCGGCTCGTCATATGAAGAGGTTGTTAGGAATAGTGAGATCGCAGGGATTTCTGACCCCATCTTGATAAAGACTCCAAAAGTCTGGATGCCCCTCTACGTGTGAGCGTTGCACTTCCCTATAAGAAGTTCCCCGATGGTAAAAGTGGGAGTTTTTACTCCGTTATTCTGCCCGTAAATATTGCCCTCCCTACAAAGAGTGCGCCTCGGTCCAAACGCTTTGAGGCATGCATAGATTCCGGAGCATCAACCTGTTTGTTCCACGCTTCAATTGGACGAGCGCTGGGATTTGAAATTGAAAAGGGGGAAGTGCAGGAGACCATTGGCATCAATGGCCCCAGCAATGTATACATGCACGACGTCGCGCTTTACGCGCCGGGTGGGATAATCATGGTGCGAGCAGGCTTTTCGAACGAGTTGCCGATATTGGGCCTTCTCGGAATGTCAGGATTCTTTGACCACTTCAAGATCACGTTCGACCCCACCTCCCGCACATGTACGCTAGATCGAATATTTCTCGCATAACCTCATATATTGCCATTGTCCGTCCCGACCCGCCATTAGACGCCCTTCCCTCCCCATCCCTATAATCAAGAATTACCCTTTCACGGAGACAACTGCAGAGTGCCGCCCGAACCTAACGAAAACCCGAAATTCGATCTGAAATCCACGCTGAACCTGCCGAAGACCGATTTCCCCATGAAGGCGAACTTGCCGAAGAATGAGCCGGCGCTGCTGGAGCGCTGGGCGGGGATGCGGATTTACGACCGGATTCGCGAGGCGCGCAAGGGGCAGGCGACGTACGTGCTGCACGACGGGCCTCCGTACGCCAATGGGCCGATTCATTTGGGGCACGCGCTGAACAAGTGCCTGAAAGATTTTATTGTGAAGTCGAAAACCATGGCCGGTTTCGACGCGCCCTACGTGCCAGGCTGGGACTGCCACGGGTTGCCGATTGAGATCAAAGTCGACCAGATGCTGGGCGGCAAGAAGCTGCAAATGGCGCCGCTGGCCGTGCGCAACGCCTGTCGCGAGTATGCCGCGAAATTTCTCGACCTTCAGAGCGCGCAGTTTCAGCGGCTGGGAATTTTCGGGCAGTTCGACAATCCCTATTCGACTATGACGCCGCAGTATGAGTCGGTGATTCTAGAAACATTCTACAAATTTTTCGAGAACGGCTTTGTCTACAAAGGCCTGCGGTCAACCTACTGGTGTATCCACGACGAAACCGCACTGGCTGAGGCGGAAGTGGAATACGAAAACCACACCAGCCCGACCGTGTGGGTGAAATATCCGCTGCAGTCGGATGCAGCGAAAATCAGCCCCGCGCTGGCCGAGGCTGTTAAGAAGTCCGGCAAGCCGGTTTCGACGATTATCTGGACGACGACTCCGTGGACGTTGCCGGCGTCGATGGCAGTGGCGTTGCACCCTGATGAAGAGTATGTAGGGATTGAAACTGACAAAGACATCTTTATCGTTGCCGAGCGACTGTCACGGGCGACTGCGGAGAAGTGCGGCTTCAACGCGGAGAATGTTGTCGCGCGTTTTCCGGGCCGCGCCGTGGAAGGCTCGCTCTTCCGGCATCCCTTTCTGCCCTGGGAAGTGCGCAAGATTGTCGGTGTACTGGCGGACTACGTCACGATGGATACGGGCACGGGCGTGGTGCATACGGCTCCGGCGCACGGCGCGGATGACTTCATGACGGGCGTAAAGTACAAGATCGATCTCACCTGCAACGTGGACGGCGCAGGCGTGCTGCGCAATGGGTTGCCGGAGTACGACGGCCTAAAAGTCTTCAAAGCGAACGATCCGATTGTGGAACTGTTGAGGACGCGCGGGGCATTGCTGCATGAGGAGAAGATCCAGCACTCTTACCCGCACTGCTGGCGCTGCCACAATCCGATCATCTTCCGGGCGACCGAGCAGTGGTTCATCCGCATGGAAACGCCGATGGCGGGCAAGAAAATCGACGCGACCCTGCGCACCAGGACGCTCGAAGAAATCAAGAAAGTGAAGTGGGACCCGGCCTGGGGTGAAGACCGCATCGCCAACATGATCGCGACGCGGCCGGACTGGTGCATCTCGCGGCAGAGAATTTGGGGCACGCCGATTGCGGTGTTCCTGTGCGAGGGCTGCGGAGACTCGGTCAAGAGCCCTGAAGTGAATCGCAAAGTTGCGAAGCTCTTCGCCGAAAAAGGCGCCGACTCATGGTACACACCAGAGGCGGACGCCCTGCTGCCCGCAGGCACCAAATGCGCGAAGTGCGGTGGTACGGCATTCAAGAAAGAAATGGACATTATCGATGTCTGGTTCGAATCTGGCTCCAGCCACGCGGCGGTTCTGGGGCACGTCCCGAATCTGCCCTGGCCAGCGGATTTGTATCTCGAAGGCGGAGATCAATACCGCGGCTGGTTTCACTCTTCCCTGCTCTGCGCCGTAGGCACGCGCGATGCAGCACCGTATCGCGGTGTAGCCACGAACGGCTGGACTCTCGATGAGCAAGGCCGCGCGATGTCGAAATCGCTGGGTAACGGCGTGGAACCGGTGGAGATCACGGAAAAACTCGGCGGCGAGATTGTGCGCCTCTGGGTGGCTTCCGTCGATTTCCGCAACGACGTCGCTTGCTCGGACAACCTGATGCAGCGCGTGGCGGAGAACTATCGCAAAGTGCGGAATACATTCCGCTACATTCTGGGAAATCTCGGCGACTTCGATCCAGCGACAAACGCGGTGGCCTGGAGCGACATGCATTCGCTGGATCGCCATGCGCTTCGCCAAACGGCGGCGGTGACCGCGGAAATCATCGCCTGGTACGAAGAGTTCTCTTTCCACAAAATCTATCAGCGGATCATGCAATTTTGCGCCGTGGATTTGAGCGCGGTGTATTTCGACGTGTTAAAAGACCGGCTCTACGTGTCGTCTCCGAACTGCCGCGGCCGGCGTTCAGCGCAGATGGCGATTTGGAAAATCGGTGAAGCCCTGGCCCGTCTACTCGCGCCAATCATGGCGTTTACTTGCGACGAAGTCTGGCAGTATCTGCCCGCTATCGCTGGAAAAGCCGAGAGCGTCCACCTAACGACGTTCCCACAAGCTGCAGATTTGCTGGGCAGCGGACCGAACATCGGCGGCCCGAGCTTTGAGGACAAGACCGAGCAGGAAGATTGGGCTACGTTGCTGCGAGTTCGCGAGGAGGTGCTCAAGGCGCTCGAAACCGAACGCACCAACAAAGTGATCGGCGGAGGACTCGAAGCCCAGGTGAAAGTTACGGCACCCGAGCCTGTGCATACAGTTCTGGCGCGCCATGCGGGGGAGTTGCGCTATCTGTGGATCGTTTCCTCGGCGGGTGCGGAAAAAGCAGTATCTTCCAATGGCTCGGGGGCTGTGACGGTACAAGTGAGCAAAGCCGACGGCCTCAAGTGCGAACGCTGCTGGAATTACTCGACGCACGTGGGCGAGGACACGACTTACCCCACGGTCTGCGAGCGCTGCAGCGCGGCGCTCAAAGAAATTGGCGGACAGCAGGGGAAGAGTTAGAGGATGGCGAAGGCACGCGTAGGACGCCTCTTTTATCTCTTCATCACAGTTGGCGCGTTGGTTCTCGACCGCGTCACGAAATGGCAGGTACAGCAACGCATCGAGTTGCACGACGGCATCACCATCATCCCAGGGTTTTTCCGCCTGATCCATTTGGAGAATCCCGGCGCAGCGTTCGGCTTCTTTTCGCAGACGCCCACGCCTCTGAAGCTCGGGTTGCTTATTACGCTGTCGATAGTGGCTCTGGTGCCGGTGTCAGTGCTGCTATGGAGGAGCAGCCGCGCGCTGTCATCCACCAGCGTGGGACTGGCGCTGATTCTAGGCGGCGCGATTGGGAATCTGTGGGATCGCCTGTTACACCATCGCGTAACGGATTTCCTACTCTTTTACTACCGCCAATACGAATGGCCAGCGTTTAATTTTGCGGACAGCGCAATCGTGGTCGGAGCCGCCCTATTGGTTGTAGATTTGCTCACGAATACCCCGAAAGAAGAGCCCGCCAAGGTCTAGCGCAGCAAGGTTTCAGAGCGCTCCATAGAGCTGCCGGTAAACGTTGGCATTGCGCTGAATGGCCTGGACGTACTCGCGAGTTTCGGTGAACGGAATCGACTCGACAAATTCTTCGATATCGCGATATTTCCCGCTTCCCTGCCAATCGAGTACGCGGTCCGAACCCGCATTGTAGGCCGCGAGCGCGTACTCGACTGCGCCGAATTGATTCACCATGCCTTTGAAGTATTTCGTTCCCATGCGCAAATTCGTGGCAGGAATCGTGAGCATCGCGGGATTGAAGTGACGAATCTTCAAGTCTTTGGCCACGAGTCGACCCGTGCTCGGAAGGACTTGCATCAGCCCGACAGCATTGGCATGAGAAATCGCGCTGGGATTGAACGCTGACTCCTGGCGAACCAAGGCCGCTACCAGGTAGGGATCTAGGTCGTTTTGCGCAGCGTAGGCCTTGAGATCCGCCCAATAGGGCCTGGGAAACAGGGCCTGCCAGTAGGGCGGAGGAAGATCGGAGAGCTGAGCGGAAAAATAGCGAGGGACTTCGTGCTTGACCACATCGAGCGCCCGATCATAGCGGCCAGCATCCTGGCAGAGCCGGGCCATCTCCGCCACTTCCCAGTTGCCGCCTTCTTCGAGCGCCGCCGCATGCAGCTCGCGCAAAGCCAGGTCCAGAAGCGCTCCATTCGCCAGCAAGCCTGCCTTCTGCACTCGCAGACTGTCGGCGGGAGGATCATTCAAGGTCAAATAGCTACGCGACGGGGGCATGTGCAGACTTGCCAGAACAAGTTCCGCAGTCACCGCCGGAGCGGTCAAGGTCTCCATCCGCTGCCGCGCCAACTGTCCGTAGTAATAGCTTTGGTAGAGCTGGTTTAGCTTTTCGTAATAAGCCCGAGCCTTGCCCGGCTCGTTGTCTTCCTCAGCCGCCCGTCCGCGCCAGTAGAGCGCCGCGGGCGTTTCCGGGCTGTCTGGGAACAGCACGATCTGCTGCTCAAATTCGCGACGGGCCTCTTCGCCCTGACCCATCCGCCAAAGCAGCCAAGCCGACTTCCAATGAGCATAGGAGCCGTGGCTGCCAGCGGGAAAGCGCTGCGCCAGCTCCCGGTAGCCAGCTTCCGCCTTCGGATAGTCTTTATTGACCAGATATTTGTTCGCCGAAGAGAACAGAGACTGCTCCAGCCACGGGCTCGTCGGTCCGACTTGGCGCAATTGCGCGAGATAGCCTTGGAATCCACCGTCATCGTCCGCCGCTCGCGCAATTTCGCCGAGATTGTAGAGTTTCTGGGCTGCCACCTCGCCAGTTGCATCGGAAAGCGCATCCAGAGCCTGTTTGGCCTCGCGCGTGCGACCGCCCAGGCGCAGCGCGCCCGCAAGCGCAACTTCCAAAGCCGGCCGGTCTTGCTGAGTGGCGTCACCGATCAGCGACCTGTACTCGGTCGCGGCGTCGGAGTAGCGCCTGCCCTTGGCCAGTAATTCCGCCCGCGATTTCCGTTCCGCAACGCTAGCAGGAGGGACCCGGCCGGCCAGCTCCGCGAGCTCCTTTTCCGCTTCGTCCGCGTCGGCTGCCATCGGCATGCCGTAAAACACCGCGCGCAAGGCGGCAGCCGCCTTGATTGACTGCCCCATGGCCGAATACGCTCGACCCAGCGTCACCTCAAAATCCGCTCTCGTCGGCAATCGATCCACTTCTAGAATCCCGACCACCTCGGCAGGCCGTTCCAAAGCCAGCAGCGCCCTCGCGCGGGTCAGGTGGACATCCCGCAGCAAAATCGACCCGCTGAACTTCTGCTCGAAATCCCGGAGCAAAGCCACCGCCTGCGTCGAATCTCCCGTCTGCTGCAAAGCAGTGGCCTGATAGTAGGTGATGTAGTCGGCGAGTTCATTCGCCTTGACTTTCGCTCGTCGCAGAGGCTCCAGCGCCTCCGCCGCGCCATGATCGAGCATGTGCGCGTAGGCCACAACGAACCACGCCAGCGATCCCGCGTCTTCCGAGTTATGCAGTCGCGCATATGCTTCGACGCCGCGATACGCCGCCGGCGTCCTTTCGCGCAGGAGCTGCTGCGCCATGGGCCGCAGCGTTTTCGAAGCGACAAAGGCTTCGTGCACGCGCAGCACGCGCCGGCTGGGCTTGCGTTTGCGCTTGGAGGATGTGGAGTGAGCTTTCGCGGAGGTCCGGCTTGTCTTCTGAGCGGCGCAGATATCCGAGCCGAAGGCAGCCACCATCAGAAAGGCAAAGAAACACCGGAAGATACGTCGACACGTCACGTTGTATCTAGTTTATCGCGGGACTAGTGTTTGAAGTTTGGCCCTAAAGTGCCGGCATCACCCTGAGCAAGGCCGCGAATGAGTTCCTGCACAAAGTAGTCCCCGGAAACCGCAACGGTGCTGCCGTAACGCTTGGCGTAGCTGGCGCGGCTCTTATCGATGTCGTCCCGCAGCCGGTCGTAAAGGTCCTTTTGCTTCAAGCCCTCTTCAACCTTGCCTTTGTTGTAGAGCTTGATTTCGTCGATGAGCAGGCGTGCGAAACGTTGTGCTCGCTTGTGAGTGTCGGCATCGGCTGCGGACATAGCACCAGGGTTCTGGGCTTGTGCGGAGGGTTGCTGCGCCATTGCAGGAGCAGCAGCTGTGGCAATTCCTTGGGACCACTCGGGTCCATCCCCGGATAATCCCGCCGCCGGTGCGCTGTGTGTCTCAGCCGGGGCCCGCTCGGGAGTGGGCGCTTCCTCGTGGGGACCCTTCCGGCCACCCTGAGCCTCCAGCCAAACACTTGTGAATCGCGCTAGCAGGTCCAGAGCCGCTCGTTCGCAGGAAGCATTCGCCGTTCCAGCATCTGCGTACAATACCGCGGCGACTTTGTCTTTTAGGAATAACGGCAGCAAATGGCACTCGCCGTTGACTGGTGCACCGAATTTACTCAAGAACCGGGCATCCATCTGGGGAGCGTCGCCAGTCGCGGGCTCTCGTTTCCCAAGCACATGTTGAAGGAGCAGCGTGCGTGAATCCAGTGAGAAATCCCGGAGGGCATCATCGTCGTCAAAACCAATCGCCTGCCACACCGTGGCTACCTCTTGCTTCACCACAAACAGGACGCTTCGTGCACAAAAACCCGCGGTCTGGTCCAAGAGTGAATTCAGAATGTCGCGCTGCCCTGTACTGGCCTGCACCGCTGCCACGGCAGCCAATAGCTTTTCGCTGCCGCCTCGCGCAGCCAGCCTAGGCTGCACTTCTTCGATCGCGCGGCGCACGAGTTCATCTTGCAATTCGGCAGAGTGACGCTCGAGAATCTCCGACGCAACGCGTCCTACAACTTCGTGAATCCAGGGCTGATCGGTCATTTTAGGAGTCGGCGCTGGCGCACCGTTCATGCCAGGTAACCCGAGTCTAGGGGAACCCGGCGATTTGGGGCAGATTACTTTGGATTACCCTCCCCAGCCAGCCGGGACAATTGGCCCTTTCGCACGTCAAAGATAGAGAAGGCGCGGCGCGGAAAACCCCGGTACAATGTACCTTCGGTGTCGTGCCCAGCGCCCCAAAATTGTTGAATCGGAAGGAATATGGGAGCCATCCAACACAGTATTAGTGATCCTCCCAGCGAAGAGCTGGTGCTGGTCAGAGCCGCCAAGGGCGGCGACGACAAGGCGTTTGGGGAACTGGTCAAGCGTTACGACCGGAACGTGTTCCGCATCGCGCAGCACATCACGCAAAACCGCGAAGATGCGGAAGACGTGGTGCAGGATGCGTTTCTGAAGGCGTACACGAATTTGCAGCAGTTCCAGGAGCAGTCGAAGTTTTACACCTGGCTGGTGCGGATTGCCGTCAACGAAGCGTTAATGAAGCTGCGCCGGCGCCGCCCCGAACGCATGGTGTCGCTCGATGAAGATATTAAGACGGAAGACGATTCTGTTCCGCGCGAAGTTGCGGACTGGGCTCCGAATCCGGAACAGAACTACAATCAAGCGGAGTTGAAGGAGATTCTGAGTCGTACGATCCAAGGGTTGCCCCCGGGGTTCCGTACGGTATTCATTCTGCGTGATGTAGAAGGTTTGTCGACGGAAGAAACGGCCGAGGCGCTCGAATTGAGCATTCCGGCGGTGAAGTCGCGGCTGCTGCGCGCGCGGTTGCAATTGCGCGAACGGCTCAACCGCTTCTTCGTAAAGCCCACAGTGGAGACAGCGTAGCGTGAAGTGCACCGAGTTTTTGAAAGAACTGAACGAGTATTTGGACGGCGCTCTGGACGCGCGCACAAAGTCGGACCTGGACGACCATCTGGCTTGGTGCCACAACTGCTATGTGGTTTGCGATACCACCAAGAAAACCATTCAGATTTATAAGAACACCGAAGTCTATGATTTGCCCGACGAACTGCGAACGCGGCTGCAAGAAGCGATCCAGGCCAAGTGCCAAGCTAAGAAAAAGGCCTCAGGCCCGCAAGGCGCATAGCCCCACGGGGCATGCAAGTTCAAATCGCTTGTGAGTTTCTCTTTCCTCTAAGCCCGGCAATTCACGCCACTTACAGCCCCTCCATCCATTGTGTTCCCTCTCGCGTACCTCCATCGAACCTTTTCGTCGGTTTTAGACATCTAAGCCTGGTATAGAAGTTTTGCCCTGACGTTGGTTCGGCGTTCTTGTGGAGGTGGGTTGAGTGATTACAAAACTTATGGATGCGATGTTCGGTTGCCGGCACTCCAATTACAGTTTTCCTATTACTACGAAACCGGCGTTGCGCCGCACTGCGGCTGCAGCGATTACGGGCACCTACGTGGTGTGCCTGGACTGCGGCACGGAACTGCCCTACGACTGGAGCGAGATGCACGTCCTGGGAGCGACAGCCAAAGCAAGCAGCTATGTCGATAAGCCCGGCGTTCTCGCCGCGAAGCACGCCGCATAAAAGGTTTTGACCCTGCTGAAAGCCGCGACTTTGGTCGCGGCTTTGCTTTTTCATGGTTGCTTCGTAGCGCATTCGCAATCTGCATATACCTAAACGGGCGTTATAATGGGCCGCGTGCCCCTTTCACATTCGGGCCCATATCTTTGCCAACGACCGAACTCAACTCGCGTCACCTGGCAGCCCTGCAGCAAGCCACGCAGATGCTGCTTTCCGCCCGCCAGCAGGAAACAGTGCTGGAAACACTCATGTTGGTGTTGCGCAGTCACACCGAAATGCAACGCGCCGCCGTTTACCTGGTGGACACCACTCTCCATCAGCTGTCCTGCCAGGCCGAGCATCAGTGGCCACAGAATCGCTCCCGCAAAATTCCCCTGCACGACGCTGACCCTATCGCGACAGCGGCGCGGATGTCTATGCAACAAACAACCTCGGGCAACGAGGCCGCAACTTTGTATTTGCCGCTTCTAATTCGCGACCGGGCTTTGGGAACCATGGTTGTGGAGAAAAACGGTGTCCAGGGCTTTGCCAATGAGGATCTGGTCTTGCTTTCGCTGTTGGCCGCCCAGGTTGCGGTCTTACTCGAGAACCGCCAGTTGCACGATGCCGAGTTCGCACGCAAGCGACAAGTGGAGTTGCTGCACTTGATCGTTCGGTCGGCCGCCACCGCGCCCAACCCCGGTGAGTTCTGCTCGTTATTAGCGGATCTGTTGGGCGATGCATTCGAGAATGCCAATGTCGCCATCCTGCTTTGCCCTCCCGACAAGCACCTGCGAATTGCCGCCCATGCCGGCATCGACGAACCTCAAACGGAACGTTTTCTGCAGGCACGGCAGCTCGGCCCCCTGGGACAAGCCATACGGCAAAAGCGGTTTGTTATGGCGGAAGATGCTACCGCCACCAACCCCTCCTTCTGCTACGGCTCTTCGGGAAGCGAGATTTGTATTCCCCTGGTCTCGGGAGCTACTGTGCTGGGAGCGGTGGTGATCGCGCGCCGCGGAACCCACGCCTTCCGCAAAGACGAACTTACATTAGCGCAGGTTGCGGCGGAAGTAGCCGCCAACACCGTCCGCAGTCTCCACCTGAGTGAGGAGTTGAATCGTAGCACCAGCTCCGATCCGCTCACCGGAGCTTCCAACCAGCGGCATTTCCACGCCATGGTCGAGCAGGAATTTTCCCGGGCGCGCCGTTACCAGAAACCGTTTGGATTGATCACCCTCGATTTGCGCAGCTTCCGCGAGGTCAACACAGCGCTGGGCGTGCAGGGCGCAGACCAGATCCTCAAGCAGGTGGCCGCCAGCTTGCGCGCGCGCCTGCGCAGTCACGACACCCTCAGCCGCTATGAGGGCGACCAATTTGCCATTGTGCTGCCCGAGGTGAACGGGGATGGGGCCGCCATCGTCCTCACAAAATTAGGTGCTGCACTCGCTACTATTGAAACTGGCTCCTCGCGCCGTCTTACCGCGGCGTGGGCGGCTGTTACATTTCCGGAAGATGGCAATTCTGAGACAGAACTGGTGAATACGTTGTTTCGCCGCTTGGACGCGGCCCGACGGCCTTCGCGGAGCTCTACCTCCCAAGCCGCCTCAGCCGAGTAACTCCTGTATAAGACCGGCTCCCCTCCTGGAACTGCGCCTCCCCAGAAGTACAGTGTTAGGGATTCCGCAGCTAAAGTTATCTACTCCGCCCTCCGATAAAACACCAGTAACGCAAACCAGGCTGATGGGGCTTCGGCATCCGGGGTTCCCAGGGAGGCAACCATGGCGTCATCGGCGATCACTAGCTCGATCTTCCAGGAAATCCAGAACTTCACTCAGAGTCGGCGCACCGACCTGCAGCAACTCGCCAGCGCGCTTCAAACCGGCAACTTGGACGCTGCTAAGCAGGCTTTCAGTGACCTCGCGGCCATCGGAAAGAATGGCCCGTACGGCAATGCCGAGCCTTTTTCCAATTCCGACCGGGCCCAGGCTTTTGAAGCAATCGGCCAAGCGCTGCAATCCGGCGATCTCGCCGGCGCTCAAGCCGCGTTTGCCACGCTGCAAAGCACGTTTGCCCACCGGAGCAGCGCTGCCACGCAGCAGAACACTCCCGCAGTCATCGTGAACATTGGTGGAGGGCAGAACAGCCCAGCCGTCACCGCAGGCGCAGAATCTATCTTCCAGCAATTGCAAGCCTTCCGGCAGGCGCGCCGATCCGATCTCGCCCAACTGGGAGCAGCTCTGCAATCAGGCAACACAGCTGGAGCCCAGCAGGCCTACAATGCGTTGGTCGTTCTCGGACAAAGTGGCCCCAACCGCAACGGAGCCACCTTCCAACGCGCCGATCGCGCTCAGGCTTTTAACGCAATCGGCACGGCGCTGCAAAACGGAGATCTCGCGTCAGCCCAGCAAGCGTTCGCGACCCTCGCCAACTCCATCGAGCAAAATCAGCCGGTTCCGGTCGCGACGGTCCCACCTCCGCCTGTCGCTACTCCCACGCCTACTGTGCCGGAGATCGTCATCAATCTGGGCGGCGCCAACGGTCAGACCGGCACCAATCCAGAAGTGGTCGTCAACATCGCAGCCGGAAACAACTCCGGATCCGGCGGCGCTCCAGAGGAGATTCAAATCAACTTAGGTGGCAGCAACGGCTCCGGTGGAAAACTGACCATCGACGTGAATCAGAACAATGCTGGCGAGCACATCACCATCGACTTCTTGCAACAGAATAACGAATACAAGCTTGCCGTCGACCTATTGAACCCAACCACGAACAGCCCGGCCCAAACCAGTTCGCTGAGCTTGCACGCCTAAGTTAATACCGCTGGTGCGCCCCGTCCTGGCCGAGTTTTTGTCCTGCGGCAGGGCGGGGCTCTTCTCTAAGCACAATCCACTTCCCTATCGCTCACACCCCTGCTTTAGCCGCGCCTGGATCAGCCGCCTCGGTGGCCGGAACCTTCACTTCCAGGACTTTTGCGTCTGGGGTTTTCGGGTCGGGTTCCTTCGGCCCTTTGTCTTCTGGTCCCGGAGTTTTCGGATTGCCCTTGCCGAAGTCCTGGAGCCAGTTGATAAATTTACCGCCAAGGAAGTAGGCGATGAATCCGAACGTAATCGCCCCCCACATATCAGTGACCGATACTTTGATTGGAAAGGCTGTCTCGGCGCTCGACAGCCGTGACGAGACCACAGTGAAGAGCGAACTGGTTAGCATCGCCGAGAAAGCTCTTCGGAGAATACTCGAAGGCAGTTTGTCCCCGAACCAACGTTTAAAGAAGTAGAATGCCGTCGTCTTCCGCGCATCGGATAGCTCCTTGCTATCCGGAAAGAAGATGACCACGAGATAGGCCAAGAATCCACCCAGCCCCGAGAACAGAACTACGAACATTTGTGGCACACCTACGTTCAGAATTGCCGTTTCCGAAAACGTGTCATACTCGCCCTCGATCCCAGGTTCCTGCCGTTCAGATAAGACCACTTCAGCCTGCTTGGTATTTGCTTCCGACTTGGGTACTTCCTCCGAGGTTGCGCCCGCCGTCTCATTCTTCCTCTCCAACTTGAAGGCTTTGCCCGATACCGTGAACGCGTAGTTGCCGGGTACAAAGTTCGCGAACTCCCACAGCCCGCGGAACGCCTTTCCCACCCACTGCATCGCACCGCACACAGTCCACGAGCACGGCGGCGCGGTTTGTGGACTTTGGGTCTGCCCTGCTCCTCCACAGTCCTTCGTCTGGGCCTTACTCACACTCCAGGAAACTGCGTAGTTCTCGTGAGGCGGGATCACGACCCGGGCACCACGGGGCTCTCTATCGTTGTCGGGTTCGGTGGGGAAAAAACCCGAAAGCGCAAACACGCAGTCGTGCGCCGTTGTGAGTTCCGGTTGCACAACCAAGACGGTTTCTTTGGAGTACACCACGACGCTCGAGGAACTCACATTCCTGAGGTAGCCGCTGACCCCATAGGAAGACTGGCCGGTCGTTATCGTCGGGACCGATGTGGTGATCGTAACTTTGATGACATCACTGTCGGACGCCTTGGACCGGTCGGCGTCGCCCGCCGTTCCGCTTCTTGCAGCATCCTTGTTGGACGTATCCGTCTTGCCACGGGTCGGCTTGGCGATACCCGGTTGGGCCGCGCTCGATTTGGCATCTCCCAACTGTGCTTTCTGGGGCTTCTTCCCCTGAGCAGCGAATGCCATGAGTGACATGGCAAGCAGGATGAAAACCATCGCACGAGCCAGATTCGTCATGATGCACCCCTTGTTCCGCAAGCTGACTTGTTCCGAATACCAGATACGAATTCCGGAACGAAATGGTTGGACGGGCGGAGATATTACAGCAACTGCAGGGAAATGCCAAGAAGATTTTCAGTAGTCGGACAAAGGAGCCGGAAAGCCACGGCTTGGGGTTGGGCACAAGCGATGGGACCGATCTGGTGCGAGCAAAACCTTAACCCTGAAAGAACGCCCGGATTGCCGCCCATTGACTTCGCACAATTCCGTCCGTGCTCAAGTGTCCACCGCGTTGGAAGGACTTCAGCTTCACACCAGTACGCTGGGCGAAACGTTCGACCGACGCGTGAGGGACATAGGGATCGTCCTTCGCATGGAACATCAATATCTTGGATGGAGCGATTTCCTTGATGTGGTGTGTGGGATTGTAGAACTTCCCACCGCTCAGCTTTTTCCAATTGCGGTCGGAAAGCCGATAGGCGTTGCCAAACGCCTCGCGTATATAGGCAGCATAGTTGGGATTGGAGGTTTCCGCCTTCTCCGACTTTGCCAGTATCGACCAGTCCACCACCGGACAATTCGCAATCACTTTCTTCACCCGCCGGTCGAGTGACGACAGAATCGCCGCTGCGCCGCCGAAGCTTCCGCCGATTACGTAGATTTCATCCGGGGAAAGTAAGAATCGCTGACCGAATGTGACGTCCCGAATCCCTTTCGGTAGCTCGTCGATCACATCACGAATGTCTTCGTGCGGGGATTTCTCCAGAAATTGGCCGCCGCTTTCCCACGCACCGCGGTAACGCGGGTAAATCACCCAATAACCCTTGCGGGAAAGATATGCCGCCAAAGGTTGTTTGCGGGGGACCGACGGCATACCGTCGCAAATGATGATGACCTTCTGCTTTTTCCCGGCTCTCGTCGGCGGCAGGAATTCCGCCACAATCTCTTTCTTGAAGCGCGTTCTCAACATGGATCTAGGCCTCACCGATTTCCGTGTTCATGGAGGCTTACGCGGTGCGCCTTGGAATCTTCACTCCCGGCGGCACTGGCCCAGCCGGGCGCGCCGGATCGACTTCCGTGCCCGCGTTGAGGCTCAGATCGCTGGACCAGCAATCGACCGCCGCCTTCCACTCTCCGCTGGGTTGGCGACTGTAGATGATCACGTATTTGCCGCGCTCCTCGCGGCGTTTGCCGGTGGCCGTCGGAACAAGCATCTTGCAGCGACCGGCCTCAAAAGCCATGTCTGAACCCACCAGCACTTTCAAAGGCTCAAGTTCCACGTCCCCCAGACCACCCTCGATCATGTGCACAAAGAACTCGCGGATCGCCGACGTGCCTCGCACGGGAGGGTAGTTGGACCGCAGAACGATGCCATCGGTCGAGTAGATATCCACCAAGTCTTCCAGGTGCTTCGTGTTGCAAGCCAGCGCCCAGTCTTGGGTGAGCTTGCGAATCCCCGATTCCGCTCGCGACATCGCCGGCGTTGCTACTGAAGGCCGCGCGGGGTCGCGCCGGGCAGCGGTACCTCCTCCGAGAAGCGACTGCAAGCCGCCTTCAAGACCTCCCGAGAGGAAGTGGTGGTGATAGTGGTGATGGTACTGGTGCCCGCTCACGCCAGAGGCTGTACCCTGCCCTGGAGCAGTTCCGCCAACTAAATCCAGGGGCACGCCACAGCCACCGCAGAACTGGCAATCGCCGGGATTGCTACGGCCGCAAAGCCGACAGAGTCCGGCGGCCATCAAATCCAAACCGTCCGCACCTGACAACGATTCCCGGCTCATGGACTGCATCTCGAGCCGCTCAATTGCGAGACGTGCGGCCGCGACGGCTTCGTCGCTGGGCTTGGGCCGCCGCAACTCGGGCTTCAGATTTTGAAAGAATTGGTCGACGGTTTGCGATTCATGGCGTCCTGCGTTCGGGCTGGACAGAGGTCCACTTGTGCGCGGGTCGTTTGCCCGCGGGTCGTTTGCCCGAGGATCATTGCCGCGCGGATCATTGCCTCGCGGATCGTTCGGCGATGTTGGCTTCTGGTTGTCCAATGGGAAGGTCCAACCCCATTCTAAAACCGATTGGACGGTGAGGAGAACTCAACTTTCGCTTCCGCTTCGATGGGTGCCCCGTTGCACACGGCTGGCCGAAACCGCCAAGTCCGGACGGCATCCACAACCGGTCGTGCCTGCGAGGCTTTCACTCCCTGGCTCATGCCTTCGAGGACGAGGGGACCGTAAACGCGGCCGTCGATGCCAACGACAAAACTCACGGTAAACCGCATGTGATCGGTGGAATCCAGAACCGGATCCGGCGTGGCTAAGGGCTCGGGAGGTAAATTCGCCTCACAAGTGCGGGATTGAGCACCCCGTGCCATCTCGCGGAAGTAGGTTTTGCGTACGACCAAGCGCCCCCACGGGGCGTTTCCTGGCGCCTCTCCTGCGATGTCGCGCCCAGCAGTCACGCGCGATGGGCGGCTGTCGAACACGGCTCCCGCAGCCTCAGATTGCCACGCCAAAAGCAAAGTAAGGCAAACGATCCACAATAGAGCGTATTGATAGGCTTTGGGCATCTGGCGGACCACCTGCCCCCAAGAAAGGGCAAGTGCCCTACCAGACATCATGTAGCAGACGATTCTTAGATTGAATAACTTACGAGGATACCGTCAATGGCTTCTCTACCTTGAAACTGCAATTGGTTGCACTCTTGTGCGGACGTTCGAGTCAGTAGCCGAGGGTCTTATCTACGAGCCCCACCAACGGTTGACCCGCAAGATAGCGACGCAGATTGGCCGAGATCTGCTCGACGTGGCGTTCCCACAGGTTCTCGATGAACCCAGCGCAATGAGGCGTAATGAGCAGGTTTTCCAGCGCCCACAAGGGCGAGTCCACAGGAAGCGGTTCTTCTTCGAAGACATCGAGTGCGGCGCCCGCTATTTGCCTTTCCAGCAACACCTTAGCAAGTGCGACCTCATCCACTAGAGTACCCCGGCCAACATTAATGAGGCAGGCGGTCGGCTTCATTTGTGCCAGCCGGCCGGTGTCCATCAATCGCGTGCTGCTGGGCGTGACCGGGACCGCCAAAACGACAAAATCTGATTGGCTCAAGACTTTGTGGATTTCGGCTGGGCCAAAGACGGCGCTCACGTTTTGGGCCGTCCTCTCGGGGTGCTGTCGCACGGCAATGACGTCGATGTCCAGAGCCTTCGCCATTCGCGCCACTGCCGAGCCAATGGCTCCCAAACCCACCAGTCCAAGCGTCGCACCGGCAACGGTCCTGGGTCGAGTTTGGGAATTCCAGAGCAACTGCTGTCCCCAAACCCGCTGCGTCTGAAAGCGGAAACATGCGGGAAGTTGGCGAGCCAAGGCTAAGATGAGCGCGATCACATGCTCTGCTACCGTTTCGCCGAAGACGGCGCGCCCGTTGGTGAGCAGCGCCGGACTGGCGACGAACTCGGGCACCATGAACTGGTGCACGGCGGCAGCCGGCGAGTGCACCCATTTCAACTGCCCGGCGTGGGCCAGTTCCAAAGGCGGCAGCGTAGAACCAATCGCAACTTCAGCATCGCGGAGTTCGAGCACCAGGTCTTCCGGAGTTGCGGGATGGACAACCTGGAGTTCAGGGAATCGCTCCTGGAGTTCTATCGCGACCCAAGGCGGCGGATTCCATAGCTCGAATTTGTGTTGCTGAAAGAGGACGACTTTCATTGCTGCGCGCTGGCGAGGAAGCCCGTGCCTCCATAGCTCTGACTATTTTGCCAGAACCACACGCAGATCGCGCCCAGTCATCTCTTTCGGCTGCGGGATCCCGAGCATGCTGAGTACGGTTGGCGAGATATCGCGCAGGGAGCCGTCGGGACGGAGGCCAAATTTCTTGTCCTCGCCGCTGACGACAATGAAAGGAACTGGGTTGGTCGTATGCGCGGTGTGCGGGCCGCCGCTAACGGGATCGATCAGCATTTCGGCATTGCCGTGGTCGGCGGTGATGAGCATGGCTCCGACTTTGCGCTTCACGGCGGCTTCGATCTGGGCCAAACAACCGTCGACGGTTTCAACCGCCTTGATCGTGGGCTCAATTTTGCCGGAGTGCCCGACCATGTCGGCGTTCGCGAAGTTCACGATGATTACGGGAAAGCTTCCCTGCTCGACCGCCTTCACAACAGTTTCGGCGATCCCCTGCGCGGACATTTCCGGTTTCAGATCGTAGGTGGCAACCTTCGGAGAAGCGACCATTTGCCGTTCTTCGCCAGGAAAAGGAGCCTCGACACCACCGTTGAAGAAATAGGTGACGTGGGCATACTTTTCGGTTTCGGCAACACGCAGATTCTTCAGACTGGCCTGGCCCATGATATTTGCCAGAATATTGTCCATCGACTCGGGCGGAATCACGACCGGCAGAGCGAACTTCTTGTCGTACTGCGTCATGCAGACGTAGTTGAGATTCTTCGGCACCCGCTCGCGAGGAATGGCCTCGTCAAGCCCTTCCCAGCCTTCCAGATTGCGTCCCCCGTCCGCGTTCAGGCCGCTGTTGCGGCACAAAGCGCGCGTAATCTCCCGCACCCGATCGGCGCGGTAGTTGAAGCAGATGCACGCGTCCTCATCGCGAATCATTGCCAGTGGCGCGCCCTTGTTGTCCGCACAGACAAAGGGCACGATGAACTCGTCGGTGACGTTCTTATTGTAGGAATCCTTCACGCCTTGGACGGCGTCGACGTAACGCGCAGCACCGCTGTCTCCAGACTCTTTACCGGCCACCATCACGTCGAACGCTTTGGCAATACGCTCCCAGCGGCGATCGCGGTCCATGGCGTAGTAGCGGCCGCTGACGCTAGCGATGCGCCCGCAATTGTATTCGCGCATCTTCTGTTGCAACTTTTCGAGATAGCCTGCGCCATTGGTTGGCAATGTGTCGCGACCGTCCATGAAGGCGTGCACGAACACGCGGTCGATGCCGTTCTGCTTGGCTAACTTCAGCAAAGCGTGCAAGTGCTCTTGCTGCGAGTGCACGCCGCCATCAGAAACCAGACCGAACAAATGCAAACGGCGGCCTCCGGAACGGGCGTGCTTCACTGCGTCGAGCAGCACGGGATCGGAGAAGAACGCGCCCGTCGCGATCATGTTGTCGATTCGAGTGATGTCCATGTGCACGACGCGCCCCGCCCCAATGTTGAGGTGCCCGACTTCGCTATTTCCCATCTGCCCTTCGGGCAGCCCGACGAACGGCCCGCTGGTCTGGATCAACGTGTTGGGAAAATCCCGCAGAAATCGATCGTAGGTAGGCTTACGCGCAAGGGCAATGGCATTTGCCTTGGTCTCGGCGCGGTAACCCCAGCCGTCGAGAATGATGAGGACGAGAGGATTTGGAGTCATAAGTTAGTAGTTAGTTCTTGTGCTGTTCGGGTTTTTCCGCCGGGGGTGTCTTTTCCTTGTCGGCGTCTTCCTGCGCTTTCTGGTCGGCATGATCGATGGCCAGATCCAGCGCCTTCTGCACGCGTGCCGCTACTGCCTGCATAGATTCGCCAGCCATGGCAGGCTGCTCGCGCAGCAGTTTCTGCCCTGTGGGCGAGGAATAGAACGCCGCCATCACGTCTACATCTGTTTTCGTCAGATGCTTCTGGTAGACCGGAATCATGTCTTCGACCATTTCATCGAGGGGAAAGCTCTTTAAGAACTCCTGCGCTGTTTCGCTGGCGCGGTCGACGTCTGCTTGCGTCACTCGGCGATTTCGCTTTTTCATCATGTCGCCGATGATGCGGCGCTGCTGGGTGAGCATGACTTCCATTGACGTCCGGATTTGGTCCTGCACATGCATGGCTCCGAACAGGCGTTGGATGTCTTCGCGGGTGGCGGGAACGTCTGGTGTCGAAGCGGGCGACGCTGCCTCTTGGCCACCTAACAAACCGCTCCACACCAAGGCAGTAACAAGGAGCAGCTGACGAGTCATTTTCATGGAACCTCCTAGAGCAGGCCACCGTTGCAAATCGTAGGACTGCCCGCTAGCGCGCGGCGCCTTCCTCCGCCTTGTAGTTCAGCGCCGCAACTCCCGGAAACGTGGCCATCTCATCCAGTGCTTCTTCAATGCGCAGCAACTGGTTGTATTTGGCTACACGATCGGTTCTCGAAGCGGAACCCGTCTTAATCTGGCCCGCGCCGGTTGCCACGGCTAAGTCTGCGATGAACGTATCTTCGCTCTCACCCGAGCGATGCGAGATTACCGAGGTGTAGCCATTCCGCCGCGCCAACGCGATAGCATCCAACGTCTCGCTCACCGTCCCGATCTGGTTGACCTTGATTAAGATCGAGTTCGCCACACCCTTGTCGATGCCCTCCTGGAGGCGCTCGGTGTTGGTGACGAACAGATCGTCTCCTACCAGCTGAATCTTGTCGCCCAGTTCCCGGGTCATCAGCGCCCAGCCATCCCAGTCATCCTCGGCGAGGCCGTCCTCGATGGAAACGATGGGATAATTCTCGACCCACTTGGCCCAGAACGCCACCATCTCTTCGGAACTCTTGGAGCTTTTGTCACTCTTCTTGAAAATGTACTTCCCGTCTTTGTAGAACTCGCTGCTGGCCGGGTCGAGGGCAATGCCAATGTCTTGTCCGGGGCGGAAACCCGCTGCCTGAATGGCTTCCAGCACGACGTCAATCGCTTCGGTATTCGACTTCACCGACGGTGCAAAACCACCTTCGTCGCCAACCGCTGTGCTGTAGCCGCGCTTTTTCAAAACTCCCTTCAGCGTATGGAATACCTCCACGCCCCAGCGCAGGGCTTCCGAGAATGATTCGGCACCTACCGGCATGCACATGAATTCCTGGAAGTCGACGTTGTTGTCGGCGTGGGCGCCACCGTTCAAGATGTTCATCATCGGCACTGGCAGAACGTGGGCATTGACTCCGCCCAGGTAGCGATACAGGGGCATCTTGTAGCTCTCCGCCGTGGCGCGGGCCACTGCCATGGAGACCGCCAAAATCGCATTCGCGCCCAAACGCCCTTTGTTCGGCGTGCCATCCAGCTCAATCATGCGCTGGTCGATACCGCGCTGATCGGAGGAATCGAGGCCGGCCAATGCTTCCGCGATTTCTCCGTTGGCATTCTCCACCGCCTGCAACACGCCTTTGCCGAGGAATCGCTTTTCATCGCCGTCTCGCAGCTCCACGGCCTCGTGTTCGCCGGTAGAGGCACCGCTGGGAACGATGGCGCGGGCGCGCGAGCCATCGGCTAGGGTGACTTCGGCTTCCACGGTGGGGTTGCCGCGCGAATCGATCACCTCGCGGGCATGGATTTCTTGAATCGTCATGGGCACGTCCTTGTAGTCCCGCTCCAAGCGGGCGGCATAAGATTTTTCCACGGCAGTCCAGGCAGGGGTCAGCGCCGAAACCGGAATGATGTCACTCACAAATGCAGCTCATAAGGTGGAGCAAGAATTATATCGGATGAAAACCGGCGAGCCTCGAGCAGGGCTGCCGCCAGAGTGCGGCACCAAGCCGCCGTATCAAGCATGGTTCCCTTGCATCCGGACGCTGTTGTCCCTCTCTGCGGCCTCGTCTACAGTCGAAATCAAGTCGATATTTGGAGGCTGTATGAAGAAATTGTTAATTGTTGGACTGGTTTCTACGCTGTGCCTGGCTGCAACTTCTGCTTTCGCGCAGGCGAACCGTTCTTTGCCCGCAGGAACGGCGATGAAGATCAAGTTGCAAACTACCCTGGCGACGTTCACCAGCAAGCAGGGAGATACATTTACTGGCCGTGTGACCGAGCCCGTGGCGCTGAATGGCAAAACCATCATTCCCGTGGGTTCAACTGTGCAGGGTACCGTGGGCCGGGTTGCCGAACCGCGCCGCGTGCAAGGCCGTCCGACCATCGCACTCTTTCCCCATACCGTGATTCTGCCGGATGGTGCGCGCTACGACCTGAATGCGACCGTGGTCGACACCAACCTGCACAACGGTTCCGACGTCAACAACGAAGGACAATTCAAGGGCAAGGCTCGCGAGCAGGGCGATAACATCGAACTCGCAGCCGGGGCCGGTGGCGGCGGATTGATCGGCGGATTGGCGGGCGGCGGCAAGGGCTTCCTGGTGGGCGCGGCGATCGGCGCCGGTGCTACCACGATTCACTGGCTAACCAAGCACCACTCGGCCATCCTGCCTGCGGGGACTGAACTGGTGATGGAGTTGAGCCGTCCCATGGAGATGAGCGCGGCGGTCAGCAACGGGGAGTAAGGACGATAACTCGTTCCTGGAAGGCAAAGTCTGGGCAGTATCGCCCCGATTTTCTCGCAGAGCGCATTGGTTTTTGTTTACTTCGGCTGCACCGGAGCAGTCCAGAGTGCTCTACCTTCCGTACTGACCAGTCTCAGGGTTGGACCTTGTCTCTCAAACCCTAACACTGCGGCTTTGTCCGTTCCGGACTCCCTAATAGACAAAGCAGGATACTCGCCTCCACTCAGAGAGATGGTCTTTCCGCTGACTTCCGAAATGATTAGGCCCGGAAGCACCTCCGCACTCGGCTCGGAATATCGTGCACCTGCTGATAGAAATGTTCTCTTTCGGCCGTCATTCAGGTTAATGATCGACCCATAGTTTTCGGAAGCGCACAGGTCCGCCGTTGTGGCTTTCCCGTTCCCCGCCAACTCAAGGCACGCCCCGTTCCGATCGCCTCTGAGCCTCGCTACCACAGACCCTGATTCGTTCTTTACGACCAACTCTCGGACCTCCAAAGTGCCGACTCTCCTCATTTCCCTCAGAACGCCAAAACTGACAAGAACCGTCGCCAACGCAAATGCGATCCAACTAATACTCCGCTGCCGGGACTCCAATACTTCGATTCTGCTCAACAACACTTCCACATCCGACATTTATGTCACTCCCTCAAACACTTATGGCTCGTTCTAGCTACACGGTACGCCTGACATCAACTCAGCCTCGCTGACCAACTGCAGTTCGATGGAACCCTCGACGGGCAGCGCGTCCACCGGCAACCGATCATGCCAGATGCTCACGCGCAGGCCCAGGCGGTCAGCTTGCAGGCCTTGGTTGGCCATCGGCGCACGCAACCACTCCAACGGTACCCGGAACTCGAAGACCTTCTTGATCGCGACCTGTACGGGAGACTTCTCGCTGTACGCGGCGTCCGCATTCTGCACGGCGATCTGCGCGCCGCTCTGGGGATTGGTAACACTCCAGCTTTGCAGAGCTTTGTTCTCGACGCTCGCATCCAGCCGCAGCTTGCGATGTGCCTCCGAACTCTTCCCTGCCTGAGATTCCATGTTAATGACCAAATCAAAGCTCATGCCGGGCACGCCGCCGGCGAAATCCACGCGGCCGTATAAAAAGTGCTCATCCACTCCAGCATAGACCGAGTCCAGGAAATACTGTTTGCCGTGCATGGCTCCCGCCCGCATGTCCGCGGTGTACATGGCCGCGCCCATCCACTCAAAGTAGCGGGTGATCTCGCCGTCGATCCTTGGACGAATGAAGTTGGCCTGCGCGATGAAAGCCGGTCGTCCGGCGCTGGCCGTAATCGGTTGCACCAGATAGTCGGGAGGCATCGCTCCCAGTGCGTGATAAACGTTGGCGAGATGCTTGCGGTAAAGCTCGTCGAAGTCGCGATCGTTGGCCGAGTGGTGCTCGGGGCCGTACCACCAATTCCAGTCGCTGCCCTCAGCGATCAGAATTTCTTCATAAGCCAGCTTGCGCTGTTCCTCGGTGGCGCTGGCTGCATTCTGTTCATAGAACTCGCGGGCAGCGTACAGATAATCCCAGGCCTTATTGTCTTCCGGCGCGCCAATCCAGACGTTGAAGTTGGCGCTGATCCAAGATCCTGGCGTGATGCTGCCCAAGGGGCGGACATTCTGGTGCCGCTCAATTGCCTCCGATACGGTGACCGCCTCAATACCCGACTTCGGTAAGGCATCGTAGAACCGGCGCAGAAATTCTCTCCCCGACCCGGGGTAGTATTCCCAGGCATTTTCGCCGTCGAGAATGATGGGCACGACCGCATCACGTCCTTGATCGAGAACAGGCTGGGCGGCGTGGCGGATGTTGTTGATCAAGTGCTGGGCAGCGTCGTTGGCGCCCATGCCGGAGTATACGAAGCCGATCAGGTCGGACATGGTGTGGTCGCGAAACACCAGATTCATGCGCGTTTCGTTTTTTTCGTAGCGATGCACTGTGTAGAGCAAGTCCGCGCCGCCGCCGTTGAGGCGACCCCCGCTATCGCGCGTGAAGTTGAAGTTCACGCTGCGGCCGAGCACGCCTTCGTCCGTCGCCATCCACTTCACGCCCAGTTTTGCCGCAATCGAAATCGCTTCTTCGGAAACACTACCTTCCGATGGCCACATGCCCCTGGGACGAACGCCGAATACCTTCTCCTGCAAATCGAGGCCGCGCTGCAGTTGTTCGCGTGCGTCTTCCGGATGCCGATAGCGGTTCTGCGGCAACGGCAGACCAGGGGTGGAAACGCCTCCCTGATCGGTATCGCACACGAGCGGCAAAATTGGGTGGTAGAAGGGCGATGTGGAGATCTCGATCCCGCCGCGCTTGGCAGCATCCGCGTGGGCCGGAAGAACCTTAGCTAGCAATTCGCGTTCGCGCTTGAGGGCAAACTTCTGGTCGTCGAGTGTGTAGTTGCGCTCCTTGCGAATCAACTCGGCGACGTCGGGCTCCTGTAGAAAGAATTCATCGAACCAGGCGACCTGGGAGAGAACCTGCAAGTCGGTAAAGTCCTGTGTGCCGAAGGCGAGATCCGCTTGATCCAAAGACTTGCCACGAAGGCGTTCTGACAGCTCGCGATAGCGGGGATAGCGTCCAATGACGTGGACCGGGTTAGCCTGAAACAGATACTGCAGGCAAAAGCGGCGTTCAGCCGAACTTAAGTCCTTCGCCGGCTTCGCTGCTACCTCCAGGAAGGGGTCTCGGGCGGTTCCGGCAACGTAGTCCTGAATCTGGGTGATCAGCGACGGCACCAGATTGAACGTCTGATGCACGTTGGGGAATTCGTCCAGGAGTTTGACCATGCCGTAGTAGTCCTTGAGGGCGTGCAGCCGCACCCACGGCAGGCGGTACTCCCCGGTGACGAGATCTTTGTAAAACGGCTGGTGTTGATGCCAGAGAACGATTACCCGAAGTACAGGCATTTCGCGAAGCGGTTCCTCCCGAATGAGTCCGATTCAGGTCTTATATCGGCGATTTTGAGGATAGCATGTCGCAATTTGGGGCCATCCGCTACACTATGGTTCCCGAGTCTGTCTTTCGAAAGACCGAATCTAAAGACCGAATCTATGGATCGCTCCCCGTCCGATCACGCTCGTCTGCTATTGCCGGCCCGCCATCACGCATCCCTGTTGAATTCGGATGACTTATTCCTGTTCAACGAGGGCACGCACAACCGAATGTACGAAAAACTGGGAGCGCACCCAGGCGTGGTCGAAGGCGAATCAGGGACATTCTTCGGTGTCTGGGCCCCAAGTGCGCGCCAGGTGACTGTGATCGGCGACTTTAACGGCTGGAATCCCGGCTCTCACCCCATGCACAGCCGGGGCAGTTCGGGTGTGTGGGAGTGCTTCGTCCCTGGCGTCGGCAAAGGGACACATTACAAGTACCACGTCGTTTCTCAACACAATGGGTACGTAATCGATAAGGCTGATCCGTTTGGCTACCGGCACGAGAAGCCGCCGCGAACGGCGTCGGAAGTATGGGACTTGGATTACCAGTGGAGCGACCAGGGCTGGATGCAGGAGCGCAAGAGCAGGAATTCGCTGCAGGCGCCCATGTCGATCTACGAGATGCATTTGGGCTCGTGGATGCGCGTGCCGGAGGAAAACGGACGCTCGTTGAGTTATCGCGAAATTGCGCCGCGTCTGGCGGATCACATGCAGCACATGAACTTCACCCATGTGCAGCTTCTTCCTGTAATGGAACACCCCTTTTATGGGTCGTGGGGATATCAGACAACGGGATATTTCGCTCCGACGTCCCGCTACGGGACGCCGCAGGATTTCATGTATTTCGTGGATTACCTCCACCAGCGCGGCTTTGGCGTAATTCTGGACTGGGTGCCTTCGCACTTCCCCACGGATGCCCATGGATTGGCGTATTTCGACGGCACGCATTTGTTCGAACACGCCGACTCCCGGCAAGGCTTCCATCCGGATTGGAAGACGAACATATTCAATTACGGCCGTAGCGAAGTCCGCAGTTTCCTATTGAGCAGCGCGATCTTCTGGCTCGACAAGTACCACGCCGACGGCCTGCGGGTGGATGCCGTCGCTTCCATGCTGTATCTCGACTATTCCCGCAAGGCGGGCGAGTGGATCCCGAACAAGTTTGGCGGCCGGGAAAATCTGGAGGCGATTTCATTCCTGCGGCAAATGAATGCGGACATCTACCGCAACTTCCCTGACGTACAGACGATCGCGGAAGAGTCCACATCTTGGCCTATGGTCTCGCGGCCAGCCCATTTAGGAGGCCTCGGCTTCGGCCTCAAGTGGGATATGGGGTGGATGCATGACACGCTGGCGTATTTTGAACGCGACCCCATCTACCGCAAGTTTCACCACAACCTGCTGACGTTTCGCATGATTTACGCCTACCACGAAAACTTCGTGCTGGCGCTGTCCCATGACGAAGTTGTGCATCTGAAGGGCTCTCTCATCCGCAAGATGCCCGGCGACGAGTGGCAGCGCTTTGCCAATCTGCGCCTGCTGTATGGCTACATGTACGCACAGTCCGGCAAGAAGATGCTCTTCATGGGCGACGAATTTGGCCAGACGCACGAATGGGCTCACGACGGAAGCCTGGATTGGCATCTGTTGCAGGAACCTTTGCACGAAGGCCTGCGGCATTGGGTCGAGAATATTAACTATCTCTACCGCAACGAACCCGCCTTGCACGAACTCGAGTGCGACCCCGCCGGCTTCGAGTGGATTGACTGCAACGATGCCCCCGCCAGCGTCGTTTCGCTGCTCCGCAAAAGCCCAAGGCCCCAGGATGCGGTCGCCATCGTCTGCAACTTCACCCCCGTGCCTCGCATGGACTACCGAGTAGGCGTCCCGCACGGCGGTTTCTGGCGGGAGGTCTTGAACAGCGATGCTCACGAATATGGCGGCAGCGGCATGGGTAACTTCGGTGGGCGCGAGGCCGAAGAGATTCCCTCTCACGGCAAGCCCTTTTCCCTGAAGTTGGTGCTGCCTCCGCTGGGGGCACTTTTCCTGAAAGCATCGGAAGGGGCCTAGCGCAGACCTCAGCCTCCCATGCGCATCCTTACCCGCTACGTCCTCCGCGAGGTCCTCGGAAGTGCCCTGATTGGCGTGGCGGTCTTTTCTTTTGTTCTGTTCACGCGCGATCTGGGTCGTATCCTGGAGCTGGTTGTTCGCAACAGTGCTCCATTGCCCAGCGTTGCGGAAATCTTCCTCTTCACCCTGCCGGTCACACTGACCTACACCATCCCCATGGGCGTGCTGGTTGGTATCCTCATCGGGCTCGGGCGCCTTGCCGCCGACAGCGAAATTACGGCGATGCGGGCGAGCGGCATTGGTGTCTGGCGCTTTGCGCGAATGCTATCTCTATTCGTTGTAGTGGCCTGGACGCTGGCCCTGCTCAACAGCCTGTGGATCGCGCCCGCCTGCCAGTCCGCCATGGCCCGTTTGCAAGACCGATTGAAGACCGCCCAGGCGTCGTTTGAGGTGCAGCCGCGCGTATTTTACGAGGGATTCCCCAAAGCTGTCCTGTATGTGCAAGACGTCGTAAGCGCGCAGCGAACGGCGGTCTGGAAAGGTGTGTTCCTGGCCGACCTTAGCGATCCAATCGCTCCCCGCATCACGTTGGCCCGGCAGGGTTTATTGGTCAGCGAAGGCCCAAGCTCCTTACGTTTGCACCTGACAAACGGCTCAACCCACGATACCAATGCAGCGTCGCCCGAAGACTACCAGATTTCGACCTTTGGGAGCACCGATCTGCCGATTGAGCTGCCGGCCGCCGAGAGTGATGCCCCGAAAGGCCAAGCGCCGATCGGAACGATGACCACCACAGCTCTGTGGCAGCGGACGAAGACCGGTGGCGGCCTCGATGCGCGCTGGGCAGGGCTGGAGTTCCATCGACGTCTGGCGCTTCCCACAGCCTGCCTAATGCTGGCCTTGGTGGGCATTCCATTGGGACTGTCCGCCAAGAAAGGCGGGAAGTCGAGCGGATTTGTCATCACAATCATCCTCGTATTCGCGTATTACTCGCTTTCGCTGATCGGGGTCTCGCTGGCCAAGGAAGACAAGGTTCCAGTCATACTCGGGGCTTGGCTGGCGGACTTGGCTTGTCTGGTAGGCGGTGTGGTGCTGCTGTACCGCGTCGAGAAGCGGCCCATCGACACGGGCGCGCTCCGCCGCTTCTGGGAACAGATGAAGGAACGCCTGCGGCCTCCGGCACCACCTCGCCATGCCCTGCGCGAAGCGGCCTCCAGCGCCTACAGCCGGGCGGAGCAGCGTCCGCGCCTGTTTGGCCTGAACTTCCCGATGCTGCTGGACGACTACGTGCTCAAGGACTTTTTCCAATACCTGGGACTGATCGTGGCCAGCTTCCTGGTTCTCCTGCTGGTGTTTACTCTCTTTGAATTGCTGGGCGACATTTTGAAGCACCACGTTTCCCCGCTGGTGGTGGGAGCGTACCTGCTGAACGTTGTGCCGTACTTCCTCTACAACACGCTGAACATGTGCGTGCTTCTGACGGTAGTAGTGACGTTCGGTATCCTGCAGCGAAACAATGAAGTGATTGCTATGAAGGCGACCGGAATCAGCATCTACCGCATGGTGGTTCCAGTGCTGATGATGGCGGCGTTTTTTGCCGCCGGGCTCTTTGTGTTTGACCAAGTCTACCTGCCGCACGCGAACAAGAGGCAGGACGCGTTACGCAACGAAATCAAAGGCAAGCCCGCGCAGACCTACCTTCGCCCGGACCGGCAATGGATTTTCGGGCAGAACTCCGACATTTACTACTATCAGTTCTTTGATTCCGACAAAGACCGCTTTGCCAACATCACTGTGTTCCAATTCGATCCGGTTACATTCGAGGTGACCAAGCGAATTTACGCCGCACGGGCGCATTGGGAGCCAGATCTGAAACGCTGGATTTTCCAGCAAGGATGGGAGCGGTCCCTGCGCGGGGCGGCCATTGAAAGCTTCCAGGAATTCGAGGTGACGACATTTCCTCAATTCAACGAGCCTCCTGCATACTTCAAAAAGGAATTCGTGCAGTCGTCCGATGAGATGAGCTATGCGGAGTTGGAACGGTACATCAAGGATTTGCAGCAAAGCGGCTTCGACGTCGTGCGGCTGCGCGTGCGGCTGCACAAGAAGCTGGCTTATCCGCTGATCACCCTGGTTATGGCGTTGTTAGCCATTCCGTTTTCCCTCAGCACGGGACGCCGCAGCACCTTGACGGGCGCCGCGGGAGCTGTGGGGATTGCCGCGGCCTACATCCTGATGGCCAACATGTTTGAACAGCTGGGAAACCTGAGTCAGCTACCCGCGCCGCTGGCCGCATGGTCGCCGGATATTGTTTTTGCGCTGGTGGGCGGGTATCTGATGCTGAAGGTACCGACGTAGGATTCTCAGCACTCGTCGGACTGGTGTGGGCAGATTTCTTTAACTTCCTCGGCGTTCTGCTTTCGTCCGGGTTGGTCGCTTTCGCGATTATTTCTCTTCTGCCGGTGGAATTGGTCTTGCAGGTCGGCAGCCAGGCTGGCTTTGCCATGGTGTTTGCGCTACTGGTGGCGGCCATCCTAATTGCTGTGTCTCAGCAAGCCGCTTCGGCTCTTGACAAGTACGTCAGCCCGAACGCCGTCATCGCCGATGCCCGCGAGGACGTTACAACCTATGTCCGCACGCGCGAGTTTACGCCCAACACCATGCTCGCGCTGCGTCAGCTCGTCAACGACATCGGCAGCGAAACCGCCCTGTTTGGCGAGCTGGCCAAAATCCCCCATGACCGCGTGCGCAACTTCCGCAACGACATGTACCTGGTCAGCGAGGCGTTGCGTCTGATGCAAAAGTCGCACAAACCGGAAATTTCGGCCGGCGATACCGCGATCCTCACCAACTACAAGAAGCATATCGACAACGCCACCACGTTCATCCCAGGCTGGGTGAAAGTCGCGGTCGCAATGGCCTTGGGCTTGGGCACGATGGTGGGCTGGAAGCGCATCGTAGTGACCGTCGGCGAGAAGATCGGCAAAGACCATCTTACCTACGGGCAGGGCGCCACCGCGGAAATCACGGCCATGTTCACCATCGGCCTCGCCGATTGGTATGGGCTGCCCGTTAGTACCACGCACGTGCTGTCGTCGGGAATTGCCGGCACGATGGCGGCCAACCACACGGGGCTGCAATGGGGAACCGTGCGCAACCTATGCATGGCTTGGGTGCTAACGCTGCCGGTCTCGATGATGCTGGCGGGATTCCTCTTCTGGGGATTCCGCAACATCTTTTAGATCGCAAAGGGCAAGAACGCGAAGCTTGGGCTGGTAAAATTGCATCCATAGACGATGCTGCTCAAGAACCTGCGTCCCCTTCTACCCTATTTCAAAAAGTACCGCTGGGGTTTCGCACTGGGCGGCGTGTGCGTGCTGTTAAACAACGGCATATGGATTCTGTTTCCGCTGGTCATTCGAGGTGCCTTTGATGCTCTGAACCAGGGTGTCACTCGACACAAGCTAATTACATACTCTCTGCTGATCCTCGCGGTGGCCGGAGCCAAGGGAATTTTCCAGTTCCTGACGCGCTGGATCGTGATCGGCATTTCCCGCAACGTCGAGTTTGACATGCGGAACGACCTCTTCCGCCACCTCGAGAAGCTCTCCCTCTCTTACTACCAGCGGACCCGCACCGGCGACATCATGGCGCGCTGCACCAACGACTTGAACGCGGTGCGGATGCTGCTCGGTCCGGCGGTAATGTACAGCGCGAACACGATTGTGTTCACGACCGGCGCGCTGTTCTTCATGTGGCACATTAACCATCGGCTTACCATGTATGCTTTTCTGCCGCTGCCCATCGTGAGCATCACGATCCAGTACTTCGGGCGGAAGATTCACGAGCGTTTCGAGCGGATTCAGGCCATGTTCTCGGAAATTTCGGCGCGCGCGCAGGAGAACTTTTCTGGAGCCCGCGTCATCCGGGCCTACGTGCAGGAGGAAGCTGAAATCGCGCAATTCGAAACCGCCAATCTCGAATATGTCGGCCGCAGCCTTAAGCTGGTGCGCTTGATGGGAATGTTGTGGCCGACTCTGGAGACCATGCTTGGCCTAGCCATCGTGATGGTGCTCTGGCTGGGTGGGCGGCAAGTGCTGAGCGGCAGCATGACCCTGGGCGGGTTCGTCGCCTTCAACACCTACATGGTGCAGCTGACTTGGCCGATCATCGCTCTGGGATGGGTCATTAATCTTTTCCAGCGCGGTACAGCCTCGATGGGGCGAATTAATGAGATCTTCGAGGAACAACCGGAGATAGTCGATGATCCGGCGGTGGTGGATGCCGATCTTCAGGTACGCGGCGAGATCGAATTCCGGAATCTGAGCTTCGCCTACGACGGCCACGACGTTCTGCACAACATCAACCTGCGTGTTCCCGCTGGATCAAGCTTAGCAATCGTGGGACCAACGGGTTCGGGAAAGACTTCGTTGGTGAGCCTGATTCCTCGCATCTACGATTCTGCCTCTGGCTCCGTTTTGATCGACGGGCGGCCTATCCGCGAGTTTCCGCTGGAGACGCTTCGACGCAGCATCGGCTTCGTCCCGCAGGAAACTTTCTTGTTCAGCGACACAGTCCGCGAAAACATAGCCTTCGGCAAGTCCGGTGCTACGGACGACGAGGTCAAGGCCGCTGCCGATGGCGCTAGCATCTCTGACGATATCGAAAGCTTTCCGGATCAATACGGCACCGTCGTTGGTGAACGCGGCATCACCCTCTCGGGAGGACAAAAGCAGCGCACTGCGATAGCCCGCGCCATCATCCGTCATCCGCGCATCTTAGTTCTAGACGACGCCCTGGCGAGCGTAGACACGCACACGGAGGACAAGATTTTGGGTCATCTGCGTGAAGTGATGGGCGGCCGCACAACCATCTTCATTTCGCACCGCGTCTCCAGCGTGCGTAACGCCGACCGCATTGCTGTGCTACATTCCGGAAGGATTGTTGAATTGGGCACACACGAGGAACTACTGGGCCGAGACGGATACTATACCGAGCTGTATAACAAGCAACTGCTGGAAGAAGAACTCGCCGAAGTTTAGCTAAGCAACAACTGAAGATCGAAACGCCGTCCCCGGACTTGCGGAGGCGCGCACTTTGCCGCGGGCACCGTTCGCACGTGGACTCTCTATGAAGCGTGTCACCGTTGACGAGATGATCGATACAGGCGAAGGTTCCGCCAGAGAAATTGCCGCCTCGTTGACGGACATGCAAACTCTAAACCGCTGGTTTGGCGGCGAGGCCACTTCGTTGCTGCTCTTGCGACGTGTTTTGGCGGGAACAGGCAAAACGCGGTTGAGAATGTTGGAGACCGGCGCGGGCTTTGGCGAGGTGCCCATAAAAGCTCGGAACGTTCTGCTGGGCTGTGGCATCCAACTAGAAGTAACGCTGTTGGACCGCGTGGCAGCCCACCTCGGAAAAGGCGCGCGCGGCGTCGTGGGAGATGCACTTGCTCTTCCTTTCCGCGACGGGGCGTTTGATGTGGTGTCGTGCTGTCTCTTTGCACATCATCTGGAACCGAGTGGCATTCTCGCCTATGCCAACGAGGCTTTACGCGTTGCGAACGGCGCAGTGGTCATCAACGATCTGGTCCGCCATCCCATGCACTATGCCTTGGCGTGGGCGGGGCGACTGTTCTATCGCAGCCGTCTCACGCGGCATGATGCTCCGGCCTCGGTGAGGCGGGCGTATACCGTCCGTGAAATGAGTGGAATGCTCGGCGCCAGCAGCGCGGCTCGGGTCGAAGTTACGCAGCACTATCTTTACCGAATGGGGGCTATTGCTTGGAAGCACTGAGCACGTGGGACTTGGTGGTGATCGGCGGCGGGCCGGCTGGAGCTTCGGCGGCGATCACAGCAGCACGGGCCGGCGTCCAAGTTCTTCTACTGGAAAAGGGCAGTTTCCCGCGCCATAAAGTTTGTGGCGAGTTCGTTTCCGGCGAGTCTCTGCAACTATTGGATTCGCTGCTGGCCAATTCGCTGGAGACGCGCCGGCTCCTCAGCCGCGTCCCGCGAATCGATACTGTGCGGTTGTTTCTTGATGGCCGGACCGTCCATGTGCCGATCGATCCCCCCGCGGCCAGTCTGGCGCGGTACGATATGGATGCCGCGCTCTGGCGGGCTGCTACTGCCGCTGGCGTCGAGACTCGGACGGACAGTCCTGTGCAGGACGTGACTGGGCGAGCGCCCTTCCGCATTCGCACCGCGACTGGCACCGTAATGGCGCGCGCGGTCATCGACACCGCTGGCCGGTGGTCGAATCTCACCGAGCGTCCTCTCGATCTCGCTTCCGCACCGAAGTGGATCGGCCTGAAGGCGCATTTCTCGGAGGAATCGCCCGCGCCCACCACCGACCTCTATTTTTTCGAGGGCGGCTATTGCGGCATGCAGCCCGTGCCCTTAGGCGATGAGCCCGCGACCTCCCGCATTGTTGTCTGCAGCATGGTCCGCGCCGATGTCGCCACTCGGCTGGAAGACGTCTTCGCCCTCGAACCCCGCCTGCTCGAACGCAGCCGGAAATGGACGCGGCTATCAGATCCAATCTCAACGGCACCGTTGCTATTCCGCTCGCCAGTTGCGGTTCGGGCTGGTGTGCTGCGAGCCGGTGATGCTGCTGGCTTTGTTGACCCATTTGTCGGCGACGGGATTTCGCTGGCGCTGCGCGGTGGGACACTGGCAACGGAGTCTCTGCTGAGCTTCGTTCGCGGCGAGGCCAGCCTCGAAGAAGCAACCGGAAAATACGTCAAGTCCTACGAGGAATGCATTGCGCCGGTTTTTCGCGCATCGTCGTTCCTGCGGGGAATGTTGGCTCTGCCGTTTGGAGTACGGCAACCACTGCTTCGCATCCTGGAGACTTTCCCTGCTCTACCCCGCTTGATGATGAACCAGACCCGCTCGCGAGTGGCCGCTTAAATTTAGTGACGGAGCGCTGAAGACCTAGCGCATGACGAGAGCTTCACGGATGTTGTCTCGGGCCAAGAAGAACTTAATCGAAGAAAAATCTCGAAACAAGCCCTCAATGTGGCGATTGTTAAACACGCGCTGCAGCTTAAAACCACCTGCCTTGCCCGCTGTAAGCACCTGAGTCTCAAGCATGTCACCGGCCGTGAGATGGTAGCGGTAGCACGGAGCATCCGGGCCCGCGTCTTTCATATGGAAGAATGCAAGCAACACGCCACCCGGCTTCATCACGGTCCACAGGCGCTCCATGACCGGCTTGACCAGCGGTTCCTCCATATAGTCTGCGAAACTCCAGGCAAGCACGCAATCGAATTGACCTGGCAAGTACGACAGGTTCTCCGTCAGAAAACGGTTGCTATCGAAAACCCGCTGACCGAACTCATCTTGCGAAACCAACGAAGGATCGCTGGAGGCCACCAGAAGATCTTCGCTGTAAATCCGATGGCCCATCTCGGTCAGCAGCCGAATATTCGACGCCGAGGTTGAGCCGAGATCGAGTACGCACAATCCCTCCTGGGAGGAAAGCGTATTCCATACCTGCCCCATGCCGCTCGACCGGCGCGTTCCGCGCTGCGGCGGGGCCTCTGTTCCTGCGTTAGAATGTGAAGCTGAACTGCGAAACCATTTCATGAAAGTGGGGACGGAACCGGGAGAAAGCTCAGGACGCGGCGGGTTCGCCTTCCTGGTTTACCGATCCCTTAAAGAAAGCACCCTCGGCAATCACAATCCGCTTGGTCACAATATCGCCCGTCACTACCGATGATCCGCGCAGTTCCACGCGGTCCGAGCCAAAAACATTGCCGGTCACTTTGCCGTCGACCACAACGCTTTTGGCGTTGATTTTCGCTTTCACCTTGCCATTGGGACCGATGGTCACCGCATTCTGCTTGAGCTCAATTGACCCTTCCACTTCGCCGTCGAGGTACAGATCCTCACTTCCGGAAAGCTCCCCTTTGATGACGACCGACTTGCCAATCTGAGCTACTTCGCGCGTGTTTTCGGCCATGCGGACCCCTCCTGGGAAGTGCGACTCCGATTCTAACCTAAGGCCCAGAAAAAGACTTGCACTCGGCCACACGGAAGTCTGAATGCGGCGAAACACATTCGCGCGTCCCTACTGGCCGGTCGTTCGACTTGAGATCGCCCCCCAAGATCGACCTGCCCCTTCGGGCATATAGTTCGGCAACGCAGTGGTAGAGAATGTCGTCTAAAGAGGCGATATGCTGGCTTCACGGATGTTCGGACCAGTTCCATCGCCGCGAGGGTCGCTCTTCAGGCTAGTGCTGGCTGCGGTGCTCATGTCCTCGTGCACTAGCGCGGGTGGACGGCTTGCACAGGCTGCGCAATCTTCGCCGGGGCAGTTCCCATCTACGCCCGCAGTGGATTTGGTGGCGAAATGCATCCAGCATGAACTCGACCACACCGACGACCCCACGAAGTACATGTTCCTGATGCGCCGAAAGACCGCGCACATTCTTGAGACCAAGTTAATGGTCCAGACCAACGAGGCCGTTGCGGGACGCGTTCTTTCCTACAACGACAAACCGATGACCGATCAAGGCCGCAAGAACGAAGACGCTCGCGTCAATCGCTTCGTGAAGGATCCGGACGAACTTCGCAAGAAGCAACGCGAAGAGCACGACAACCGCGAGCGCCTGAACCGTGTGCTTCGTGCCATGCCAGAAGCTTTGCTGTATGAATATGACGGTTTCGAGCCGGCCAAAGACGGATTGGGCCACAAGGGAGACGATCTCCTGCGTGTGAAGTTCCGACCCAATCCGGATTACAACCCGCCCACGCGTGTCGAGCAGTTGCTTACAGGCATGGCTGGCACGATTTTGCTCGATCCGCGACGGGAACGTCTGGCTCGCATCGACGGCACCTTGCAGAAAGATGTTGCCTTTGGCTGGGGCTTTCTTGGACACCTCGACAAAGGCGGACGGATTCTACTGGAACAGGGCGACCTGGCCGACGGTAACTGGGTTTTGAGCCACTTCATGATGCGGTTTACTGGAAAGATCCTCTTTTTCAAGAATCTTGACGTGAATACTACCGAGACCTCGTGGGATTTCCACCGTGTGCCCGATGACCTCAGTTTCGCCCAGGGATTAGAACTGCTGAAGAAGCAGGAGGCTGAATACGCTAAGTCTGGCGTTGCCTTGAACCGCGGCCAGGAATAACCAAAGTTTCTCTCATTTCTAACGCCCGTGGTTCGCGTTGGGTATCATTGGGTAACGTGAAAACGAATCGCATGAAGGCCCAAAGAAACTCCGCACTTCAAAACTCTACTGCTTCACCCCGCTTCGCCATCGCTATTCTCGCGGCAGGAAAAGGCACGCGGCTGAAGTCGCAGTTGCCCAAGGTTCTTCACCAGATTGGCGGCAAGCCGCTGCTGCAGCACGTGATCGATGCAGCGAAACAAGTCGCACCCGCAAAAGATATCTTTGCCATCGTTGGTCACGAGGCCGAGCGCGTGAAGGATGCGGTGAAGCACAACTGCATCGGGTTTGTTCTTCAAGCTGAACAGCGCGGCACTGGCCACGCCCTTATGATCAGCCGCAAAGCGTTGGCAGGGTACGACCATGTGCTCGTGCTCTCCGGCGATGCTCCGCTGATTCGGGCCGAAACCATTGCCCAGCTGCGCGCTTACCATCTGCAACAGAACGCCGCCATGACCCTGCTAAGTGCCTTGCCCCCCGACTCGTTCGGATATGGCCGTGTGCTACGGAAGAGCAAGACCAGCGCGCTGGTGACGGAGATCGTTGAGGAGAAATCGCTCACTCCGAAACAGCGTAAAGCCAATCTGCGGGAGATCAATGCTGGCTTCTATGCTTTTGCCGTGAAGCCTCTCTACTCGCACATCGACCGCCTGAAAACCGAGAACGCCCACAAAGAGTTCTATCTCACCGATATGGCGTCGATTCTTTCGAAGGCGAAGTCCAAGGTAGTCGCCACGCCGGTTGCCGATGATACGGAAGTCGCTGGCATCAACACGCGGGTCGAGCTTGCTCGCCTTGACGCCATGTTGCGTGACCGCAAGTGCCGCGAGCTGATGTTGTCGGGTGTCAGCATTTTCCGCCCTGAAACCTGCGTAATCGACGCCGACGTGGAAGTTGCGCCGGATACGGTGATTGAACCTTGCGTTCAGCTTCTTGGCTCAACGAGGATCGGGGCGAACTGCCGCATCCGGTCGTTTAGCGTGATCCAGAGTTCCACCCTTGGTGATAACGTGCTGGTGCGCCCCGGCTGCATTTTCGACGAAGCGACGGTCGCCAACGGGGCGTTGATCGGCCCTTACAGTCATCTCCGCCCCGGCAGTGAGATCGGCGAAGGCGCCCACGTGGGCAATTTCGTGGAGACGAAGAAGATCAAACTCGGTAAAGGGTCAAAGGCCAATCACCTGACGTACCTTGGCGACGCGGAAATCGGAGCCGGGGTGAACATTGGGGCTGGCACCATCACCTGCAACTACGACGGCGTCAACAAACACAAGACCATCATCGGCGATGGCGTCTTCGTCGGCAGCGACACAACTCTGGTGGCGCCGATCCGCCTGGGGAGTGGCGCTTATGTGGGAGCAGCATCTTGCTTGACCGACGATGTGCCGGAAGATTCCCTAGCCGTGGCGCGGGCCCGCCAGATGAATAAAGAAGGTTGGGCAAAGACTAAGCGCGAACAGATGGCGGCTGCGGCGAAGAAATAGACCCACCCAGCGCGAGACTTATGTAGGCCCAGGCGCCCTTCGCCTGGGTGGCTAACGGAAACCGCCGCGACTCTATAGATCAGTTCCGAAACTCGCTTTCAGCAGGCAAGGGCGCCTGCCGCTACACGATCCTACCGCGCTACCGACGCAAACAACTCCGATTCCACGAGCGATTCGAATTTCTTTTCGTCTGTCTTAAATTTTAGCGTCAGGTTCGAGCTCTCGGAACTCACCGTTACATTATCGAGAGCCGACTTCTCAATCGCAGTTGCCGTCATCTTCTTGTAGGTAACACCAGCCTTCATCAGCGCGGACAGCGTCGCTGCCGTGATCGAGTCGGAGGTAACGACATCCATATTGAAGTCCACGCCGCTGCCAAACTCCATGCCATAGCGCGAACCGAGCAGGCGCTTTTTCACCGTCTCATAGTCAGCCAGCTTGGCCGCGTCCCCCAGCGTTGAACGCATCATGTTTTGCGTTCCCTCCTGGTCCAGAACGCTCCAGATGGGATTCGAATCTACCGACGACATCAAATCCGAAACCTGCGGATTGGAATCCAGCCGTTGCGACAGACCGTCGCGCGCATCCAGCGCCCCATGCATGGCCGAATTGTCGCCAAACAGGATGGTGCTGTCGTCCAGGAACGTCATCTGCATGCCGCCCATGGGATAAAGCAACGCTTCACGGATCTTCATGGGCCGCACTTTATCTTTCGTCATTTTCTTGAGGAAGGCCTTCATGGGAAACGGGCCCTGGCCGACACCGACAATCTTCACGCCCTGCTTCGGAATGCGGAACGACACGAACGTCAACTGGTCAAGATCGCGATCGGGATCGATCCCCGCACCCTTCAACGCCGTCTCGAATGCCTTGAGGTTCTCTGGGAGCAACTTGTTGCGCAATGCCATGGCTGGCGGAGAGTTATGGACGGCGCGATAGTCCACCGAAATAATCTGCTGCACGTCCATCGGCACCACCGACCGCGCAGCCGTACCCATGGGCAACGACCAGCCCGAAGACGCCAACAAGCAGACTAGAGAAACAACCACGAAAGGACGTACAGAAACCCGCATGTCTAAACCTCGCAAATCAGATCTCGCAGATCAGATCTCGCAAATCAACCTTCAAACGTGAACTCAGGAACTTGGATGCACTTGGAACGCTAAGAGTCACCTGTTCTTGCTCAATTGTACGTCGGAAGGCATGTCCAGGTAGTAGCACCGAAGGACACGGTTGGACGTGTCCGCCGGCCTTGGAATTCGAGGGGCAAATATCGCCTACCGGATTGCCCGATCTCCGCCCCTAACTTCCGCTTCGCGGCTTTTCAGCAAAGCGTTTTCTCGTACCGGACCCGCTGACGTCCGGCTTATATCGATGTCCAAGGTTACAGGGCCCCCTCTTCCATCGGAGACTTGTTCAGCGACGGCGTCAGATGGAATCTCGGACGCAGACGCAGTCCTGAGCGTCATTCCGACGTCGATCACGCAATCGCGCTCCCCCGCCGTAATGGTTCGGACGACCCCAACAGTAGCGCCGGCTACACGAACTCCAGCACCGGGCTTCAACCCGGCCGCACTGTGAAAGCAAGTGTGGACATTCGTCCTGCGATACCCCAGTCGCGGCCAGACAACAACGAGCACCAGAACACCAACAGAAATCAGCGAAACCAATGGAAGGAGCCGCAGCTTAGGCATATCAGGCAGGCTCCCACTTGGCTTAGCAACCGAACTCATCGTCGCTACCGCCTATCCTTTCACCGACGCTACTCTACTCCTCACCGCTTGCGTAAAGTCCTGATCTTTCATGGACTCCAAATTGATCTCCACATTTGCCAACGCCCCCTCGACAGCCGCCCGAGCCAGTGCTCCGGCGGTCGTCAGGTCCGACTTCATGTTCGGGTTCGACACCGAGCCAAGCGACGCCGCAATCCGCCCCACCTCCGCAGCTCGTTCGGCGACCGAGAGAGGTACACTGGTCGCCAGTTTGAGCGCCGTCTCAATTCCTGCTTCTCCGCTCTCGGCATTCTCCCGCGCTGCTTTATACGCTTTCATTACCGAGTCGTAAGCCTCAGCGTCGTCATCGATCGATGCCTTCAGTCCTTCCCGCAACGGGCCCAATCGAGCGATCGCGTCGCTCAACAGCGCTTCGTATTGCAAATAAGCCTTCTTTCCTCGCGACATGCTGGCCACCATCTGCGCCAACCCCGCCGCCATCGCGCCTGCCGCCGCCGAAGCGCTGCCGCCGCCGGGCGTTGCCGTTGGAGCCGCCAGTTGCTCGACGAACGGCTCCACGCCAGCCCGCAGTCCACCCACTGCCATCTTCCCGCCCATCACAGCCGCCAGCCGGTTTTCCAGAATCAACGATGAATCAAAATTCTCCACCTGCAAAAACCACTCGGCCGCGTCTTCCAAAGCCTTCTTGGGAATCAACCCGACAATTTCGCTCGATAGCGGTGAAACCCCGTAGCGCGCCGCCTCCCGCTTTACAAACTCAAATACACGATGCACCGGAGTCTGCTCAAAGTCCGTCAGGTTCATCGACACCTGCGCCAAACCGCGCACCAGGAAGCCTGCGCCTTTCACAAAACGAAACCCGCCGGACGACTGCCGCACAGCTTTCGCAATTTTCTTCGCAATCGCGACATCGGCGGTATTGAGGAATACGTTGTACGCCACAAGTGCCTTGCGCGCACCCACCACTGTGGCGCCCGCAGTGGCATGCAGAGCCGCATCGCCAAAATCCGGACGCCGCTCAGGATTCGTCTTAACCTCGTCGCGCAGGCCCTCAAACTGGCCGCGCCGAACGTTCTCCAGATTCTGCCGCTCGGGCGTCGCCGCTGCCGCCTCGTACAAATACACCGGCACCAAATACCGCTTCCAAATCTCTGCGCCCACATGCTTCGCCATAGCCACGCAGTCTTCCAGCGTTACGCCGTCAATGGGAATGAAAGGCACAACATCCGCCGCGCCCATTCTCGGGTGCGCCCCCTGATGCTGTGTTAAATCAATCAGCTCGGCCGCCTTACCCACACCGCGAATCGCCGCCTCCTGAATGGCTTCGCGCTCGCCCACAAGCGTAATAACACAACGGTTGTGGTCAGAATCCATCTCGCGATCCAGCAAATACACGCCGTCACGCTTCATCGCTTCCACGATGGCATCGACCTTGGCCTTGTCCCGGCCTTCAGAAAAATTAGGAACACATTCAACGAGAGTTGACATGATGATTCGAGAATATCCGCGACTCGTGAGCGGCTGCAACTACATCCGCTGCGAGCGCTTGACAATCAGACCCACCCCGCCGAAACTAGCTGCGATGATTCGCCAGATCATCCGCGCCGTCGTCCCCGGCTTTACCTGAGCCTAGCCCTTAAAACGCCCGTCGGTCGTTTCCGTTATTCCCGCGCGACTACATAGCTCAACGTTGTTCTGGCCGAAAGGATACTTCCATGTTTACCCGCTGCTTTGCCGCATGCCTTGTCATGTTTACCGCTGTCGCCGCCGGCGCCCAGAGCCAGCGCCATTTCCAATTTCATTATTCGTTCACGGTAAGAAACGTTCCTGCGGGAGAACCTCTCAAGGTGTGGATCCCGCTCGCGCATTCCGACGCATTCCAGGACATTCGCCTGGTCTCCAAGCAAGGAGATCTGCCGCTTCGCACGACGCGTGAACCCGAATATGGCAATTCCCTGCTCTATGCGGAAACGCCGCACGCAAAACAGGACACTTATAAGTTCACGCTGGAATATGACGTGGTCCGGCATGAGACTCGCGTCCTCGCCGCTGGCAAGCCCGGCCCTGACGCGAAAAAAGAGCACGTACAAAAAGCCCTCCTCACGCGATTCCTGGAACCAGATCGACTCGTGCCCATCACAGGCGTGCCCGCGCAGCTCGCTGAGGAGCAAACCAAAGGGGCGGAGACTCCCGTCGCCCGCGCCAGTGCAATGTATGACTACGTCTTCAAGACGCTCCGTTATGACAAGTCCGGAACCGGGTGGGGTAACGGAGACGCGATCTGGGCTTGTGATGCCAAGCGGGGTAATTGCACGGACTTCCACTCGCTCTTCATCGCGATGGCGCGCTCGGAGAAGATTCCTTCTCGGTTCGAGATCGGCTTTTCCGTTCCCAATGACAAACCGAGCGGCGAGATCGCGGGCTACCACTGCTGGGCAGATTTCTATACGCCTGACTTAGGCTGGGTGCCCGTCGACATCTCGGAAGCCTGGAAGCACCAGGAAAAACACGACTACTTCTTCGGATCCCG
>Ga0137409_10000184_pt1 | contig 63201 bp, 56 predicted proteins | sample CZODoug1_16funga_FD_122059 | JGI IMG/M metagenome (GOLD analysis project Ga0137409, IMG submission 122059) | Vadose zone soil fungal communities from Angelo Coast Range Reserve, California, USA - CZODoug1_16fungal (Hybrid Assembly) | ecosystem: Environmental > Terrestrial > Soil > Vadose zone... | reverse complement strand
TCCTGGGAGGTCTTCGCCCGGGGGCTTCAGGACGCGCTGCTCTGGGTGAAGAAGCGCTACGGCGACGTGCCGCTCTATGTCACCGAGAACGGCGCTGCGTTCTACGACCCGCCGCAGGCGCCGGCCGATGGCGTGCAAGACCCACTGCGCACGGCCTATTTGCGCGATCACCTGCGCGCCGTGCATGGCGCCATTGCGGCGGGGTGCGACGTGCGCGGTTACTTCGTCTGGTCCTTGCTCGACAATCTCGAGTGGTCATTGGGCTTCTCGATGCGCTTCGGGATCGTGCACGTCGACTTCGAGTCGCAGCGGCGAACGCCGAAGGCAAGCGCGCGCTTCTACTCCAAGGTCATCGCGACGAATGGACGTGGCCTCGCGTGAAGCACTTGGCCTTCCTCGTCTGCGCCGCACTAGGCTCCGTCCCTCTGGACGTTTTGGTCGGCCTTCCCACCTCCGCGGAGAAGAGGGTGGTGTTCTTCGGTGATTCCATCACCGAGGCCTGGGTTTCCACGGCTCCCGCTTTCTTCGACGGCCGGCCCTACCTCGCACGCGGGATCGGCGGGCAGACCACCGCCCAGATGCTGGTGCGGTTCCGCCAGGACGTGATCGCCCTCAGGCCACAGGCCGTGGTGATCCTGGCCGGGACCAACGACATCGCCGAAAACACGGGTCCGTACCGTCAGGAGGGCACCTTCGGCCAGCTGAAATCCATGGCCGAGCTGGCCAGGGCCCATGGGATCCGCGTGGTTCTTGCCTCGATCCTTCCGGCGCGCGACTACTCCTGGAACCCCGGGCGCGAACCCGCTCGGAAGATCATCGCGCTCAACACCTTGCTCCGAGCCTATGCCGAGAAGACCGGGCTCGTTTATCTCGACTATCACGCCGCCATGGCCGATGCCGACGGCGGCCTGAAAGCCAGTCTGGGAGAGGACGGCGTCCATCCCAATCGGGCCGGCTACGATGTGATGGGCCCGCTCGCCGAACGTGCCCTGCAGAAGGCGCTGGCTGCCAAGTAGGTGTCGGAGTCGTACTGCCGGCGCATAGCGCCGACGACCTTGCTTTCAACTCCATGGACGTGGCATTGCCCATCGTCCATGGCCGGCGTTTCCCTAGAGGCCGTCACCAAGGCTTACGGCGACAACCCACCGGTGATCTCCGGCGTGGATCTCGCGATCAAGGATCACGAATTCATGGTCCTGGTCGGCCCGTCCGGCTGCGGCAAGAGCACGCTCCTGCGCATGGTAGCGGGCCTCGAGGAGATCACCTCCGGCACGATCCGGATCGGCGACCGGGTGGTGAACGACGTCCCCCCAAAAGAGCGCGACATCGCCATGGTGTTCCAGAGCTACGCGCTCTATCCGCACATGAGCGTGCGCGAAAATCTCGAGTTCGGCCTCAAGTTGCGCGGAACGGCGGGGGCGGAGATCGACCGGGTGGTCGGCAATGCGGCGAAGATCCTCGGCCTCGACGAGCTGCTCGAGCGGCGGCCCAAGGATCTCTCCGGCGGCCAGCGGCAGCGGGTCGCGCTCGGGCGCGCCATCGTGCGCAACCCGTCGGTGTTCCTCTTCGATGAGCCACTCTCCAACCTGGACGCGAAGCTGCGCGTGCAGATGCGCGCCGAGATCAAGAAGCTGCAGCTCCGCCTGCAAGTGACCTCGATCTACGTCACCCACGACCAGGTCGAGGCGATGACGATGGGAAACCGGATCGCGGTGCTCAATGCCGGCAAGCTGCAGCAGGTGGGCGCGCCGCTCGAGCTCTACGAGCGCCCGCAAAACCTCTTCGTCGCGAACTTCATCGGCACGCCGCCGATGAACTTCGTCAGGGCGACCGTGACGGATTCAGGCAGCGAGCTCTCCGCCCGCGGCTTCAAGCTGCCCGCGCCCGCGTCCGCGCGCGACGCTCTCGCCGGGCGGCTGGGCAAGCAGATCGTCGTCGGCATCCGCCCCGAGAGCGTGGTGGAGCGCGGACGCCACACCCGCGGCGCCGTCGCGCCCCTCGAGCTGACGGTCGATCTGGTCGAGACGCTGGGCGACGAGGTGGTGATCCACGGCAGCCAGGGCGACGACCAGATCGCCTTCAAGATGGACCCTCACGACCCGCCGCAGTTCGGCGGCAAGGTCTCGGCGCTGGTGGAGATCGACCGGCTCCACCTCTTCGACGCCGAGACGGAGAAGCGGATCGCCGACTGACTTCCGGAGGGCATCGGCACGGCCAAGATCCGTCGCGGCAAGCTGCTCGGGCAGACGGATCGTATCTCAGGCTGCGGCCCATTGACTTCACGCACGGAGTTTGTAGGTCTACGCTTTGGGAGGATCCGCCATGACTCGTTGTCTCTCGCCGGCTATCGCGGCGGTCTCGTTCGTTGCGGCCGCGACCCTGAGCTGTTCAGCCGAACCCACGCAGGTCCTGCAGACTTCGAGTTCCGCGCGGTCGCTGTCCGACAGGGGTTCCCCCACGCTCACGCCGCAGGTCAGCGGGACCTCCAACGGCCTGATCGCGGTCAGCCCGGTCAGCGCGCGCGTCGTCTGGGCTAGCGGCAGGGGCGGCACCTTCCTGGTCACCGCCGACGGCGGCGCCACCTGGCGGGCAGGCGTGGTGCCCGGCGCGGAGGCCCTCCAGTTTCGCGACGTCGAAGGTGTGAGCGATAAGATCGCTTATCTCCTGTCCATTGGAAACGGAACCGATTCTCGCATCTACAAGACCGAGAACGGCGGCGCGACCTGGGCCTTGCAGTTCACGAATCAGGACCCGAACGCGTTCTACGACTGCTTTGCGTTCTGGACGTCGAAGCGCGCGATCGCGTTCAGCGACTCCGTGAACGGCCGCTTCCCGGTCCGGCGCACGACTGACGGTGCGACCTGGATCGACATCGGCGAAAAGCTGCCGGCCGCCCTGCCGGGTGAGGCCGGGTTCTCCTCCAGCGGCACGTGCGTGGCGACGCAAGGCGAAAAGCGGGCCTGGATCGGTACCGGCGGCGCCACGCGGGCCCGGATCCTCGCCACCAAGGATGGCGGCGATAGGTGGGCTGCGTACGACACGCCCCTGCGGGGCAGCCCCTCGGCTGGCGTGTTCAGCGTGGAGTTCCGCAGCTCCACCCACGGCATCATCGGCGGCGGCGACCTCGATCCGACCGCGCCGCCCTTCGACAACGTCGCCCGCTCGAGCGATGGAGGGAAGACCTGGCACGTGGCGGCTCGCGCGCCAATCGGAACTGTGTTCGGCCTCGCATACGCGCGCGAGCGTGGCGACGTCGAAGACGAAGGCGACGACGAGTCGTCTTCGCGCGGCTCGCGGGTGACCGTGATGGTCACCGGTCCCGGGGGGACCGCGTGGTCAGCCGACGAGGGCGACACGTGGAACAGCCTGGCCGGCGTCACGGGCTTCTGGGCGGTGGCATTCGCGAACGAGCGGACCGGCTGGCTGGTGGGCACGCAAGGCCGGATCCTGAAGGTCACTTTCGAGAAGTGACTTAGTCGTCCCCACCCACCCTGAAGGAAGGAGGCCCGTAAACTGTCGATCGCTTGCTTCAGTTGCGGTAACGAGCAGTGTCGGCATGCGTACGGTGCTCATCCGCGTCGCGTCGAATCGATAGGCCGCGAGAGCACTCATCTGGCGAGGGTGCGAGTCGATGGTAGCCACGAACCCGCGACAGGACGGGTGCGAGCGCAGCGCAGCCACTTCGGTCGGCGTAAGCTTCACGACCTCCTGCAAGAAGGGTCACCACGGCCTGCTCGCGCTCTCCGGCCTGAATCGTCTTCTCGATTCGGAGTCGGATACGGCACACCATGCGCGACTCAGTGTGCCACTTCGTCTAGGGTCCGCAGGGCGAGCAGAACGCGCGGGCAGATCACGACGCCACCCCGATATCGGTCCGGAACCGATGACAGCGCTCGGGCAGCCTGTGCGCAGAATTGGAATCGGCCGGTTGCGTACGGTGTCGCCGAATCCCCGAATCCAACCCATCTCCCCGCTTAGCCGTCGGTCTTATCACGGCGGAGATCGCCCGATCAGCCGACCTCGCTTCGAGCGGGCGGCGGATCACTGACGATGGCCGCGGGAACGCGAACGCTCCCGCCGGTCACTAGCTGGACGTTAGAGAGCTGGGGGGAATACCGGCCTCGAACCGGCGACCTCGCCTCGGCAATCCGACATTCTTCGAGTCAATTCGCCGGCGCTTCCGTTTGTCCCCGTCCGGAAGGCCCTCGCCTGTGCGATCGAGACCTCACAAACAGGGGCCGGCCGGCGTTATCCACCCATGACCCGGATCGCTCCATCGCCGCGCGCCAGGATGGGCCGCAGCCGCCTCGGCGGCGTGTCGACGGCCCTGCCGCCCCCGCTGGCTTCCGCGAAGCCCCAGCTCGCTCTGGCCCTGGACCCTGCCGCTGCCGGCAGAGACGCCGGCCATGGCCGCCGCGAGACGTGCTTGCCCGGGGTGGTGCACGTCGCGGGATGGCTCGACCTCGAGATGCAGCGGTCGCTCGTCGCCCAGTTCCGGCAGTGGGCGTTGCCGCCGGCCGGACTCCGGCACCCGCGGGTCCCGAGCGGAAATCTGATGAGCGTCCAGTCCGTGTGCCTCGGTTGGCACTGGGCGCCGTACGCTTACTCGAAGACGGCGGACGACACCGACGGCGCGCCGGTCAAGCCATTGCCGAACGAGGTTGCGGACCTGGCGCGGGCAGCGGTCGCGGAGGCTTACGGGCGGGACAGCGCCGAGGCGGCGACCTACGCGCCCGATGCGGCGATCGTGAACCTGTACGCGCCCGGCGCGCACCTCGGTTTGCACCAGGATGGCGAAGAACCCAGCGAGGCCCCGGTGGTCACCGTCAGCCTCGGCGACACCTGCGTCTTCCGCTTCGCGGGCGTCGGCCGGCGCACGGGCCCGTTCTCGGACCTGGAGCTTCGCTCCGGCGATCTGCTCGTGTTCGGCGAGCCGAACCGGCGCATCTATCACGGCGTTCCCAAGGTCCTCGACGGCACGGCTCCCGGCGGGCTCGGCCTTCCTCCGGGCCGGCTCAGCATCACCGTGCGCGAGACCGGCCTTTGAGCGACGCCAGGGCGAAAGTGGCAAGACGCGTCGACAAGCTGGACTGGGCAGCCATCTCCGGCGTGCTCGATGACGTGGGGTGCTCTCTCACGGGCCCGGTGTTGAGTCCGCCGGAGTGCCACGAGCTGACCGGCCTCTATAGCGATGACGGCCGGTTCCGCTCGACCATCGACATGGCTCGCCACCGCTTCGGGCAGGGCCAGTACCGATACTTCGATCGGCCGCTGCCGGAGCTGGTCGCAGAGCTGCGCGCCGCCTTCTGGCCACATCTGCTGGTGATCGCCAGGGAATGGGCTGGACGGCTCGGGCAGCCAGCGCCATGGCCGGACGAACTCGATGACTGGCTGGGACAGTGTCACCTGGCCGGGCAGACCCGCCCCACACCGCTGCTGCTCCGGTACGGGCCGGGCGACTGGAACGCGCTGCATCGCGACCTCTACGGCGAGCTCGTGTTTCCGCTCCAGGTGGTCATCGGCCTCGACCAGCCCGGCGTGGACTACACAGGCGGTGAGTTCCTCGCCGTCGAGCAGCGCCTGCGCGCGCAGTCCCGCGGCACCACCACCGCCATCGGACAGGGTCAGGGCCTGGTCTTCACCACTCGCGACCGGCCGGTGCCGTCCCGCCGTGGCTGGTCGGCCGCGCCGATGCGTCACGGCGTCAGCGTGCTGCGCTCCGGGCGCCGCCACACGCTGGGCCTCGTCTTCCACGACGCCAAATGACAGCCTGGGCGCTCATGACCCGAACGAAGCTCAGGGAGTCCGCTCGTGGACCCTCACAGGCCGCGCGGCCGGTGCGTTCGCGTGATGCCGCCGCGCGACCGTTCGAGGAAATCGTGGCCGAGCATGGCCCGGTGGTGATGCGCGTGTGCCGCGCGCTGCTGGGCCCGGCGGACGCGGCGGACGCCTGGTCGGAGACGTTCTTGTCCGCGCTGGAGGCGTATCCGCAGCTGCGGCCGGAAAGCAGCATCCGCGGCTGGCTGGTGACCATCGCGCATCGCAAGGCCATCGACCAGCTCCGCGGCGCGGCGAGGAGACCGCAGCCGGCGGCCGATCTGCCCGAGATCCCCGCCACCGATGCGGAACCGGCCGGAGAGTCATCGATGGACGACGACCTGCGAGCCGCGCTGGACGTCCTGCCGGCCAAGCAGCGCGGAGCCGTGATCTACCGGTACCTCGCCGACCTGTCCTACGCCGAGGTGGGGGAGCTGCTGGAGTCCAGCGCTACCGCTGCCCGGCGCAGCGCCGCGGACGGCATCGCAAGCCTCCGCAAGCATTTCTCGAAGGGAGCCAAGCCATGAACGACAAGCAGATCATCGACCGCCTCACGAACGCGTTTGCCGGCGCCGGCGTCGACAGCGATGGCCGGCTGCACAGCCGCCTCGCGGCGCTGGCGGAGAGGCAGGGACTGCTCGACGTCTCCTACCGCACCGTCGACAGCCCGCTCGGGCTGCTGCTGCTCGCTGCGACCGGCGAAGGGCTGGTGCGCGTGGCCTTCAGCAGCGAGGACCACGACGCCGTACTGGCGCGCCTGGCCAGCGACATCAGCCCCCGGATCCTGCGCACCCCGCGCCGGCTGGACGAAGCGGCCCGCCAGCTGGACGAATACTTCGCCGGCAAGCGGCGCGCGTTCAGGGTCCCGGTCGACCTGCAACTGGCCCACGGATTCCGTCGCTCGGTGCTCGAGCACCTGCGCCGCATTCCCTACGGCGTCACGCAGAGCTATGCCGCCGTGGCAAGGGCGGCCGGGAATCCGTCCGCGGTCCGCGCCGCCGCGAGCGCCTGCTCACACAACCCGCTCCCGCTGGTCGTGCCGTGCCACCGGGTGGTGCGCAGCGACGGCACGACGGGCGAGTATCTCGGTGGGCCTGAGGCCAAGCGCGCCCTGCTGGCCATGGAGGCGGCGGCGTGACCGCCGGCCCCGGCAGGACCTCCCGCAACTTGCAATTCGATGCTGCTCGCGCTGGTGCAGATTGCACGTCCTGAGCCGGCGCGGATTCACGATAGCCGCTTGCAGCGCCCGCTTCATCCTTGGCACGCGCGATGCGAAGACAGTCCTCGCAGATGGGGCCGTCGCCCCCGAGGACCAAGATGTCCGTGCCGCTCACCGCCACGCTCCCGCGCGCCCCCTACCACCAGGCGGATGAACCGACCGCGCGCCAGGAGGTCGCTCCCGCCCTTCGTTACTTGGAAGGCGCCACGTTCGACGAAGCCAAGTTCTCCGCCCGAGCCGTGTACCTCGCTGCGCGCCAGTGCGTGCGCTGCCGCCGCGTCCTCGCGCAGCGCTTCGATCGCCTCGGCTCGACCCTCTTTCGCGACGACGATCCGCACGAGCTGGCCTGCTGCTTCGATCCAGCCGACGGCGACGCTTGCACCGTCCGCCTGCTCGCCGCCTGCATCGTTCTGTTCGGGCGCAACCGCGAGAATGTCTACTGACATGGCGCTCGCACTCAGACGACGACCGGCGCCATTCGCGCGCCAGCGGCTCCTCGTTTTGTACTGCCGTCCCCTCGGAGACTTCGCCGTTCAGGACGGTCAAGTGGCGCAGCTTCGCCGCGAATTCGGCGCCCAGCTCCAGGTCGCGACCTCCTCTCCTTCGGACGCCGCGCAAAGCTGGCGCACCTGGGTGAGCGCAACGCAACCGACGCTTCTCGTCCGGCGCGGCGAAAAGATCCTGGCCATGGCCATCGGTTGCCTGCCGCTTCGCGAACTCGAGCAGCTCATCGTCCACTCGCTCGGTTGACGTTCACTGCCCCCCCAAAGTTATGACTACTTTTCCTCGAGCATGTCCTTTTTCCAGATAGCGGATCGCCTCGGGGACCTCACTCAACTTGTACTGCCTGTCGATGACCGGTTTCACCTTTCCGGCCTGCATGAGGTCGCCCAGGGTGGTCAGGTCCTCTTTGTTCAGCTCCGCCAGGAACATGCCCATCTCCTGGCTCACGAATCGTGACAACACAAACGCGTTGAGAACACGAGGCAGAGGATCGATCCACCGGCCGGACGGTCCACCGACCATGATGTACTTTCCTTTGGGATTCAAGATGCGCCTGTTTTCCAACATGGAATGGTTCCCGACGTTGTCGAGAATCAGATCGTACCGTTGCGCACTGTTGGTGAAATCCTCCTTGGTGTAGTCGATGACGTGATCGGCGCCGAGCGATCTGACCATGTCCACGTTTCTCGTGCTGCACACGCCCGTCACTTCCGCTCCGAACGACTTCGCGATCTGCACAGCGAACGTACCCACGCCTCCCGAGGCGCCGTTGATCAAGACCTTCTGCCCGGGCTGAACCTTTCCTTTGTCGCGCAGGCCCTGCAGTGCCGTGATCGCCGCAATAGGCACAGAAGCCGCCTGCTCGAACGTCAGGTTGGCCGGTTTCAGCACCACTGCTCGATTCTCGCGAACAGCCACATACTCGGCGAAGGCGCCGGTTCTCCCGCCGAAGACCTCATCGCCTGCTTGAAACCGCTTTACGTTTCTGCCGACCGCCTCAACCGTTCCCGCAAAGTCGACGCCTAGTCGGATGACCTTGGGTTTGCGCAGCCCGGCCTCCATGCGCATGACGTAGGGGGTGCCTCTGATGTAGTGCCAGTCCAGTGGATTGACGGACGCCGCGCGGACTCTTACCAAGACCTGGTCGTCCTCCGGGGTCGGCTTTTCAATGTTCTCGAGCTTGAGAACATCGGGTGAACCATAGTCGCAATAGACGATAGCCTTCATCAGGCCGCCCTGAGCAGCGGTCTTGCGATCGGAGCAGGTGTTGCTTGACGTCCAGTAGGCGATGAGCAGCGCCACTAGCGCGAGCGAAATCGCGCCTGCGCTCCACCATGCGACGCGCTTCAGAACCTTCATCTCCCCCCACCCCGGTCGACCAAGTTAGCAGACCGCGGCGGGGGTGTGCCACACCGGCCCACTGCTCGGCGCTCTCCTCGCGCTCGCACCTTTTTTCCCGCGGCGCTAAGGTGCGCCCGCAATTGCGCCATGCCTTGTCCGACCTAGGTCCCGAACCCGGGGAGGGAGCACGATGGCCGTCACGCTGACCGTCAACGGGCGACGTCGCACGATTCCCGCGGCGCCCGAAACGCCTTTGCTGTACATCCTCCGGAACGATCTCGAGCTCAACGCGGCCAAGTTCGGCTGCGGCATGGCGCAATGCGGGGCCTGCACCGTGCTCGTCGACGGAAAGCCCGTTCGCTCCTGCGTGACGCCTGCCCTGGCCGTGGTGGATACGAAGGTCACCACGCTGGAGGGTCTTGGATCGGCGGGCAAGCTGCACCCGCTGCAGAAGGCGTTCATCGACGAGCAAGCCGCGCAGTGCGGATACTGCATCGCCGGCATGCTGATGTCCGCCAAGGCGCTGCTCGACGAGACGCCACATCCGTCGGAAGCCAAGATCCGGCAGGCGCTCGCCGGCAATCTCTGCAGGTGCGGCACGCACAACCGGATCGTCCGCGCGATCCAGCGTGCCGCGAAGGAGATGTCGCCATGAGCGCGGGAAAGAGCCAGGGCATCACCCGGCGCCGTTTTCTGGAACAGGCCGCGGCACTGACCGTAGGCTTCACGCTCGCGCCGCTCGCTCGCGGATTCGCCCAGGCGCCTTCGCCCCTGCCGGGAAGCTTGCAGAAGAATCGCATGCTCGACGGCTGGCTGCGCATCAACACGGACGGCACCGTGACGGCGTTCACCGGCAAGGTCGAGATCGGCCAGGGGATCGTGACCGCGCTCGCCCAGATCGTCGGCGACGAGCTCGAGGTCGATCTCGCGCGCATCGAGATGGTTTCCGGCGACACCTCGCGCACCCCCGACGAAGGCGTGACCTCGGGCAGCCGCTCCATCGAAGAATCGGGCTCGGCGCTGCGTTTCGCCTGCGCCGAGGCGCGCGGCATCTTGCTGGAGACGGCCGCGGCGAAGCTCGGCGCGCAGGTTTCGTCATTGCGAGTCGAGGACGGCGTCGTCCTCGCGCCCGGCGGCGCCCGCGCGACCTACTGGGAGCTCACGACCGAGGCGATGCTCAAGCGCGAGGCCACGGCAAAGACGAAGCCCAAGCCCGTTTCCGAGCACCGCTTCATCGGCAAGAGCGTCCCGCGCCGCGACATCCCGGCCAAGGTAACGGGCGGGGCCGCTTACGTGCACGACATGCGCCTTCCCGGCATGCTCTTCGGTCGCGTCGTCAGACCGCCCTCTCCGCGGGCGCGCCTGGTCTCGGTGGACGAGCGGGCCGCGAAGAGCATGCCGGGCGTCGTAGCAATCGCGCGCGATGGCAGCTTTCTCGCCGTCGCCGCCGAGCGCGAAGAGCAGGCCATCGCGGCTGCGGGGGCGCTGCGCAAGAGCGCGAAGTGGCAACAGGTGGCTACGCTGCCGCCTGCGGGCCGCAAGCTCTTCGACCACCTCCGGCGCCAGCCTGCGCAGGACTCCACGGTGAGCGAGAAGAACGATGCGGCAGCCCCGGCCGTCAAGACGCTCGAGGCGACGTTCACCCGCCCCTTCCAGGCGCACGCTGCAATCGGTCCGTCCTGCGCCGTGGCGCAGTGGCAGGACGGCAAGCTGCACGTCTGGAGCCACACGCAAGGCGTCTTTCCCCTGCGCGGCGAGCTGGCAAAGGCATTGAAGATGCCGGCCGCCGACGTCACGGTCACCCATCGCGAAGGTTCGGGCTGCTACGGCCACAACGGCGCCGACGACGTGGCGCTCGACGCAGCGCTCTGCGCCCGCGCCACGGGAAGCCGTCCCGTGAAGCTGCAATGGATGCGCGACGACGAGTTCCGGTGGGAGCCGTACGGCTCCGCGATGTTGATCAATTTGCGCGCGGGCCTCGACGCGCAGGGCAACGTCGTCGAGTTCCGCAACGAGCTGTGGAGCCACACTCACAGCACGCGCCCCGGCGAATCGGACGGGACGAACCTGCTCGCCGCCTGGTATCTGAAGGACGCGCAACGGCCGGGGTCGGCGCGCAACATTCCCCAGCCGGCCGGCGGGGGCGATCGCAACGCCATTCCGCTCTACGTCTTCCCGCGCCAACGCGTGATCAATCATCTCCTGCCCGAGATGCCGGTGCGCGTCTCGGCGCTGCGCACGCTCGGAGCTTATGCGAACGTGTTCGCCATCGAGTCCTTCATGGACGAGCTGGCCGCGGCGGCCGGCGTCGACCCGGTCGAGTTTCGCCTCCGGCACCTTTCCGATCCGCGCGCCAAGGCAGTGATCGAGGCGGTGGCTGCCAAGGCCGGCTGGCGCCCCAGGCAGCCCGGCGACGGACGGCGGGGTCGCGGCATCGCCTTCGCGAAGTACAAGAACCTGGCCGCATACGTCGCGGTCATCGCGGAAGTGGAGGTCGATCGCGCGACGGGCGCCATCCATGTCCCGCGCGCCTTCGCCGCCGCCGACGCCGGGCTGATCATCAATCCAGACGGTCTGATCAACCAGATCGAGGGCGGCATCATCCAATCGACGAGCTGGACGTTGCGCGAAGCGATCTCCTACGACACCACGCGGGTGCTGACGCGCTCGTGGGCGGATTATCCCATCCTGCGCATGACCGAGGTCCCCTCCGTCGACGTCTCGCTCATCAATCGCCCCGAAGAGCGCCCGGTCGGCGCCGGCGAGTCTTCGCAGGGACCCACCGTCGCCGCGATCGCGAATGCCGTGGCCAACGCGACGGGACGGCGACTCCGCGACCTCCCCTTCACGGCCGAGCGCGTGAAAGCGGCGCAGACGTGAAAGACCGCGGCGGCGGGCCTGGACTTGCGCGATGCCGCCGTCCACGAACAGCTCGGTTCCGGTGATGTAGCTGCTGTCGTCCGAGGCCAGGAACGAGACTGCCTTCGCGATTTCATAGGCGTGCCCTTCTCGGCGCAGTCCGGCCGAACTGATGTATCTTGGCTGCGGCTGCGTGAGGGTCGGCGAGATTCCGGGCTATGCGCTGTTTCCCGACGGCGTCCTCGTCGCCACGTCGGTCGTCGTGACTCCGTTCGTCGCCGCGGCGATGGCGCGCGGGATGTGGCTCTATTGAACCGTGGCTCGCTCGTCCGGGAGGTCAATCGCGCGTGACACGCCGAGGGTGGTGGCTGTTCCTAGCGCTGTCCGTCATTTGGGGGATCCCGTACCTGCTCATCAGGGTCGCGGTCGGGGAGCTGACGCCCGCGAGCATCGTGTTCCTGCGCACCACCATCGGCACGCTCCTGCTGCTGCCAGCGGTGCTGAAGAGCGGCAGGTTGCGAACGCTCCTGCCGCGCTGGCGCGCGATTCTCCTCTTTACCCTCGTCGAGGTTGCCCTTCCGTGGTGGCTGCTGGCCGACGCCGAGCGACGGATCACCAGCTCGCTCTCAGGACTGCTCGTGGCCTCGGTCCCGCTCGTTGGCGCGCTCCTCTCCCGCCTGATGGGCGCCCACCAGCCGCTCGGTGCGCGACGGCTCGCCGGGCTCGGTCTGGGGTTCGCTGGCGTCGTCGCGCTGGTAGGGCTGGATTTCAGCGGGGACGCCGCCGCCATCCTCGAGATGACGCTGGTCGTGCTCGGGTACGCTCTCGGCCCGCTGATCGTTTCACGGCGCCTGGCCGACCTTCCGAGCCTGGATGTGGTGGCGGTCTCGCTCGGGGCCGGCGCGCTCTTCCATGCGCCGGTGGGGATCGCCCAGCTGCCGGCGACAATGCCTTCCTCCACCGTACTCGCCGCGGTGGTGGTGCTCGGTGTCGTCTGCACGGCCGTAGCGTTCCTGCTTTTCTTCCGCCTCATTGCGGAGGTCGGGCCCGTGCGGGCGATGGTCATCACCTACGTGAATCCCGCGATCGCGGTGCTCGCGGGCGTCGTGCTGCTCGCGGAGCCGTTCACCTTCGGGACAGCGCTGGGCTTCGTCCTGATCCTTGCGGGTTCATGGCTCGCGACCGGTGCTGACCGCGCGGCTACATCGGCGGCACAACACCGTCTTTGCCTGCCAGCACGCGATCCGCGGTCAGCGCTCCCCCGGAGTCCCGGGTAGCGACGACAAAGACGTGCGCACCGCGCTGCAGGTCTCCTGACTGTCCTGGCTCGAGAGCGACGACAGGAATGTCAGGTGGAATGGTGATCGTCTGTGAGCCGCCCGACGTGCCGTTCTTGTACTGAACCGTCAGCGATGATCCGCCCGCCTGCTTGGTCACGGTCCCGTTCGTCATTTTGGAGCCCGATACAGAACGCGTTCCTGAACGACGAGCGAAGGGAATAACTTCGGGGCGCCCCGGTCCGATCCCGTGAGCGGCGCCGCAAGCGCCAAAAGGAGCTCACGATGAAAACCACGTTCGGGATCGGATTGGCGATGATCCTGGGAGGCTGCGCGACCATGAACGCGCGTGCACAGGCCGACAGTCTCCCCTCGGGCCGATGGGGAGGCTTCCTGCTTCGCAACGGCTTGCGATCGCCCGTCGCGGTCGATCTGTCGGAGGCAGGCAGCGAATGGAGCGGCCGGTTCAGCGCGGGCGACAACTCCGTCCCGCTCGAGCGCGTTCGCGTGACCGCCAGGAGCGTGCACTTCGAGCTGCCCGGAGAAGGCGTGTTCGATGGCTCGATCGCCGGCGACTCGATGGCCGGGTCGATCTCCGGCGAGACGAGCGGCTCGTTTTCCCTGAAGCACCAGGATCCCGCCAGCCCACCCTGGAACCCCGAATTCATTCTCGGTCCGTGATCGACTGCTGCGTGCCCGTTCCGCCTCGGCCCGCAGCGGCTGGCGCGGCCGGCTCGCGTTCGCCGGCCGTTCTGGTGATGCAAGCGATCAGGCCGATCGAGCCAAGACCCCAGAAGGCGGCTGGCGCGAACGTGGGAGGCTGGGTTCCGATCTTGATCCCGCCGTTCTGTCCCGGCGGGACCTGCCAGGCCGAGAGCACCTGCAAGACGTGCGTCAGTGGGTGGCCGCCGGAATGGAACCAGATCCCCAGCGCTCCGATCACGAAGCCGAGAGCGAAGAGCACCGCCAGGATCCGGCGCCCGCCGCGTTGCCAGCGGAGGAGGGCCGCGCCGCCTCCGAGGAGCAAGAGAGCCGCGTAGGCGAGCGGGAGCCAGGCATGCCAGGTCTCGCCAAGCACTTCGCGGTGCTCGAAACGCACCTCGGCCAGGAGGAGCGCCGCGCCGCCGAGCACGGCCGCGACGACCCGTTCGTTCAGGCTCCGCACACGCCACCAGACGATCGGCCTAATGACCACTGTTTCCTCCGATTGCGGCGGGAGCCGAGACCACGATGCGGCCGGCCATCTCCTCGTGTCCGCTGCCGCAGAACACGTCGCAGTGGAAATCGAAGGCGCCCAACTTGTCGGGGACGACGCGCACGCGCGCGGTCTTGCCGGGTTCGACATCGATGCGGATTCCCAGATCGGGGACGCTGAACCCGTGGTCGCGGTCGGCCGAGGTCAACTCGATGATCACCGGAATGCCCAGCTGTAGCTCGATGACGTCCGGTAAGTAGGTGAACCGGCGCGCGACCATGTGCACGACCCGTTCTCCCGGATTGTCCGCGGCGGCCAGCAGGGCGAGCAACAAGCCGGCGAAGCGCATCAGCTCTCCCCTGCCAGCGGGATCTCGCGCAGCTGGTACGCCGGCTGCCGGGGGTCGGTGTCGACGTCGCGCAGCCCCAGGCCTCTTCCGGGGTGGGCGGGATCCCAGGGCAGCGGCGCGCGTTTCGGCTGCGACCCCGGCGCCGGCAGCGGGAACATCAAGGAGCGTGCCGCGTGATGCGCAATGTGGTCGGTCTGGTGGTGGTGCTCCTGGTGGATGTGTCCGTAGAACACGGTCACATGGGGGTAGGCATGCAACACGTCGATCGCGCGCGTGCCGTCGGCGGTGGTCCAATCCCAGTCCGGCTTGAGGTCGAAGAGAGGCCGGTGGGTGAAGACGACGATCGGCGCGTTTTTGGGCAGGGGCTTCAAGTCCCTGCTGAGCCAGTCGATCTGCGCATCGCCCAGGATCCCCTTGGGGTCGGACACGTTGTCGAGCACCACGAAGTGCACGCCCTTGTGATCGAAGGAGTAGCGCAAGGGCCCGAAGAACTCCTGGAAAGCCGCACCGCGATCGAGCGAGGCGTCGTGCTCGCCCGCCATCAGCCGCAGTGTGGGCACCCGCAGGCGGGCGAGGTGCTCGCGGACCTGCGCCATGCGCCGCCGGCGCTCCTGGTCATCGTCGGTGGTGTGGGTAAGGTCGCCCGTGAACACGACGAAGTCGGGAGCCTGCGGGAGGGCGTTGACCAGCTCTACCGCCCGCGGCAACTCGACGGTAGCCTCCGGGTTGGCGGGCCCCTTGTAGCCCCAGTGGGTGTCGGAGAGCTGGACGAAGTAGAAGTCGTCGGCGACGGCAGGGCCAGGATCGGGCCGGCCGCCCAGCCTGGAGCACGCCTGGAGCAGACCAGAGGCGAAGACCACCCCACCGATCCCGGAAATTTGGAGAAACTCGCGCCGCGTCCTCGAACCCATCGGTCACCTCCCGTTTGCGCCGCGCCAGGCGCGGTCGGCGAGGTAGACCGTTTCTTCTCCCCTCTCATTCCCCCGGGAATAACGCGGCTGCCGTCGCAGTCTGCCCGTTGCGATGCCCACCGCAATCCCTCTCATCCTTCTCTTCGCGCCGTCCGCGCCCGCCAGCCATCTCCGGCTGGCGGATGGCCAGACGTCCCTTGCGGTGACGGCACCGCCGCGCAATGACCCGCAGCCAGGAGAACGCTTGCCCGTGTCCACTTCGCTCTCGGATTTCGAGCAGGCGCTGCGGACGCACCTGGCCGCGGCGCATCACCTGGCCCGCTGGCTCACTCGTACACAGGCGGACGCCGAGGACGCATTGCAGGAAGCAGCCCTGCGGGCCTTCCGGTCCTTCGATCAGCAGCGCCCCGCCAGCCCGCGCGCGTGGCTGCTGCGGATCGTGCGCAACTGTTGCTACGATCTGCGCAAGAAGCACGAGCGCGACGGCGAGGCCACCCTCGAAGAGGAGGCGCTCCCGCCCGACGCCAGCTCGCCGGTGCTCGGCATGCCCGCGGAGAACCCCGAGACTCGGCTCTTGCGCATGGCGGATGCGCGCGCGCTGGAAGGCGCGCTGCGCGATCTGATGCCCGAGTACCGCGAGGTGTTCCTGCTGCGCGAGGTCGAGGGCCTCGCTTACAAGGAGATCGCCGAGGTGGCCGGCGTCCCCATCGGCACGGTGATGTCGCGGCTGTCGCGCGCCCGCGCACAGCTGCGGGCGCTCATCGTCGCCGGCGAGAAGGAGACCGCATGACCTGCACCGAGGCAAACCGTCTGATCGGTCCCTGGGTGGACGACGAGCTCGACGTGCGTTCGGTGGTCGAGCTCGAGGCCCACGTCGCTCGCTGCCCTACGTGCGGTCGGGAGAAGAACGAGCTTCTTGCGCTGAGGGAGACCGCGCGAGAGCGGCTCCCGCGCTTCGATCCGCCGCCCGGCCTCGAGGAACGGCTCTTGCGCAGCGTGCGCGAGACTGCCGCGCCGCGCCCGCGTCCCGCGCGTCGCTGGCTGCGCGAGGTCGCGCTGATGGCCGCGGCCGCGAGCGTGGCCGTGGCGGCCACCTCGTCCCTCCGGCGCAGCGGCGATCCCGGCGGGGAGATCGTCGACGCCCACTTGCGCTCGCTGCAGGCTGGGCACCTGACCGACGTGGCCTCTTCCGACCAGCACAGCGTGAAGCCGTGGTTCCAGGGAAAGATCGACTTCGGCGTCCCGGTGCGCGACTTCGCCGCCGAGGGCTTCCCTCTAGTCGGCGGACGCCTCGACATGGTGGGTGGGCGGCCGGTGGCCGCCCTGGTGTATGGCCGGCGCCAGCACCTGATCAACGTGTTCATCGGACCCGCTGCGGACCGCGACCAGCCGCTGCGCTCCGTTTCCTCGCGCGGGTACCGCGTGTCGAGCTGGGCACAGGGCGGGCTCGAGTACCGGCTCGTCACGGACATCGCCGCGCCCGAGGCCGACCAACTCGTGGCCCTGCTGCGCTCTGTCTAGGCGCTGCCTGACTCCGGCAAGCCCGATTCATTCCTGCAGGAATGCCCTTCAGTCCGCGAAGTCCCGATGCGCAGCGGCACCCGTTTCGGGGCCACGGCAAAGGAGACGGAATGAATCGCAAGCTGATGATGGCGGTCCTCGGGTGTGTGGCAGCTTCCGCGTGCGCCTCGGTGGGCAGGGAGAGCCGGCAGGCTCCCATCGAGCTGCTCGACGCGAACGGCGTCAGCGCACCGGCGCTCTCGATCGAGTCCGGCGGCGCGCTCACCTTCGTGAACGGGGACGCCAGACCGCACCAGATCTACTCTCCCGACTGTCCCGAGCTTGCCTCGACGGCGCTGCGGCCCGGGCAGGTATACACGGTGACCTTCTCGGCGGGTCCCAAGGTCTGCCACTTTCAGGACCTGCTCGCGCCGCTCGCGCCCACCTACTCCGGCACCGTCGACGTGCAGAAGCCGCGGCACAACCTGGCCGACGACTTCACTGGCGCCGGGTGATGCATCACGGGGGGTTGTTTATTCCCGCCGGAATAGCTCGCGCCAGATGAAGGTCCAGATGAGCGAGGCGCACGGCAGCGCCAAAGGAGATCTCCATGAGGAAAGGGATGCTGTTCGGATTGATCGCGATCGCAGTCGGCTGCGCCGGCATCAGCGCACGGGCGCAGGCCAGCAGCTCCGTTTCGGAGCGGTGGCACGGCTTCATGTTGCGGAACGGCCTGCAAGTTCCCATCGACGTGGATCTCGCTCAGGCGAGCGCCAAGTGGACCGGCCGACTCCGCGTCGGCAACAGTTCCTTGGCCCTCGAGCGCGTGCGCGTGACGGGCGTCGGCGTGCACTTCGAACTGCCGGGAGAAGGCGCTTTCGACGGCACGGTGGCGGGCAACCGGATGGCGGGCGCCGTGTCCAGCTCCGCGGCGCAGGGATCGTTCGCGCTCACGCGCGAAGTGGAGCAGGCGTTCGGGGACCCGATCACTTCCTCGGGTCCGTAAGGATCGCCGAGCAGGACCGCTGTTGACCTGCTCGGCGGTCTCCTGTAAACGTCCCGCCCCGTTGTACGCGGCCGCGCGTCGTTTGCGCGAATCGACATCGGTTCGGCGGTTAGGGAGGCACGTCTCGATGGGGAAGCCCGGACTGAGGATCGCTCCGCTGGCAACGCTCGTTGTCCTCACCGCCGCGCACCTGCCCGGCCCCGGCGCCCAGGCCGCTGCCGGGCCGACTGGTCCGGCGAGTATTCCGGCACCAGCGCTCGAAGGGTCACCGGCGGTCGTCACGCTCATCACCGGCGACCGGGTCGCGCTCAGCTACACGAGCGACGGTCGCCCGGTGGTCGCCTTCCATCCCGCGGGCGGTCCGCAGGCGGGCGGCGGATTCCAGAGGCTGACGGTGGGTCCTCACGTCTACGTCATCCCGCTGGATGCGGCGGGCTACCTGGGCGCGCCGCTCGACTTGAGCCTGTTCGACGTCACGGCCCTGGCAGCCGCCGGATATGCGAACCCGTCGACCCCGCTCGCTCTGGACATCACCGCCTCGAGCAGCTCCGTCTCGAGCGCAGCCCTGCCAGGCATCACGATCGCCGATCAGGGAAAGGGTGCGCAGGCGCGCACTGAAGCTGCGCGGTTCGGCCGGGCGCTCGCTGCTGAAACGCGGGCACGGAAACAGGGCAAGGCGAGCTCTGGTCTGTTCGCCGGCATCGAGCGGATTGCGGTCGCCGGATCGGCGCCGGCCGCTACGCCCGGCGCCATGGGCCTCCGCGGGCAGCCTGCGGGCAAGCTGTATACGCTCACGGTCAAGGCGTTCGACCGGGACGGAAAGAAGGTGTGGGGCAACTTCGGTGTCGTCTACAACGTCGACGACGGGAACACCTTCCTGGCAGCGCAGTCGTTCTTCAGCGGCACCTTCGCCTACAGCGTGCCCGCTGGCAACTACCAGATCACGGCGCTCATCGGCACGGCCGGGACGAGCGCCGCGGACACCTCCTTTGCCTTCGTCACCGCGCCGGAAGTGACGGTCAAGAGCAACACCGTCGTCGTGCTCGAGGCGCGCAAGACGAGTCGCGTCGGCGCGATCGTGCCGGATCCGACCAGCGTGGTCATCGAGGAGATGACGCTGCAGCGCGACCCGGTCCAGGGGCCCAACTTCACGGACTCGTTCACGGCATTCGGACCGTCACCGCTCTATATGTCGCCCACGTCGCCGGTGACGGTGGGACAGCAGTACTTCTACCCGTACTTCCGTCTCGGCGACGCCGGAGGCGGTCTCGATCGCTACATGTACGACCTCCAGTTCGAGTACATCGGCGGGATCCCCGACAATCTCGAGGCGACGCTCCGCCGGGGCGATCTCGCGACCGTCAGCGCGACCTACCACAGCAGCTCGCCCGGCCGCGGTGAGCTCGAGGCGCGCATCGCGCTCGCGCCGTGGCAGTCGAGCGCCGGCTTTACCCCCACTCGGCTGGCGGCGCCCCTGACCCGGACCGAGTACGTCCTCCCGCAGCCGGATACCCGTTGGCTCCAGATCCTGGTGGCGGACGAGCTCGAGTTCGCGGGGTTTGCGACCGATAACTGGCGCGCGCCAGCCCCAGGTGACCACAGGTTGGCCGACTGGACGGCCCAGCCCGAGCCGCCGGGGATCGAGCAGCAGGGAGCGGACGTCGCCCAGCCCTGCCCGGCCTGCCGCTCGGGTGACACGCTGAGCACGACGTTCTTCCCGTACGTCGACCCGGCCGGGAACCGCACCGTGCCCGACCCAGGCGTCCTCATCGACCTGTCGCTCTACCTGGACGGGACGCTCCTCGACCGCCAGCCGTCGGGTTCCGCCCAGTTCGCGCTGATTCCGACGCCCGCGACCTACCAGTTGGTGATGGACGTCTCGCGCGACGCTGCCTGGTGGCCCACGAGCACGCGGAGCCACACGGTCTGGACCTTCGCTTCATCCGAGCGCGCCCCCGATACACTGCCGCCCGCCTGGACCTGCGGCGGCAAGGGCGGCGGTGGCGGTGGCGGCAAGGGCGCGACGAGCACTGCCGGCAAGGGCGGCGGCGGCTGCAGCTTCGAGCCGTTCCTGTTCGCGAGCTACGACACGCACGCGGGTCCGGATGACATCGTCCCGGCCGGTCACGACGCGACCGTCGACGTGACGATCCGGCGCCAGGACTACGCGCCAACCGCGGCGATCGCCAACCTCGCGTTCGATGTTTCGTTCGACGACGGGGCGTCCTGGGCCCCGGCGACCATCGCCGCTCTCGGGGACGGCCGGTTCCAGGCGACCTATCCCCAGCCGGCCCTGGACGCGACGACCGGCTTCGCATCGTTCCGGATCGCGGCCACCGACGCCGAGGGCAGCAAGCTCGAGCAGACGATCACGCGCGCGTACCCGCTGAGCGTCACGCCGCCCGCCGCCGGCGGCGATGGCCCAGGAAACGCTCCTGCGCCGTTCCGGCCTTGCACGACTGCGGTGATCGCGCCGTACGTCCAGTGCATGGCGATGATGGCGCCCGCCTCCGGCCTGGGTACGGCCGCGCCTGCGCGTGGCTACGGACCGGCGGAGATCGCGAGCGCGTACCGGCTGCCCGCGGGAGCCGGCGCGGGCCGGACGGTCGCAATCGTCGACGCCTACGACAACCCGAACGCCGAGGCCGACCTCGCCGCCTACCGGGAGACATTCGGCCTGCCTCCGTGCACCACGGCGAACGGTTGCTTCCGCAAGGTGAACCAGCACGGCGCGGAGGGTCCCTTGCCCACGCCTGATCCTGGGTGGGGCCTCGAGATCTCGCTCGACCTCGATGCAGTCTCGGCGACCTGTCCGAGCTGCAAGATCCTGCTGGTCGAGGCCGACAGCCCATCGCTGCTCGACCTCGGCCCGGCCGTCGAAACGGCTGTCGCACTTGGCGCGGACGCCGTCTCGAACAGCTACGGCAGCCGCGGCGAGTTCTCCGGCGAGCAGTACTTCGAGCGCTACTACAAGCACACCGGTGTGGCGATCACGGTCTCGTCGGGCGACTACGGCTACGGGAATGGCCGGATCCTGATCGGGAGCGTGAGCTATCCTGGCGCGTCCCAGTTCGTGACCTCGGTTGGCGGCACCGCGCTCGTCCGCGACGACAGCGAGCGCGGCTGGACGGAGACGGCGTGGGCCGGGTCGACGAGCGGCTGCTCGGCGTACATCCACAAGCCGGGATGGCAGAAGGACCGGCTCTGCGACAAGCGGACCGTCGCGGACGTCGCCGCGGTAGCCGATCCGAACACCGGGTTGGCCGTGTACGACACCTTCGGATTCCGCGGATGGCTCGTCGTCGGCGGGACGAGCCTCAGCTCGCCGATCATCGCCAGCGTGTACGCGATGGCTGGGAACACCTCTCGCGTGCGCTACGGCGTGGATCCGTACCGGTCCTCCGATTCCGCTCTGTTCGACGTGCTGGGTGGCAGCAACGGCTCCTGCGGTGGCGTGTACCTGTGCACGGGACTGCCCGGCTACGACGGCCCCACGGGGCTCGGGACGCCCAACGGACTCGGCGGCTTCTGACGCTGCGGCGGAGCCGAGTCATTCGTATGGCCGCGGCGGCTCTGGCCGGCGACCGCACCATCCTGGTTCGCTACCTCGATCCTCCGCCGTCGTCGTCGACGCCCGCGGGCGAACGCTCAGATTTGCAGTGAACCTCGTGATTTCGAACAGACCGTGCGCCTCACCAATCTTCCTTCTCGAATCGCATGCCGGCCTGCGACGAGATCCAGGCGATGTCGGCCATCACGTTCGGGTTGCCGCAGGTCAGCACCACGGTGCGCGCGGGCTCGATCCGTTCGCGCAGCATGGCCAGCGGCCGCTCGCGGGGCAGCGCGAGCGCGGATGCAGCGGGTTCCTTCGCCGGCAGGCCAAAGACGTGGCGGAGCAGGTTGTTCGCCCGGCCGGAGCCGAGCTGCGGGTCCGCGAGGTCGCGGGCGGTGGGCCGGCTCACCGAGGGAACGTAGACGAAGTCGAAGCTCTTCGCCTTCTCGATTTCCAGCAGCTCGCGGTGATAGGCCAGCTCCTCCCAGGTGCGGTTCGCGTGCAACAGGGTGTACCGCGCCGGGGACGCCGCACCCTGCTGCGCTTCGAAGTTCAGCTGCTTGATCATCGACACGAACGGCGCCAGGCCGGTTCCGGTCCCCACCATCAGCACGTGCTCGAACCCCGCCGCCCTCTTGGCCAGCGTGAAATCGCCGACGATCCGCTCGAGGAAGGCGAGCCGCTCGTTGGTGTGGTCCTCCACGCCGCGGAACAGCGACTCGGTGAAGCGGCCAAGCACGCCGTCCCGCCCCCGCTCCAGCACCACGTAGAATTCGAGATGGTTCCCTTGCGCGGTCTCGAAAGGCGCCGAGGAGACCGAATACGAGTGAGTCACCGGCCCCCGCTTTTGCTTTCCCTGTGGATCCAGGTCGGGGACGTAGCGCACCTCGTTCCCTTCTTTCACTTTCCGGGTGAGGAGACAGTCGTCTCGGCGCAGCGCGATGTACTGGCCGGCCTGGTAGGGGGGAAACGGCGAGCCTTCGAGAGCGACCAAGCGGAACAGGGACAGGCTGGACGAAAGCCTGTGCCACTCCACGATCCGCCCGGACCTCAGGTCTGCCATGGCTTCCTTCCTCGGGCGTCAGTGCGCCGGCGCCACGCATCTACGCTTACGATGCCGCGGCGCCTAACTCAATCTTTGAGGTCGGCTTGCCGGAGAGAGGGCAGGCCAGCCGTTTCGGACGACATGCAGTCGAGCGGGGAGACGGATCTCGGTAAGGTGTGCGACACCCAGCCGCGCAGGGAAACTTCCCGCGAAGTCCGGAGTCGAACGGAGTCATCATGCTGAAATTGCTGAAGGGCACAGGGGTATCCGCCGGCGTGGCGCAGGGCACGGCCTACGTGTTGAGCTGTGGCTTCCGCTGCGCCGTTCCACAGCGAAGCATCCGAGCGTCCGAAGTGGACGGCGAGCGTCGGCGCCTCGATTCCGCGATCGCGAGGGCCGAGGCGGACCTGCTCCTCCTGCAGGAAGACGTGCGCGACAACCTCGGTGCGACCCAGTCGGACATCTTCGGCGCACAGAGGCTGATCCTGGCCGACGCCTCCCTGCGCGATCGGGTGCTGCGCGCCGTGGAGGAGCAGCGCATCAACGTGGAAGCGTCGGTCTCCGAGGTGTTCGAGGATTACACGCGTAATCTAGAGTCCGCGCCGGACCGGTACCTGCGGGCGAGGGCGGCGGACATCCAGGACGTGCGCAGGCGGGTGCTGTCCGCCCTCGCGATAGGAGCGGGCAGCGCCGGGCCGGAGATCCCGGGCGGCGCGATCGTGGTCGCCGATGAGCTCTTGCCCTCGGTGACGGCGCGCCTCCAGCTCGAGCACGTGGGCGCGTTCGTGACCGCGCGAGGCAACAAGTTCTCCCACAGCTCGATCCTTGCACGGGCGCTCGGGACGCCGGCTGTGACGGGCATGCCTTCTGCCCTGGCGCAGATCAAGACCGGCGATCGGCTCATCGTCGACGGCGTCGCCGGGGTCGTCTTCGTCAACCCGGAAAGCTCGATCGAGCGCGAGTACGATCGCCTGGCCGCGGATCTAGAGTCCTCGAAGCGGGCGCTGCGCCACCTCGTCGATGTCTCCTCCGTCACGCTCGACGGCACGACGCTCCCGCTGCTGGCGAACATCAGCAAGTTCTCCGATACCGAGGCCGCGCTGCTCAACAATGCAGACGGAATCGGCCTCTACCGGACGGAATTCACGTTCTCCATCCGGAGCGCTTTTCCGAGCGAGGACGACCAGTTCGAATTCCTCGAGCGGGCGGCGGAGCGGATGCACCCGCGAAAGCTGGTCTTCCGGTTGGTGGATCTGGGCGGCGACAAGGTCCTCCCGTACTTTCCACTCCCGCCGTCGCGAAATCCCTCCCTCGCCGAACGCGGCATCCGGCTCCTGCTCCGGCACGTCGACGTGCTGAAGACGCAGCTGCGCGCCTTCCTGCGCGTGAGCGCCCGGCATCCCGTGTCCATCCTCCTGCCCGTGGTCATCGGGATCGAGGACGTGCGACAGCTTCGTGAGGTGCTGCGGCAAGTGCAGTACGAGCTGTCCGCCGAGGGGAAGAGCTTCAATCCAGCCATCCCGATCGGCGCGATGATCGAGGTGCCATCGGCCGCCCTGATGACCCGGACCCTGGCCAAGGAGGTCGACTTCCTCAGCCTCGGAACGAACGACCTCGTCCAGTACGTGCTCGCCGCCGACCGCGAGGACGAGGGCACGGCGCCCTACTACCAGCCCTTGCACCCTGCGGTGCTCGGCCTCATCGAGTCAGTGGTCGAAGGGGCGAGGAGCGCCGGCCGGGAGCTGGCCATCTGCGGTGAAATGGCGGGGGATCCGCTGCACACCGCGCTGCTGCTCGGGCTGGGACTGCGCGAGCTCAGCGTCGCGCCCGGCCAGATGCTCGAGGTGAAGGATGCCATCCGGCGAACTCGCCTCGACCAGGCCCGGCAGCTCGCAAGCAACGCACTGGAGCTCGGATCGGCCGCCGAAGTGGAGGCGCTGTTGAACGAGCACCGGCGTGCGCCGTCCGGCCGCGCCGCGACCGAGGGCCCGCCGGAAATCCAACCGTGACATGACGAACCGCCTCGGATGAACCGATGCGACCGCGTGGGAATCGCACGCTACGAGATGACGTGAGCCGCTATGGCGGATAGGCTGAGCGTCGCCATCGCAATCCAGAGCAGGACCCCTTGCGCAAGCGGGCGCAGCCCCACCGCCTTGAGCGCGCCGCGGGTCAGATTGCTGCCGATGAGATAGAGCGTCACCACCAACGCCTGGCTGGCGATGGCCGAGACGATGTGTCCCGCGCGGTGAAGGCCCGGCACGTAGGTGGCGAGTGCCGCAGCCGCGATGAACCCTGCGATGAACCAGGGCCTACGCGCCTTGGCTTGTCCTGCGCTCCCGTGCGCGCGCCGGTGCCAGCCGGCGATGGCGAAGGTCAGCGGGACGATCCAGAGCGCGCGGGCGAGCTTCACCGTGGTTGCGATCTCGACTGCCTTGCCGCCCCACGCAACCGCCGCACCGACGACTGAACTGGTGTCATGGATCGCGAGCGCGCTCCACAGCCCGAACTGCGCGTCCGAGAGACCTGCCAGCCGGCCGATTGGCGGAAAGATGAGGAGCGCGATGGCATTGAGGAGAAACACGGTTCCCAGCGCGACGGAGACCTCGTGCTCTCTGGGCTTGAGGACCGGAACGATGGCTGCGATGGCGCTGCCTCCACAGATCGCTGTACCGACGCCGATGAGGATTCCGGTGTTTCGCTCGACGAGCAGGACCCGATTGAGCACGGCCGTCAGTGCAAGCGCGGTCACGATCCCCGTCAGGGTGTAGAGAATGCCGTGCGCTCCCACGCGCGCGACGACTCTCAAATCCATGCCAGCACCGAGGCCCACGACCGCGAGCGCAAGCAGCGTGCTCGTCGCCTTGCGAGTCCGGGCCAGGTACGGGTTGCCGACCGAAAGCGCGAGAACGAGCCCGAGCAGAAGGCCAAGGCCGGTGGACATGAACGGAAAGAAGCAAAGCGCCGCCCCGAACGGGATCAGCGCTCGGCCGGGTCCGCACGAGAGCGTTGCCGGAGCGGGCGGTGCGTCGTTCCCCATTGGCGCGCGCGCTTTCAGTGGTCACCGAATCGTGAGCACCAGCGAGGGCACGCGAGGATCCAAGCGAGAAGGCCGATCACTGATGCTACCTCCAACCAAACCAGATGGACAGGTTCGAAGAAAGAGTCGGAGGAGCCGCGGACGTCAGCGCGCACTGAAAGTTTCGGCACCCACCAGGGCGTCGCTGATGTTCTTCGATAGCGCTGCGTGGATGCGCAGCGCCACGAGCGACGGGCCCGACACGTCGAGCCATTGCTTGAGAACGGACCGGCGTCCGTCGAAGGCCACCTTCCCGCCGGCGAGCCCCATCCGGAACGGTGACCCCGGGACGCTGAACCATTGCTCGACGCGCAGGAGGGAGCCGTCGCTTCCGGCGTGACCCGCCAGCGCCTGCCACCATGGATCGTCGCGCCCCGGCGTCACGTCTACCGGAGGCGGTCCGTTCGGCTCCGCGATGGCGAACCAGCGCTTCCACAGGTCTCCGGCCGAGCTCAAGTCGACACCCTGGATCTCGACGGACTCTTCGTCCGGCTCCGCCGGCGAGCGGACGCGGAGGGCGCCCTCGCACAGCCGGCGCTTCGTCATTCGCTGAAGCTCCAGCGGCGCCTCGGGCAGCAGCGGATGTCCGGCGAGCCATTGGGTGACGTGGCGCAACATCGCCTCCTCGCGATGCTCGTCAGGAGTGTCCAGGGCAGCGAGCTTCCATCCTTCGCCGAGCAGGTACAATCTGAGTCCGGCCCCTCGCAACCTCGTCAGATCGGGTGCCGCTCGCCGGAGCGTCCCCTCGATCTGCCTGCGCGCGAGCGCGAAGACCGCATCGAGGATCGTTCCCCGGACCGCGTTCGCCAGAGCGCGCTCGGCCCTCTCGAGATGCCCGCCGCGCGAGATGAGCAGGCGCCACCGTCGCGCCGTCGTCCGATACGCCTCGCGCAGCGCAGCGGGACTGTCCCGATCGGCCGCTGCGTACGCAGCGGAGTCGATCAGGCGCTCACCACCGAGCAGGTAGCTCATCGACGAACCGTTGATGAATGGTCCGGATCGCCCCGCCGCGTGCGGCACGCGCACGGTGATCTGGAGCGTCAACCCCCCGAAATCGATGAAGGCCTCGATCGGGTGGCGGCCGTCCTGCGGCTGATCGCGGGCGGCGTTCGCCGCCGCCGGATCGGGAACCATCCGATGCTCCGCGCTTGGCCATGCCGCCCGCAGGCCGCGGCACAGCTCGCGGCCGACGCCCTCGAAGACGCGGCTGAACGGCTCCGCGGTCTGTGTGCTCCAGGAACTGTGCGGGTACGTCAGGACGGCCTCGGCCGTTCCGAGCCTCGGCCAGCGCAGCCGCCAGCGGCCGCCGTCAGGCGTGACGAGCGGCGCGCCGTGGGCTACTGCCAGGGCGCGCCCCAGCAGGTATCCGTAAGTCTCGAGGAGGCGGCGGCTCACGTGCGCGCGGTCCAGCGCGCTCTCGCCGGGAACATCGGTCAGCCAGTCGGAGAGTACGAGCAGCTCCGGCGACTTGAACCGGTCGGCCCGCAGCCACTCCTCTGGGGCGTCGCCCGCGGGCTCGGGTGGAGCTTGGGGCAACCAGACCTGATCCGCCGCGTCAGACGCGCCTCCAGCGATCAGCCCGGCGAGCGCGCGACAACCCGCTGCGGCGAGCACCGTCGGAAGCTGCCCGCCGGGCGCGAGAAGCCGCTCGGAACATCCGTATTCGTGCGCCGTCCGCGCGTCGCCGGCGAGACGGCGGAACCCGGAGGGCACCTCGCGCCGAGGCGATTCGCAGAGGAGCTTGCCCCCCACCGAACCAGCGGCCGCGCCATCCTCCTCGACGACCACCGTGGACGTGCTTCCGATGTCCACGGCCAACCGCATGCTTCCAGGCGCTCCGGAGTCGGGCCCGCCCGACGACGCCTCGGGTGCGGCCCCCAGTCGCGCCCGCCACAGGGCCATCAGATCCCAGACGGCCTGAGGCTCGCGTCCCTCGAGTACGCGGAGCACCGCCCACCGCGGCCACACGGAGGGCCACTCTTCGCGTTCGGAGGCAGCGGACTGCGTAGCGGCTGGATGGACGGGCCAGGTGACGACCGTCTCGCCTGTCCTCCCGGTGGCCTCCGCCGCAGCGGGCGAGGCGGGTGCGCCGAACCAGAGACGGACCGGCGGCCGCGCGCGTTCGGGCCGATGGGCGGCTGCTCGCAAGCAGATCGATCCGCGCCAATCCTCGGCGAGGAACGGCGGCGAGAGCGCGAGGTGTACGTGCAGCGAGGCCGCGCCCGACCCGAAACGCGCTGCGAAGACGATCGGAAAGCACTCGACCGCGGACAGCTCGACCTCGCGGACGACGACCAGCCACGCCGGCTGCACCACGCGCGGGCCCTGGATGGCCGGCGGACCGTCGAGCCGCAGCACGCCCGAGTCGACCAGCCACGTGCACCACGAAGGGATCGGCAGAGGCACCAGCGCCTTCTCCGCGGCCGCGCCCTGCGCATTGGCGGGCACCAGGATCGGGTCGGCGCAGCCGATTGCGTCGCGCCAGTCGGCCAGCGCGGGACTCAAGAGCTGCTCGACGGACTGCTGCGACAGCTCGAATCGGGCCCGCATCGCGGCGAGAAGAGCTTCGATCGCGAGGGCAGGACGCAGGATCTCGCCGCGGGCCGTCGCCCCGATGCGGTGGAGCGGCGTCCCCGGCTTGGGAACGCCGCGGAGCGCCGTTCCCGCAGCGCGGCGAACTGCAAGTCGGTCCCGATCGGCCACGTCGCCTCCGCGCTTCAGCGCAGGTAGCTCCTGACTTCTCCAGGCGCGACATCGCGTTCGACACGCCGCGCGCCAGCGGTGTTCACCTCGACCGGCGCGCTGCGCCCGACGTCGGCGTCGAGGTCCTCCTCCGCCGAATGGCGCCGGCGGAACGAGAGCCGGAACACACAGGTCCAGAAGGTGAACAGCGCGAGGAGCGCCAGCGCGAGCTGCCGATCGCCGAGCGCCACGGCGCCATCCAGCAACTGCGGAGGCGCGAGGAGCGCCAGCGCGCTGGGGACGAGGAGCGTCGCACCCAGGGAGGCGACGACTGCCAAGGCCCAGGGCATCTTCTCCACCGCGGCGAGCCACCGTGCCTTCATGCGCGTCCCCCGTCGATGGTCCACTCGGTAGTGGGCACGCCGAAAGCGCGCGCGAGCCCGAGGTCCACCAGTGGACTGTGCGAGACGAGAACCGCCGCGCGCCGGTTCGAATCGCGCAGCCACCCGAGGAGGGATCGCATCAGGCGCAAATGGGCGGGCGGGTCCACCGATCCGAACGGCTCGTCGAGGAGGAGCAGCCGCAGCCGGGTATGCGGTGCGGCCTCCTCGAGGCGAAGCACCTCAGCGGCAAGGAGCACGCGTTGACGTTCACCCTCGGAAAGACCGTCCATCGATCGCGCGAGCATCGGCTCGTCGAGGCCCCGTCCGAACCAGTGCCGCAAGAGCTCGCCGTGAGAATGCGGCCGGTGGGACGCGTCGAGTACTTCGCGCACCGGCATCTCGGCAGGGAACGCTCGCCCGAGGTCCTGCGTCACGTATCCGACCGCGACCGAAGCCAGACGACGGTCCACCATCGCCCGCAGAAGAGTCGATTTTCCACTTCCCGAAGGTCCGCACAGGACGACCAGCTCGCCCTCGCGGATACGCGCCTCCGGCGAGATGGCGTGATCGCGCCCGCCGATCGATACGCGCGGGCGCAAGAGCCTGACGCCCTCAGCGGACGCCCGGTTGGTCGGCCCGTCGGGGGCAGCCGCGCGACTGCGGGCCTCGAGGATGCCGGCCATCGCCGCGACGTAGACCTGCAGGCCTCGGGGCTGTGCGGTCGCGCCTTCGAAGCGGCGCGGCGCCGGCACGGAGAAGGCGTGAGCGCGAAGCTCCTCGAGCCAGAGCACGTGATCGGTGACCGACTGCGGCGCGCGGTCTCCGAGCAGCGCTTCGATGGATTCCGGGTCGTGGGAAGTGAACACGAGCGAGCCCGACCCCGCGAAGTGGGCCGGCAAGAGATCGCGCACGCAGTCGAGCAGTGCATGGGTGCGGGCTGCGTCCTGGGCGGAGGTTGGCTCGTCGAGGAGGAGCGTGCAGCCGGCGTCGCCGCGCGTCCGAGTGAGCGCGAGACACAGGACGAGCCGCTGCCGCTCCCCGCGCGAAAACGCGGACACGGGCGTGAAGGGGTCGAAGAGGCGCCGCCGGATCCGATCGTCATCGACCCGGCCGAGCAGGTCCCACAGGACGCGCTCGCCGCGTGGGTGGGCGTCCCGTGCGACCCGAGCCAACTCGAGCCCGGAGAGAAAGCCCGGGAGCCCGTCGTCGGGGTCCTGGGGCACGAGCACCGCGTTGCGGAGCTGCGCCGCCCAGGCGTGCAGCAGCGTGCTCTTGCCCGAGCCGGAGCTGCCCAGCACCCACTGCACCGAAGGCCGCGGCGCCAGGCCGTGAGCAGTCGGAACGGCGCGGGCGAGCACGCTCGAGCCGACGCTCAGCGCGCCTTCTCGCAAGGCGATGCGGCTGAATCGCCGCGGGAAGGTCTGGGCGAGCAAGAGAATCAGCGAGGCCAGCACGACGCTGACGTGCGCGATTTCCCAGGCCGGTGCGAGCGGCGCGGGAACGCCGTCGCCTGAGATGCCACGCAAGAACAGCGCCGCGCCGAGCGAGGGATAAGGCGGAAAGCCGGGCGGCCGGAAGCTGTCGATGAGGGTATTGGAGAGGATGTCGATCAGGGCCGCCGCCGCCATGCCGCCGAGGAAGAGCGCGCCGAGATCGCGCCGCCGCCGGAGCCACACCCCCTGGCGCAAGACGATCTCCCACGCGCGCTGGCCGCGAAGCCTGGCCATCAGGAACGAATCACTGCTCTCTTCCGCCGCGCGAACCTGGTCGAGCCAGCTCCACAACCCGCGCCCGATGGCCAAGCCGAGCGCGACGGACGCTGCGAGGAACCCAGGCGCCATTCCGAACAGCGATCGATACGCCAGCTGCTCGTCAGGACGCAGCGCCAGGTAGTGCCCGGCGGCGCTCAACGCGACGGGCTGACAGACGAGAGCGCGAACCACGAGCGCGACGACGACGTAGGGCACTGCTCCAGCGAACGCAACGGTCGCGCCCATGGTGCGCGCCCGCGCGTGCAAGCCGCGGGCGTAGAGCAGCAGCCAGAGCCCGCCCAGGAGTGCGGCAGTTGCCGCGGCTCCGAGGGCCACGAGGCAGGTGCCCGCGAGCATCATGGGCAGAGGCGATTCGAGCAGCCGATCGGCAGGGACCGCGTCGCGCCAGAAAAGCAGCATTCGCAGCGGAAAGAACGTGCCGGTGGTCCAGAGGACGTAGACAGCCTCCGCCGCGAGGATCGCGAGCGCCGCCCCGGCGAGGATGTCCGGTGGCGACGATCGACGAGCGGGCTCCTGCTCGAGCGTGGCCACGTTCCGGCGGATGAACGCGGCCAGGGTGGCGCCACCGCCGGCGAGAAGGAGGGCGAGCGCGGCTGCCGCGATCGGATGAGGCTCGTCGCGCACGGCGAGCGCGCAAGTCTGGGCGGTGCCGAGCGCGAGCAGAACACCTGCGACTCCCGACATCACGCGAAATCCCGAAGGAAACGACCGGCGCAACGCGGGCCGCAATCGCAAGGGCGCGCTCATGGCTCGACCCTGCTGGCGCCCAGCGCCGCGCGCATCTCGATGACGAAGCGATGTCCGACGAAGCCGAGCAAGACGAGCGCGCCGCCGACGAGCGCGCAGGAAGACAACCGCTCGGCCACCGACGGCTCGCGCATCGCGGCGCGGACGAGCGCGCCGAGACCGCTCGCGCTCCCCTGCGCTCCCAGGTCCTGGTCTGCCTTGGCGCAGACGAACAGCGCCGCCGCGGCAAGCGCTGGCACGAGAGGAACGAGCCACTCCGCGGCGTCGAGCACGGCGATCCGCGCCGCGGTGAGGAAGGCAGGCCGGCCGCGCAAGCCGCTGAGTTGCTGCGCGTGCCGCGCGGGGGCCAGCAGCGCCCGCGCTGCCGCGCCCGAGAGCGTGCCGGCGAATGCGGCGACGAAGAGCGCGGCGAACGGGCCGGATCCCAGGGAGTGGGTGCGTTCGTAGAATACGGCCGGGTCGAGCAAGGGCCAGAGCGGATGAAGCACGAGGCCGTAGATCCCCGCGCCGAACGCGATTCGTCCCACGCCGTCCCACCGGGCACTGGCCGGAACGCGGACCGAGTGCGCGAGCACGCCGGCGATCCCGGCGGCGCAGAACACGAGCGCAAGGGCCGCGACCAGGAACGGCAGCGCATCGGTCGCACCTCGCGCAGCGGTGCGGAACCGGCTCCTGTCCGACACGACGGCGGCCCACGCATCCCACACCGAGGCGAGCCGCGCCGGGCCCGTCTGGACCTCCGGAAGCTGCCAGTCGGGCCGGCGCGACCAGGCCCTCGAAAGGGCGCGCTGCGCCTCCGCGCTGGCTTCGCCGCGCAGGCTTCCACCGGCCAGCTCTCGCAAGACGGCGAGATCGAAGTCGAGATAGGCCGACGCCGAGGTTTCAGCGGGTTCGTCGCCCGCGCTTCGCTCGAAGCTCGCAAGGACGACCGCCAGCAGGAGCAGCCCCGCGAACCCCACGGCGCAGGCCGCGAGCCAGCGCAGCGCCGATGCCGCGATCCGTGCACCTGCCGCCGCTCTGGCGAGGGCCTCGAGATGGTCGGTCGGCGGGGAGGCGGCGACTTCCATCACCGGACCTCCTGTCCGCCGGCGCAGAGTCCCTGCAGGTCCACCGCGCATCCGAGCTGTTGCTCCAGGGCGGCGCGAAGCGCGTCCATCTCCTGGCAGTGCCCCACCCACGCGGCAGCGTTCAGGACCCAGGTACCGCGATCCAGCGACCGGCGGGTCGAGCCTCGAAGCTGCGCGTCCCATTGATCGAAACGATCGAGGGTCGCGGCTTTCGCGCGCGCCCCCGCGCCGCAGCGGGCGACCGCGGCGCCGATCTGTGTCGGCGGCGGGGCGACGGCCGGCGCCGGTGCCGGAGGCTCCTCCTGCGCCGAGCCTTCGCCGAGGAGGAGAGCGTCGCCTGCAGGCACGGTCCGGTCGAACGCCCTGGCCCACCGTCGGTCACCGTAGCTGAACGTCGCAGGCCAGGGGTTCCCGTCGAGCGGAAAGGATGCCGCCTCCACGTCCGGCTCGCCCGTCGGCTTCACCGGCAAGAGCCACCATTCACAAGGATTGCTTGGATCCAAGACAGCGCGCCCGTCGACGCCGGCCGCCGCCGGTTGCGGCCAGCCCTCTTCCGAGGGCCAGCAGACGAGCGCGAGGCGAAGCAACGAGCGCTGCGGTTGCGCCGGCTGCGGCTGCTCACCCTTCCTTCGCTGGGGTGCGCGGGGCCACCCCAGCACCGCGAGCCCCGGCTGGAACCGTTCCAGGAGCATCGTCGAGGGCGCAGTGCTGGCGATGCGAATGGCGGCCAGCTCGATCGCGGCGGAGGGTCCGAACAGCCCCTTGGGACCTGTCGCCGGCACCGCGCAATCTGGATCGGCCCTGGAGCGCAGGAGCTTCATCCGACCCGGCGCCGGCCAGCGCTGCCTCGCGTACTGCTCGAGCGCCTGGACCTGCGCGCCCCTCCGCACCTCGCAGACGTCGTCGGGCTCGCCCTGGCACTCGGAGCACCCGCGCAAGACGACCGTGCGCGAGGTGTACTGAACGGCGCGAAACCAGTCCGCCGGGTCGGGCGCCGGTGCTCCTTCTGCGACGAACGCCGCGCCGAGGAGCATCAGCGGGAGCGCGCGGCTCACGGCTCCGCGCTCCACGCCTGCAGCACCTGCGCGAAGTACCAACGGCTGTGCGCGGACTCGGCTTGGGCCTCCGGGATCACGAGCGTCCCCGGCCGCAGGAACGCGAGCGGATAGATCGGCGCCGGGCCGCTCCTCGCCACGTCCTCCTCGAGCCTGCGCAGGCTTTCGGCGCGCGTCGGCGGCGCGGTCCCGGCGGCGCCCAGCCAGGACGGCGGCGGAAAGACGATCGACGATTCGTAGCCTGTCAGCAGCTCCTTCCCCGGCACCTCGCTGATCGCCTGGCCTCCGCTGAGGTTCTGGTTGCCCGCGGGGTGCAGGAGAGGCACCAGCGTCGGATAGGTCCGGTTGTAGTAGTTGCTCGCGACGGTGAGCAGCACGTCCCAGCTCCCGAGAGAACCGCGATGCACCTCGCTCGCCTTGATCCCCGAGACGGCGACCGCGACGCCCTGGCTCGACGCGATGGTCGCGATGCGAGCGGCCGCGCCGGCCCACGGCTCTTCTTGCACGTACACGAGGCTGACGGGGCGGCATCCCTTCTCGGCGACGTCGCCGAACGGCGCCGTCACAGGCGCGTCGGGACATCCGGAGCCCTCCTCGCTGCGGGGCACCAGCCCGGCGATCGCACGGGCCCGTGGATCGCAGGCAGCTCGGTTCTCGCCCGCCGCGATCGGCTCGCGCAGATCCCTCTGCAGCTCGAGGAGGCGGTCCTGGCTGCTGCTGCCCAGGGCGTTGAACAGCCGCCGCACGCAGCGCGTGTTGGCATCGCGCCGCGCGAAGAGAGCGACGAGCGACTCGAACCCATCCTCGCCGGCGGCATCCCCGAGGCTGGGGCGCAACCTCGCGCTTCCGGCCGCGCGCCACAGTCCGCGGAAGAGGCAGATGCCCGGCTGCTGCTGACACTGGACGCGCTTTTCGGCCACCGACTCGGGCCACAGCGGCTGGTACCGGATCATCAGCCTCGAGCGGGCGCCCTTGGCCTTCTGCACCTCGGCGGAGCTCTCGAGCGAGACGTGGAGCGAATCGTAGTCCGCGAGGTGGAACGTCCCCGACGCTCCCACGTGATAGGGAATTTCGTCGGCGGCGAGGTTCGCGAGCCCCGGGTCCAGCTTTCCGAGCGAGGACCGGAGCTGGGCGGCGATGCGTTCGCGCTTCAGCCTGCAGGACCGCTCGCTCGAGAGATCGCAGCGGGCGAAGACGGTCGCCATCGCCTCGTCGTCGAAGGACGCCCGCTGGAGCGCGCGCAAAAGCGGCGTGGCGCGCTTCGACGCGCGAGGGTCCACCGGAGCGAACACCGGGAACGCGAGGCTCTGCGCAGCCATGTCCGCATCGCGCGGGCGCTCCACGTCGATGCCACGGATGTACAGGCAGAGACCGCGCGGATGCCGCTCGAAGAAGGCGCGCAGCTCGCTGGCCGTCTCGGTGCTGCCGGCCGAGGACAAGGTGACGGCGTTCCACGGCTGTGCATCGACGAAGCGGGATGCCGTGGTGGCGGTGACTGCCTCGCTGATGAGCGTGCTGAGATGGATGCTCATCGGCACCGCGCCGCACGCGGCCGGCGCGATCGAGGAAGGCGCCTTCGCCTGGGCGAGCGCCTGGTAGTAATAGAGGCTCGTCGCGACGTCGTCGGGGTGGATGTCTGCCGTCTGGCCCTGGAAGCACGCTCCCTCCGCGCAGGTGCGGACCACACCGCAGTAAAGGAGCGCGCTCGCTGCCTTGCTGAGTGCGCAGTTGGCCTCGCCCGGGCCGCACGCCTCGAGCTTTCCCGACTGCAGCACGGCGGCAGGAGCCTCGCTCGCTGCGGCGTTCTGCTGGCCTCGGCGCGTCGATCGCAGCGCGGGAAGGAAGAGCGCGTCGTGCAACTGCTGCTCCGTCGCGGTGGCGTACTGGCCGGGGCAGAGCGGCGTCACCCGGCCGCTGACCTCGTAGATCAACAGATCGCCCACCTCGTCCACGGCCTGCATCTCGCAGCCCGGGGGCGTCCCGCCCGTCGCGTAGCTGAGGAACGCGTCGGCCACGTCGGTGCCGGCGCGCAACCCGCACTTGAGCAGGACGGGTCCGGTGGCCTCGCGCACCTTGAAAAGAGCATGATCGTCGCGCAGCGCGAAGGTGGCCTGCTTGCGCACCGCGCGCGGCAACGTGCGCTCGACGCGCAGGGCACCGAGACGCTCGGCCAGCGACCACTCGGAGGCGGGCCGGATGCGCCCGTTGCTGCGCACGTACGCCGCGCCGGAGGTGGCGGCTCCCGCGAGGGCGAGCAGGGCGGCGAGGATGGTGCGCAACTGGAAGCTCCTCAGTAATCGCGCCGTCGGAGGCTGAAGAAGTAGAAGACCTGGTTCTCCACCGTGGGCGTCAGCGCGACGTCGAGCTCGCCGTCGGTCCGGCGCGAGACGTCGCCCGGGTCGGCCAGATCCGCGACCCGCTCGTAGATGCGCCCGAGCTGCGGATGCCGCCCCTGCCGGCTGACGCTCTCGCTTCCGTAGCGGAACTGGTGCGAGCTGGCGATGGCGACCAGCGTGCCTGCCTCGGGCTTCCGCCGCAGCGTCACCCGGACGCCCACGTTCGGATCGCAGCTCGACAGGGTCACGCTGCTGGGCGCCTCCGGCCTGTCCAGGGTCACCTCCTGCGGTTGCTCGACGCCATCGCTTCGCGGCGCGCAGACAGGCCCGTCGAACTGGCCTGGCGGGGCCTCGGTGCGCAGCCGCTCGAGCGCCTCGCAAGCATCGCGGGCGCAGCGGCCCAGCTTCTGCACCCAGTCCTGGGTGAACCCGAACGGTGGCGGGAAATCCAACCCGCGGCCCTGTTCCGGCGCGGGGGCGGCGAGCTCCCTCTGCGAGAGCGAGAAGAGCTTGCGGACGGAGGTGGCGATCTCCTCGGGGCACTTGCCGGCCCGGACGGGGCACAGCCGGTTGGTGACACCGTGCCGATCGAGCGCGGCGCGGTACGCCTCGCGCAGGCGTTGGCGGATCTCGCGAGCCGTGAGCGTCTGGCCCCCGCAGACCAGCGGTCTCGGGGAGAAGTTGAGGACGTGAGCGCCACCCTCGACGAAGATCTTGTATCCCATCACGGACGTCACACGGCGCTGGATGGTCTCCGGATCGAAGAGCTTGCAGAGGAGCTCGCCGGTCCGCGCGGACACGGCGCGCGCGACCTCGTCGGGCGCAGGGTGCCGATCCAGCTCGGCGTGGATGCTCTCGAGGCGCTCCACCACCCACCCCAGCTCCTTGTCCTGGAGCCCCGCGAAGAGGTCGGCCACGTCCGCGGAGACCGGCTCGCAGAGCAAGTCGCGAGAGCGGCGCAGCCGTCCACGGAGCGCGGAGATGGCCTCGCCGGTCGTCAGCGGGAGCCGCTGGCCGGCATCGCCGCCGAGGAGCGCCGCGACCCTTCGCGCTTCGTCGTCCGGATCGCGCACCGGAGCTGCTCCGAGCCGCCCGATGCAGCGCCGTCCTTCGGGCGGCGCGTGCCAGTCGCGCACCCGCAACAGCGTCGGGCGGGACACTCCGGGCACGCGCACGGGGACGTCGGGGCGCGGATTCACCCAGTCCAGCCGCGCCTCTGCATCCGCGAGATCGCGGATGCGCGGCAACGCCGCCTTCCAGCGGTCGAGCGCGGCGCGATCGGGGGCCATCGCGAGCGCAACCCAATGCGCCGCGATCGGCTTGTCCTCGGAAGGCAATGCGGCGAGCTGCGCCGCCACATCCAGGTGCAGGGCGCTCGCCCGCAACCGGCCCGCGGAGCGCGGCCGCAACGAAGTCGGCCATCCTGCTCCGCGGGCCGCAGCCGCCGCGACCGGCAGCGCATCGAGCGCGGCCGTCGCGGACTCCCACGAGCGTAGCACGGCCCAGGCATCCGGCAGCTCCGGCCTCTCGCCGGCGTACAAGGTGGCGCGCGCGGCGTCGAGCTGTTCGATCGCGCCGAGTACGGTGAGCAGCAAAGGACCCATCGGCGCCGCGCACCGACTGGATTCGGCAGCGACGTCGTCCGCAAGCTGCCGCAGGGCGATGCTGGGGCGCTCGGCCCGCTCTTTCGCCTGGCGCGAGAACGCGCTCTCGATGGCTGCCACCTCCTCCATCGCGCGGCTGAAGAATGCGTCCAGTCCTTCGTCGGGATTGAAGAACCCCGTCAGCTCGATGTCCACCCTGCACGCGAGGCACGAGCGCCGCGGCCAGCCGTCCGGCGCGCCCGAAGGGCGGCCGAACACGATGGTGAGCTGGCGCTGGCCGGCGCCCGGCGAGATCTCGACCACCTTGTCGAACTCCGGCTTGTGGTCCGCCTCGAATTGCAGCGTGCTCGCGAATCGCGGGCGGCGGACGAGCACGCGGAGCTTTCCCGCCACCCGCGGGACGTTCTGGATGGTGAGGCGCAGGTCCCCGATGTCAGCGGAGGGCGGGATCTGCAGCTCCTGCGAGAGGAGCAGCGTCTCGCACCGCGCCCCCTTCGCCGTGATGGGCGCGGTGGCGAGACGCAGGATGGACTGGCGTGGAGCGGACGCGCATCCGCTCGCGGCGAGCAGGAGCAACAGGACGACGGCCGCGGCGACCACGGCGAGCGGGGCCCGGCGCCGCAGCCGCCAGCCTGGCTTCCACGGATGTTGGCCGGGCTCGACCGCGAGCCGCCAGATCGTGCGCGGCCAGGAAACCCGCGCCAGCTCTTCTCCGGAGCCTTTCTCGAGCGCGACGGCGACGACGAGCCGCTCGTGCGGTACGGACGCCTCGGCGGCGGGCTCCGGTAGCATGGCCGTCAGTCCCCCTCCCGGAACCCGAGCAGCTCATTGGCCTCGAAGAGGCGTTGCACGTCACCGGCGAGCAGCGGCGCGATCGCATCCGTTCGTTGCGCGAAGGCGGGCGTGCACGGATTCGCCGCTTCCGGGAAGCCGCGCGCGGAAAGCCGCGCCTCGATCGTCCGCGCAGAAAATTGCGTGCGCTCCTTGTCGGCGCGGCGCCGGTTGTGCGCACGTTCCACGGCGGAGTAGACGGCGAGCGGATGCGCGTTCGGCTGGAGTGACGACAGGGCGTCCAGGTCCGGCGCGAGCGGCCCTTCCTCGTCCCGCGCCCCCACCAGATCGTCCAGCACCGCGGCCTCCGCCGCCGGAAGTTGCTGGTCGAAGAGGCGCGTGTGGCTCGGGTCGAGCGCCGCCCGGAACGCGGCGCGCTCGGCGGCGTTCGCGAGCTGAGCGAGGGCGAGGAGAAGCTCGACATCGAACTCGCGGATGGCCCACAGCTCGCTGCCTCCGGCCAGGAGAGGGATGCGGAGCTGCGACAAGGCGTCCAGGTATTCTCGACGGCGCTCCGGCCGGCTACGCCCCGCCGGGGTCAAGATGAGAAGCGGTCGCGGCGCGTCGCGCCAACCTTCGGGCATCGCCTCTCGCGCCTGGGGAGTCATGTCGATGAACACTTCGTCGGAGAGCGGCTTCGCGAGCAGCACGTGCCGGACGAGCAGCAGCGGCTCCAGGTGCTGGAGCAGCCAAGGATCGAGCACTTCGCGCTCGCACCGCTTCACGCCCTGGAAATCGAGGATCCCCAGCCATGGGCCCTGGATCCAGCTCAACGCCGCCTTGCCGCGGACGCGGGTGGCCGGACCCGGAGCGCCGATCGCCGCCGGCGCTCCGGCGGTGACGGAGAGCATCCTCGTCCAGGTCGCTGCGACGTCGAGGGGCACCATGATCACCTCGCTGCGGGTTCTTCTCCGTGAAGCAAAAAAACCGCTGTTCACTGGAGCAGCGCCAGCAGCCGACCAAAACCAGCCATTCCCACGTGTTTCCTCGCCGTTTGCGAGAGTTCCTCCAGCTCTTCCGGCGCTGCGGGCGCCGCGCCGTTCACCTCGATGAGCGCGAATCCGCCCCGCCGCCGGTCCCGGCGTCGGGATGTGACGGAAGCGGCGATCCGGTTGCAGAGGCGCGAGGCATCTCCGAGCGCGAGCCGCGCCTGGGTCGAGACGGCGACGAAGTCCGGCGCGCTCTCCGGAAGCACGCGCCAGGCCGGCGGCAACGACCGGCAGAGCCGGTCGAGCTGGGCGTGGCAGCGCAAATCGGAAGGATGTGCGCCGAAGAGCCGGAGCGCGGCCCTGCGCGAGTCGGACGGAAAGCCGATCCACTCCGAGCTGAGCACGCGCAGCACCAGCGCGACCGCGACGTCGGGCGTGAGGAGCGGACAGGCTGGCGCCGTGGAATGGAGGAGACCGAGCCAGGCGGCCTCCGGCACGCACGAGAGCGATGGCGCCGCCTCGACCGCACCGGCCAGCCGGGGCCGCAGGCGCACCTCGACGCAATGGAAGGCGAGGGCGAACGCCGGATCGGAGAGCAGCGCTTCCATCTCGCTCACCGCGCGCTCCGGCGAGTGGAACGGCGTCTCGGCGAGCCCGGGTGCGTCCTCCGCGCCCGCGGGCGCGCGCACCTCGCGGGACTCACGATCCGCGTCCTGCAGCGTGGTGGCGATCGCCGACACCGCGAACTGTGGCAGCGCCTCGAATTCCCGCAGCCAGCGGGCGAGCTCCTGCCAGAGCGTCCGCTCGATCACGAGCGGAGGCTGTCCCTCGAGCCGCGCCACCAGCAGGACGCGCTGCTGGCCCACCATCTCTCCGAGCCACGGGCGCAGCCGGGGCACCCTGCGCAAGAGCGATTCCCAGCGCTCGAGCAGCTCCGCGCCGTCCGGACAAGCCGAGGGCTCCGGAAGGCCGGCGCGGATCGAGTCGAGCCTGAGGGAGCGGGTCAATCGGTCTCCAGGAGGTCGCGGCCGTTCTCTTCCACCCAGCGGAGCAGATCGGGGAGTCGCGCGCGTGCGCGATCGAGCATCGCGTCTGCCTCGCCTTGTGCCAGATCGACGCCGAGGCGCTGCAGCGTCTGCGCCACCCCGTTCGCGCCCGGCACCGGCGAGAGCGTCGCGCGCAGAAGGACCGAGAGCGCATCGAGCAGCTCGCCACGCGGGATCGAGTCGTCCGCGCCGGCTGCGAAGAGGCGCACGGCCAGATCGTCGGTGCGATCGGGAAGCCATTCGCCGGCGCCGAATCCCGCGTTTCCGAACGGCGGCGACAAGCCGCGCGACGGGCCGCCCCGAGCGCGGCGCTCGCCCGCGGCGTGCGTGAGGAGCACGAAGAAGCCGAAGCCGGCCACTTCGGGCGACAGCGCGCCGCTGCCCTCCGGCAGCAACCGGCCTGCTGCATCGGACCACGGCCACAGTCGCGCGCCGGGGCCCGAGGCGAAGCGGGCCAGGAGCGCCTGCGCGTGCTCCCGGGTACGGCCTGCCTCTGCGTTCCGGCGCAATCGCCTGCGCGCGTTTCCCGACGCCGCCTGCACCAGGCTCGGCAGGTAGGGGCCAATTGCTCGCGCACCCGACCCCGCCCGCTCTCCTGTCGGGTGCGGCGCCCAGAAGCGATCCTGGACGGCCGCCCACGCGACCTCGTGAGGCAGGCCCGCGTGCCGGAACGCGCCGTACACCGCCTGGGCAATCTTCAGCACGCGAACGAGCAGCGCCGCGAACGGCTCCACGCGCAAGCTGCGGGCGTCGACCCCGTGCAGGACTTGACGGACCACGGCGCGCGGCGTGCGTATTCCGAGCAACCGCTGCGCCACGCCCTCCAACTCCGAGATGGCGCGGAGCAGGGACCACATCAAGTCGAATCCTTCATCCTTGCCGAGCGCAAGCGCCGCCTGGCCGAGCCACTCGCGGGTCGCGAGGGGGATGGCCGCGAGGGGACCTGCGCAGGACCGGTAGGTCGCGGGATCCATCGCCAGCGCGATGACGCGCTCCGGAGCGGGGCCGAGCCGCGCCCGCACCGCGGGAGGGAAGAGGACCTCGGGATCGAGCTCCGTGCGCCTGCGGCCACGCGTGGCAGCGCGGACGAAGTACGAGGTGAGCAGGACGCCGGAAGGACGCCGATCGCCGTCCCGGGCCTCGAACGAGAGGCGCAGGCACGATTCGAGCTGCGGCATCGTTTCCATGGACGTCCATTCCCGGGTGTGGCGTCCCAACGGTGACCGCAGCCGCCCCGTGGCGGTCACCGGCAGGCTCGTCAGATGATGACGATCCGACCACCCCACACCTTTCACCGGGACACCCTTCCGAACGGTGGCCGCGGCCGGGCCTTGGCGGTCCCCGCCCGGCGGCGTTAGGACATCGAGGGTGGCCGCCGGGCCTTTCCAGATGCGACTCGAAGAATCCTCGCTCCGCTCGGCGGGATCCGCCGCGTCCGCGGTCCGTTGCGGCGGATTCCAGGTCGTTTTCGACCAAGGAGCGCCCGCGGTCCGCTTTCTCCCGGGAGAGCGGCGGCTGTCGCAAGCGATGACCACTGCCGTGCTGCAGGGCCTGTCCGACGCGCCGGGGCTCCTGGCCGAGGCGCTGAGCGTCCACGCGCCGCCGCGACCCTACGATGTCGTAGAGGTGACACTCGCGCCCGGCGAGCTGACGCAGGGCGAGGCGTCGAGCGTCGGGACGGGTTGCATCCGCCTCTCTCTGGGCGAGGAAGCGCCGGTCGAGCGCGCGGCGAGCATCGCGCGGCACGAGGCGCTGCATCTCCTGCTCGCCTCGAGCTTGCGAGGCGGCGAGCGGTGGAACGATCCGGAGCTGGCGTTCGCGGACTGGATCGTGCGGGGGATCGAGAGCGGCCGCGACCCGTGGCTGCCCCGCTTCCACGCGCCGTTGCCGCAGCTCCTGGATCCGGTTGCGAGGTCCCGGCTGGACGTGCAGCAGCAACTCGGCGCCGTCGCATCGGCTCCTGCCGTGGCCCGCAAGTACTTCGGGGAGCCGCTCTTCACCGAGCTGCAGCGACTCGAGTCGGAATCCGACCGCGCGGCCGTCGAGCAACGGCAGCTCTGGGTGGTCGAGGCCGCTCTCGGCACCCACTATCTCGAGACCGCGGGCCGGCTCCAGTTCGAGGACGGCGACGGGCTGATCCCCATCGTGCTCGACGACTGGCTCGCCGACTACGAGGAGTATTCCCGCGCGGTCGCCAACCCACCTTCGGGCGCCGGCAACCTGTGGCGCCTTTCCGAATCGGGCTGGAGCCGCGATCCGGTCACCAGGCTCTCGGTCGCGGCGCAAGCGCTCCAGGCCGACGATCATTGTTGGTTCGGCGGGGACAGGTTCACCCACGCCGGAGAGCCGGTGATCTGGAAGAACCGCGGCCGCATCAGGTTGCCTTTGCGCGCGCGCGAGCCACGCCCGCGGCCGGCGCCCATCCACGGCTTCCGCGCGGTGTTGCGCGAAGTGGATGCTCCGCAAGCGATGGCGCTCGTCGAGCAGGCGGCACGGGCCGGGGCGCACCTGTTCGAAGCGCGCGTCCTCTGGCCGCGGATCCTGTCGCGCCTGCTCGGGGCCCATCTGCCCGCGCCGGCGACTCAGCCGATGGCGGCGCCGCTCGTGCAACTCGTCGACTCGGGTCACGGGTCCGCGGCACAGAGCGCATTCGAGGAATGGTCAGCCGCGGCGGCGGCGCTGCGAGCACTGGTCGGTGGGTATGCCGTTCACCTTCCGCGCGTCGCCGAGCCGCAGGATGCCGCCACGCTTGCCGACATGCCCCGGTCGCCTGCCTCGATGCTGCTCGTACACCCTACTCCCCCGTCTGCCGCCGGCCTTCTTGCGGCGCGAACGCTGGCCGCGCGACGGCCGCTGCGCGGCGCGCTTTTCCGCGATCATCTGGACGGGGGGAAGCCATACGAGCGCTTCCCGGACGTGGATGCTCCCCTCGATCCCCGCTACCGCGACGAGGTGTGGCTGAGCGGTTCGCGACTGCCGGATCGACTCGAAGATCTGCCCGGCCTCGTCGACGAGGCGACGAAAGACGGCCGCCTCACGAGCCCCGTCTCGCACCTGCTCGCGATGATGGCGATCGGGATGGAGGAGTGCCATTACCCGCGGCCGCGCTGAGCCAGGGTCGCCGCCCGCTGCCGCCCCTCCCGCAGCGCGCGGCTGAAGCGCACCGCATACGAGGCGCTCGACGCGGGAATCGCTACTTCGCGAAGATCGGACGCACGCGCGAACTGCCGCGGCGCTCTCCCCCAGTTGTACGCGAGCGCGGCGAAGGTCTCCCGGTCGAGCGAGCGGCCGCGCCACCCGGCCGCCTGCAAGGTACGGTTCCGTCCGGCCTTTGCGAATCTGGGGTCCCACCGCTGCCAGCCCGCCTTGTAGATGCGTGCCGCGGCGATGGCGTTGATTCGCGGATCCCAGAGCTGCGCGACCGAATCCAGCCGGAAGACCTCCGCCCAAGCCGGCATCACCTGGAACGGACCGATCTCGCACGCGCGCCCCACCATCGGGCGCAGCTCGGTCTCGACCATCCCGAGCGCCTCGAGCGCGATGGGGTCCACGCCCTCCTTCCGCGCGACTTCGTGGACCAGGCGCCGGAGCCATTCGCGCAGGCGGGGATCGTCCGGGGCCTGCGCACCGCGCAGCGTCGAGCAGTCCGCCTGCGGCGCGGCCGCGATTCGCCCGACGAAGGCGAACGCGGCCGCGAGGACCTGCGCGCGTGGCGTCATCGATAGGGGTCCGCTGCCGGCGCCGAGCGCCGCGAGGAGGCCGTCGAGACCTGTGCCACCGGGGAAGGAAGCGACCGCGGAGACCCCTGCCCGTCCTGCAGGGTGGCCACGTCCGTCGCCAGCCGCGCGGCGGCGCGCTGCGTGACGGCCCCCATCACCCTCGCGCGGAGCGCGAGCAGGCTCGCCTTGCGCCGGAGCGCGTACACGCTCAACCCGCCGTCGGGCCCGCCCGCCACGAGCGTGCCGTTGAGGAGCGCGGAGATCTCGTCCTGCAACGCCTTGTCGGCGGGATCGTTCTGCTGGCAGGTGTCCGGCGCGAGGAAACAGGCGGAGTTCGTCAGCCGGTCGTCGCGATCGGCGACGCGGATCTGTTCCTCCGCTTCCCGCGCCAGGCCGCCCGCGGCCGCGTCCCCGCTCCCAGTACCGCTTCCACCGTTTTCGCCGTCTAGCGCATCGACGTCTCGCAAGACGCCCTCGTAGATGGTACGCGCCTGGTCGAGGTCCTTCTTGTACGCGGCGAGGAACCGCGCGTGCGCGCTTTGCGCTGAGCGGCTGGCCTGGCCGCTCTTCGCCACTTCCGATTTCCAGGCCTGGTGGAGTCGGTGCGTGGCCTCGCTGCGCTCGACCCCGGCGGCCTGGCCGAGCTTCACCCAGGCGCGGCTCACGCGGAGCGCGGGGCTGTCCTCGGTCTCCGCCCACTTGCCGTCCGGCACGGCTGGGAAGGGCACCGGCGGCAACGGATAGGTGACCGACTCGGATGCCTTGATCGGCGCGAACTCCTCTGCGCGCGCGGTGGACCCGAGGAGGGCGGCGGCTGCGAAGACGAGGAACAAGCGGTCGTGGTCCATGGGGATCTCCTGTCAGGGCCGGCCGTCGCGATCGCTGCGCAGCACGGGGGCGAGCATCTGGAGGATCTGTTCCTGGTCCGAGGGCGGCGGCTGATGGGCCCGCTGCAGCGCCGCGATCTGGGCGCGCGCCTCGGTGAGCTGCTTCTGGAGGTCGTCGATCTGCTTCCTGTAGGCCGCGGCTTGCTTCTGCGCGCCCTTGGTGCGCGCGAGCTCGCGGTCGAGCTCGGTCTTGGCGACCATCGCGAGCTTTCCCGCGGCGGCGACCGCGCCGCCGAGCACGTTCGGCCCTTCCGCCGGCTTGGCCTGCGCAGTCTTCTCGGCTTCCGTCTTGGCGGCAGGCGGTTTCGCCGCCTCTGTCCCCGCGACGGCGCTCGCAGCGGCCTTGGAATCGATCTTGGGCGCGACGTTGCCAAACGCGACGCGCGGTGCCTCCGCGCTCACCACGTTGCGTTGCACGAGCCACAGGCCTGCGGCGACCACCACCACGCCGAGGACTGCGTAGGGCCAGGCGCGCCGCGCTGGAGCAGCTTCGATGGGACGGAACTCGGGACGGTCGGTCGACATGGGGGTCTCCTCGAAGTTCAGAAGTTTTGCGCAACGGCGCGGAGCGCCTGCACGCCGCGGAGGAAGCCTTCGTTGATCGCCTCGGCCGTCGCAGGCGCGGTCTCACCGGCGAGGAACGTCGCAGGCGGTGCGTCGTTCGCATGCAACACCCAGACGATGAGGAAACCGCGCGAGCCGGGATCGACTGGCGTTCGCAATGGCGCGGTCATCTTCGGGCAGCGGTCCCGCAGGAGGCGAACGCCGTCGGCGGCCAGATGGCCGGCTTCGTTTCCCTTCTCTGCCACGAGCAGCGCATAGGCCTCGCGCAGCTTCTGCTGCCCCTCGCCGCAGGCGTCCGACGAGGCCCGTCCGCCCGTGAGCGTCCCGCAGGCCTGCAGCACGGCGTCGACGTTGCTGGCTGCGCGGAGCGCCGCATGGGTCACCCGCCGCGCAGCCACGCAGCCCTTGTCGAGCAGCCGCGGCAGGCCGAGGTACACGCCCGCTTTGAAGAGCGGCAGCGCCAGCGCGGAGGCGAGGACCTGGCTCGACGCGGCGATGATCTCGTCGAGCTGCGCGCCGGTCAGCCTGGAGCCGAGCGCGCGCTCCCGCTCCCGGCGGCGGACGAGGTCGTAGGCGCCTTGGTCGGACTCGAGCGGACCCAACGGAGCGATCTGCGGAGCGAGCTTGCCGTCGAGGCCTTGGGTCCAGTCGCGGTCGGGAAGCTGCGCGGCCTCTTCGTGCGCGCAGCTCGCGAGCACCGAGGCGGCGACTGCGAGGAGCAGGGTGGGCTTGGACATGGTGTGGTCCTCCTGATTCGGGAGAAGCAAGAACATCCGTCAGCGAAGCTCCATCTCGGGTAGGGGCCGGCCGACCACGGCGTCGAGCAGCGGCCCGGCTCGAGCCGGCCGATACACCGGCCAGGCGACCTCCAGCACCGAACCGATGCGCCGCTGCCAGGCCTCGTCGAGCTCGTCGAGGAATCGCTCGGCCCGCGCCAGCGCCTCCGGCCGCCGCGCCGGGACGCGGGCATTTCGCGCGGTGGGCTCGAGGCGCAAGGGAGGCCGGAACCACCCTCCGGCGAGCCGGAGCATGGGAACGCCTTGCTTCCTCGCCTCGTCCAGGTGATAGCCGGCGACGCCGGGCGGGTCGAGCGACGTGAGGGGGCGATCGTATTCCGCGCAGACCGCGACGACGGGGGCGCCGTCCTTGGGCAGAAGCGCGCCGTCCTCCTCCCGCAAGGAGACGTTGCTGATGAGGAGCGTCAGAGAGAAGAGCTCGGACGACCAGCCCAGCGCGCACGCCTTTGCCGGCTGGAGGCGGAGCGGGAGAGACACCGCAGGCGCAGCGCCGGCGGCGTGCGCGGCTCGCTCGGCGGCAGACAGCAGCGCCGCCGCTCCGCCGCCGTCGATGGGCGGCAGGCCGAGCAACGCGAAGGTGCGGTCGAGGGCATCGCCGTCGGACGGGAAACGCAGTATGGCCTTGCCGTCCGTCTCCTCGACGACGAGCCCCGCGGCGCGCAGGCACGAGATGGCGTTCCATTGCGATTGCAGCTCCACGGACAACGGCGGCAACTGGTGCTGTAGCGCTGCGATCCACGCGGAGAGGCCTTCGGCGGACGCAGGCAGCGGTCCGCGTGCTCGCTGGTGCCGCAGGAGGGCGGTGATCTCGTCGGGGGTCATGCCGCGATCCTCCGCGCCAGAAGGGCCGCCGTCTGCTCGAGCAGCGCGTGGGTGCGCGCCGCGTCCTGCTGCGCGCGGCTCGACTGCGCCTCGCTGACCGCCAGCAAGCTCTTGAGGGTGTGCAACAGGATCTCGTCGGGCTCGCCGCCGCGCGCGTCATGGCCGTCCTCGTCGAGGCGCCGCGCGGCCAGCACGATGACGGGGCCCAGCAGCATCGGGAAGGTGCCGCCGACCATGAGGAAGTACGCGTAGCTGATCTCGCGGTACGCCTGCGCCATGGTGGAGGCGAGGGCGTCCGCCGCCGCCTGGGTCCCCATCGCGTCGCCCAGGGCGCCCATTCCCAGCGCGCCGAGGAGCGTGCTCATGCCCAGCCCCAAGCCGGGTCCGAGCAGCATCATGGTGAGCGCCATGGGGCGGACCTGCTTCTGCCAGACGTCCGCGCGGTGCGAGGCGCGAGTCCGGCGCGCATCCGCGGACAGCCCGGGGGCGTTGCGCTCGGCGCGCGCGCGCACGCCCTCTTCGATCACCCACGCGAGCAGCGTGAGCTGGACGAGGGTGACGATGAGCAGCAGCGGCGCGCCGCCGTACGTATCCAGCGAATAGCGCCAGGACCTGGCCAGAAAGCTCATCGCGGTCTCCGTGGCATGACGGCCTGGCAAGCAAAAAAACCGGATGGGCTGGTCAGGGCAGCGGCTTTTTTGCTCGCGGCTCGTGCGCACGGTCCTCCTCGCGGCGGCGCTGTCGCTTCTGACCCCTGTTCGCGACGGCGCGCAGGCGCGGACCACGCGCGCGCCGTGGCTCCTCTTTCCCCTCGACGTACGGAGCTTCGATCGCGTCTCGTCGAAGTTCGGCATACGGAAGATGCAAGGTCGGCGCGCGCTGCACCGCGGCGTCGACCTGGTAGCGCCGCGCGGCTCCCTGGTGGTGGCTGCGCGCGAGGGGCGCGTGACGGACACCGGCCGGGCGCGCGCTTGCGGATGGTACGTGACGGTCGAGCACGAGAACTCGTGGCGGACGGTCTACTGCCACTTGCGCTCGGACCCGCGCACGCTGGGCATCGTCGAAGGTGTTCGCGTACCCGCGATGGGAGTCGTGGGCGAGGTCGGCAGCACCGGGCACTCCACCGGACCGCATCTGCACTTCACGCTCCTCGACGACCGCGGCAAGGCGCGCGACCCGCTGCTCGCGCTGTACACGCCGGCGGAGACGCTCGAGGTCCTGAAGCGGATGGGGCTGGCGCGATGATCCGGCTGCGGCGTGCCTGGGCCACCCTGCCCGTCTGGGGACCCTGCCTGGCGGCGGTCGCGCTCGGCGCGGTCGCCGCAGCCGCGCTGGCAGGGTTCCTCTCGCCCCTGGCGCTGTCCGGCGAGAGAACGCATCGCGCGGCGGCGCTCTTTCAGGAGGAGCTCGAGCAGTACCGCGCTGCGCCGCCGGAGCTGCGCGGGTCGGCGCTCGTCTCCGCGGCCGCCGCCGGCTACGAGGATCGCAGCGTCTTCACCCGGCCGCGCTGGGTGCCGCCGGTCAGCCCGACGGGGTTCGCGCGCGCGGTCATGCGCAACCTGCGCGGCGTTCCGGAAGGCGGCTCGACCATTCCGCAGCAGCTCGCGAAGCTCTACCTCCGTGAAGGTCGGCGCGGCACCCTCGCCGACAAGGTGAGCGAGGCGCTTTTCGCCGCCTGGCTGGTCCGGCAGGCCCCGCCGGACGAGATCGTCGGGCTGTATCTCAACCTGAGCGCGGGCGCGACTCTCGGGGGCGGCCGCCGGCCGGGCGATGGGCTCGGGCGCCTGTCGCTCGCCCTCTTCGGGCTGCCGCTCCGGCGCCTGTCGCGCGAGGACCAGCTCGTGCTCGGCGCCTCGCCGCGAGGTGTGCCGTGGCTGCGCGCGCACCCGACGCTGTCCGCACGGCGCCTCGCCTCGGCCCGCGAGTGGCTCGTCCGGCAGGGGCTCTGGGACGCGAACGTAGGTTCCTACCTCGACGAGGGCCTGGACTCCGCCTCCGCGTTTGGCTTCGTCGACGGATGGACCGAGCGCGTCGCGAGCGGCGCCAGCGCCTCGGCCGACCTGGACCTGGTCGCGGCGATCGACCGGTTCCGCGACGGCCTCTCCGAGGCGCTGTGGCGGGAGTTCCCCGGCACGGGCGTGCGGGCGGCGTTCGCCGCGCTGGGCCCCGGCAGCACGGTCCTGGCACGGTCGGGGGCGGAATCGGCGCTGATGGCGGTGAACTACGGCTCGATCGCGAAGCTCGAGGCGCTCGATCTGGCGGTCGAGGCCCTCGGCCCGCGGACGGTGCGCGAGCGCACGTTGCCGCCGGGCGCTTGCGTCCGCTGGATCTGGGCGACCAAGTCTCAGCGGGGAGCGAGTCCCGCGAGTTACTGCCCCGCCGACGTCACCCCGGCGGCTCGGGCCATGTCCTTCGACGAGGCCGTCGCGCGATCGATCAATTCCATGACCGTGCGCCACGCGCTCCTTCTGCCGCCGCTCCTCTGGCAGTGGCGGCCCGATCTGCTGCACGAGATCGCCGCCGGGATGCCTCCCTGCGACCGAGCGGCGCTCGATTCGCCGGCGGACCGTGCTCTGACCGGAGGGCTCCTGGCGCAGCTCGGAGAGACGGTGACGCCGGACCAGGTCGCGCCGGAGCTTTCCTACAGTGCGGCAGGTGTCGCTCTGTTCCGGCACCTCAGGGCACGGCGAGAGCTCGCGGGTCTCCCCGCGGAACGGCTCCCGGACGACCCGACCTCGCTCCTGGGCAATTCTTCGCGGGCCACGACCGAGCAGATCGGGGGATACCTGCATCGCAAGCTGCTCGCGGGCGATGGATCCTGCACGCTGAGCGATACCGGTGCGCTCCTGGCGCTGCACCGGCGCGTCGGCACGCTGCGCTGGCTCGCCTGGCGCTGGCCGAAGCTCGTCTTCGCAGGGAAGACCGGCTCGTCGCCTCATGACGACTCTGCCGTCGCCGGCATTGCAATCTGCCTGGACGCGCGCCCGGTGGTGCTCGTCGCCGCGCTCCGCCCCCTGCAAGCCCCGCTTCCGGACGGGCTGCACGGGTCGGTGCTGCTGCGCGGGCTCGACGCGTACCTGCGGGAATTGCGCCGGCTCGATCGCCGCGTCACCTCGGCGGCGTTGCCGCCCTGGGCGGAAGAGGAGATCGCGGCGAGGGCGGCGCCGGAAGCAATGCCGGAGGCGATCTCCGTCGACGTGACGCCCACCGGGAAGGAGGAGCGATGACCAATCGAACCGGACGCTCCGGCGGCTTCGAGGAGATGGAGGCGCTCATCTACCGGCTCTTCGCCGAGAAGCAATTCGCGCTGGCGCTGCTCGCCCTGGTGATGGTCGCGCAACTGCTCTCGGCACAGTTCCTTCTGTTGCGGCTGAAGCCGCCCGCATCGCAAGCGATCGCGGCGCCGGGCAGCAAGCAACGTCTCGACGTGCGCTGCGCGGAAGGAGGCGCGCGCACGCTTTCCGGCGAGGCGATGAGCCGGGAGGCAGCGCGTGGAAAGGTGGTGGTCGTCCACCTGGGCGCGCCGCAAGAGGCGTGCCTCGCCGAGATGGCGGCGGGCGCGGCCGAGCTGGTGGTGGGGATGACCGCCGATGCGCAGCCCGCAAGCCACTGAGCTGACCAGGCCGCCGCGACTCTGGCGCTCGGTGTGCCTCCAGGGTCTCGCACTCGCAGCAGTGGCGCTCGCGACCGGGCTGCCCTGGGCACGCCGCGATCCACGGCCCGAGGCGACGCCGCCGCAGCCAGCGAAGCAGGAGGTGCGACGCATTCGCGTAATCCCACTTCCTCGGCCTCGGCCGGTGCGGAGCGAACCACGACCGGCGGCTCGCGCCACGCCGGCAGAGATCGCTCGGCCGGTGCCCATGACTCCCGCACCGCCTCCGCAGAAGAGCGCACCCGAACAGCGCACGCGGATCGCGGTCGACGCTCAGGCCGTGCAGGGGATCCGCCTCCGCGTGCTCGTGCCGCGCACCCCGGGCGAGCTGGCCGCTCACCTCCGGAACTCAGGAGGCTGCATGGTCGTGTCCCGCTTGAGCGGCGGCACCGCCGAGGTGCTCTCGGTCCTCGGCGTCGACGGGGAGCGCGCCGTCGAGCTAGCCGGCGCGCCCTGCGCTGGAGTGCCTCGGTTGCTTCGCGACGGCGGACTCAACGCCGCGCTCGGCGATCCAGTCGGTCGTGCCCGCGCCTCCCTGCCCCGGGCGGAGCGAGGCGACGAGCTGGCTCTGCAAGTCCTGCTCAATCCCGGCCTGCACGAGGTCGCCCAGTACGCGCTGCGCGCCCACTTCGGCCCGATGCCGGAAGAGCAAATGGCCCGGCGCGCGGCGGAAACGGGGTATGAGCTGACCTGCTTCGCGGAGCCGACCGGGTCTTTACGTTGTCAATGAAAGCGGTAAGCTGCTCATCGTCCCATGGCGTCCTTCCGAACGGAGAGAGAAGCCATGAACAAGCTGATCGCATTTGCAATTTTCGCCGCGTCCGCCGCCCTGGCACAGGAGAAGCCGGCGCCAGCACCCATGTGGCAGCAGGGAAGGCCGCCCGAGATGGCCGACTCGAAGCAGGCGCCCTTCCCTCCGAAGCTGACCGAGACCGCGCCGGCCGACATCCCGGTGGACCTGATCAAGCTGCCCGCGGGTTTCAAAGCCGAGTTGTGGGCGCATGGTCTTCCCGGTGCGCGCGCGATGGCGCGCGGGGCCAAGGGCAGGATCTACGTCGGCACGCGCCAGATCGGCCGGGTGTACGAGGTGACCGACCGGGGCGGGAAGCGCACCGTCCGCGTCGTTGCCGAGAAGTTGCTCCAGCCGGCCGGAGTCGCGTTCGCGGACGGCTCGCTGTACGTGGCGGCGATCGACAAGATGCTGCGTTACGACGGCATCGAGGACAAACCGGACGTCGCGCCGGTGGACCTCACGCGCGAGTTCAACCTGCCGCCCGAGCAGCACCACAACTGGAAGTACATCGCTTTTGGCCCGGACAAGAAGCTCTACGTGCCGTTCGGCGCGCCGTGCAACATCTGCGAGCCGCCCGAGCAGTACGCGCAGATCAGGCGCTACAACCGCGACGGCTCGGGCATGGAGGTGATCGCGCGCGGCATCCGCAACAGCATCGGTTTCGACTGGCACCCGAAGACGGGCGAGCTCTGGTTCACCGACAACGGGCGCGACTGGATGGGCGAGGAGGACCCGGAGGACGAGCTCAACCGCGTGTCGAAGGTGGGCCTGGACTTCGGGTTCCCGCATTGCCACGCCAACGGCATCCCCGACTCGCAGTACAAGAAGGAGGCCCCGTGCAAGGGCGTCACCCTGCCGGTCGCTCTGCTGGGCCCGCACGCCGCCGCGCTCGGCATGATCTTCTATACGGGGAACATGTTCCCGGCCGCGTACCAGAACACCATCTTCGTCGCTCGGAAGGGCTCGTGGAACCGCACGAAGCTCTTCGCCTTCGACGTCGTGAACGTCAAGCTCGAAGGCGACGGCAAGAACGCCAAGGTGACGCCGTTCATGACCGGCTTCCTGAATCCCCAGGAGAACAAGTTCTGGGGGCGGCCGGTGTACGTCCTGCAGATGCCCGACGGCGCATTGCTCGTCTCCGACGAGCAGGATGGCGCGATCTTCCGCGTGACCTACCGCAAGTAGCGCGGCGTTACCGGTTCTGGCGGTCCTGAGCAGGGCCCTCGGGTCGCGACAGGCTCACCGCGGTGTTGATGAGCGAAACGTGGGAGAGCGCCTGAGGGAAGTTACCCACCAGACGCCGCAATCCGCGATCGTACTCCTCCGAGAGCAGCCCGACGTCGTTGGCGAGGCCCACCAGCCGCTCGAAGAGGGCCCGGGCTTCCTCGCGGCGGCCCTGCAGGACATAATTGTCGGCCAGCCAGAACGAGCAAGGGAGGAAAGCCCCCTCGCCCGGCGGAAGGCCATCGACGCCGGAGCGGGTCTCGTAGCGGTCGAGGAAGCCTCCCCGCAGCAGGCGCTTTTCAGCGGCGGCGACAGTACCCCGGACGCGAGGATCCTCCGGCGGAAGGAAGCCCACCACCGGGAGCATCAGCAGGCTGGCATCCACCTCCTTGGACCCGTAGGACTGCACGAACGATCCCAGCTCCGCGTCGTATCCGTGCCGGCAGACCGACTCGTGGATCTGGTCGCGCAGCGCGCGCCATCTGTCGAGCGGCCCCTCCGTCCCGAATTGCTCGATCGACTTGACCGCGCGGTCCATCGCTAGCCACGCCATCACCTTGGAGTGGGTGAAATGGCGCCGGGGCCCGCGCACTTCCCAGATGCCTTCGTCGGGCTCGTTCCAGATGGTCTCCAGGTATTCCATCAGGTTGCGCTGCAGCGCCCAGCTCGCCTGCTCGTAGGGGAGCCCGACCCGGCGAGAGACGTGCAGCGCACCCATCACCTCGCCGTAGACGTCGAGCTGCAGCTGGTTCGAGGCGGCATTCCCGATGCGGACGGGCCGTGAGCCCTCGTACCCGGGCAGCCAGTCGAGCGTCAGCTCCGGCAGGCGCCGCTCGCCGGCGAGCCCGTACATGATCTGGATCTGCGCCGGATCCCCGGCGACCGCGCGCAGCAGCCAGTCGCGCCAGGCGCGCGCTTCGGTCGAGTAGCCTGCGCTCATCAGGGAGTAGAGCGTGAAGGTGGCGTCGCGCAGCCAGCAGATGCGGTAGTCCCAGTTGCGCACGCCGCCGAGCTCTTCCGGAATTGACGTCGTCGCCGCCGCGGCGATGCCGCCGGTTGGGTCGTAGGTCAGCGCCTTGAGCGTGATGAGCGACCGCAGGACGATCGGCCGGTACGGCCCCTGCACCTGACACTGGGCGGACCACTCCCTCCAGCCCGCCTCGGTCCCTGCGAGCGCCTGCTCAGCGTCCACGTGACCCGGATCGGGCAAGTGGGAGGGCGCCCAGGTGAGCACGAAGGGAATCCGCTCGCCTTCGCCTACCGAGAAGAGCGCCACGGTGGTGAGCCCCTCACCGTGCGTGGCGACGGGCGTGACGAGCCGGAGGACCTCGGGCCCGCCGACCGCCTCGATGCCGCCCTCCATCGCGCGTACCCAGGGGACGATCGCGCCGTAGCCGAATCGGATGATGAGCTCCATCCGCATCGGCACGCGACCGCGGTTCCCGACCACGATGCGCGCGAGGTCGGTCCCTTGGCCGGACATGGGCATCAGGTCGACGAGCGTCACGCTCCCCTCGTCCGTCTCGAACTCCGTTTCGAGGACGAGCGTGCCCTCGCGGTACCGCCGGTGGACGCGCCGCACTCCACCGGCCGGCGCGATCTGCCAGCGCCCGTGCTCGCGTGAGCCGAGCAGCGCGGCGAAGCAGGCATCCGAGTCGAATCGCGGCAGGCAGAGCCAGTCGATCGAACCGTCCTTCGCGACCAGCGCCGCGCTCCGGCAGTCGGCGATGATCGCGTAGTCCTCGATCCGGGACGGCATCTCCTGCATCCTAGCCGATAGATGACCAGCGATCCCTCGATCCACGAACGGTTCGTCCGGGATGCAGATCCGCAAGCTGGCGCTGAACCGGGCATCGGCGCGCGATGCCTCGTGGCTCAGAGGTACTCTCGCTCGAGCCAGCACGGACTTCGGCTCGACGATCGAGGATGGCGGAGACGGCAGCCTGCTGCTGCGCTGGTGAGTTTGTCGGCGACGTAAGCTAACACTGCCGTGTTACCGTTATCGTCGTCGTTTTCACCATCATTGACATCCCATGCCGCCGGCACACGTAGTCCCAGGCAAGCCCGTGCCCGCACGGGCTGCTGCTTGGTAACGCTTTCGGCTCTGTCCCGGCCGCCCACGCGAGCTCGGCCTCGTCACACTTGCGGGACGACCCGTCGAGCGTTGGCGTTCGCTCCCCCGGTTTGATGGCAGCATGGTCCAATTGCAGGTCACCCGGTTGGCCGGATACGTATACGTCCACAAAAGATGGCCTGCTTACGTACCAATGAGACAGAGCAAGGCGAGGACTGCGCGGGTGTCCCTCGGTACCTCGGCTTCCATACGGAACGGAAAGTAGCCAGCGACCGGCCCGCCTCATCAAACGCGGCGCCACGTAGTCATCTTTGCCGATCGCTAAGACTCACGTTACGACGATAATGGGACCGCGTTGGCTGTGTTCACCCGGGGCGATCTCCGAGCAGCGGCAACCCGGAAGCCTGGCGCACGACTGGGCTTCCGGAGATCGAGTGATGGAGACGAGCTATGTGGAGCGACAGCACCCCGGGTGAAAAGCTTCTCACCAAGGGGGAAGTTGCGCAGCTGTGCCGCGTAGAGATTCGCACCGTCGACCGGTGGGTGGCTGCCCGCAAGATCAAATCCTACCGGACGCCGAGCGGCCGCCTTCTGTTCCGAAAAGGAGACGTGCTGACGGCGGCGGATCGACGGAAGGACCGCATCGTTCAGAATGGCCGATGATCCGGCGCGCCGTTCGGGAACCTCGTAGAGCTGGCTAGAATCCTGGCCACTGCCGGGCCGAACTGCGACCGATTGCTTCTTCGTCTCACGACGCCGGGCCGGCGCTCCGCTTCGAAGCGTACGGGAAGGTAGTTCGACATTTCGCGACATTTCCGGTCAATGCAGGCGTCTCCCTTGCACGAGACCGGTGTCAGTCGCACGTGTGCGCTGATGAACAGTACGAGTGCGCTTGAGCCGTACGAGTGCGTTGCGAGGCTGTTGACGTGGTCCGCACGTTTAGGAGGCGACCCATGAACCGGCAAGCAGTGATCGCGTTATTGCGAACGTCCGCTGTCGCGGTGGTCGTGGTGTTAGGCCTGGTTGTCGTCCCCAAAACCGTACCGGCCGCGAAGGAACGCCAACAACAGGAAGGCCAAGAACTGGCGCGCCAACAACAGGACGGCGGCCAACAGGACGGCGGCCAACAACAAACACCGCCGGACTATAATCCGTATCCACCGGGCATCCTGCCGGCCGATCTCACAACGGAGCTCAACAGGGTCCGGGGCGAAGTCCAGGGCATCTTCCAGGAAGCTCTCGCACAGTGGCGCGCATTACCGCCTCCGAATCTGACAGGGCAACCGCCGACCCTGCAGGGCAGCGGCTATGCGATGGTCCAAGCGCTCGGCAAGCTGATGAACTTCGACGAGAACATGTCCACCCTCAGGGATCAAGCCTGCGCCTCTTGCCACATGCCCTATGCCGGTTTTAGCGGACCGATCCCGTCGGTCAACCTGACGATGATCGCGTATCCTGGGTCGTTCCACTTCCGGGCCGGCAAGCGGACCGCGCAACGATACACGTATTCACCCAGATTCCCCGTATTGGAGCTCTACCCGGCACAACAGCTGTTAGTTGGCGGAAACTTCTGGGATGGTCGCTCGACCGGATTCATCCTGCAAAATCCCGACGCCGAGCAGGCGCAGCACCCTCCCGTCGATACTCAAGAAATGGGTTTGCCTGATACGGCGTGCATCGCGTGGCGGCTGTCCCAGGCCGAGTACCGACCTCTCTTCGAGCAGGTGTGGGGCGCGGGCTCGTTCGACATCAATTTCCCGAGCGACACCGAGCAGATCTGCTCGACTCCTGGAGGAGCGTCGGTGTTCGGCACCAACACCACGCCAGTCAACCTGACGCCACTGGATCGCACCCGCGCAAACAGCGTCTTCAATCACTGGGGGCAGTCGATTTCCTTCTTCGAAGACTCACCGGAGGTCAGCCCGTTCACCTCGAAAGTGGATGCCAACATAAACGGGCTGCCTGGTTCCGCCTACACGCCGGATGAGGCCGCCGGTGCCATTTTGTTCGCTGGCAAAGCGAACTGCAATTCCTGCCATATCGACGGACAAAGGACCACCCTGGCGCCGGGCCAGACCCAAACCGGCACATTCGCCACAAATGCGAGGCCTTTGTTTACCTGCTTCGGCTATTCCAATCTCGGCCTGCCCCTGAATCCAAGGGATGCCTTCTTCTATCAGACCACGCCGGATTTCTTCGGCTTCACCCCCAATCCCTTCGGCTTCGGCTTCAGAGATTTGGGATTAGGCACTTTCCTCAGAAGCGGTTTCGGCTCCGCCCCCAATCCGAACGCGACCTGGACGCAGCTCGCGCCGCGGATGGATGGCCGACAGCAGGTATCTACGGTGCGCAATGTGGCCATGGCGCCGACAAAGTGTCCCACCACCGAGGCGCCAGGGCCGTACTTCCAGAAGGAGTTCTTCCACAATGGCTACATCAAGAGCCTGAAGCAGCTCGTCCACTTCTACAATACGCGCGACGTGTTTCCGTTCCCCGTCACGTCGGGACACTGCCCGGCGGGAACGACGGAAAAGGTGGACTGCTGGCCCATGCCCGAGGTCCCGAACAACGTCGACATGACGGTCGGCAAGCTCGGCTTGACGGATCAGGAGGAGAACCAACTCGTGATCATCATGAAGGCACTGACGGACGGTTTCGACCCGGCTAACCCCACCGTCAGTACCTACCCCAACATCAATACCTTTACGGGAACGTGCACGACCGGTGGCTCGGCGTCGACCCAAGGGAACGAATTTCTTATCCCGACGCCAACGCTTCCGGCATGCCCAGCAGCGATCTGCGGCGTCGCCCCCATGCCCAATCCGCCGATCAAGTAGCGGGCAAGACGCTGAACGGCGGACCGCGAGGCGGACGAGGAAGCGCGACATGGACGCATGGGGTCGCACGCGACCCCATGCTTTTACATCGTCTTGCAAGGGAAAGGGATCTGTCATGAATAGACTGCTTCTGACACTTACGATCGCGGGCACGATCGGCAGCCTGCTCCTTTCCAACCAAGCCGCCGGTCAGATAGTTCCTCCGACCAAGAAAGCCGCGCGCGTCGAGATCATCAAAGGGCCAGAGCTGGAGTTGGCCACCGATTTTTTGACCATCATCAGGTGGACCACCAACAACCCTGGCGGGTCGAACGATCATCTGGGCGTCGTGCACTACGGCACGGATCCCAAGGATCTGAGCCAGACGGCGAAATCTCCCATCAGGCTGAACCAGAGCCATCCAACCACCACATTCCGCGTGCGCATGCAGGGCCTCAAGCCACGGACGACCTATTACTACCGGGTCACCTCGGAGGAGAGCAACGGCAAGACAGATGGGGTGAAGAGCGCGGTCAAGAAGTTCACCACGCCAGGCCCCGGCGAGCGAGTCGTTCCTAAAGACGGTTGAGGTGCGCGACAGATCGAATGGAAGGGGCGCGTCGTTCAGAGCGGCCGATGCTCCGGCGCGCCATTCGGTAACCTCGTAGAGCAACTGGCCTGACTCCTGGGCCCGCGCGCCGCTCGAAGCGTACGGGCGTTGGCCGACATCCTCGGACATTTCGCGCCAATGCTGCCGTCCCCCTTGCGCGGGACCGGCGCCACCCGTTACGAGTCCGCTCGCGAAGCGCACGAGTGTGCGCTCGATCAGTAGGAGTCCGTTGCGATGCTGTTGACGTGGTGCGCACCGAGGAGGCGACCCATGAACCGGCAAGCAGTGATCGCGTTATTGCGAACGTCCGCTATCGTGGTGTTAGGTCTGGCTATCGTCCCTAAAGCCGTACCGGCCGGGAACCAACAGGGCGGACAGGGCGGGAAGCACGAACAACCACCGCCGCCCTATAATCCGTATCCGCCGGGCATCCTCCCGGCCGATCTGGAGTCGGAGCTCGACAGGGTCCGGCGCGAAGTCACCTTCATCTTCGTGCAAGCCCTCGCGCAGTGGCGCGCGTTACCGCCTCCGAATCTGACAGGCCAACCGCCAACACTGCAGGGCAGCGGCTATGACATGGTACAGACGCTCGGCAAGCTGATGAACTACGACTTGAACATGTCCCCCTTCAAGAATGTGGCCTGCGCTTCCTGCCACCTGCCGTACTCTGGCTTTAGCGGACCGATCCCGTCCGTCAACCTGACGATGATTGCGTACCCCGGATCGTTCCGCTTCCGGGCCGGCAAGCGGACTGCGCAGCGATACACGTATTCCCCCTGGTACCCGGTACTCCAGTTCAACGAAACCCAACAGCTCTTTTTTGGCGGAAACTTCTGGGATTCACGGGGGACCGGATACTTGCTGCAGAATCCTGACGCCGAGCAGGCACAGCATCCTCCCGTCGATACTCAAGAGATGGGTCTCCCCGACACGGCCTGCATCGCATTCCGGCTTTCCCAGGCCGAGTACCGACCTCTCTTCGAACAAGTGTGGGGCAGGGCCTCGCTCGACATCAAGTTCCCGCACGACACCGAGGAGATCTGCGCAACCCCGGGAGGGGCTGCGCGGTTCGGCACGGACACTACGCCAGTCAGGCTGAGCCCAGAGGATCGCACCCGCGCAAACAGGGTATTCGATAACTGGGGGCAATCGCTGGACGCCTTCGAAAAATCAAAGGAGGTCAGCCCATTCACGTCGAAATTCGACGCCTTCCTGGCGGGCTCGGCCACGTTGACGCCAGACGAGATGGCCGGCTACAACCTCTTCAAAGGCAAAGGCAATTGCAACTCGTGCCACGTCGACGGAAGGGGGACGACGCTCCTCCCAGGTCAGACCGACACCAGCAACACCGCGACGGTGAACCCTCTGTTCACCTGCTTCGGCTCGGCCAACGAAGGGCTGCCCCTGAATCCGAGAGATGCTTTTTACTACCAGACCACGCCGGATTTCTTCGGCTTCACCCCCAATCCCTTCGGCTTCGGTTACCGAGACCTGGGACTGGGGACCTTCCTCAGAAGCGGCTTCGGTTCCGCTCCCAACCCGAACTCGGAGTGGATACCGCTCGCGCCGATGAGCGACGGCCAAATGCAGGTATCGACTGCGCGCAACGTGGCCATGGCGCCGATAGGGTGTACCACCGAGGCGCCAGGCCCCTTCTTCCAGAAGGAGTTCTTCCACAATGGCTACATCAAGAGCCTGAAGCAGCTCGTCCACTTCTACAATACGCGCGACCTGTTCGCCTTCCCGGTGACGTCAGGGCACTGCCCGCCAGGAACAATCGAAAAAGTGAACTGCTGGCCGACGCCCGAGGTCCCGAACAATCTCGACTGTACGACCGGTAATCTCGGCTTGACGGATCGGGAGGAGAACCAGATCGTCACCTTCCTGCAAACCCTGACGGACGGTTTCACGAAACCTTATCCGAACAGAGATACCTTTACGGGTAGGTGCATGACCGGTGGTTCGGCGTCGACTCAAGGGAATGAGTTCCTCATCCCCACGCCGCCGCTTCCGCCCTGCGCAGCGGCCATCTGCGGCGTCCCGCCGTTCCCCAATCCGCCCACCTTCTGTCCCGTGACCCCCCGTCCCGTGACGGCAAAACGCTAAGGACGAGAGCATCCATGAACAGGCTGCTTCCCAGGCTGGCGATTGCGACCATTGTCGCCAGCCTGCTCCTGTCGAACCCAGGCGCTGCTCAGGTGCTTCCTCCTGCCAAGAAAGCCGAGCGCGTCCGGATCACGAAAGCGCCGCAGCTCGAGTTGGCGACGGACCATTTGATCATCATCCGGTGGACGACCAACAACCCTGGGGGTTCGGACGTGCATTACGGCATCGTCCACTACGGTACCGATCCCCAGGACCTGAGCGAGACGGCGAAAAACCCCATCAGGCTGAACCAGGGCCATCCACGCACGACGTTCCGCGTGCGCATGGAAGGCCTGAAGCCACGGACGACCTACTACTACCGGGTCACCTCGGAGGAGAGCAATGGCAAGAGCGACGGGGTGACGAGCGCGGTCAAGAAGTTCACCACACCGGGCCCCGGCGAGCGAGTCGTTGCTTACCCCTGATGGGGGTTGAGGTGCGCGGCAGGAAATGGCGGTGGCGCCCTCTACGCCGCCACCGCCGTGGCGCGCGTGGCCGGTGCCGCGCCCAGTCCCTGGGCGCGGTACCAGGCCACCTCGTCGGCCAGGGTCTCCCCGAGCGGCCGGTGCTTCCAGCCCAGCTCCTGCTCGGCCTTGGCGGAGGTCACCGCCAGCCGCGCCTGCATCATCCGCACGGCCTCCAGGGTGACCAGCGTCAGGCACCGCCCAACCCCCGCCGCACGCCTCGCCGCCGGTAGCCGAGGTCGTCAGCGCTGGCGCTGCGAGTCATGGCTCGTCGTCCGGCGCGCGCGTCACCTGGAATTGCGCCGACTCCTCCGCCTGCACGGCGAGGAAGTCGAGCAGCACCTGCTCCTTGCCCTCGATCTGCGAGGCGAAGTTGGGGAGCTTGGGAAGGATGTTCGCCAACTCGTCGCGCACCGCCTTGCGCGCGGCGGCGCGGTCTCCCTTTGCTTTGATCGCCCGGATCAGCGCGTCCATGTTCTGGAAGTGCTTCCTCTGCTGGTGGACGAAGCTCCAGATGGGCTGCATCTCCGTGGCGTAGTCGTTCAGGCGCTGCCTGGCGATGGCAGTGTCGATCCCCGCCCACTCGACGTGCACCCGCGGGGCGTCCACGTCGACCTGGTCGAGCGGGACCTTGTGGTGCGCGTACGAGCGATCGTTGATCGACGCGGCGAAGTCCTTGGGGTCGACTCCCCCGGCGGTGTTGGCGGCCTGCTCGAGGTTGCGGGCGAACACCGACCAGCGCGGAAAAGCGATCAGGCAGGAGAGCTTGACCACCTCTTTCAGCGCCTCGAGCCGCTGCACCTGCCCGCGGTTGCCGTCGGTGTTCGCCACCCTCGACGCGATGTCCACGCCGTAGAGGAACTGGCTGACGTCGGAGACGTTGCCCATCAGCTTGCCGGCGGCCTTGCTCTTGTCCTCCGCCGTCTTTCCCTGGACGAAGGTCGCCTTGAAGAGCTGCGCCTGCGCCTCCTTCTTGGCCACCTGCTCGAACATCAGCACGGCGTCGATGAACGCCTCGCGATCGAAATACGACTTGGCGACGTCGGCCTTGCCGCTCCTGGCCAGCAGCGCGCGGCAGTTCTCGCGCAGGTTCTTGCCCTTGTCGAAGGAGTCGTAGCTCCAGGCGACGCCGGCGGTCTTCAGCCTGGCAAGGGCTCCCTGGATGTTGACGTTGTGCGAGAAGACGGTGCCGTAGTGGGAGGTCTCGTCGGTGATGATGTCGCCGATCTCGAAACGGTCCTGCTCCTTGGGGTCCTTGTTCTTCTCGCGCTCGAACTTTCCGTTCCTCTCCTCGACCTGCGGGCCCATGTAAGGGATGCCCAGGCCGTACCCCGCGTCCACGTCGGGCAAGCTGTCCTCGAGCAGCTTGCAGGCGATGGCGCCCACCTCGTCGATGAGCATGTGGTAGTAGCCGGTGCCCTTGTACTTGCCGTGCCGGTATTCTTTCTTGGGCGTGTACTCGGGTCCGGTGCAGCGGGCCGCGTACGCGGCGGCGGCCCTGGCGCCGTCGTTGCCGCCCGCAAGCTTCGCCCCGTTCACCTTCGCCGAATCGATCGGGCCGCCCCTCGACCAGGCGATCTTCCCGATCTCCAGCACCAGCAACGGGGGAAGCTGACCACAGGACTGGAGCAGCTCGGCCGCAATCGCCTTCGAGAGCGTCTCCGTCTCGCGCGCGGTGAGGTCGAAGTCGGACAGCTTGCGCTGCGCCATGTGCTTCAGCTCGAACACCGAGGTGGCCGCCTCGATCTCCGATTCGGTCACCTCCGGATAGCTGGCCGGCTTCTCCCGGTGCAGCCTGGCGAGACGGCGCTCCGCCATGTCGCGCACGCTCTGGATCAGGTTGGGATCGAACGACTGGGCCTTGGGTCCGCCCTTGGACGCCGGCAGCGCCTTGAGCTCGGCCAGCTTGGTGCTGATGCAGGCGTCCTTGTACATGAGCGCTTCCACCGCCACGTCCGCGTCGAGCGCGCCGAGGAACTTCGGCCCCGAGCGATCGACGACGAAGTCGGAATAGCGCAAGGGCAGCTTGCCTTCGCTCAGCGGGTGCTTGAGCGCGGCTGGCTTGCCGTCGATCTTGATCACCACCGGCTGGTCGAGCACGCCCTTGCGGATGAAGAGCCGCTTGATGGCGAAGTTGGCGAGCTCGTCGGCGCGCATGTCGGCCAGCGCGGCCAACGTTCGGATGCGGTCGATCGAAGCCTTGATCTCCCCGACGCTCTCGAAGGAGTCGATCAGCTGCAGCCAGCGGCTGGGGCCCTCGAGAAACTCGAAAGCGCGCTTGAGCTCCAGCGAGGAGGGCGCGCCGGGCTTGCCCTTCACCCCGGCGTCGGGCTTGGCCTTGGAGGCAGACAAGGTGAGCGAGAAGCCGTTCTTGTCGCCCGGCCGCGCCCACGCCGGCACGGCCGCTCCGGTGGCCAGATCCGCGGCGATCGAGTCCAGCTTGGCCACGTTCCCGTCGAACGTGAACGCCTTGGCGCACCTCTCGTCCTGGAACACGTCCACCTCCGCGCGCGAGCGGGAGAGCGCG